>OHAD01002858.1_pt1 | contig 12120 bp, 10 predicted proteins | sample 1577011 | NCBI WGS metagenome assembly OHAD01 (sample SAMEA3541510, study PRJEB24748) | human gut metagenome | biome: human gut; feature: human-associated habitat; material: faeces | place: China | collected 2012
TGCGTCCCGCGTTTTCCGGAGAAATAATTCCGGGACGCGTGACCGGAAAGATGGAGGAAGAAAGAACAGATGACAATCCAGATCGAATATGAAGCAGAGCGGGAGTGGGAGATAGATTACCGGCCGATCATCGAGGAGATCGTGGTTGCGGCACTCGATTATGAAAAATGCCCGTATGAGGCGGAGGTCAATGTAGTCCTGACAAATGATGAGGAGATTCATCGTATTAATAAGGAATTCCGAGGAATCGACCGGGCAACCGACGTCCTCTCTTTTCCGATGGGGGATTACGATGTGCCGTCCGATTTTGAACGGTTGGAAGAGCAGTCAGAGGACTATTTTAACCCGGAGACGGGCGAACTTCTTCTGGGCGATATCGTGATCTCGATCGATAAGGTAGACGAGCAGGCGGAGAAATACGGTCATTCTAAGGAGCGCGAGCTGGCGTTCCTGGTGGCACACAGTATGCTGCACCTGTGCGGTTACGATCATATGGAAGATGACGAACGCCTTGTGATGGAGAAAAAACAGGAGGAAATCCTGGCTGGCAAAGGGTATACGCGCTAAAAGCAGGGAAAAGAACCGGAGGGAAAGGGGAGAGCCCATCTGGGAAATGAGGCATATGGGGATGTGATGGGGGAAGTACGGAATGAAAAAAAGCAGTTGGAAAATAAGGGCACTGGCACTGACTCTGATGGCAGTCTGCTGGCTGTCAGGCTGTTCGGCTCACAAAGAAATATCGGTAACGGCAGCAGAGACACAGGAGGAGACACGTGAGCTGTCCTTAAATACAGAGACGGAGGCCGAAACGCAGCCGGAAGCAGAGCCGGAGGGACGTTACGAAAAAGACGGGAAGATACAGAGTTATCTGACCGGGGAATGGACGGATGTCGCAAAGGCGAACCGCCGTCCGCTCGCAATCATGATGAGCAATGACAAGGCGGCGCTTCCGCAGTATGGCATCAACCATGCCGGAGTGGTCTATGAGGCACCGGTGGAAGGCAGCATGAACCGCTATATGGCACTGATAGAGGACTATGACGATCTGGACCGGATCGGTTCCGTCCGGAGCTGCCGCCCATACTATACTTTTTTTGCAAGGGAATTTGAGGCGGTCTATGCACATTATGGGCAGAATACGTTTGCACTTCCGTATCTGGAGCAGATGGAACATTTAGATGGAATCAAAGGCAATGGGGCATCTGCGTATTTCCGGACCAAGGATCGGAAGACCCCGCACAATGCCTATGCATCGGGACCAAAGCTGCGCCAGGCGATCGAGGCGAGCGGTTATGCGGATGCGTACCCGGAGAGCTATGAGGGGCATTATACTTTTGCGCCGGAGAGTGCGCCGGTGTGCTTTGAGGATGGTATCGCAGCGGCCAAAGTAGTGCCAGGTTATCAGTTAAGCAATCCCTGGTTTGAGTATCACCCGGAGGACGGGCTGTACTACCGGTATCAGTATGGCGGTCCGCATATGGGAGATGCCGGACAGATAGCGGTTAAAAATATTATTTTCCAATACTGTTTGTGGAAATATTATAAACCGACGGAATATCTGAATATTGATGTCTATACACCGGCGATGGGGTATTATTTTACAAATGGACACGGCATTCTGATTCGTTGGGAAAAAGACGGCGCTTACGGCGTCACAAAGTATTACGATATGGACGGTCAGGAAATCAAGCTGAATCCGGGCAAGACCTGGGTCTGCATCCTTCCGAATGACCGTATGGATAAGGCGGAATTCTATGGAGAACAGACGGAGTAGAAGAAAACCCGGAATGCGGGAAGAGACAGAAAGAGAGATAATCAGCCGGCAGCGCACGGCAGGACGTAGAGAAGAAGCAGCTGGAGGCAGCCGGGAAAGTGCGGGCAGAAGCCGTAACCGGTCAGGAAGCAGCCGGAAGCCGGAAGCGGTTCCGGTGAGGAAAGAAAATTTTGTCATTCAGGGTACGATCCTGGCAGTTGCCGGTATCATTGTGCGTCTGATCGGTATTCTGTACCGCGTCCCGATGACGAATATCATCGGCGATGAGGGCATGGGATATTATTCGACGGCATTCAACGTATATAATATCATGCTGATCCTTTCATCGTACAGTCTGCCTCTGGCGGTGTCGAAGATGGTAGCGGCCCGCCTTGCGAAAGGGCAGTACCGCAATATGAACCGTGTTCTGCGGGCGGCGCTTGTCTATGCGACGGTCGTAGGTGGTCTGGCATGCTTTATTACCTGGAATTTTGCAGGCTTTTTTGCGACGACCTTGTTTAACACGCCGTTCTGCGTGTATGCACTCCGCACACTTGCGCCAACAATCTGGATCATGGCGTATCTGGGCGTCTTGCGCGGTTATTTCCAGGGACATGGAACGATGATTCCGACGGCGATCTCCCAGATCCTGGAGCAGGTGGTCAACGCGATTATCAGTGTGGTGGCAGCCAGCGTCCTTTTCAAGGTGGGACTGGATACGGCGAAAGTATATGGGAAAGATGGATATGCACAGGCATTTGGTGCGGCTGGCGGTACGATCGGTACAGGAAGCGGTGCGTTTGCAGCCCTGTTATTTGTGCTGGTATTGTTTTTACTCTACCGTCCGACGGCAAAACGGCGGATTGCCAAGGATCGGAGCGGTAGTGTGGATTCCTACCGTCAGATTTCGAGAATCTTCTTCTTTACCGTTATTCCGGTTATCGTAAGCTCGGGTGTTTACAATATTAACTCGGTTATTGACAACGGTATCATGGCGCACGGCATGGAGTCGCTGGGACGCGGCAAAGAGTTTTTAGCCCTCTGGGGTATCTACAACAACAAATATATGCTGCTGGTACACGTCCCGCTTGCGATGGCGAACTCACTGTCCTCGTCGCTGATTCCTTCGCTGTCCGGTGCAATAGCGCGTAAGGATCGAAAGGCGGCGATTGAGAAGACAGCCCTTGCGATCCGGTTTGCTATGCTGATTGCGATTCCGTCGGCGGTGGGGCTGACGGTACTTTCAGCACCGGTCAATAACCTGTTATTCCGGGGCGGAAACAATGCGGAAGCGATCCGTATGATGATGATTGGCGCTTCAGCCGTTATCTTCCTGTCGCTTTCAACGGTTACCAATGCAATCTTACAGGGACTTAACCGGATGAATGTTCCGGTGCGGAACGCCCTGATTTCGTTGGCATTACACGTGATTGCGCTGTATATTATGCTGATGATCTTCAATATGGGTATCTACAGTATGGTATTTGCAAGTATTTTATTTGCGCTCTTTATGTGCATTTTAAATGCGATCGCGATCCGCAATACACTCGGTTACCGCCAGGAGATGGTCAAGACCTTCCTGCTGCCGGCGATCAGCGCAGCATTTATGGGCGCGGCGGCATATGGCGTGTACCGTGGGGTTACGCTGGTGATCCACAGCAATGTGCTGGGAACGCTGCTGGCGGTGCTTGTGGCGGTCGCGGTATATGGCGTGCTTCTTATCAAGCTGCACTGTATCGAGGAAGATGAGATGTATTCGATGCCGATGGGACGGAAACTCACACGCATCTGCCGGAAGCTGCATCTGATGTAGGGTTAGAAATTTAGTTATGATTAAAATTTAGAAAAAAGTGAATAATAAGGATACACAACAGGAGGTATCCTTATTATGAGAAAATATCAGGGAATACTGTTTGCGGCGCTTTTTTGTTTTGCAATGCTTCTGCTTCTGGCGGCAGGGCTCTGGTGGTATCGTCCAAGGCGGGCGGAACCGGTACCGGGGCGCGTGTATGAGTCAGAGCGGATGCCGGAGAATAATGCGGTTCTGAATCCGGAACCGGAAGTGGCGGAGAAACAATCCGGCTATTGTCTGACGGCGGAGGATGGGATGCTGCTTATCTTTGACGGAGCAAGCGGCGAAGTCTGTTTCCAGACCCATATGCCGCTCTCAGAATTTTCCGTGGAAGAACAGGAAAAACTGCTGGAAGGAGTCTGGTTCGACACAATGACGGATGTGTTTCACTATCTGGAGTCTTTCAGCAGTTAGATGTGATTATAATACAGTCAAAAAACAAAGAATAAAGTCCGCGTATGAACGGTACGAAGCAAACGGTCAGGAAGGGAAATAGGGATGAGTCAGAATAAAGTAATCATAGTGGGAGCAGGAGCAGCCGGAATGACGGCTGCCATTTTTGCTGCCAGGGAGGGCGCACAGGTGGTTCTGCTGGAACATAAAGACCGGGTCGGCAAGAAGATCCTGTCTACCGGCAATGGACGCTGTAACCTTTCAAACCGTTTGCAGGAGCCGTTCTGCTACCGCAGTGGTCAGCCGGATTTTCCATGGAAGGCGCTTGGGGCGTTTACGCTTCCGATGACACTGGAATATTTTGAGGATCTCGGCGTTTTGACGCGGGAACGGGACGGATATCTGTATCCATATTCCGGGCAGGCAAGCGCTGTTTTAGATGCACTCCGTCTGGGACTTGCGCGGGAGTCGGTTCAGGTGGTGACGGAATGTGAAGTTTTCTCGATCACGCCGCGCGAAGATGCGAAACACCGGTTTGAAGTGAAGACGTCCCAGGGGAGCTTTTCGGGCGAGACGCTGATTCTGGCGTGCGGCAGCAAGGCGGCACCGGGTACAGGTTCGGATGGAAGCGGATATAAGCTGGCGAAACGGCTGGGACACCATATCATCAAGCCGCTTCCGGCACTGGTTCAGCTTCGTTGCCCGGAAAAGTTCTTTAAACAGCTCGCCGGAGTACGCGCGGATGCCTCTGTGATACTCTACAGCGATGGCAGAAAGCTGGCGGAGGACAAGGGCGAGGTGCAGCTTACGGATTATGGTATTTCGGGGATTCCGGTTTTCCAGGTCAGCCGCTTTGCGGCGCGCGCGCTCGATGAGGGACGGGATGTACGGGCGGTACTCAATTTTTATCCGGAATGCCCGGAAACGGAGACACGCCGGATATTAAAAGAGCGGAGTGAGCGCCTGAAAGAACGGCAGGTGGAGGACTTTTTTTCCGGCTGGATACATAAAAAACTGGCAGCTCTGTTTTTAAAACAGGCAGGAATCCGGCCAGATCGGACGGTTGGCAGCCTGACAGAGGCACAGATTCAGACGCTGGGGGATCTGCTCTGCCGGTTTGAGGTCAGCGTGAACGGTACAAATTCCTTTGAACAGGCACAGATCTGCTGCGGCGGCGTCGATGTGCGGGAGGTTGACGCACAGACGATGGAATCGAAGAAGGTAAAAGGGTTATATTTTGCCGGGGAGATTCTGGATGTCGATGGCATCTGCGGCGGTTATAATCTCCAGTGGGCGTGGAGCAGCGGCGCAGCAGCTGGAAAATGTGCTGGAAGGGAGTCAGATAAATGATACGAGTAAATCAGGTAAAACTGCCGGTCAGCCACAGTGAGGCGGATCTTCGCAAGAAAACTGCCAAAATGATGGGAGTATCGGCAGATCAGATACAGTCGGTGGAGCTGGTGCGCCAGTCTCTGGATGCGCGCAAAAAGCCAGATCTGTACTATTTATATGCATTAGATGTTGCAGTGGCAGGGAAAGAGGCGGCGATTGTCAAACGTGCGCGCAGTGTAAATGTGCAGATCCGAAAGGAAGAGGCGTACCGCCTGCCCGATCCGGGAATAGAGCCGCTTCGGGAACGACCGGTAATCGTGGGCTTTGGTCCGGCAGGTATGTTTTGTGGTCTGATGTTGGCGCGTGCCGGATATCGCCCGCTTATTCTGGAACGGGGGCTGGATGCGGACAGCCGTGCAAAGGCAGTTGCACGCTATTGGACAGATGGAACGCTGGATCCGGAGTGCAATGTGCAGTTCGGCGAGGGCGGTGCCGGTACGTTTTCAGATGGAAAGCTGAATACGCTGGTCAAGGATCCGTCTGGGCGGAATAAGGAAGTGCTGAAAATCTTGGCGCAGGCGGGCGCGGATCCGACGATTACCTATGTGAACAAGCCGCACGTTGGAACGGATGTTCTGCGGACGGTGGTAAAGAATATTCGAAGTGAGATAGAGAGTCTGGGCGGTGAGGTACGGTTTGGCTGCCGTCTGGAGGACTTTGAGACACAGAATGGTCATTTGTGTTCCATCCGCGTCAGTGCCCGTAAAGGCACGTCGGAGGCAGTACGGACGGTGGAGGAGATTCCGGCATCGGCACTGGTGCTGGCGATCGGGCATAGCGCCCGCGATACGTTTGCGATGCTGGCAGAGAAACCGCTCGACATGCAGGCAAAGGCATTTGCGGTGGGACTGCGGATCCAGCACCCACAGACGCAGATCAACTTAAGCCAGTACGGACGGGAAGAAGCCGGGAATCTGGGGGCTGCCAGCTATAAGCTGACGGCACAGACCTCCGGAGGCAGGGGCGTATATTCTTTCTGTATGTGTCCGGGCGGCTTTGTTGTGGATGCATCCTCAGAGCCGGGACGGCTGGCAATCAACGGCATGAGCAACCATGATCGTGCCGGTGCAAACGCAAACAGCGCCCTGATTGTGACCGTTACACCGGAGGATTTTCCACAGCCGGGCACACTTGGCGGCGTGACGTTCCAGCGTCAGCTGGAGGAAGCGGCATACCGCTGCGGCGGCGGAAAAATCCCGGTACAGCTTTATGGAGATTTCCGGGAAAACCGGATTTCAACGGGATTTGGAGCAGTGACACCACAGTTTGAAGGGCAGTTTGCATTTGGAAATCTGCGGGAGGTGCTGCCGGAAGCGCTTTCGGCAGCGATGTTAGAGGGAATGGAACATTTTGGACATGTGATTCATGGCTTTGACCGTGAGGATGCGGTTTTTGCCGGAGTAGAGAGCCGGACCTCCTCGCCGCTGCGGATTCCGCGTGACCACGCGACGATGGAGAGCAGCACGATCGCGGGCATCTACCCATGCGGCGAAGGCGCTGGATATGCGGGCGGCATTACCTCGGCGGCGATGGATGGGATGAAGACGGCAGAGGCAATTATCGCGAAGTATGCTATCCCAAAAATTAAATTGTGAGAGAGAATGGTTCAGCGGCTTTAGGCTTTATAGTAAGGATGTCTGCCTGTAGCTGCGAAGAAACAAGCATTATAAGAGGAGAAATGATAGATGAAACAGGAAAGAATTGACCGTATTAATACGTTATATCATAAGAGCCAGGCAGTTGGATTGACCGAAGAAGAGAAAAAAGAGCAGGCAGCGCTTCGGAAGGAGTACATTGAGTCAATCCGTGGAAATATGCGAGGACAGTTAAATTCGATACTGATTAAAGAGAAAGACGGTTCTATTACGGATCTGGGTAAGAAATACGGCGGCGTTACGGATACGAAGAATTAATTGAAGGGTAGAAGAGATGGTTATTCATTCATCTGGATCGCAGATATCAAAACAGGAGATTCGCGCATATGTCCTTCAAAAACGCCGGACTCTGCTGCCAGAAGAAAAACAACGATGGGATGAGGCGTTGTTAGAACGTCTCCACCCCCTCTTTCCATCAGCCGGGACGGCAGTGTATGCCTATACGAGTGTGCGCGGTGAGGCAAGTACAGAATATTTGATTGACGAGCTGTTAAAGCGCGGCTGCCGGGTAGCGCTGCCGCGGGTGTTTGGGCGTGAGATGCGTTTTTTCTATGTCACAGATCGGAGCCAGCTTGTGGCGGGGGCATATGGCATCCCGGAACCGGCGGACGGATGTCAGGAGGCAGATGCGCCGAAAGCGCTGGTGATCACGCCTGGCGTGGGGTTTTCCAAGGACGGAAACCGCATCGGTTATGGGGCGGGGTATTATGACCGCTTTTTTGCGGCAGAACCGGACCATATGGCGGTGGGACTCTGCTATGGATTCCAGTTGTTTCCGGCATTTGAAACCGAAAAGCACGATAAAAAAATGGCATATATTGTGACACCGGAGCAGACAATTAAAGTTTTGTAATGTCTGGCGCACTCGCGCGAAGCAGAAACATATCGCAAGCGACCACGCTCGGCGCGAGAATTTGCCAAGGCACATTCTTTTTCAAAGCCGAAAAGGCATACAGGAACAGAGCAGCCGTGTGGTAAACTCTGTTTTTGCTTCCAGATACATGAACCGGAATATTTTGTAAGAAACTGGAAAGGATTCTGGCAGGAATGGGACTTGCGAAAATGAGCGCCATATAGTAATATTATCTAATGTATGAAATATTAGGATTATTAGGATAATGAAAGAATAGTAAGGAGCAATACAATTTATGGATTTACATACAAACGATTCGTCCGAATCCGCAGCAGGCGTGTTTGTGTCTGACAAATGTCAGATTCCGGTGGGCGGTATACCGCAGCAGGAACCGGATCGCCAGCAGTATTATATGGCACTCTGCCGCCAGAAGGTACAGGAGATTTCGGACAAACTGGGGCGTCCGCTGACCTGCTTTATCTCGACGTTCGGGTGTCAGATGAATGCACACGATTCAGAAAAGCTTCTCGGTATTCTGCTGGAAGCAGGATTTGTGGAAGGAACCAGTGAGGAATCGGATTTCGTCCTCTACAATACATGTACAGTCCGTGAAAATGCGAACCTGCGCGTGTATGGACGTTTAGGGTATCTTCACAGTCTCAAGAAAAAGAATCCGCACATGATGATCGCACTCTGCGGCTGCATGATGCAGGAGCCGGAGGTTGTAGAGAAATTAAAGAAGAGCTACCGCTTTGTGGACTTGATTTTCGGCACACACAATGTATATAAACTGGCAGAGCTGCTGGAACAGCGCTTTGAGACGGGGAAGATGGTCATCGATATCTGGAAAGGAACTGATAAGATCGTTGAGGATCTGCCGTCGGAGCGCAAATATACATTTAAGTCTGGCGTTAATATCATGTTTGGCTGCAACAATTTCTGCAGCTATTGCATCGTCCCGTATGTGCGCGGACGCGAGCGCAGCCGTGCGCCGGAGGACATCATCCGTGAGATTGAAGAGCTGGTTAAGAACGGCGTCGTGGAGATCATGCTGTTAGGGCAGAATGTCAATTCCTACGGAAAGAATCTCGAGGAGCCGATGACGTTTGCACAGCTTCTGCGCAAGGCAAATCAGATTGAAGGGCTGAAACGCATCCGTTTCATGACCTCACATCCGAAGGATCTCTCGGAAGAACTGATCGATGCAATGCGCGACTGCGAGAAGGTCTGCCTCCATCTTCATCTTCCGCTCCAGTCCGGAAGCAGCCGTATCTTAAAACTGATGAACCGCCGTTATACCAAAGAGCAGTATCTTGACCTGGTAGACCGAATCCGCGCAAAAGTGCCGGATATTTCTCTGACAACAGATATTATCGTTGGTTTCCCTGGTGAGACCGAAGAAGATTTTCTGGAAACACTGGATGTGGTCCGCCGCGTTCGTTACGACAGCGCGTTTACCTTCCAGTATTCCAGAAGAACCGGAACACCGGCAGCTGCCATGGAAGACCAGATCCCGGCGGATGTTGTAAAAGACCGTTTTGACCGTCTTCTTGCCGAGGTCCAGGAAATTTCCCGCGAGGTAACCGCAAGACATCTTCATACCGTACAGGAAGTTCTGGTGGAAAGTATCAATGAGCAGGACGCTTCTCTTGTCACCGGCCGTATGAGCAACAATACGCTGGTTCATTTCCCGGGAGATGCTTCGATGATCGGAACGCTGCAGAACGTTTCCCTGGACGAATGCCGCGGCTTCTACTATATGGGAACGCTTGTTTAACCAAAAGACCCTGCCCGCACAGTTTTTCAGTCTTTGAAAAGACTATGTTACAAAGCTGTGCAGGCAGGGTTTTTACATATAACTTCTCCTTTTATCCTCTCACATCTGGAGTTTTCCCGGAGAGCCGCCTCTGATAAAAAAAGTAGGTAATCATAAGCATAACTCCAGCTCCGACCCATGCGGAAATTTCTGCGAATGCCACTCCGCGGAACGCAAGGCGCGGTTCTAAAAGCAGCACAACCATGACGCGCATGGCAACCTCCACAATCCCGGACACCATCGGCAGAACTGTTTTTCCCATTCCCTGGCAGGCGTTTCGGAAGACAAACAGCCCGCCAAGGGCGAACAGGGCAACTCCGGTAACCGGCAGAAAGATACAGGTATAGGAAATGACTGTCGCATCATTCAGCATCAGGGATGCCAGAAACTTCGGGCAGAAAATTTCCAGTGCTGCAAAAGGAAGATTGACAAGGACAGAAAGCACGACACCTGCCCTGACTCCCTGTTTGATCCGGTCGTATTTTCCGGCTCCATAATTTTGTCCTGTAAAAGTCAGAAGTGCAAGTCCAAGTGTTATACCCGGCTGCTCGAACAGACCGCACACCTTCATACATGCAGCATAAGCCGCGACATAAGCCGTTCCCATCTGATTGACAAAAACCTGAAGGACCATACCGCCCACCGCAGTTACAGAATTCATCACAGCTACCGGCAGGCCTTTTCCAACGAGTGCGCCAAGAAGTACACCATCTGCCCTCCAGTCTGTTTTCCGCGGAAGCAGTTCTGCGGCGCGCCGGATATATACCAGACAGTAAAGGGCAGAAACCACCTGCGCCAGAACCGTTGCAAGCGCCGCTCCAAACACGCCCATGCCAAACGGAAATACAAATAGAAGATCCAGCACAATATTGACCACCGACGAAACGATCATAGAAGCCAGCGGCACTTTACTGTTTCCGACGGACCGGAGCAGCGTCATGGCAAAGTTATTAAAAATGGTAACGGTACTGCCCGCCAGAATGGTTCCAAAATAAACCAGAGTGTCTGTCATCATATCCTCCGGTGTCTGGAGAAAGACAAACAGACGGCGCATCCAAAACAGACTGCCCACCGTAATTACAATTCCAATGGCAAGGCAGATATAAACCGACATCGCAATTTCTTTCCGCAGTTTTTCGATATCATTCGCTCCAAAGGAGTGGGAAATACAGATCCCAAGTCCTCCGGTAAGCCCCATGGCAAAGCCGAGAATCAAAAAATGTACCGAACTGGTATTTCCAACCGCTGCCAGGGCCACATCTCCGATCCCCTTTCCAACGACCATGGAATCCACAAAGCTGTAAAGCTGCTGAAAAAGATTTCCGATCAGAATCGGCAGGAAAAACTGAAAAATCAGCTTCATGCTGTTGCCCTGCGTCATATCATTTGTTGTTTTTTGCATGATGATAATCTTGTAACCTTTCCTTTCTTCATTCCTTCTTGCAAATCATATAAAATCACTATATACTAAAAGAAGTTTGTTTCCATCCACAGTCAGTATGGAACATCCACTACGAACGAAAAGTGAGACATCTATGAATAACTTATATGAATATATCGACCCCATCGCCTCTCCTTATGAGGCTTTTCTTTTTGACAGCACGCGGGACTCCCTTCCGATTCCTGCTCACTGGCACTATTATGTAGAACTTCTCTACGTTCTGAAAGGAGAAATTGAGGTTTCCCTTGATAATGTGACATCCATCGGAACGGAAGGATCCGTGATCCTTTTTCCGCCCAAATGCGTTCATTCCATCGCGCTTGCAAAAGGGTCTGTTCCGGTGCAGTATGATGTGATTAAATTTGACCCCAATCTTCTGCCCACCTGCAAGACGGATGAGCTGGATCTGCGTTCGATTCTGCACGGCCTCCACACGTTCCGCTGCCCCTGTATTTTTTCTCCGGAGCAGGTACGGAAAATGGACCTTTTTCCTCTTTTTTCGGATATTCTTAAGGAATACCGGGATAAAGAGCTTGGCTATTCCATGATTCTTACAGCGGATCTTCGGAAAATCATCAGCCGTTTTGTACGGAATTGGCAGAAAAGCGGGACTTCTTTTCCGTCTCCCGGCGTGCATCCTTCCTACGAAATCAGTTTTGACCTGATTTCCGAATACATTGATTCCCATTATTTTGAAGAACTGACCGTAGAGAAACTTGCCGCCATGTGCAACATGTCGCACTCCACATTTTCCATGAATTTTTACCGCCGCTACAATATGACCTGCAAAGAATATATTACGGCAACCAGAATCAATGCGGCAGAAAACATGCTGCTTTTTTCCAGTCACGATGTTTCTTTTATTGCCAGAGAAGTCGGCTATCCGGACTGCAGCTATTTCATCCGGTGTTATAAAAAAATAAAAGGAATCACACCGAAACAGGCCAGAAAAATGCAGGCAGAAA
>OHAD01002864.1_pt1 | contig 12101 bp, 9 predicted proteins | sample 1577011 | NCBI WGS metagenome assembly OHAD01 (sample SAMEA3541510, study PRJEB24748) | human gut metagenome | biome: human gut; feature: human-associated habitat; material: faeces | place: China | collected 2012
GCTCATCGACGAGCCACGCCAACGTGACGCCCGAATCGATGATGTCTTCCACAATAAGCACGTGACGACCGCGAACATCGGTCGACAGATCCTGCCGCACGGTGATCTTGCCGCTCGATTGAGTGCCGGAACCGTAGCTCGACAAGCTCATGAAATCCATCTCCGCGTGGATGCTCATGGCCTGCGAGAACGCCGCAAGCGTGTTCACCGCACCCTTGAGCACGCAAACCAGCAGCGGGTTCTTGCCACGGTAGTCTTCACTGGCCTGGGCTGCAGCATGGTTGATGATGTCGGCAATCTCTTCTTTACTGATCAGCTCGTGATCAATATCTTCTTGTACGTCAGCGATTCGCATGCCCACCATCTTGGCACACGCGAATGACGTGTTTCTGGCGATATGCTGAATATCCGCTGGGAAGATTCACACCTTTCTGGCCGTGCCAGTCGCAGATCAGCCTGTCGATCCCTTCAACCTGCCGTGCCATGCACGAAATGCCTGCTTCCGCAAGCGAGCGCACAATCACCCGTCTTCTGATGGCAATGTCTTGCGATTGCAACGCACGCACGTCGATGATTATCTCGCCGTTGTTCACGGTTACGCCTTGCTCGCACACGCGTTGCGCCACATCGTCAAGATATGCGCGATCGTCTTCGGCAAGCCTCGCTCCAAGCGCAAGTTTCGACACGACGTCGCTTCCCGCGAATGATGCAAGATATGGCATGAGATCGTGCCGGATTCGGGATCGCAGCGGATAGTTCGCGGGAAGAGGCTCATTTCCACCCGAATCTCCCACATCCGGCCCATTTGTGGGATCGTCCCACCAGGCAAGCCGCAGATCCTCGCAGATGCCGGTGGTTTCTTCGCGGGTCACATTCAGCCATGGGCGTAGAAAACGCACCCCGTCTCGTATGAAGGAACCGTTCATACCGCAAACCGCATCGAGGCCCGCGGAACGCAACAAACCGATGATCACGGTTTCCGCCTGATCGTTTTTCGTATGAGCCAGAAGCACGGCCGAAGCGTCGGAGCATGCGTCGACAATCGCATGATAGCGTGCTTCACGCGCCGCTGCCTCAACACCGATGCCGCGGGAGTCGGGTACGTCAATCGCACGAACACGAACTGGGTCAAGACCCAACGCAACGCAACGATCGGCGGTTGCCCGCGCAACACCGGCAGAGCCTTGCTGCAACTGGTGGTCGATGATAATCGCCCCGCATCGCAATCCCAATGAAGCGCACGTTTTCGCAGCAACCGCAGCCAACGCCATCGAATCGCGCCCACCGGAACAGGACACCATAATCAGCGGAGCGTCCACATCGGGCGCGTGCTCGCCATGACGGGCGAAACGGGCATCCTGCAATCCCAAACCGGCCGATTCCAACGCGGCGCGCAGTTCGCCGATTCCCTTGCGCAAACGTGACGAATACACCATGGCGTCACAACTTCGGTAGTGCTGCCACAAATGTGTCGATAGCGGATTTCGCGGCTTCGGAATCATCAGGATCGTTGACGATCACGGCAAAACTCAACGCACCGCCATTATGGCGCGACACATTGCCGGTCATGGAAGTCACATCTCCCAAACTGCCGGTTTTGGCACGGATAAGACCAGCTTCGTCAGCATCGTTCAAACGATTCGCAGCAGTGCCCACAAATCCTACAATCGACAGCCCCTCAGCGGCGGCGGAACCGGATCCGCTCGTCAGATTACGCTGCTGCACGTCAAGCAGGGTATGCGCGGTGAGTTTGGAATCCTCAGCCAGTCCCGAGCAGTTAACCATGGTGAGGCCTTCGGTGGAAATCCCCCGCTGAGCCAGTACCTGTTCAACCGACTGCACCGCTCCGGCCGGTGAATTGCCGGCGTTAAGGTGCAAAGCCAGCAGTCTGCCGAATTCCTCGGCCAGCGAATTGTCGGAATGCCGAAGCATGAACGCCATGATCTCGTTCAGCGATGCGGAGCTCACCGTCGCAATGGGGCTGGTCCCGTCGGGAACGGCTCCCTGTTCCACGGAACCGTTCACCGCAATGCCCCGCTCAGTCAGGCGTTGCGCGAACACCAGCGCGGCCTCGCGAGCCGGCTGCGTGCTCAAAACGGGATATGTGCTGAACGTATCGGGATCCGTAGGATTAGCACCGTTCCAGTTTCGCCCGCCATCCACGGCCATGGATGCGGTCGGCGCGTAGTACACGTGGTCCGGATCGAGTTCGGCGATGCCGTTGGGCCAACGGTCGTTGCCGAACAGGGAATCATCGTAGACGAGCGTCACGGAAGTGATGCCCCGCTGCCGCAACGCTTGGGCCGTGTTTGCCGCAAGCGTTCCCAGCCCGGCACGCCCATTGATGTGCGCCGAATCAGATTCGCCGACGCCGAGCAGCATGTCGCCGTTGCCTTTGAGCACCAATCGCGAAGTGCCATCTTCGCGCTGCTCCAAATAGGTCTGCGTCTCCAACGTCGACCCCATGTCGAGCGTGGCCGCAGCCGCATACGCCGTCAGCGTTTTCATGGTGGACGCCGGCGTATACGGCGTGTCGAGATTCTGCTCGGCCACCACATTGCCAGCCGCGTCGGCGATGGCGATGGCGTATTCACCGCCAAAATCGGAGGCAGCCGTCTCAAACTGGCTGATCAGAGCCTTTGCCGCAACGGCATCCACGGTTTTCGAAGCGTCAAGCCCTCCGACCATCGTCGCGGCCGCAATGGCATTGCCCGGCGTTTTGGCTGTGGCATGCTCGACTTCCTGCAATGTGAGAACACCCGGCAACTTGTCGAAAATGTCGGCCACGACATAGCCGACGCACAACACTGTGGTGAGCGACACGGAAAGCGCCACCGTGATGTATCGACGGCGTTTCACATGCCGGTATTCAGCCGAATCATCCATGGAACAACAACACTCCAGTCATAAGAGGAAATCGAAATGAAAACGAAAAGGCAGGAACGCGCAAGCCAGCGAACGAACGTCATCCCTTATGCTCGATCGGCTTCCATTCGGACTTGGCGAACATCGCCTGGAACGAGATCGGCACATAACTGAACATGTAGATCGGGAAGCTCAGCACATACGCGAACAGCTCCTTGTTGGTGGCGCCAATCTGATCGCGTTCCACAATAATCGTCAACGCGGCCAACGCCATCATGCCGATCACCGACGTCACAATGCCGGACGTCCAACCGGTCAACGAGCTCAACTGGCTCTGCCATGTCACGAATCCGCAGGTCGCGAACAACAGTCCCAGCAGAACGCGCGCAATACCGATCACCGTGAACGGACACAACAGCAGCGTGAAATCAACGGCGGAAAAATCACGTTCCCTGATGGCGCGTTTGACCAAAGCCGGCCCGTAATAACGGAACACTTGCAGGAAGCCCTTGCTCCAACGCAAACGCTGACGCCAGCTTTGCGCGAAGGTGACAGGCTGCTCGTCATACAGAATCGCGGTACCGCAGTAGCCGATGCGGTCGCCGTGCAGCAAGGAATCCATGGTGAATTCCAAATCCTCGGTCAAAAGGTGGAATTTCCAACCATTATTGCGACGCATGATCTCCTGCGAGAACATGAAGCCAGTACCCCCTACATGACAGCTGTTGCCGAGCCACATGCGCGAGGCCGACAGGAATCGAGATTCACGGATAAACCACAATGCAGAACCGGAAGAGACCCAATTGTCAGACAAATTCACGGAATTGCGGTAGCTGGTGAGAATCTTGAATCCCGACTGGAACGCCTTGTTCATCTCTTCGACGTAATGCTTGTCGAGCTTGTTGTCGGCGTCGAACACGAAGAACGCATCGTACGGGTCGGATGCACCGGAATCGTTCATCTGATCGAGCAGATACGTCAGCGCGTAGCCTTTGCCCACAAGCTCCTTGTTGAAGCGTTCGATCACATGGCAGCCCATATTGCGCGCCACTTCGGCGGTATTGTCGGTGCAATTGTCGGCGACAAGCCAAATGTCGACCAGTTCGGTCGGGTAGGTCTGCGTTTGGATGCAGGTAATGAGGTTGCCGATGACGTTCGCCTCGTTTCGTGCGGAAATCAGCACCGCGTAACGCTTGTCCATCGGCGCGTCGGGAAATTTGATCGGCTTGGTGAACAGGGAGATGAGAATGCACACCGCCTGATAGACCACCCCTGCGCCACCGACGATGACCAGCAGAATGTCAAGTACGCTCAGCAGTACCATTAACGCCACCTACTTCTTGGATTGTCATCCGCGTTTTTCGTACTTCCTTCAGCTTCCCGCGACTCGCCGTTCTTCCGTTCATTGCCGGATTCCGGATTTTCGTTGGATTCCTGAGATGTGTTTTCACTCTCAAGACCCTGCAATGGCTTGCGTTCCGTTTTGTCCAACACGTGCTTCGGGATGGCGACGGTTTCGTCCGATTCCAGCGATTCCTCGGAACGGGTGATATTGTACGCCTGCTCCTGCAACTGCCGCACTTCGTCGGGAATAGGCACATGCGCACTGGATCCCTGCACCGCGCGAGGCATATTGTGCAGATGCTCGCTGAGTACTTCGGCACCTTCCACCAGCTTCGACTTCTTTTCAGGCACCGGATCGTCCATCAGCGGGGAATCGACCAGCTCGTACCGCTTTGTATAGGTGCGGAAGATCGTCTGCACGGACGCGACCACCGGCAATGCGAGGAACGCGCCCAACGCGCCGAACAGCGAGGTGAACGCCAGCACCGCGAGGAACGCCACGGCATCGTTCACATCCATGGTGCGCTGGGAGATCTTCGGCGCGAAAATCAGATTCTCGATCTGCTGATACACGCAGATAAACACCAGCACCGCCACGGCCTGCCACAATCCGCAGCTACCCCATGCGAACAGCACTGGCAACGCGCCGCCGATATACGTACCCAACATAGGAATGAACTGCGAAACCACACCGCAGAACAGCGCCAACGGTAGCCAATAGGGCACGTGCAGCAGCATCAGACAGATTCCTGTGAAGAACGCGTTCAGCAACGCGAGAATGGCGCGGGAGAACAGGAACGACGAGATCTGGCTCTGGCTCACCGTCCATACGAACAGGAATCGCCGCTGAGCCGCCGGAGCCATCCACTGGCATGCGGCACGACGCAGTTTCGGACCAGCCGCTGAAATGTAATACGTGGTCATGATTATCGTCATGAGGTTAATCAGGAACGAAAACAATCCCGACACCGTATTCAGCGCGGTACCCGCGAAATCAGTGACCCACGATGTTTGAATGTTCTTCAGAATCTCATTGCCGAGATTATTGATCTCAGGAAGCTGGAAATTCGCGTATTGACTGGCGAACTGGCACATCTGCTCATACAGGTCGGGCAGACCGTTCACCAAGGCGATCATCTGCTGCACGAACAGGTTGCCGAACAGTGTGAACAGCACGCCGAGCATCACGGCCAGCATCAGCAGCGAGAACAGCGACGCGAACGAACGTTTCCAGCCATGCTTGACCAGCGGCACCACCACCGGCTCCACCGCGAGCGCGATGAACAGCGAGACGATGATGTCGATCACCAGATATTCGATTTTGCCCCAGCTGCGCCAGCAGAAAGTAAACCCCACAATGGCTATGGCGATGTATAGCAGCGCACGCCCCAGCCATTCCGGTGGTTTTCGGGGATCTCCTTTGGCTGGAAACAGGGTGCCGAGGTCCCATCGCTGTTCGCTGGTGTTCGCACCGTTTTCGCTCTGCGTATTGTTCATTCGCTGTTCGCTGTCGCTCATGGCTCCCTATTGTAGCGATAGGCGTCGTGTACAGGCTGAGCTATTGTGGTAGTTATGCTGAACGTTTCAATTGTCATCCCCGCTTGGAATGAAGAGGAGCGTATCAACGATTGCCTGTTGAATGCCACTAGGCAGACCGTGATGCCCCATGAAGTGATCGTTGTCGACAATCGTTCCACCGATTCGACGGTGGCCATGGTGGAGCAGTTCATCAAAGACCACCCGGAAGCACCCGTCCGTCTGCTGCATCAGGATGAGGAGCAGGGGCTGATTCCGACGCGCGATTATGGTTTGAACCACGCCACCGGCGACATTCTGGGCCGTTTCGACGCCGATTGCATGATTCGCCCGGATTGGGTCGAAGTGGTGTCCGGCATTTTCACTGAGGACCCGGAGGCCATGGGTGCCACTGGTCCGGTGATGTATTACGATCTGCCGAGCCGCCATTTTGGTTTGCGTGGGGATAATTCCACACGCAAGCGTATTTACAAGGCCGATGGCGGCCAGCCGTTGCTGTTTGGCTCGAATATGGCGGTCCGCGCTTCAGCTTGGCGCGAAATTTCTGACGAAGTGTGCCGAGACAAGGCCGATGTGATGCATGAGGATATCGATATTTCGCTGCATCTGCTGGGCAAGGATCTGAAAACCGTGTACTGCCCGCGTATGATCGCCGGCATCAGCGCCCGCCGTATGGACACGTCGCTCACGTCGTTCAACAATTACATGCGTCGTTTCAAGAACACGTTCGACGCGCATCCACAGCATTCGCGCAAGCATAAGCCGGAGATTCTGCTCACCGCGCTATATCCGGTGATGCATCTGCTGTATCCGGTATGGCAGAAGGTGCTTGACACCGCCGATATCAATCCTGCGGAGGCGGCGTGGATCAACGAGCAGATGGAATTGGCCGAGCAGGAAGGCCGCGAATGGTACGATGACACTCCCACCGATGAGGAGTGGAGCGAAAAGCACGAGTAATTCCAATACTTGCGATTGATAATCACGGATTATTGTTTACATTATTTCGATTAATCCGTAATTTATGTGCAGATATAAAAATCGTGGCGCGAATGCTTTGTGAAGTTTCGCACCACGATTTTTAATGCTTTCAGCGATGTTCTCTCACAATCGGGTTTCACTGCAGATTCGCTGCATGCGATTGCCGATTCGTGAGAGTTTTCGCATTACATCAGGCTCTTGTAGATGGCGAGGATGTCTTCTTCGGTGGCCTGACGCGGGTTGCCCGGGGTGCACACGTCGTTGAAGGCGTCGTGGGCCAGTGCTTCCAGATCGGCTTCGGTTGCGCCGACTTCGGAGATGGTGGTCGGGTTCTTCAGGTCGACGGTGAGCTTGTGCACGGCCTGGACGGCTTCTTCGCGAACCGTCTCGAGATCGCCGGTGTAGGCATCTTCGACACCGAAGGCGTCGGCGATGTCACGATACTTCTCGCCGGTGAAGTCCTTGTTGTATTCCATGACCGGGGCCAGCAGGATGCCGTTGGCCACACCGTGCGCCACGCCGAGGCGGCCGCCCAGCGGGTGGGCCATGCCGTGCACCAGACCGAGGCCGACGTTGGAGTAGGCCATGCCGGTGATGTAGGAGGCGTAGGCCATCTGCTCGCCTGCAGGAACGTCGCCGTCAGCGCTCTTGGCAAGGTTCTTGGCAATCATGCGGATGGTCTGCATGCTCAGGCAGTCGGACAGGCTCCAGGCGCCCGGAGTGATGTAGCCTTCAATGGCGTGGGTCAGGGCGTCAAGACCGGTGGCGACCTTGAGGCCGCGCGGCATGGAGTCGGTCAGATCAGGATCGACGAAGGCGACGATCGGAATGTCGTGCGGGTCGACGGCCACGAACTTACGCTTGTTGGCGGTATCGGTGACCACATAGTTGATGGTGGTTTCCGAAGCGGTGCCTGCGGTGGTCGGCACGCCGAAGATCGGCACGGACGGGTTCTTGGTGTCGGCAACGCCTTCCAGGGAGAGCACATCGGCAAACTCCGGGTTGGCGGTGATGATGCCGATGCCCTTGCAGGTGTCTTGCGGGGAGCCGCCGCCCAGACCGATCAGGAAATCAGCACCGGATGCGGCGAACTTGGCAACGCCATCCTGAATGCATTCGACCGGCGGGTTCGGCTTGACGTTGTCGAAGACCTCGTACGGCATGCCTGCCTCATCAAGCACATCGGTGACCTTCTTGACGGTGCCGGTTTCCAGCAGTACCGGATCGGTGACGATGAACGCCTTGGTGAAGCCATGGGACTTGGCAACGCCCGGGATCTCCTTGATGGCGCCGCGACCGAAGTATGCAGTCTGGTTGAAAATCATGCGATAGACCATAGATGTCTCCTTTAAGCGACTGTGCTTGTTCGCCGTGTCATAGCAACCGTTGCCATGACCAACGATTCTCATCATAGACCCCATTTTTGCGATTCGGCTGGAAATCGACACAACCTTTTCTGTGAGCGTTCTCACAAAATATGCGAACGCATCACACAAAAACGCATAAAACCAGACAATACGGCCTTATGACTCGAATAATTCCAGCTCGACCTGCGGCAGATCATCCTTGGAGAACACCCACATGGTCTCGTCTTTGGAACGTCGATCGGCGAAAATCGTAAGCAGGAACTTCTCTCCGTCGTTTCGCGTGTACCCGTACTGCAACACGCCGACCGACTCGACGCGGGCATGAATGAAGTCGTAATCCATAAGCAGGGAGAAACTGTCTTTGCAGAACGGCGCCACCAATCGTTCGCAATAGTCATGCAGCGCGCTTTTGAACGAACCGTCATGCGCGTCAAGCATCTTCTGGAAATAGTCGGGCACCATGATCGCACGCTGTGAGTCAGTACGCAGATTCACCATGCATGCGATTGAATAGCGTCCGTTCAAATGCCGCAGCAACGATTCCATATCCTGATTACGCACCAGAATGTCCTCAAGTTTTTTGTTGAGCCCGCGCAGCTGGCGTTTGCTGCCGCCTCGCACGTAGTATTCCTTCTTTTCGCGGCGCATCTCGTTTTCGGCCTGTTCGATGATTTTCGGCAGATCGGAAGTCGACTCGCTCGACGCTACGCCCACTGATATCTCGCAGCCTTGCGTATGCAAGCGCTCACGCATGTAGTTCAGCTGCTTGCGTGTCTGCGCTTCCGTATGCGCGGAACTGATTATCACGAATTCGTCGCCGCCGATGCGATACAACCGGTCATCGCCGAAGAACGCGCGCGCCGCGTCCGCGAACTCACACAACATGCGGTTGCCCTGCTTATGCCCGAGATGGTTGTTCACCTCGTGCAGGCCGATCATATCCGCATACACGCACACCACCGCCCCGATGTCGGCGCTCCGCAGCTGCTCCACATCGCTGTCGTATGCATTGCGGTTGAGCAATCCCGTCAAGGAGTCCTGCCGATAGATTTCCTTCATGTTCTTGGCGATTAGGTCGAGCGACAGGTCGAATCCGATCAGCACCACGGCCCACGGATTGGCCTCACTGCAATCAGGGGGTACCAGCATACCGAATGCGATCACGCTGGTTTTCGCCTCGACCTCGCTTCTAAAACACGTGAATTCCGATTTTTTCTTACTGAATAGTTGGTCGCGCAAATCAGACAATCGCGTGTGTTTCAGGAATTCTCCGGCATCATCTGGATGAATGATCCGTTTTGAAACCAATGCATGGCAGTAATCATGAAAATCATCCGCATACACGTCCGGAAGTTTCGGATCGCGTTTGATGGTGCGATATTCTCCCGTGATGAGATTCAGTCGGGACAGTTCCGCAACGCCCTTGTTAAGGATTTCAAAAATATGCGCCGACAATGACGACGATTCGAGCATGCTGCGGCCGTTCGTCGACATGCGGTAGTCGCGATGCATCAGATCTTTGGAGATATTCCAGAAATGCTGGTCATCCGGGCGGTGTTCCAGCAAATCCTCCATCTTTTCCACAGTGAGCGGACGGTAGAAATAATATCCTTGGATGTACATGCATCCCAGCTCACGCAGCTTGCTCACCTGTTCGGCGGTCTGCGCACCCTCCGCAATGATCGACAGTCTCAGCTGGTAGGCCATGTCGATCACGGATTCGATGATTTTCAAACCTTTCGCCGCATTGTCAGCATTCAGGTCAACGAATTTCATGTCGAGTTTGATGGCATCGACGTTGATGTCCTTCAACATGTTGAGTGACGAATACGCCGACCCAAAATCGTCCATCAGCACGGCAATGCCTCGCGCATGCAGGTCCCGAATGGTCTCTTCGACCACATCCATGTTATGTGCGATCGCACTTTCTGTGATCTCCACCTGCAGCAGGCGAGCATCGATGCTGAACCGATCGAGCAGGTCGCCAAGCACTCGCGCCACATCGATCGACTCGATATCCGTCATCGACACGTTGACGGACACCGGCACCAGATTGCGCCCCTCCCCATCCCAACGCGACAGCATTTCACACACGGAACGCCAGATGAACAAATCGAACCGCGTGACCATTGACTCACGTTCAAGCAGAGGAATGAATTCGCCGGGAGACACCAAGCCATATTCCGGATGATTCCAACGCACCAACGCCTCCGCACCCACGATTGCGCCGGTTTCAGCATTGCATTTGGGTTGCAGGTAGAAGCAGAATTCGTTGTTGTCAAACGCCTGGTTGATGTCGTCAAGAGAGAATCTGGGTACGATTTCGTCGTTGCTGGGCGCCCTGCCCGTGGATTCCAGCCGCGCGCCTGCGGCAACATCGAATTGATTACCCATGATACTCACCGTTGTACTGTATCAGCGTCACGTCTTCGACACCCTCAATGGCGCGAACGCGTTCCGCGAATGTCATGTCCTTATCATCACAGAATACTTCAACCGCCATTTCCGTGCGTTCGCCACGCATGGTTTTGGACTTTACAAAGAATTTGGTGCGTCCGAACGCGCGCGTGATCTCATCTCCCACTACATCGCCCACATAGTGGATCACCGCAATGTACACGCGCCCCTTGTCTTGACGCGAGTAGAACAGAGCCAGCATGCCGATCATCACCAATCCGGCAACAATCACCAGCACATACATGCCGGCGCCCGCCGCAATACCAGACGTGATCGCCCAGAACAAATACAACAGATCCATCGGATCCTTGACCGCGGTACGGTAGCGCACAATCGATAATGCACCGACCATACCAAGCGAAATCACAATATTCGTACTGATTGCCAGTGTGACCATACATGTAAGAACCGTCATTCCTACAAGTGTGATTGCAAAGCTTCTGGAAAAAATCACTCCTACGTAAAATTTTCGATAGACTAGGTAGATTACTCCGCCAAGGAGCAGCGCTATGGCAAGTGCCGTAAGCATTCCCGGAACATCGAATTTATCGAATACACCGGATTCCAGTACTGATTTTTTTATTACATCCTGTACACTCATTCGTTTTTCTCCTGTATTTTAATTTTCTGCCCAATATTCAAATCCATTCAGATACCGGGTCTTTTCATAACACAATACGTATTTTGATACTGCTGTAAACTCTGCTGACTGCGGTGGCAGAAGATCCCGTATGATTTGCGGAAGCAGCTCTGTAAATTTCACTTCCATTACAAGCTTTCCAGGCTCCAGAACCGGCAGTGTTGCAAGTGTCGGATCAAATATATCATACCCTCCCACAGCTGCCCGCACGTCGCAGTCAAACGTAATCCTCACCGTTCCTGTATCCATGATCCACGGCACCCGGTCATAATCTACAATAGTCCGAGGCCTCATCATATTACTGACACATTCAATATAAAACTCCCTGCACAGAGAATATGGACTGTGCAGCAAAAATTCATATTCCCCCGCCAGGATTTTTTCCACCTCTTCTCTCGTAAGTGGTGCGCTTTCCTTGTAAATGTAACTGCCGAATTTCTTTTTTCGCTCTAGCTTAATGGAACGGTCGCTGTAATCATAGATTCGGATCCGGTACTTTTTACGCATCAGTACGCCGGATTCTTTCTCCTCATAAGCACTGTTCCAATAATCATCAAAGTACAGGCTCCGGATCATATAGCCCCCATCTGAAGCATGTGGATCTTTTTTCAGTAAATGTTTCATACGAAGTTCCAATAATTCCTTCTCACTCGTACTGATCAAATATTTCCACTCATTCCGAAAATGTTCTGCCGTTCCGGCATATTCTGCTGTTCCGACACGCTCCGATATCTCAGCATTTTTTAACTGCTTCATATGTTCTGCTATCCCGACATGACTGATATTCTTAATTTTTTTCATAAATATCTTCCTCAATACGCTGATCTGCTGTCACATAGAAACATTTCATACCATAATTCTTGCCATTGTCGGTTGCATAATAATCAAATGCGTCCTGTGTCTTCCCAGAT
>OHAD01002866.1_pt1 | contig 12096 bp, 9 predicted proteins | sample 1577011 | NCBI WGS metagenome assembly OHAD01 (sample SAMEA3541510, study PRJEB24748) | human gut metagenome | biome: human gut; feature: human-associated habitat; material: faeces | place: China | collected 2012
GGCCCGCCGCAAAAAAGCCGCCGCAGAGCAGGGCGGTGCCCCACAGGCCCGCGCAGCGGGGGCCGTGCCTGTCCTGCAGGAAGCCGCCCAGCACGCACCCCACACCGAAGGCCGCAATGAGGATGCCAAACGCATACCCCGCCCCCTGCTCCGACAGGCCGTATTCCTCCATGACCGGCTGCTGGAACACGCCCCACGCCGCCGGAAGCCCCGTGAGCACCTGAATGGCGGCCCCCGCGGCAAGGATCGTCCACGGGTGTTTTGCTGCAAACTGCTGTTTCATCGTTTCACCTCAAAATCCGTGCAATTTGCGATAGTGTGCCCATTCGGATTGACAATCCGGCAGTTTCCTTTATAATATGATGTACTGGAAACAATTCAATTGACATATAGAGAGGTATTGCAACCATGAAAACACAGGCATTGAAGGGCATGCGCGACCTGCTGCCCGCCGAGCAGACCCTGCGCGACTACATCCAGGGCAAGATCCTGGAGACCTACCGTGCGTCCGGCTTTGAGCGCATCTCCACCCCTATGCTGGAGGACATGGAAAATCTGGACAAGTCCGACGGCGGCGACAACCTGAACCTGATCTTCAAGGTGCTCAAGCGCGGCGACAAGCTCACCGCCGCCCTGAACACCGGCGACCCCAAGCAGCTCTCCGACATGGGCCTGCGCTACGACCTCACCCTGCCCCTGAGCCGCTACTATGCCGCCAACAAGGACAAGCTGCCCAGCCCCTTCAAGGTGATCCAGACCGACCGCGTGTTCCGTGCCGAGCGCCCCCAGAAGGGCCGTCTGCGCGAGTTCGTGCAGTGCGACATCGACATTCTGGGCGACAGCTCCCCCAACGCTGAGGTGGAACTGATCGACGTGACCACCCGTGCTTTGCTGAACATCGGCTTCACCGGCTTCACGGTGAACATCAACGACCGCCGCATCCTGCGCGGCATGCTGGAGAGCATGGGCTTTGCCGCCGATACGCTGGATTCCGTCTGCATCACCTTTGACAAGATGGACAAGATCGGTGCTGACGGCGTGAAGGCCGAGCTGACCGAAAAGCAGCTGCCGGAAGCCGCCATCAACGCACTGGCCGATTTCATCGCCGCCGGTGAGGTGACGCTGGACGCCGTGGCTGCCCGCTGCGCCGACCCCGCCATCGCCGATGACCTGAAGTACGTTCTGGCCACCGCCAATGCGCTGGCTGCCGGCCGCTATCAGGTGGCCTACTGCCCCAGCCTGGTGCGCGGTCAGGGCTACTACACCGGCATGGTGTTCGAGATCACCTGCCCGCAGTTCAGCGGTGCCGTGGCCGGCGGCGGCCGCTACGACAACATGGTGGGCAAGTTCCTGGGCACCCAGGTGCCTGCCGTGGGCTTCTCCATCGGTTTCGAGCGCGTGTGCGGCATCCTGCTGGAACAGGGGTATCAGATCCCCGGTGCCAAGCAGAAGATCGCCCTGCTGTACGGCAAGGACGCCGACTTCCCCGCCGTGCTGAGCAAGGCCGCCGCCCTGCGTGACACCTACAACGTCACCGTGCTGCAGCAGGCCAAGAAGCTGGGCAAGCAGCTGGGCCAGCTGGAGGCCGCCGGGTTTGCCGGTGCCGCCTTCATGGACAAGGACGAAGTCAAAATTTTTGCACAGCAGTAACCACAAAACGCAGACAGGCCCCCGCACAAAACCGTGCGGGGGCCTGTTTTTTACTTCGTCATCAAATGGTGAACTGCACCACGCAGAAAGCAGCGTAGATGCACAGCAGCGCAATGCCCTGCGGGCGGCTGAGCTTGCCCTTGAGCAGGGCGGGCACCGTCAGCAGCAGCATGACCGCAAACATCACCGGAATATCCATCACCAGCGAGGCGTTCATGCCAGCAATGGTGGAGTTCTGCGGGATGGTAAAGGGAGCCAGCGCGACCGACACGCCGCTCACCAGCACCAGATTGAACACGTTGGCACCGATGACGTTGCCCAGCGACAGCGCCCCGTGGCCCTTGGCCAGCGAGGTGATGGCCGTGACCAGCTCCGGCAGCGAGGTACCCAGTGCCACAAAGGTCAGAGCAATGACCGACTCCGGCACGCCCAGTGCCTGTGCAATGAGGGTGCCGTTGTCCACCAGCAGGTCCGCGCCCACCGCGATGAGCACCGCGCCCACCGCCAGCAGGCCCAGTTCCTTGGCAAAGGAAGCGTTTTCTTCCGGCCCTTCCTCTTCTTCCGGGGCGGGGGCATTCTTCATGGCCATCACGTTGCAGACGATGTAGGCCACGAACATGGCCAGCAGGATGATGCCCACCGACCGGGTGAAGGAGCCGGTGGTGTAGGCTACACCGGCGTAGAAGGCTGCCGCCACAAAGAAGAACATCACCGGGGTGCGCAGGCTCTTGGGGTCCACCTTGCCCGGCTTGACCACAATGGGAATGGCCGCAATGAGGGCGGAATTGCAGATGACCGAACCAATGGCGTTGCCGTAGGCGATCTCGCCGTGACCGGTGAGAGCCGAGGTGGTAGACACCATCACCTCCGGCAGGGTGGTGCCGATGGACACCACCGTGGCACCGATGAGCAGCTCCGGCACATGGAAGCGGCGGGCAATGCCGGTGGCACCGTCCACAAACCAGTCACCGCCCTTGATCAGGCACAACAGGCCCACGATGAACAGCAAAACAGGTATAAGCATGTTTTTTCTCCTTTTTGATCGTTCCTTGGCCCGGCTCCGGGAACGGGAGTCTCTCAGCCGGGCAAAAAAGAAAAGACTCCTATTACAGGGTACGCATACTACGTCCTTGTAATAAAAGTCTCAAGCATCCGGTACTGCATCGGGCATTTCTGCCGGGTTGTCGCTGCAGCACAGCGTATCATCTCTTGCGGGATATACGCCCTTTACTCCCTTTTATCTTTGCATATTATACCCGTTTCAACGGCAAAGCGCAAGGGGAAACCTGCAAATTTCATCCTGCCTTTTCCACTTTTTTCGCATTGGGATAGATGCGTTCCATGCGGGCATTGTCGAAATGGGCGTCCAGATAGGTCTCCACGGCATTGGCAGCTGGCACCCCGCTGGTGCGGGCGTCGTAACGGGCCAGCGCCAGCGAGCTGGTGACCATGTTCACCGCCATGAACACCGCCAGCAGCACGGTCATCCACGGCCGCACCCGGCTGCGCAGACGGGTCATGCACTTCATGACCACCGGGTAGCCGTAGCGCATCCACACCACGGCCGCCATGCCCCAGAAGAAGCAGTACAGCAGGTTGATGCGCCCGCCCAGATTGAATTTGAACTTGCTGTAGTCCCAGAACACCGTGCCGAACAACAGCTCGGTCACGGCGCTGCACACATACTCGTACACGCCGCCCATCACCGTGCCGAACACAAACAGGTAGCGGTCGCTCTTGTCCTGATTCTGGCGCAGCAGCACGGTGGTCAGGGCCAGAGCCAGGCCCCACACCACGCTGAACGGCCCCCACACCAGACTGGAACGGCTCATCCAGACGCCTGCCGTCAGGCGGCAGAACACTGTTTCCACCAGGTCCCCCAGAAACGCGCCCACCACGAACAGCCACAGCAGGTCGGCGGCGCTCAGGGGCGTTTCGCCGTTCTGGGCAATGGTCGGTTCCTGCCGGGCCGCCGCCGGGTAGGCCCGCTGGATGCGCTTTTCCACATACAGAGCAATGCGGCGGCGCAGGCCGTCGGAGCTTTCACCCAGCCGCTGGTTCAGCTGTTCCAGCACCGGGTGTTTGGCCGCATAGCGCCCCACCAGCACGGCCGAACCGATCTGGTCCAGCGCCGCCACGATGACCGCCGCCCACACCAGCGGGTGCAGCAGCCAGCTCGGGATGGCCTGGCACAGCCGCAGCAGCAGGCCATTGAGCCACAGCACGCTGGCAGTGCCCAGCACGCCCCACAGCAGCGAATACTGCAGGCAGACATAGCCGTTCAGGTTGAAGCGCTTACCGGAGTAGTCCCACCATTTGCGGCGGTGCAGCCGTTCCAGCAGCTTAGCCGTCAGCCACTCCATGACCGTGGAGGCCAGCGTACAGGCAAAGAAGAGGTACACCGGGTCGCTGCGCAGGTCCGTGAAGCCCACGGCCAGCAGTACCGCCGTGGAGCCGTACACAAAGCAGAAGGGCCCGGCTGCTGCGCCGCGGTTGGCAAAATGCTTGCCCCGCACCGTAGCTACTACCGTCTCCCCTACCCAGCCCGCAAACGAGTAGACCAGGTAAAGGACGCCCAGCGTATAAAAATCGTATTCCATAGCAGTCCTTTCTGCCAAAAGCGTTGGTTTTCCAGCAGTTATATTGTACCCTTTTTGCCTGCAGAACGCAAGCATGGCAAAGGGACCGCCCGCAGCGGGTGGCCCCTTTTAGATTTCGTTGTACGATCAGAATTTGCGCCAGGTGTCGGGCAGGAACAGCACCAGCATGGGGAAGATCTCCAACCGGCCTGCCAGCATGTCAAAGATCAGCACCAGCTTGGCCGGGTCTGCAAAACCGCTAAAGTTCTGCATGGGGCCCACCAGCTCCAGGCCCGGGCCGATGTTGTTCAGGGTAGCCGCCACAGCGGTAAAGTTTGTCACCATGTCAAAGCCGTTCAGACTGATGAGCAGGAAGGACCCCACAAAGATGAAGCTGTAGGCCGCCATGAACACGTTGGTGGTACGGATGGTCTCATGGTTCAGCAGCTTGCCGTCCATACGCGCCGGAGCCACCACCTGCGGGTGCAGAGCCTGCTTGAGCTCCTTGCCCAGCGTCTTGCCCAAAATGAGGATGCGGCTCACCTTGATGCCGCCGCCGGTGCTTCCGGCACAGGCACCAATGAACATCAGCACCACCAGCACTTCCTTGGACAGGGTGGGCCACAGGTCAAAATCGCAGCTGGAAAAGCCCGTGGTGGTGATGATGGAACCCACCTGGAACGCCGCTTGCCGCAGCGCCTCGCCAAAGCTGTTGTAGAGGCTGTAGATATTGGCCGTGATGATGGCAATGGCGGCTGCAATGACCACAAAGTAGCCGCGCACCTCTTCGCTTGCTGCAGCACGGCGGAACCGGCGCATCAGCAGCAGGAAGTAGGCGTTGAAGTTGACGCCGAACAGGATCATGAACACGGTCACGACCCACTGGATGTAGGGCGAAAAGCTGGCAAAGCTGTCATTGCGGAAGCCGAAGCCGCCGGTGCCTGCGGTACCAAAGGAGGTAAGCAGGGCCTCGAACAGGGGCATTCTGCCTGCCAGCAGGAACAGCAGCTCCAGCAGGGTCAGAGCCAGGTAGATGCCGTACAGGATCTTGGCAGTGGACTGCACCTTGGGCACCAGCTTGTCCACCTGGGGGCCGGGGCTCTCCGCCTTCATCAGGTTGACGTGGGAGCCGCCGGTCAGCGGCAGCAGCGAAAGCAGGAACACCAGAACGCCCATGCCGCCGATCCAGTGGGTAAAGCTGCGCCAGAACAAAATGCCCTTGGGCAGGCTCTCCACCTCCGGCAGGATGCTGGCACCGGTGGTGGTAAAGCCGGACACGGTTTCAAACAGGGCATCCACGGGGTTGGGGATGCAGCCGGTGAGTACGAAAGGCGCGGCACCCACCACCGAGATGACGATCCAGCTCAGTGCGGTGGCAGTAAAGCCCTCCCGCATATAGAATACCTTGCTGCGGGGCCTGATGGCCCGCAGCGCAAAGCCGATGCCTGCGCTCACGGCAGCCGTGAGCAGGAACACGGCCAGTACCATCCACTCGCCATAGATCAGGCTGGCAGCGGCGGGCAGAAGCAGCAGGGCGCCCTCGATCATCAGGATATAGCCCAGCAGACGGAAAACGATCGCATAATTCATAGCCCGCCTCCGTCAGCTCTCCACGATGTCCCGCAGGTCATGCAGGCCATGCTCCAGCGTGACCACGATCACGTTGTCGCCCACCTGGATCTGGTCGCCGCCGCGGGGGATCAGGATTTGATTGCCCCGGGTGATGCAGCACAGCAGCAGGTTCTTTTTCAGATGCAGCTGGCTCAGGGGCACACCGGTGGCCCGGCTCTCCTCGTGCACCGTGAATTCCAACGCTTCCACGCGGTCGTCCAGGATGCGGTACAGGGTCTTGATGTTGCTGCCCGCCTCATTCTGCAGGGCACGCACATACTGCACAATGTAATCGCAGGTCATGTACTTGGGGTACACCACGCTGCCCAGGTCCAGCCCGGCCAGAATGTCATCGAACTCCAGACGGTTCACCTTGGTCACCAGCTTGCCGTGGGAATGCTTTTTGGCAAACAGGGTCAGCAGCACGTTTTCTTCGTCGATGTTGGTCAGAGCCACAAAGGACTCTGCGGACTCCAGGCCCTCCGACAGCAGGAAGTCCCGGTTGGAGCCGTCCTCGTTCAGGACCTGGGCACCGGGCAGCTGCTCAGCCAGCTCCTGGGCGCGGGCGGCATCCCGCTCCACGATGCGCACCCGCACATGGTTCTCCAGCAGCTCCTGGCTCAGGTAGAACGCGATGGCACCGCCGCCCACGATCAGGGCGTTGCGCACCGGCCGCACCGGCATGTGGATCTGCTGGAAGAAGGCATGCGCGTTTTCCTGGGTGGCCAGGAAGGTGACCTGATCGCCGTTCTGCAGCACAAAGTTGCCGTTGGGGATGATCACCCCGCCGTCACGCTCCACGGCACACACCAGAATGTCGCTCTTGAGCCGACTGGGGATCTCGCGGATGGCTACGCCGTCCAGCCCCTGTGCCTCGGTGAGCGCAAATTTGATCAGCCGCACGCGGCCGCCCGCAAAGGTGTCGATCTTGCTGGCCCCCGGGAACCGCAGCAGATGGGAGATCTCCTTGGCTGCCGCCATTTCCGGGTTGATGATGGCCGAAATGCCGATCTGTTTTTTGATAAAGTCCAGCTCGTGGCTGTAGGACGGGTTGCGCACGCGGGCAATGGCGTGGCAGTGGCCCGCCTTTTTGGCAAACATACAGCACAGCAGGTTCAGCTCATCTGAACCAGTCACAGCGATCAGCAGATTTGCCTCCCGGATGCCTGCCTCCAGCTGGACATTATGGCTGCTTCCGCTTCCTACCACGCCCATAATATCACACGCGTTTGATATATCCTGCACTTTTTCGGCATCTTTATCTACAATAACAATATCGTTTCCTTCATTACTCAACTGTTCTGCCAAGGTTGCTCCTACTTTTCCGCAGCCCACGATAATGATCTTCATTTCTTTTTCCTCACCTTGAATTTTCTGTTTTTCGATTTCCTTTCTCTGTCCAAATACAGGTAAGCCGAAAACGGCCACTGAGCTTTGTATCTGCTCTATGGCCGCATCTTCCGTCGGAAATTTCCTTTATTCTTCTGTTGTTTTTATATCCATAACCTGTTCCAGGATCTGTGCTGCGTCTTTGATACATCCGTCACAGGACCGCAGAACCTTGCCTGTCCCGATCCCTTTCAGATCCTTGCAGACCACGGAACCGTTCTTCTCTCCAAATTTCTGAACGATCTCTCTGATGACACGATATGTCGCACCTTTTGTGACCGGTTCTTTTGTATTGCGGCTGCTCTTTAAAAGTCCTGTCACCATACAGGCTCCCGAAACGGCTCCGCAGGTACACTGCATACCGCCCATACCGGCTCCGAATCCTTCTCCTGCCGCAAAAATAAGATTTTCATCCACTCCCACCAGATCTGCATAGGCACATGCCACTGCCTGACAGCAGTTGTAACCCTTCCCATGATTCTCCAGCGCTTTTTCTACTCTGCTGCTCATTTTGATTCCTCCATTGTAAAACCACGTTTCTCACGCCGAATAATATTGCAATTTTACACTACTTTCGCTCAAATTACAAGAGGTATCAGGATTTTCACATAGAAATTCTCCCCTCTTGAGCCGTATTGAAACTGACCGCCACGGTTTTTGACTGTTTTTCTTACATTGTGAATCCCATATCCATGCATTCTGTCGTCTTTTTTGGTCGTCCGGAAGATTCCCTTTCTTACCTGTGCATGTGCTTCGCAGCTGTTCTCCACGATCAGCATAAACATCGAATGATGTTTTCGTACTTCAATCTTTACCATGCGTTTTTCTTCTTCCAGCTTTTCACATGCCTCTATTGCATTGTCCAGAAGATTTCCAAGCAGAATGCACAGTTCTTTATCTGCAAGAGCGATCTCTCCGATCATATCTGTCTTAATTTCATATAAAATTTTCTTTTTTTCCATGGCAAGCAGCTTATATTCCAGGATCATGTCAAGGATCAAATTCTGCGTCCACTGCCTGTGCCGGTCTTTTTCCAGCGGCCGCAGTTTTCCGATATATTTATGGAGACGCTCATACTCTCCTTTTTCTGCCAGCTTCCACATCACCAGATTGTGATTGTTCATATCATGATATAAACGGCGGTTTTTTTCGTATTCCATCGCCAGCTCTTCATACTGATGCTCTGCCATATCCACCCGCATCTGCAAAATCTCTTCTTTTTGTTTCATATCGTGGTAGATCAGATAAATCATGCACAGAATCCCCAGAAATACAACCATTGCCCAGATACTGCTCTTGAACACGATCTTACTGCTGCTCCCGAGCAGAACATTCTGGAAATAGAATACGGCAGAAGATCCGATCAGAAACAGCAGCGAAACGAGCATCCAGTTGACTTCGATCTCATGGCTTTTCTGCCATTCACAGATCCTCAATACCAGAATACAGACCATGATCCTGCTGATATTCAATGCCAGTATGCTGACCATCCCAACGTCTGCATACTCTGCTCCGATGCAGAACAGCAGTACAATCCAGGTGCGACTCAGTTCCTCCAGTACCTGAAAACAGCCAAACACCAGAAATGCCCGCCAGATGGAAACTCTTCTTACTGCCCACAGAAGCAGTGCCAGAATGCCGCTTTTGAATATAAAAATCTCAGCTGCCGAAACACCTGCTTTACCCAGGCATCTGAAAAAGACATTCATCCCCACCGAAGCACACAGATAGATCAGGCTTTCTTTTCGCTCTACCATTTCCGCCTTCAGACCTCTGGCAGACACATCACATATCAGAAACACTTCCAAAACCACGATCAGATACTCTGCAATTGCAAAACCGGTCATCTCCATCCTCTTTCCATATATTCACTCATTTTCTGCATGATCTCTCTGTTATGTCCTCTTCCTACCTTGATCAAATCCCCATTGTCCATCGTAAGCATTCCCTTTTCCAGGCGTTCCACATGAAGCAGATTCACAATATATCCCCTCTCTGCTATGACAAACTGCTCTTTCGGGAGTTTTCCGGCAACCTCTTTTAAAGATTCCCTGTTTGCCTTTTTTCCCTGAAGTGTCACAAAAATGGAATTCTTCTGTTCTTTATAAATATAACAGATCTCACGCAGTGCTACTTTTTCGAACACGCCTGCTCTTTTTACCAGATACTGTCCTTTGACATGTATGCCGATCTCCCGGCAGATCTGCCGCATCGTCTGTACCAGTTTCTTTTCCATATTTTCTTTGATAATATAATGAAATGCCCGGACTTCGTACCCGGAAAGTGCATATTTTTCGTATGCAGTCAGGAACACGATGTATGCCCTCTCCTGTATTTTTCTGATCTCTTTTGCAAGCTCCAGTCCATTCCCGTCCGGAAGTTCAATATCCAGAATATAAACCGTGAACAATTCCTGCGACAGCTCACTTTGCAGCTGACTGAATGTAGAAAAACACTCAACTTGAAAATTTTCCTCTTTGAAATTCCGTTCTATCACTGCCTTCGTGCTTTCTCTGACCATATAGTCATCATCTACAATCGCTATTCGGTACATAACCAATTCTCCTGTATTTTTAAGTACATTCTCCTTATAGAATATATAGGAATTATCAGAAAAAATCAATTACTTTTGTGCCTCAGTCGAAAACAGGGAGCTCTTCTTCAGAGCTCCCTGTGCATAAGCTAGGCGGATACAACTCACACTCGTTTACTGACTCACACTTCAATCCCATATTCTAAAAGCCCACCTACCTGAGATGATTATATGGTTTTTTGTCTTTTTTGTACGCTTTTGTCCGTAAATTGTCTTTTTTTGTCCGTAAATTGCAAAGATGCCAGGGTCATAAGCCTGAAACCACGATGTGCTTGCACAGGAGTGGTTTACGACTTAATGACCCGCCCCGACATGAGCATAAAAGTGGAGCGTAAGCTTCACGATATGCGAATGTCGGACAGAATCGTGAGAGTACGAAGTACGGAACAATTCGTATGGCATCTTTTGTCTATAATATCTTGCAAAGATATGTTATTCCTGATCCAGAATTTCTTTCAGAATTTTGTTAACACTCGCCGGATCTGCTTTTCCTTTCATGGCTTTCATGGTCTGTCCCACCAGAAATCCGATCGCTTTTTTCTTGCCGCCTTTGTAATCGGCTACCGACTGTGGATTCTCAGAAACAATCTGCTCGATAGTGGCCTTAAGTGCACCTTCATCGTTCACCGTTTTCAGTCCATGTTCTTCGATGTAAACTTCCGGATCAACATTCTCTTTGAAAATCTGCTCAAAGACTTCTTTCGCCACCGAACTGTTGACCGTTCCGGCATCTGCAAGATCTACCAGTTTTGCCAGATTTTCCGGTGCAAAAGAAAGATCTTCCGGATCCATGTTGTTTTCTTTTAACAGTCGCAGGGTCTCACCCATCAGCCAGTTGGATACTTTTTTCGGCTTTTTGCAGATTGCAGTTGCCGCCTCAAACAGATCCGCCATATGTTTGGAGTTTGTGATGATCTGTGCATCGTAATCCGGGATATCAAATTCTTTTTTATAACGTTCCAGTTTCTCGCTGCGAAGTTCCGGCTGGCGTGCCTTCACCTCTGCGATCCATTCGTCACTGATCACAACCGGTGTCAGATCCGGGTCCGGGAAATAACGGTAATCCTGGGCATCTTCCTTGGAACGCATGGTAAAGGAACTTTCTTTGTTGTCATCCCATCTTCTGGTCTCCTGAATGACCTTTCTGCCCGCCTCGATCAGCTCGATCTGACGCTCTCTTTCGCCTTCGATCGCATGTGCGATGGCTTTGAAGGAGTTCAGATTCTTCATCTCGGTTCTGGTGCCAAACTTTTCTGCTCCGACTTCGCACACGGATAAGTTGACATCGGCACGCATCGAGCCTTCCTGCAGTTTGCAGTCTGATGCTCCGAGATACTGGATAATCTGACGAAGTTTTTCCAGATAGGCAATGACTTCTTCTGCACTTCGCATATCCGGCTCGGACACGATCTCGATCAGCGGCACACCGCTTCGGTTGTAGTCTACCAGGGAGCAGTCTTCCCACTCATCGTGCACCAGTTTTCCGGCATCCTCTTCCATATGGATTTCGTGAATACCAATATTCTTCTTAACACCATCTACATCAATTTCTACCTTACCATTTTGGCAAATTGGGAAATAAAGCTGACTTACCTGATAAGCCTTTGGAAGGTCAGGATAGAAGTAATTTTTTCTATCAAATCTATTTTTTCTTGTAATATCACAATTAAGAGCTAAGCCTGCCTTTACAGCATACTCAACTACTTTCTTATTCATAACAGGTAATACACCTGGCATACCTGAACAAACTGGGCAAACATGAGTATTAGGTTCGCCACCAAATTCAGTAGAACAACCACAGAAAATCTTTGACTTTGTAGCAAGTTCTACATGCACTTCAAGACCCATTACTATTTCGTAATTCATTATGCTCTACCTCCTTTTTTAGTGTGAAAATCTGTTTCTTTTTGGAAAGCATATGCAACCTTAACAAGCTTGTCTTCTGTAAATGTATCGCCAATTAACTGCATACCAACTGGCATACCATTTGCACCAAAACCACAAGGAACTGTAACACCTGGAAGACCTGCAAGGTTTACAGAAACAGTATAAATATCACCTAAATACATTTTAAGAGGGTCAGAACTATTTTCTCCAATTTTATAAGCTACTGTAGGTGCAACCGGAGAAAGAATCATATCATACTTTTCAAAAGCATCCTTTGTCCATTCAGCTATCTGGCATTCAATTGCTGTTTTAAGTTCAGAGCTCTGATGTATCGGTATTTTAGAAAAATCATCCTCATAAAGACGTGGTGTATACCGTTCATCAAAT
>OHAD01002868.1_pt1 | contig 12092 bp, 7 predicted proteins | sample 1577011 | NCBI WGS metagenome assembly OHAD01 (sample SAMEA3541510, study PRJEB24748) | human gut metagenome | biome: human gut; feature: human-associated habitat; material: faeces | place: China | collected 2012
GGATACGAATCACAGGTTCCATGCAAAGATAGCCCTGTTCGATCTCAGAGTGTGGATAAGAATCCAGATTATCAGGTAAGTTGTGGACGATAAATTTTCTTTCGATTTCCATGGGCATTTCCTCCTTGAAGTGCAGATCCTAAGCCTTTTTAAGGCACATACTTTTTCTTCATTATACCCACCGTCTATGATATAATCAACAAAGATTCGAGAAAAAGACAAAGGAGATGAATATAAATGCGTTTAAGAAATGTACCAGGAGCGAGAGAGACGATTATAGAAAATCAGTTTTCCATCCAACAGCCAGAACAGATGAAAGGAAAATGGGCAGAGGTATTCCAAAATGACCAACCAATCCACATCGAAGTAGGAATGGGAAAAGGACGCTTTCTGATGGACCTGGCGCGTCTTCATCCGGAGATCAATTATGTGGGAATCGAGATGTATGACAGTGTACTTCTGCGTGCGCTGCAGAAGAGAGAAGAGCTGGAGCAGAACGGAGAGGTTTATTCCAATTTATTCTTTATGAGAGTAGATGCCAGACTTCTGCCGGATATTTTTGAAAAGGGAGAGGTGGATAAAATTTATCTGAACTTTTCCGATCCATGGCCAAAAGCACGCCATGCAAAACGCCGTCTGACATCGAGAGAATTCCTGGCGCGTTACGACCAGATTCTGGTGCAGGACGGAAAGGTGGAATTTAAGACGGATAACAGGGATTTGTTTGAGTTTTCGTTGGAAGAAGTGAAAGAGGCAGGCTGGAATCTGGAAAACTATACCTTTGATCTGCATCATAATGAAGAGATGGTGCAGGGGAATGTGATGACGGAGTATGAGGAGAAATTTTCCTCTATGGGGAATCCAATCTGTAAGATGGTGATTTCAAGGGGATAATTTTTGCTATGTTTCAGCCTGGTGTAGAGATGTGTAGTGAAAACAGATTGTGGATATCTGTCTGAAGTCTTAGTGTTTCGCTGGATAGCTAATGGACAGGAATACAATATTTTACAGATGTAGTATTTCTGTGACTGGAATATGAAGCCTGCGTTGCATAATATAGTGTAAGAAAATCCAAGGGGCGCTTCGCGCCCCGAAGGAGTCTGCCTATGAAACGAAAAAGTTCCTTCCATAATAAGATGGTACAGTTTGGATATGAGCATAAAAAATTTGACAATACTTTCAGCCAGGTGCGAAAGTCAGCAGAAGAGGTCAATAAGATGCTAAATAAGATGTCTAAAAAGGATGAAAAAAAGGAAAAATAAAAGAAATAGAAAATTTTCTAAAATTTTTTTAAAATACCTATTGACATTTTATCTCACATTATATATAATATCACTTGCGTTGAGGAGTTAACAAGACATCAACACAAAGAAAACAAAAGAATATGCGCCTTTAGCTCAGTTGGTAGAGCACCTGACTCTTAATCAGGGTGTCCAGGGTTCGAACCCCTGAAGGCGCACTAAGAACACTGTTTTTGCGGACAAAGCGATTGCCGCGGGGACGGTGTTTTTTATGTTTTACGGGAAAGTGAAAAATAAAGGTGTCTGGGAAATAGATAGAAATGAAGTATTTACGCCCCTATGGAGAAAGTTCCACAGGGGCGTAAAAGTATTTTATGCTATTGATACCTCTTAAAGAACACAGGGTCAAGCTGGTAAATATCTTCATGGAGAAGGGAAGACTGCTGCGCAAGATGCAGATAAACCCTGGTTACCTTATAATCCGTATGTCCAAGAAGCAGGCGGAGCATCTCGATGTTACCGCCGCCTTTAATATATGACGTTGCAAAAGTATGCCGACAAAGATGGGGATGAAGCCGATCTATGCCGGACTTCTTTTTTATCCTGGCAAAGAGCTGCTTGATCACATTGGAGTTAATTGCTTCCTGCTGTCTCATTTGTAAGAATACATAAGACATAGGGGAAAGGGCTGTATACTTGCGATGGATCACGCAATACTTCATCAGATTTACTTTCAGCCGGGGGTAGAGAATCACAAGTCTTGTCTTGGATCCCTTAGATTTATATACTTGAATGATATTTTTATCAAACATAAGATCACAGACGGAGGCCAGGAATCATTTTTAACTAGAAAATATACTGTTAAATGTGAGAAACTGGGCATTTTATCAGAAATACAGAGGAAATATAATGGAAATCCAGAGGAAATAAATTACTGAAATTTCCGATAAATGCTATACTATTTCCGAAAGGAGCGATAACATGACCGATATCAGATATATTTCAACAAAAGAAGCCGCCGGGATTATGGGATTATCAACAAGAAGAGTAGTAGGGTTATGTAATGCTGGAAAACTGGAAGGCGCTTTAAGAAAAGGTCGCAATTGGATGGTTCCGGAGGAGACTGTATATGATTACATTGGCATTAAAAAACCTGAAGCAGGAAATGCAGAGGTTCTTTCTTGCGCAGTTGGGAATACATCTTACATGGATGTAGTAAAGAACAGTTATTATGTAGATAAAACACTTCTGATCCGTGATTTGATTGATGATCAGGTTCCGGTCATTTTGTTTACCAGACCACGAAGATTTGGAAAGACACTTGCTCTTGATATGCTTAAAACTTTTTTTGAAAAAACAAAAGAGGATACTTCCGTTTACTTCAAAGATAAGCAGATTTGGGCATGCGGTGAAAAATATCAGAAGATGCAAGGTGCATTTCCGGTGATTTTCATCACTTTCAAGGATGCAAAGTTTTCGGATTGGGCTAGTACTTATGCGGCAATTAAAAATGTAATTCGTGATGAGTTTATGCGGCATGATGAGCTTTTTACAAGCGACAGCCTTAATCCGGTGGAACAGGACTATTTGTCCAGAATGCAGTTGGATGAGCTGAGTGAGGTGGAGTATACCAGAGCACTCCTGAATCTGGGACGCATGTTGGAAAAACATCATCAGTCCAAGGTAGTCATTCTCATTGACGAGTATGACACTCCAATCCAACAGGGACATTCCGGAGGTTTCTATAATGAAGTGATTACATTTATGCGTAATTTGATGTCCGGAGGTCTTAAGGATAACCCTGCTCTTGCTTTGGGTGTTCTTACCGGCATCCTCCGTGTGTCAAAGGAGAATCTGTTTAGCGGACTTAATAATCCAATCGTAAATTCTGTGCTTGATGAGAAATACAGCAAATACTTTGGATTTACTGTGGATGAAGTGGACACTATGGCAGCATATTATGGACAGGAGGAAAAACTGGAAGAACTTCGTGAGTGGTACGACGGATATCGTTTCGGAAGTACAGAAATCTATAATCCCTGGTCTGTTTCCAACTATTTCTATAATAACTGTCAGGCGAAACCATATTGGACCAATACCAGTGATAATGAGATCATGATATCTCTTACACCGGATATTGCAGAAAACCTTTTTGCGCTGTTGCAGGGGCAGACCGTTCAGGCATCGCTAAATATGGATGTCATCTATCCGAGGATAACGGATGGAACCGATACCATCTTCAGCTTCTTGTTACTTGCGGGATATTTAAAACCTGTAAGTGATGTAGTTGAAACAGAATTTGGGACATTTATGGAGCTGGCGCTACCGAATAAGGAGATTCGCAGAGTTTACAATACAGAGATTTTATCCTGGATCAGGGGGACAGTGGATGGTAATATCATGGCAGGACTTGAAAAAGCACTGTATCTGAATGATGGGAAGAAACTTCAGGAATTCCTTCGAAAATATATGATTACCTGCATCAGTTGTTTTGATGGAGCCACAGAAAGCTTTTACCATGGCATGATGCTTGGACTGGCAGCAGGCATGTCCTCAAGATATTATATCAGATCAAACAGGGAATCCGGAGAGGGAAGATTCGATCTTGTGTTGGAACCTAAGGTACATTCTTTACCGGGCGCTATCATGGAATTCAAAGCGATAAAGGATGATGCTGGTTTATCTGCATCCGCCGCAGAGGCTCTGAAGCAGATTGAGGATAAGCACTATGATACAGATATGGAGGATCACGGAATCAAGGAAATTGTAAAATACGGAATTGCCTTTGCTGGTAAAAATGTAGAGATTGCAAAAGGCTGAAAGAGATAACTCATACCCATTTGCTCGAGTCAGGTTGTTTTTTTGTTACCAATAAAGTCATAAAAGCTTCCTGGATGAAACAATACAAAGAGCAAAGATTGGAAATGCCCAGAGGGAAGCAGAACAGGCTTATAACTACAACAAATGGAAAGACAACCATGAAAATATAGTAGAGCCAAAATTCATTCCATTGCCGCAGGCAATCTGGACAGATAATCATTTGTACGACGGAGAAAGGAGACGGATATGGAGCACTTGCGTTGTGTAGTGGAGCGAATTACATATCAGAATGCAGACAATGGATATACGGTTCTGAAATGTGCAGTGAAGAATTACAGTGATCTTGTTACGGTAGTTGGCACAATGCCGGATACCCATGTTGGCTCTGTGTTGTCTCTGGAAGGGATGTGGAAGATGGATGCCAGATATGGGCGGCAGTTTTCCGTAGAGAAATTTGAAGAAACACTCCCCGCTACGGTATACGGAATTGAAAAATATCTGGGTTCCGGTCTGGTCAAAGGAGTTGGTCCTAAATTCGCAAAAAGAATTGTGGAGAAATTTGGGAAAGATACGCTGAATATCATAGAAGATACTCCTGATAAATTGCTTACGGTACAGGGAATAGGGAAAGTTCGGGTAGAACGGATTAAAACAAGCTGGCAGGAGCAGAAAGAAATCAAAAATATCATGCTTTTTCTGCAAAGTCATGAAGTCAGTACCTCTCATGCGACAAAGATTTTTAAGACATATGGCAGTGAGAGTATTGCAATTGTAAAAGAGAATCCATACCGTCTTGCAGATGATATCTGGGGGATTGGATTTAAGACAGCGGATTCCATTGCGCAGAAGATGGGAATTGATAAAGGGAAATTTGTCCGTCTGCGCAGTGGTACTTTTTATACATTGAACAAGCTGGCAGAAGCCGGACACTGTTATGCTACAAGAGAGCAGCGGATCGGGAAAGCAAGGGAACTTCTGGAAGTGGAAGATGCGGAGCTGGAAATCACACTGGATGAAATGATCCGTACAAATGATGTGATCCGGGAGGTGGCCGGTGAGCAGGAAGCGGTCTATCTGCCACCCTATTATTTTTCAGAAAGTGGATGTGCAAAACGGCTGATCCGGCTTATGTCCTGTGGAAAGAAGAAATCTGAGGATGCAGAAGAAATACTAAAGAAAGTAGCAGCTTCGTCAGAAATTACCTATGATGAAATCCAGTGGCAGGCAGTAAAGACAGCTATTTCCTCTAAAGTTATGGTACTGACCGGCGGACCTGGAACCGGAAAGACTACGACAACCCTGGGAATTATTTCAGCATATAAGCAGGCAGGCTGTCAGATTATTCTCGCAGCACCTACAGGAAGGGCAGCAAAAAGAATGTCCGAGGCTACCGGTATGGAGGCTAAGACCATTCATCGGTTATTGGAATATAAACCGCCGGAAGGTTATCAGAAGAATGAAGAACATCCGCTGGAAGGCGATGTGCTGATTCTGGACGAATGTTCCATGATTGACATTATGTTGATGTACAATCTTTTAAAAGCGTTGCCGGAACAGATGTCTCTTATTCTTGTGGGAGATATTGATCAGCTTCCGAGTGTCGGGGCAGGCAATGTTCTCAGGGATATTATTGATTCCGGATGTGTTCCCGTTGTACGTCTGACCAGAATTTTCCGTCAGGCACAGGGGAGCAGGATCATTATGAATGCACACAGGATCAATAAAGGGGAAAGCATTGATATGAGAGGCGGAAAAGATTCAGACTTTTTCTTTGCCACTAAACAGAGCAATCAGGAAGTGGTGGATACCATCGTTCAGTATTGCAGGATGAACCTGCCGAGATATTATCATGTGAATCCATTGCAGGACATTCAGGTGCTGACTCCGATGCAGAGAGGCGAATGTGGAGCAGTAAATCTGAACCAGGTGCTGCAGGAAGCCATGAATCCGTCAAAGATTTTTTTGCGGAGAGGCGGGACACAGTACCGTCTGAAAGATAAGGTGATGCAGATACGGAATGATTATGATAAGGAAGTATTTAACGGGGATATCGGCACCATCACAAAAGTAGATATGGAAGAGCGGGAACTGACGGTTTTGTTTGATGAACGGGAAGTAATCTACGATGTGACGGAGCTGGATGAGCTGACACTTGCCTATGCAGTGACAATCCACAAATCACAGGGAAGCGAATATCCAATCGTTGTTATGCCATTTACCATGAGTCATTTTGTTATGCTGCAGAGAAATCTTCTTTATACAGGGGTGACCAGGGCGAAAAAGATCCTGGTACTTGTGGGGGAGAAGAAAGCAGTGTATTATGCGATAAAAAATGAGACAACCACCGGGCGAAATACCATGCTGGCAAGACGTTTGCAGCCAGACAGCAAAGAAGCACAGGAAGTGAAGGCACAGCTTTTGCAAGAGGCATTTGATGAGACAATAAATGAGACCGGCAGTGCTCCTGTGGCAATCTCACCACAAAAGAGAGAAAAAAAGATTGTCTACAAGGATGGCATACAGCCTTCGATGGTATGTGAGACCCCGGCAGTTTACGAAGGAAATCTGTGGAAACGCCTGTCGCAGTCAAAGTTCAGAAGCAGTTTTTCCCTGAAAGCAAATGACAGGAGTTATGTATCAGACAAAGGAATGGATAAAGTACGCGAGCATGCCTGTGATTTTATCAGAAAACGTCTTGCACAGGCAGACATACCAAATGATGGAAAACAGACACCGATGAGAGGACATCCTGTTTTTGTGGCACAGCATGCTACAGCTACCTGTTGCAGAGGATGCCTGGAAAAATGGCATCATATTCCCAAAGGACGGGAACTGACAGAAACTGAGCAGGAATATATTGTAAATGTGATTATGGAATGGATCAGTCGTGAAATGAAGAAATAAAATGTGGAATAGACAAGTGTGAATGATTGCAATAAAATGGCAATACGGTGAAAAAATATCCGGACAAATCGGACATCATTAATATAGGTATATCGAATGAAAAAATACTAAAAAGAACAGGCAAAGTATTTTGCCTTTTCCTGCTGATTGTGGTGCTGGTAAATGTACTTTTGCCCCTTTTTTGCAGGAAACCGGACGAAAAATATGTGGAAAATCTGAAAAAGACAGAATTTACATCAGAGACAACAGGCGTTTGAAAAATCATTCCCGCAGGCAACCTGGAATGAATTTTGTCTACGTTACTGAGAACGGAGTGAACAGTAACGTATATGTCACATAATTTGTTCAGCAAATTTGTTCAGCAGTTGAAAAAATCGTTGTCAATCGGACCGCAGAAGATTAAAATAGACATAAAAGCAGCTATTACAACTGTTGTTGATGTAAAGGAGGAAAAGCTTTTATGGACTTAAAGAAATTTGTACTGGAAGGTAATCCTGTATGCAGAAAGGAAGCTGTGATCGTGGGCGATCATTTCAGGATTACAATGCTGACAACTGCCCTGATCCGTTTTGAGTACAGTGAAGACGGAGGATTTGAGGACAGAGCAACACAGATGGTATGCAATCGTGATTTCCCGGTGCCGGAATTCAGGGTGAGCGATGGTGGTGAGGAATTACATATTTACACCAAAGATCTGGAAATCCACTATGACAGGCAGAAATTTTCTCCAAGCGGTCTGATGATACGTGTTGCGGGTGGAAAAGCCAGCGAGCGTGTGTGGCATTATGGTGATGAACCGAAAGATCTGCTGGGAACAGCCAGAACCCTGGATGAAGCAGACGGTGAGATTCCGCTGAGTCATGGCATTATGTCCAGAAACGGTTTTTCAGTGTTGGATGATTCCCACACAATGGCTATGGGCGAAGATGGAATGGTAGAGCCACGTCAGGGAAACAGAGCAGACTTCTATTTCTTTGGATATGGTCATAGATATGTGGAATGCCTGCAGGATTTTTACAGATTATGTGGAAAAACACCTCTGCTTCCAAGATACACCTTCGGAAACTGGTGGAGCAGATATCACAAATATACAGAGACAGAATACAAAGAACTGGTAGAGCGTTTTGAGAAAGAAGAAGTGCCATTCTCTGTTGCAGTTGTAGATATGGACTGGCATCTGGTAGAGGATGTACCTCCTGTATATGGAAGCGGATGGACAGGATATACCTGGAATAAGAAGTTTTTCCCCAATCCGCCTGAATTTATGGACTGGCTGCACAAACATGGATATAAAATCACACTGAACGTACATCCGGCAGATGGAGTACGTGCTTATGAGGAAGCATATCCGAGAGTTGCAGAGAAGATGGGAATTGATCCTGCAAGCAAGGAACCGGTGCTTTTTGACATGACAGATCCGAAATTCATTGAGACATATTTTGAGGAACTGCATCATCCGATGGAAGAAGAGGGAGTAGACTTCTGGTGGCTTGATTGGCAGCAGGGAACTGTAACCAAGGTTCCGGGACTGGATCCGCTCTGGATGCTGAACCACTATCACTATCTGGACAGCAAGTGGAAAGGAAAACGTGCGTTGACTTTCTCAAGATATGCAGGACCCGGAAGCCACAGATACCCGGTTGGTTTTTCAGGTGATACGGTCATTACCTGGGAAAGTCTGAAATTCCAGCCATATTTCACGGCAAATGCCAGCAACATCGGTTTTGGATGGTGGAGTCATGATATCGGTGGACATATGTTGGGATACAGAGACGACGAGCTCACTGCAAGATGGGTACAGCTTGGAGTCTTTTCACCAATGAACCGTCTGCACAGCACAGACAACCCGTTCAATGGAAAAGAACCATGGAAATACAACCAGATCGTAGAAACAGTAATGAAGAATTTCCTGAAACTGCGTCATAAGCTGGTTCCGTATCTTTACACTATGAACCGTCGTGCAAGCAGAGCGGGACTGCCGCTGGTACAGCCAATGTATTATCTGGAGCCGGAGCGTGAGGAAACCTATGAAGTGCCGAACAACTATTATTTCGGTACAGAGATGATGGTATCTCCAATTACAGATAAGCTGGATCAGGTAACAGGACTGGCAGGTGCGAAGACATGGATCCCGCAGGGAATCTGGTATGATTTCTTTAACGGAAGAGCATATAAGGGCGGCAGAAAAGTGGATCTCTGGAGAGATATTTACGAGATGCCGGTACTTGTACGTGAAGGCAGCATCATTCCGCTGAAGGACATGGAAGGATATGATAATTCCATTGAGAATCCTGAGAAACTGGAAGTACTTGTATATCCTGGAAAATCCGGGGAATTTGTACTCTGGGAAGACGGTGGGGACATACCGGAAGACCTGGATGAGAACTGGGTGTCCACCAGAATGACGAAGACTGCAGATGAGAATGGAACAGTATTTATTATAGAAGCTGCACAGGGAAATACAGCAGTGATCCCGCAGAAACGTTCCTGGAAGATCCGCTTCTGCAATATTCTGGACAAACCGCAGGAGTTTACTGTAAACGGACAGGCATATAAGGAGGCAGAGTTCGCAGAGGATGAGAAGCTTCATGGAACAATAGTGATCCTGAAGGATGTGCCGGCAGATGCACAGGTGAAGATTACTTTTGCGGCAGATGCAGCTGTTTATCAGAGAGACTATGCAGAAGAGGTTTATGAGATTCTGGAAAAAGCACAGATTACCTATGCACAGAAGACAGACGTTTATAAAGTAGTGAAAGAGCTGGGCATAGAGGCAGTGCCTGCTCTGGTATCCATGAATTTGAATCCGTCATTGCTTGGGGTACTGATGGAGATTCTTACAATGGGAATTTAACCGAATCAAGTAAGTTCCCTGCGGTAACACAAAAATCCCGCTCACAGTTGTGTTTTACTGTGAGCGGGATTTCGCATTTTAAAAGAAGGAGTGCCGGATCTTGCGATCCGGCAAGTATGAAAAAGAAAAAGTTTTATTATAAATAAAGCGTTTGCTTTATTTGCTTATTAATATACAAGGAAAATGTGAGCAAAATGTGATGGACTGTTGAAGAAAATGTGATTAAATTCTAAAAAACTTATAAAAAAAGAAAAAGACCTGAAAAGGTCTGTAAAAAGAAGGAGGGCCGGACCTTGCGGCCCGGCATAAGTATGAAAAAGAAAAAAGTTAAAAATCTATGTGAAAAAGCATTTGCAACCTGTTTGTAAAGCATTTGCTTTATTTGCTTATTAATATACAGGGAATTTGTGAGCAAAATGTGATGGACTGTTGAAAAAAACGTGATTAAATTCTAAAAAACTTATAAACTGGAAGTAAGATTACTGTTCACACACCACTACGTTACTGAGAACGGAGTGAACAGTAACGCAGTAAGGAAACACAAGGTGGAAAACTGAAAATAAGCATTGTAAAAATTCGAACTGTAATTTATAATAAAATTCAATGGTAACGGTTCAATATCTTTACAGTTACAAATAATGAGAAACAAGGAGGAAAACATGAAAAGAGAAACAGTCGTCGTACTGGATTTTGGCGGTCAGTACAATCAGCTGGTTGCCAGACGTGTGAGAGAATGTAACGTATACTGCGAAATCTATTCATACAAGACCGATCTTGAGAAAATCAAGGCAATGAATCCTAAGGGAATTATCCTTACCGGTGGTCCGAACAGCTGCTATGAGGCAGATTCACCTACATGCAATAAGGAATTATTTGAGCTTGGTATTCCTGTTCTGGGACTCTGCTATGGTGCACAGCTTATGATGCATGTTCTGGGCGGAAAAGTTGAGAAAGCAGATGTGAGCGAATATGGAAAGACAGAGGTTCTGGTAGATAAGACAGATTCTAAAATCTTCAAAGATGTATCTGACAAAACAATTTGCTGGATGAGCCACACAGATTACATTTCCCAGGTTGCACCAGGATTTGAGATCGCTGCTCACACAGCAGACTGTCCGGTAGCAACTGCACAGAATGAGGAGAAGAAGCTGTATGCGATCCAGTTTCATCCGGAAGTACTTCATACAGTAGAAGGAAAGAAGATGCTTTCCAACTTCGTTCTTGGTGTCTGCGGATGTGCCGGAGACTGGAAAATGGATGCCTTTGTTGAGCACACTATCAGAGAAATCCGCGAGAAGGTCGGAGATGGAAAGGTTCTTCTTGCCCTGTCAGGCGGTGTTGATTCTTCCGTTGCAGCAGGACTTCTTTCCAGAGCAATCGGAAAGCAGCTTACCTGTGTATTTGTAGACCATGGTCTTCTTCGTAAGGATGAGGGAGATGAGGTTGAGGGTGTATTCGGACCAAACGGTCAGTTTGACCTGAACTTTATCCGCGTCAATGCACAGCAGAGATACTATGACAAGCTGGCAGGTGTTACAGAGCCTGAAGCAAAACGTAAGATCATCGGTGAAGAATTTATCCGTATTTTTGAAGAAGAGGCCAAGAAGATTGGTGCAGTAGATTTCCTGGCACAGGGAACTATTTATCCGGACGTTGTAGAGAGTGGTCTGGGCGGAGAGTCCGCAGTGATCAAATCTCACCACAATGTAGGCGGACTTCCGGATTTCGTTGATTTCAAGGAAATCATTGAACCGCTCCGCGACCTTTTCAAGGATGAGGTTCGTAAAGCAGGTCTGGAGCTTGGAATTCCGGAGAGACTGGTATTCCGTCAGCCATTCCCGGGACCGGGACTTGGAATCCGTATTATCGGTGAAGTTACCGCAGAGAAGGTTCGTATTGTACAGGATGCAGACTTCATTTATCGTGAAGAGGTAGACAATGCTGCAGCTGAATATAAGAAAGAACATGGTGAAGATCCTTCATGGATGCCGAACCAGTATTTCGCAGCACTGACAAATATGCGAAGCGTAGGCGTTATGGGCGACTTCAGAACTTATGATTACGCTGTAGCGCTCCGCGCAGTGAAGACCATCGACTTCATGACAGCCGAGTCTGCTGAGATTCCTTATGCAGTACTGAATAAGGTTATGAACCGCATTATTAACGAAGTTAAAGGCGTTAACCGCGTATTCTATGATTTGACCAGCAAGCCACCGGGTACGATTGAGTTTGAATAAATCGAGTTGCTTAAAAAAGCCAGTGTTTATGCGGGT
>OHAD01002873.1_pt1 | contig 12067 bp, 8 predicted proteins | sample 1577011 | NCBI WGS metagenome assembly OHAD01 (sample SAMEA3541510, study PRJEB24748) | human gut metagenome | biome: human gut; feature: human-associated habitat; material: faeces | place: China | collected 2012
TGCGCCATCCCGGCGCTCCTCTGCGCCGCCACTACCCCACATGTCGCCTCCTCACGCACCAACAAGTGTCCGATCCCCCGAATCAGCCACCCACGCGTCATCCGGTCACCCCAGGTTGTCCGATTCGGGAGAAACGGACACTCAGGGGCACCGTGCAAACCACACGTTGATCAGAGAACCGGCAACCACCAGCACAACACCGATCCAGAACGGCATGCCCAGCGCCACGCCCAACAGAAGCGTGCTAGAAGCCGTGGAAAACAGCGGAGTCGCGTACGAACCAATCGCAAGCGTTTCCATACTGCCGTGCAACATGCCGTATCCCCAGCACGCGTAGCCGCCCGAAATCGAAGCGGCGCACGCAATCAGCGCAGCATATCCACCGATGCCGGGCGCCGTGTCCGGCAAACCGTCTCCCGAAACGAAATGGATGGTCCACAGTACAACGGCCACACAGCAGAAGAAAATCGTCGTGCCGTCGTAACCGCCGGACAACGACGGCGTAAAAGTCGCATAAATCGCCCAAATAAAGGCGCCAACAAACGCGAGCACATACGGTAGGGGGTTACTGGCGATATTGTGGACCGCTTCCTGCATATCAAGGCTTTCTCCGCCAACCGCCATCGCCACACCGATGGTTGCGATCACCGCGCCAGGAATCGCTTTGGCGACCGCACCACGTTTGTGCGATACCGCTGCGGTCATCAGCACCAGCAGCGTCGGCCACAAGTAGTTGACAAGGCTGACTTCCACGGATTGCGCGTTCGTTGTGGCCAAGCCGATCGACAGCGAGATTGACGCCTCGTATGCGATGAACATGAGTCCGCCTGCGATGAGGTACTTGCATGGCGCTTCGCGGATTGGTTTCGGACGGCGCACAATGAACAGCATGACACCACCGACGGTGTAGATGAGCGCCGAACCGAGCGTGGCGCCGAACGATTCGGAGACCAGTCGCACGAGGCCGGCCATGAAGCCCCACAGGACGATTGCGAACAGGCCGATGAGTGTCGCCGCGTGTGATGTGGCATGGCCGAGTAGCGGATTGCAGGAGTTGCCGGTGGGGTGGTTTGCGCCGGAATCGGAGGGGGACTTCTGGTTCGTGTTCACGGGCTCCAGCCTACCCATCGCCCTCCACGAGTGTCCGATTCTGCAGAATCGGACACTCCTGCAACCTGCGATGCCGCGAACCCGATTACCCCCGGAACCGCACCAACAGCAGAGTCAACCACCCCATCCGACGCTGCCACACCAGCCGTATCGGCAGCCAAGTCCATGCGTCCCGCATCCACACAGCCCACGCGTCCCGCACCTCCACGGCCCGCCGACGCGCACACGTCGCCCATGACCAAATCATCCAACGTCACACCGAACATGTCGCAAAGCATCAGCAGCTTGTCACAAACGTCGCGTTCCACGCCACCATCTTGCGGTTGCATTGCGATTCGCAACCAAATTTTGCGACGCAACCGACAGTTGCGCGACGCGAAGTTGGCTTCACGGGTCTTTTACGACAATAGAAAAACCCTTGAAATTCCAACGATTCCAAGGGTTTCGAATGGAGCGGATGACGGGAGTCGAACCCGCCTTTAAAGCTTGGGAAGCTTTCGTTCTACCGATGAACTACATCCGCAAGGTGTGCCTTTTGGGCACGAGCCATTAGTCTAGCACGCAACGGATGCGTATGCGGACACAGACCGACATGCGATACCAATTTTCCGCAATATCACGGAGACTCAACCACGCGGCCGCTGCGAATAGTCGCGAGAATATCTGCCAGCCGAGCCGCCCGAATCATGCGCGAATCCATACTGCGTTCCAAATTGCGGCCCACCGGCACCAGCCATCGCAGAACGTCCGCCTTGCCGAATATCCGCCGCCGCAACGCCGCTCGTGGCATAGCCACCGGCCAAATATCCGGACTGCACGCCCTGCTGCCGCATCTCCTGGCCCATCTGCATGAGCCGCGCAATGCGGTCCTGAATCGGCGGATGCGTGGAAAACAGGCGCGAGAAGCCCTCCGCGGAGAACGGACTGGCGATCATCATCGCAGCCACCGACTGCGTGCCGGCGGTCTTCTCCATCGGCATCGCGGCCGCGCCGCCGGAAATCTTGCTCAACGCGGAAGCGAGCGCTTCCGGATCCTCCGTCAACTTGGAACCGTCTTCGTCGGCGTCGTATTCGCGTGTGCGGGAGATTGCCATCTGTATCAGCGACGCTGCGATCGGCGCCAGGATCGTGCTCAGCAGCACACCCAGCAATCCCAAGCCGCCGGACGCCGAATCGTCGCGGTCGTCACGCGAACGGCCGCCGCCGAAATACATGAGCGAGTAGCCGAGGTACGAGATGACGGTGGCCATGGCGGAGGCGATTGCGGACGTCAGAATGTCGTGGTTGTAGACGTGCATGAGTTCGTGTCCGAGCACGCCGCGAATCTCACGTTCGTTAAGCGTCTGTAGGATGCCTTGCGTGCAGCAGACCGCCGCGTGTCGTTCGTTGCGCCCCGTCGCGAACGCGTTGGGGCTCATGGTGGGGGCGATGTAGATGCGCGGCATCGGCTTGCCTGCCTTCGCCGATAGCTCGCGGACGATCTTGTATAGTACGGGGGCTTCCTGCTCGCTCACCTGTCGAGCGTGCATGCTGGCGATCGCCAGTTTGTCGGAAAACCAGTAGGAGACGAACGTGGAGCCCAGGCCGATGAGAATGTAGTAGCCGAGCGTGCTTTGACTGGCGCCGGTCGCCCACCAGATGAGCATGATGACGCCCCACATCAACGCGAACAAAAGCGTTGTTTTCAAGCCATTGCAATGGCCGTGCACCTGCAATTTGCCGTTCATGGCCACCAGCCTAGGAATTCAGGCTGGGATTTTGCTGTATACAAGCTGAAGGGTGGATTTGCAACATCTAGAAACATGCCACGCAACGACGCTACAGCATCGGCCATAGACCTATCTGCGGCACGGCGAGAGTCACCCCAACTTGAAACGTATTACCCCCGCATATCCCCCGAATGCACTGCGTCGAGCGTGCCGATCAGGCTGGTCAGCAAATCGTTGCGACCGCACGCGTTCGTCAGCACCGCCAGCACGTACGTGCCCGACTGCGACATCACCAGTCCGGCATCGTTCAGCGCGTACAAATCGCCTTCGCCGTTGATCCATCCGGCCTTCGTGTACACGGTGTCCGCATCGCCAAGGGCCGCGTGGATGCAGGAGTTCAGCGAATTCGTCATGTCTCCGGACAGCCATTGCAGCGATTCGGGCGTGATGTTCTGCACCCCCGCCGTTTGCCCGGCGAACAGGAAACCGTATCCGGCGGTCCACAGTTTGGCCATGTCGCGCGCGGAGGTGAACAGGTACCCGCCGCGATCGCCCATTCTGGAAGCCGCGCCCGCCTGTTCGGCCCACGTGTTGAAGCAGTCGAGGCCATACGTTTTGTACAGCCAGTCGTAAGACGCGTTGTCGGAATTGCGCAGGACGGCGTCGACCTTCTGGTGGACGGTGGCGGACTGCGCGTCAGCGGATTGGGCCACGCTGTTCAGGTCGACGGTGCCCGTTGAGAACAGCGATATCAGGTATGGCGCCTTCGCCGACGAGGCCGAATAGATCTGTGCATCGGCGTTGTATGCGATCATGCGGCCGGTCGTGATGTCGGCGAGCACGAATGATGCGGTATATCCGTCGGCTTCGAAAGTAGCGATTTGAGACTGCACGGCGGCCTGCGAATCGGCGCTTAGCGTGAAGCCCTGCGTTGTGATCGTGGCGCTGCCCTCGACTGCGGAAATGCCGTCCAGCGCGACCTGCGTCGGCGACGAGACGGCTTGTGTCTGCGATTGCGACGCGCTGTTTTGCTTAAGCGCGCCCGACGTGGAGGACGTTTCCGAAGACGTTCCCGAGGACGCCGCTGCGTGGGCTTCCTCTTCGAGATGCACATCGACAAGACCCACGCCCATGGCGAAGCCGATCAGGCAGGCGATCAGCAGGCCCACGACGGACACGGAACAGCAGTACAGTGCCTTGCGCTTGACGTGTTTTCCAAAGTTCATGCCGACTTCACAACCTTAGATTTCAATGCCCGCATCCGTTTGCGATGATATTGCGCACCGCGTTTCACTGGGGTCAGCCTAGCGCATGGACCCGAACTTCGGGGGTAATAGGTCAAAACGACCGCGTATGTCCGATTCTGGAGAAACGGGCGGTTGTGCGATCGAAAACGCACGCTACGCGACCAGTCCGCCGAAAATCGACCACTAAAGCGGCAAAAACTAACGCCCTGCACGTCCGATTCAGAGGAATCGGACGTGCAGGGCGTCACTAGATTGCGTTAAAAGGCTTGGAGTTAGGGTGTCAGGAAGTCAGCACTCCCACCCTAATTCCAGCCGGCCCGATTCAGGCATGCGCCAGCGCGCGCATCTGCTCCGGGTCGATGACCTTCTTGTGCTCGCGGCCTTCCTTCGCGCCTTCGGCACGTTCGAACGCGTCGACCTTCTTCCAGCCGGCGAAGTCGATCGGCTTGACACCGCGGGAAGCCAGCAGACGGTCGATGGATTCCGGATCGCGGTCAGCGGCCACGCGACCGCCTTCGGCGGCCTTGGACAGGTCCTCGAGCATGTTGGTGACGATGAGCAGCGCGTCGGACTTGGTGGATCCGATCAGGCCGACCGGACCACGCTTGGCCCAACCGGTGGCGTACAGACGCTCACGCACCTGCGCGCCCTCGCCGGAGGCCTCCGTGGTGATGCGGCCGTCGCCGTTCGCGTTGGCCAGGTGCGCGCGACGCTCGTCGTACGCGATGCCCGGCGCGGTGGCCGGCTTGTAGCCGATCGCATGGTACACGGCCTGCACCGGGTACTCTTCGAATTCGCCGGTGCGAGTCATCTTGCCGTCCGCGGAGGTCTCGGTCTTCTCGACGCGGATGCCGACGACCTTGCCATCCTCGCCCAGCACTTCGACCGGAGCGGAATTGAAGTGGATGTAGTACTTGCGATCCGCCGGATTGCCTTCGAAATCGGTGTCGCCGTCGTCTTCCATGTCCTCGGCCATCTCGCGGATGGTGAACAGCTCCTCGACCATCTGACGGGTCAGCTTGTCCTTGCCGGCCTCCTCGATAGTGTCGTCGTCCAGATCAAAGTCGTCTTCGTTGATGATCAGCTGCACGCCCGGCAGCTTCTCCATTTCGCGCAGCTCCTGCACGGAGAACTTGGCCTGAGCCACGCCACGGCGGATGAACAGATGCAGGGTCTTGGCCTTGTTGGCCTTGATGCCCTCGTACACGTTGTCCGGAATGTCGGTGCGTTCCTTCAGGTCGTCGGCGTTGCGCATCAGCTCGCGCGCCACGTCCATGGCCACGTTGCCGCCGCCGATCACAGCGACTTCCTCGGCATCGAGCGGCCATTCGCGGGCGCCGGTCGGGTAACCGTCGTACCATTCCACGAACTTGGCGGCACCGTACACACCGTCCAAGTCGGCGCCCGGCAGGCCGAGCGGCTTGTCTTCGACGGCACCAGTGGCGAACAGCACCGCGTCGTAGCGTTCGAGCAGCTCGTCGAGCGTCACGTCCTTGCCGAATTCCACGTCGCAGTACAGGTGGATGTCCGGGTTGTCGAGCGTCTTCTCGAGAGCGGATGCGATGAATTTGATGGAAGGGTGGTCGGGGGCCACGCCGTAGCGCACCAGGCCGAACGGCACCGGCAGCTTTTCGAACAGGTCGATGCGGGCCTTGGTGCCCAGTCCCAGCTCTTCGCCGAGCTTGCCCAGCTGGCGCAGGAAAATATCGGAAGAGTAGACGCCTGCGGGGCCGGCGCCGATTACAGCAATACGAAGTTCGTTGGTTTCGCTCATATGTTCCAGCCTAATATATTCCCTGCATTTCCAACAGGGGGCATACGGCACTTTCTTGCGATTCCCTTACTTGCCTCGCAACGCGCAGCCCGGCCCATGTGCCGGCGCAGGAGAACGTACAATCGCAGAAGATCACAATCGGTCCCTCACTAAAGAAGGTCCTTATCGTAAGAGGGTGGGCATATGCGCATTCACATCACGTATACCGGCGGCACCATCGGTATGGTCGAGTCACCGAACGGTCTGGTTCCGGGCGCCGATATGCGCGGCTGGCTGCGCCGGCTGATTGAGGACGCGCATCTGGACTCGAGCTTGTTCTCGTTCACCGAGCTGGACCCGCTGATCGATTCGTCGAACGCGACGCCCGACAATTGGCAGACGATGGCGGACGACCTGCGCGCGCACCGCGATGACGCCGATGCATTTGTGGTGTTGCACGGCACCGATACGATGAGCTATTCGAGTGCCGCGCTGTCTTACGCGCTGACCGGTTTCGGCAAGCCTGTGATTTTCACGGGGTCGCAGCATCCGCTCGGCAAAATCGAATCGGACGCCACCGCGAACGTCACGGGTGCGCTGAACGCCGCGATGAGCGGACGTTTTCATGGCGTCGGCCTGTTCTTCGGCCATCATCTGTTCGCCGGCAACCGTGTGAGCAAATCGTCAAGCTGGGCGTTCGAAGGGTTTTCGGCGCCGTCCACCGGCCCGCTGGCACGTACCGGCACGCCGTGGCATTGGTATGCGGGCGATTCGGCCGGCTCCGGTTGCGGTTGGGCGTCGCCGCTGCCCTACTCCCGTCACGATGTGGCCGTGATCGACATGGCTCCCGGCATTTCCGCCGCGCGATTGGCCGCGATGCTCGACCCTCGTCCGGAAGCGGTGCTGTTGCGCGCGTACGGCGTTGGCAATGTGCCGAGCGACGAGCCAGGACTGACCGACGTGATCGCCGACGTGCTGCATGACGGCGTGCCTGTCGTCATCGCATCGCAATGCCAGCAGGCGGAAGTGCTGCTCGGCCATTACGAGACGGGCGACGCGATCGCCCGCGCCGGCGCGATCGGATCGGGCGACATGACGCTGGAAGCCACATACGCGAAGATCATGTTCCTGCTGTCGCAGGGCGTGGATTCGGCCGATTTCGGCACGTGGATGCGCCGGAACATCACCGGCGAAATCTCGCCCAGCTCGATGTAGCACGGCGCAACGCGGTTCAGCCTAGTTCCGCACGGCTCGTCGCCGCAACCGGCGCTACTCGCGGTCGAGCAGGGCGGTGAGCGCCCACAGGATGCTGACCACGTCGATCGCCTCCTGCATGAACGCGCCGATGACCACCGGAATCAGGTTGAAAGCGGCCGCGACCATGCCGATAATCGCCAATCCAAGGCCGACCAGTACCGCCTGCAGCATCACTTTCTTCGTGCGGCGGGCGATGGCGATGGCGCGCGGCACGGAGGCGATGTCGTCGTTCATGATGACCACCTGCGCCGATTCGGACGCGGCGGTGGACGTGCCGTCGGTCATGGCCATACCGATGTCCGCAACCGCCAGTACAGGGGCATCGTTCACGCCGTCGCCGACCATCATCGTCACCTGTCGGGTCATGGATTCGCCGACCACGCGCTGTACGACCTTGTCCCACGCCGGCTGGTTTTGGTGCGCGTCTTCCGTGGCGTTCTTGACGGCCGCGACCTTGCCTTCGGGGAAGAGTTCGGATTGCACGTCGTCGATGCCGACCTCGCCCGCGATGATGCGTGCGGAAGCCTCCTTGTCGCCGGTGAGCATGGACAGTTTCTTCACGCCGAGCCGGTGCAGTTTTTCGAGGGACGCCTTGGCGTTTTCGCGCGGCACGTCACGCAGCACAATACGTGCGGCGAGCTTGCCGTCGATCGCCACGTATGCGGCCATTTCGTCCGGTTCGAGAGGTGCGAACAGCGAATTCACCTCCGGCTTCTTGGAAGCGCCGGCAGCGGTCCCGGTCGCCGAATCGCCAACCGCGCTATCGGCCACAGCACCAGCCGCAGTACCGGCCGCCACCCCTGCGCCCAGCACATGCGTGAAGCCGGCCTCGTCGGCCGTCACGTACGCGAAACGACCCACGCGCACGGCACGCCCGTTCACCTCGCCGGACACACCCTTGCCCGACTGTTCCTCGATGTTCTTCACCACGGGGTAATCGCGTCCATGCCCCGGCAGATCGCGTTCGGCGCACAGCCGCTGCCCGTTCTCATAGCGCGCGTACAGTTCCTGCATGGCCTTCTGCCCGGCCGCCGCGATGCCCTTCGACAGAATGTGCACCGAGTAGCCTTCCACCACGCCGGCCATCATCAGAATGTGGTTCTCGTCGTACGGCGAGCTGTTTTCGAACGGCTTCTCGACGCGCACGACCTGCGGCTGCTTGACGGTAAGCGTGCCGGTTTTGTCGAAGAAGATATGCGATACGCGGCCCAAGTTTTCCAGCACGTCCTGCGCTTTGATAAGAATGCCCGCCTTGGCAAGGCGACCGGTGCCGGCCACGTACGCGACGGGAGCGGCGATCAGCAGCGGGCAGGGCGTGGCCAAAACCAGCACCTGCGCGAATCGCAATGGCGTGCCTGCGACGGCCCACGCGATGCCGGCGATCGCCAGCGAAAGAATGGTGAACGGCACCGCCAGCACATCGGCGGTTTTGACGACGGTCGGGCGCGATTCCTGCGCCGACGACACCAGTTCGAGGATCTTCTGATACTGCGAATCCTGCGCCAATTGCGTGGCACGCATCGTCAGCGCGGTCGATCCGTTGACCGCACCCGACAGCACGCGCGCGCCCGCATACACTTCGCGCGGCACCGGCTCGCCGTTGATATTGCTCAGATCCAACGTGGCGACGCCCGACAGCAGTTCGCCGTCGACCGGCACCGTTTCGCCCGGCAGCACGAGGATCACGTCGCCAAGCTTGACCTGGTCGACCGGAACGGTTTCGAAATGCTCGCCGGCCGCGTCGTAAGGCTTGGTTTGGGTGGTGGACTTATTCGTTTCCGCAGCGTTAGGCACATCCACACTGGCGACCTTGCGAAAGCCGTCCGCCGTCATGTCGCCCTCAGCATCACCGGCAGTACCGTCGGCCCCGGCAGCCGCCGCACGTGCACCCACGCCCGGCAACGTCACCACGTGCGCGGTCCGCGGCGCCGCATCAACCAGCGCCGTCAGGTTGCCTTCCGCCTTCGACTGTGCGAATTCCTCAATCGCCTCGCCGGAGGAAATCATCAGCACCACGGCCCACGCAGCCCAGTATTCCTGCACCGCCACCGTCGACGCGATCGCAATAACCGCAAGCAAATCCACACCGACGTGACCGTGCCGCAAATCGTCAATCATGCCGATCACAGTCACCACAATCGTGTACACGACCAGCGCGATCACGATCCACTGCCCGACACCCGGATTGAACGGTCCGAAAGTCAGCGAGACGCCCGCAGCCTCCCACGGACGCCACGAACCCAGCAATGCCAACGGAATCGCGGCAATGATGGCGATCGGCAGCAGCGGAACTTCTTTGCAAATGGAAATGATTCTACGCATGAGAATCTCCTTACGCTCGTATCGGACGCCTTGTTAACCCATCGGCGCCCCGCCTGCGCGGACCATCGATACACGGCGTAAAAAGATATTTCCAGCATAACAGAGCATTGCGATTGCCGCGGCCGTTTGCGTGTGCTTCCGTTCGTCGCGCGCGTTCCGCGCATACGAAAAGGGCCGTGCGATTGCTCGCACAGCCCTTGTTTTCCGCCGTTTTTCGGCTTGTTCAGCGTTTTCCGCGATTACGCGGATTGCGGTTGCGACTTCGCCGTCAGCCTATCGGGTGGCAGCCACCCGTATCGCTGTCGGCATGAACGCCGCACACCGTACGTTGCCGTACGATGCCGCGCATCCGGCTTTACCACAGACCGAACGGATCGAACAGGCCACCGCCGTCGCCGTTGTTGCCGTTACCGCCATTCTGGCCGTTCTGGCTGCCGCCATTCTGGCCGTTGCCGTTATCGTCGTTGCCGTTGTTCTGCTGACGCTGTTCCTGCTTGTTGGAGGAGTTCGTCCTGGTCTCTTCCTGGTCGAGCGTCACTTCGAGATCCATGGTGTTGCCGCCGCGCACAACGGTCAGCTTCACCTTGTCTCCCATGGCGGAGGCGCGCACGTAACCGAGCAGCGAGTAGTTGTTGTTCACTGCCTTTCCGTTGAACGCCACGATGGAGTCGCCGGCCTTCACGCCGGCCTTGGACGCCGGGCCACCGTCGGTCACGGCCTGCACCTGGGCGCAGCCGCGGGTCACACCGTCCGCTTCCACCGAGGAGCTCTTGATGGTGATGCCAAGCACCACATGCTTCACGGAACCGTTGTCGATGATCTCGTTGGTCACGCGCTTGACGAGGTTCGACGGAATGGCGAAGCCGATGCCGATGGAACCTGCCGTGCCGGACGAGCTTGCGGTGGAGGCGATGGACGAGTTGATGCCGATCACCTGGCCGGCCGCATTAAAGGTCGGGCCGCCGGAGTTGCCCGGGTTGATGGCCGCGTCGATCTGCACGGCGTTGGTGACGATGGCGTTGTTGTCATCATCGGTCACGGTCACCGGGCGGTTGAGCGCGGACACGATGCCGGTGGTGGCGGTGTCGTCGTAGCCGAGCGGATTGCCGATCGCCATGACGGCCTCGCCGACGGCGAGATTGTCGGAATCGGCGAATTCCGCGACTTTCAGATCGCTCGGCGGATTGTCGAGCTTGATCACGGCCAAATCGGTGGTGGTGTCGGTGCCGACCACCTTCGCGGAATAGACGGCGCCGCTGGCGAGCGTCACCTGAATCTGCTGCGCGCCGGAAATCACGTGGTTATTGGTGGCGATATAGCCCTTGTCGCTGATCACCACGCCGGAGCCCTTGGCTTCGCCGTCGCTGGTCGCCACGTCGATGGCCACCACGGAATCGGACACTTCCTTGGCCACCGCGGTCCAATCGACCGCCGTACCGGACTTCGCCTTGGCGGAACCGGAACCGGACGTGTTGGACTTGACGTCGGACAGCGAGCTGGAGGTCGGCACATGCACCCAACCGTTGGTGATCGCGGTGAAGCCGACGCCGAGGCACAGCGCGCCGGACACCAGTGCGGCCACAACGGCGGTGACCACATGGCTGGTCATGCCGGACTTCTGCTTGGTGACGACCGGCGTCTGGTTCGGCTGGTTCGGGAAGCCCTGCCCCGGAGCGCCGAACGGATTGCGGTTGCCCGGTCCCGCAGGGGGCATGTTCGCGTCGTACTGCGGCTGCTGCTGATTGTTCTGCTGCGCGCCGTTCTGCGCGGACGAGCCGCCAAATGGATTGCCGAACGGATTGCCATTGTTCCGCTGATTGCCGGTCGTATACGGGTTGCCGAAAGCGCCGAAGAACGACGGACGGTTGTCCTGCGGCTGGCCCTGCTGCTGCGCGCCGTACTGCGGTTGCTGGACGGTCTGGCCGCTGGCATCGCCAGCCGGCGGCGTCGGCACCGGACCGTACGCGCCGTATTCGGGCGCCGGACGGTACTGTTCGGTCGGCGCATCCTGCGTCGCGTTGTTGATCACCGTGCGTTCACCGGCAGCGGAAGCATAATCCGGCGTATCGTCAGCGGTATTGCCTGCCGTGCCATCCGCCGCGTCCACGGTAGGAAGGGCGGTGGTGGGCCGCTCGCCCGCGTTCGGCACTGCAATCGGTTCGGTAACGGAAGTCTGTGCTTCGTCGGCGACGTTCTCGCTCGGCGTCTGCGGCGCGGTCTGCTGCGTGCCATCCTGCGGCTGGGCGATGTTCTGATCGCTATTATCTTCAGCCATTGTTGCTCCTTATTCGTCTCGCGGCATTCAACATGGTCAGCAATCGTGCCGCTCGAACTGCTATCTAAGAGTAAAGATACCTGCTCTGGAAGTTTCCTGAATGTTTGTTGAAAGTAGCAATCGAATCGCTTGGCAGTTTGCTCCATACGATGCCACCGTCGACCGCCGATGGCGCCACCGCGGCAATCGGCGCTATCGCATACAGTTGAGAGCATGACAAGCTTGAACGAACCACAGACCGGCGCGGTGGCGCACGAGACCTCAGCGGCCAACGCGGCAGCCCGCGCAACGCACGACGCAGCAGGCAACACGACCAGCGCGGCATCGACCGAAAACCTTATTGAGCATCCCCGCGGCGCGGAACCCGGCAAGCCCGGCCGCCGCGACGCGTTCT
>OHAD01002878.1_pt1 | contig 12042 bp, 10 predicted proteins | sample 1577011 | NCBI WGS metagenome assembly OHAD01 (sample SAMEA3541510, study PRJEB24748) | human gut metagenome | biome: human gut; feature: human-associated habitat; material: faeces | place: China | collected 2012
TACGCCCTACGTGGACTTTCACCACAGACTGACGGCATGCCCGTCATACCTAAAAGAGGAGGTCGGCATTCGTGTACTTGTACTAGAATGCTCAACCTCCTCTTCTTGTAAATAGCCTTTTTGGCAATTATTTTTAATTATAAGTTTCTGTTATCCTTTAGCAATACGTCATGAGCGCCACCTTCTATTATAGAAGTTGAAGACACGACAGTTAGCTTGGCCTTTTTCTGCAATTCTGCTATTGATAGGGCACCACAGTTACACATAGTTGACCTAACTTTTGATAGGGTAAGACCAACATTGTCCTTCAGAGAACCAGCATAAGGAACATAAGAGTCAACGCCTTCTTCAAATGAAAGCTTCTTGTCTCCACCAAGATCATATCTCTGCCAGTTTCTAGCTCTAGCAGAACCTTCGCCCCAGTATTCCTTCATATATGAACCGTTTATATTAACCTTATTTGTAGGTGATTCATCAAATCTAGAGAAGTATCTACCTAGCATTACAAAGTCAGAACCCATAGCAAGTGCTAGAGTTATATGATGGTCATAAACTATACCACCATCTGAACATATAGGTATATAAATACCAGTTTCTTCAAAGTATTCATCCCTAGCCTTGGCCACATCGATTACTGAAGTTGCCTGACCACGTCCGATACCCTTCTGTTCCCTAGTGATACAGATAGATCCACCACCGATACCTATCTTTATAAAGTCTGCTCCAGCCTCAGCCAAGAACCTGAAACCTTCTCTATCAACTACATTACCAGCACCGATCTTTACAGTATCTCCGTATGTTTCTCTTATCCAACCTATAGTCCTAGCCTGCCATTCTGAATGTCCTTCAGATGAGTCTATACACAAGACATCAACCCCAGCTTCCAGTAGGGCAGGAACTCTCTCAGCATAGTCTCTAGTATTGATACCAGCACCTACTACATATCTCTTAAGCTTGTCATGTAGCTCTAGAGGATTTTCCTTGTGTGAATCGTAGTCTTTTCTGAATACCATGTATACTAGCTTGCCATCTTCATCAAGTATTGGAAGAGAGTTTAGCTTGTTGTCCCAAATTATATTGTTTGCTTCCTTTAGAGTTACATCCTTAGGTGCAGACACTATATGCTCCAATGGTGTCATAAAATCTGCAACCTTGGTGTCAGGTGACATCCTGCTCACTCTATAGTCCCTACTAGCAACTATACCTAGTAGCTTTCCTTTTGCAGTTCCATCATCAGTTATAGCAACTGTAGAGTGACCTGTTTTTTCCTTTAGGGCAAGTATGTCTGCAAGAGTATTTTCTGGTGTTAGGTTTGAATCACTAACTACAAAACCTGCCTTGTGCATTTTCACTCTTGAAACCATTGCTGCCTGGTTTTCAATTGACTGTGAACCGTATATAAATGAAATACCACCTTCTTTAGCAAGGGCTATAGCCATCTTGTCATCAGAAACAGACTGCATGATTGCAGATACTAGAGGTATATTCATCTTGATAGCAGGTTCTTCACCCTTCTTGAATTTAACTATAGGTGTTTCTAGACTTACATTTGCAGGGATACAATCAGCTGATGAGTACCCTGGTACTAATAAATACTCACTAAATGTCCTAGATGGAGTATCAAAATAAAAAGCCATTAATTATCATCTCCTTATAAAAATTATATTTACTTAAACAGACCTGATATATTTCAAAATAAAAAAATATATGGTATAAAATAAGAGCTAGTATAGCACTTAAAATACCTAAAGTCAATAACACATGATTATATTATAACAAATTTTTTTGGCATATTAAAGTGAATAATCAAAATATGCTAGACAAAATGTCATCATTGTTCGTTAAATCTACAGCTTATAAGCTAGGCTAACAAGTAACACAAATGCCAGAATTAAAATTAATACTTTTTCAACAAGATTACAGGTAAAAGAGCCCACCCTCAAGTTAGCAAATCTATGGTACTTGTTGCTAAAGGGAAGAAATAGTGGAACACCCCTCTTGGTTGCCATATCAAAGACCAGATGACTGGCATAGGCAATACTAGCTGGATAGGCTAGGTTTTTAGGACCACCATTTTTTTCTATACATGTAAACAAGGCAAATACTATCAAGATAGCTAATAAACTGTGACTCATCCCCCTGTGTTTCAGAAGGGGATATATGGCCAATACGAGTGTTAAAATCGTGTATCCAGGGTTAAAATCGTATAAATACATACTTGCTGTTATTAATAAAAACATAGCCGAGATTACTAAGGACCTAATTAGGCTAGATGTTAGCCATTTAGAGGTCAATATAGTGAGTAGCAGGGCTAAGATGGTAGCAATATATAGATTTATCCCCGTTCTTAAATACATATAGAAGGATATAATTGCAAATAAAAAAAGAATTGCAGAATGAATTTTTTTTGTTATATCCTTGCTGATAAGTTTGTTGAGTACATTTGAATTGGCCTCGTCTATGTCTGGAACAACTGAACAAGCCATGACAACCGGTAGGCTAAGTGGAACAATTGGCAAACCGCATAAGATAGTTATTTCCATAGTTGCCAGTGTACCAGCTATTAAATGTGTTCTACTCCTCATGAAAAAACCTTTCTATATAAGATATTAATCTAGTAATTCACTAAATATATTTAATAAATTATACCATAAATCAGCCTATAGTGTAGATAATTGCAAAAAAGTATTTTATTTTCCATAATTTGTGGTATTATAGTAATAGATGTTTTGTGTTCGTGAAAAATAATAGAAGAGGAGATAAATTTTGGCAAAAAACAACAATAATGAAAAAATAAAGATTATACCCCTAGGCGGTCTTAATGAAATCGGGAAAAATATGACCCTTATAGAGTATAAGGACGAGATTGTAGTAATCGACGCTGGACTTAGCTTTCCAGAGGATGAATTACTAGGTATTGATATAGTAATACCGGACATTCTTTACCTGATGAGAAATGTACATAAGGTAAAGGGGATATTTATTACACACGGTCACGAGGACCATATAGGAGCTATTCCTTACTTATTAAAAAAGATTAACGTACCTGTTTACGGTTCGCCCCTTAGCATAGAACTGATAAAAGTAAAATTAAAAGAACATAGAATAACAAATGCTAAGTTAAACATCGTAGGACCGAGACAGCAGATAAAGCTAAAGAATATGCAGGTGGAATTTATAAGAGTTAACCACTCTATACCAGATGCCTATTCAATAGCAGTACATACTAACCAGGGTGTAATATACCATACAGGAGACTTCAAGGTTGACCTGACTCCTATAGATGGAGAAATAATGGATATACACAGGATTTGTCAGATTAGTGATGAAGAAGGAATTCTTTTGATGATGGCAGATTCTACCAATGCGGACAAGCCTGGCTCTACTATGTCTGAGAGAAGTGTGGGTGCTGGTTTAGATGACCTATTCAAGAGAGCCCAGGATAGTAGGATAATAGTGGCTACTTTTGCATCTAATATACATAGACTACAGCAGATAGCTGATGTTGCCAAGACATATGGCAGGAAGGTTGCCGTGTCTGGTAGGTCTATGGTAAATATTTTGGGTGTGGCTAAGGAATTGGGTTATTTGAGTTCAGATGAGCATATTATAGACCTAAATTCCATCCACAAGTATAAAGATAATGAATTAGTAATAATCACAACAGGATCCCAGGGAGAGCCTATGTCAGCCTTGGCAAGAATGGCTAACTCAGAACACAAAAAGGTGGAAATTAAGAAGGGTGACCTAGTAATAATTTCTGCACATCCCATCCCTGGAAATGAAAAGACAGTTTCAAAGGTAATAAACTTCTTGCTTGAAAAGGGTGCTGATGTAGTATCAAGCGATATAGCCGATATACATGTATCTGGCCATGCAAGACAGGATGAATTAAAATTGATGCAGGCTATAGCCAAGCCAAAGTTTTTCCTACCAGTCCATGGTGAATACAAGATGTTGAAGAGACATTCAGAATTAGCCAAGGAAGTAGGAACAGACCCTAATAATATATTTATCATATCCAATGGTGATATATTAGAAGTTGACAAGAAGTCTGCCAGAAAGAATGGTAGAGTTCCATCTGGTAGGGTCTTGATAGATGGCCTAGGCGTAGGTGATGTAGGCAATATAGTATTGAGAGATAGAAAGCACCTATCTGAAGATGGTCTAATGACTATAGTGGTTACCCTTTCAAAGGAAGACGGAAGGATTCTTGCTGGTCCAGATATCATATCTAGAGGTTTTGTTTATGTAAGAGAGTCAGAGACCTTGATGGACGGGGCCAAGGATATTGTAGTAAATATCTTCAAGCAATGTGAAGCCAAGAAAATCAAGGAATGGGCATACATCAAGAATACTATTAAGGATGAAGTAAAAGAGTACTTGTATGTGAAGACTAAGAGAAATCCGATGATACTGCCAATACTAATGGAAGTCTAGGTTACAAGTAAAGATAAAATAGAAAGTGGGGCTGGTCCTCACTTTTTCTATATGAAAAATAGTAAGCGATTATAAAGCTAAAGATGTTATAATATAAAAGAAAAGAGTATAATACGTAAAGATGGATATAGATAAACTATTTTTATTGAAGTAGACGAATTAAATCCATTGCGTATGAGAGGAGTGAATTTTATAGATGAATTTTAGTTTTTTAAATAGTATACCAGAGTTTTTTTCGACGATACTGGGCATACTATTTGCAATATCTATCCATGAATTTGGTCACGCCTTTGTGGCCCACCTGAATGGAGATGACACAGCCAGACGTGCTGGCAGGATGAATATTAATCCTATGAGCCATATCGACCCATTTGGTATGTTGATGATGTTTTTGGTTCACTTTGGATGGGCAAAGCCTGTTCCAGTTAACCCGTATAATTATAGAAATGAAAAAATAGGTAATATAAGTGTCTCACTTGCAGGTATAGTCTTTAATTTGATATCTGCCTTCATATTTGTGATGATATATAAATTTTCAAATGAATGGGCAATACTAGGATTTATAGATCAAGAGACTATGCTGATGATAACTAGGTCTTTAGTCATGTATAATGTTGGATTTGCAGCCTTTAATATACTACCCATACCACCTCTTGATGGATGGAGTTTAATATCTACCTTTTTACCTAGGGAAACTGTATACAAGGTATATGAATATTCTAGATATACATTTTTATTATTTATAATTCTAATGATGACTAATATATTAAATGTAATCTTGAACCCAATTTATACATTGTTTTTCAAGATAGTTACAATATTTGTCTAGCAGGGGGTAGGAAGTGGATTACAGTATACAGACTAAAAAATATGAAGGACCTATGGAGCTTCTATTTGACCTTATCAGCAGGAACAAGATAGATATAAGGGACATATCTATAGTTGAGATAACGAACCAGTATATGGAATATGTAGACCATGTAAAATCAATAGACATGGACCTAGCTAGTGACTTTATTATGATGGCTGCTAGACTTTTGGAAATAAAGTCAAGGTATATTCTATACCTAAAAGACAAGGGACAAGATAGTCAGGACCCGAGACAGGAATTGGTTGACCAGATAGAAGAGTATAAAAAATACAGGCAAATAGCTGAAGAACTAAAGGATAATATAAAAGAATATGACAATAGGTTTTATAGAGAACCTCTAGACTATGATTTAGAAGAAGATGAAGAACTACTTGATTTGTCAAAGGTCAATTTTGAAGAAATAAGGTCAATTCTTCCCAAATTGTTTAAAATATTAGAAAATATTGAAGAAAAAGACCAAATTTTAGAAGAAAGTTCTAATCTTAAGAAAATAGTAGAAAATAAGAATATATCTGTAGAAGATAGAATAGCTTCAATAAGGTCAAAAATTGCCAGTTGTGATAAGATTAGTTTCATGGACAGTATAGAATATGAGGATAAAAAAGAATTAATTGCGAGTTTTCTAGCAATACTGGAGCTCATAAAGCTGAAAGAAATAAAAATCATTCAAGATAGTATTAATGATGATATAATAATTATTAAGAGGGAGGATAAATGATTTGAGAAGAAGTCAGATAAAAAATATAATAGAAGCTATCCTGTTCTCATATGCAAAACCGATTAATATTGAAGAATTAAATATGGCTATAAATGAAGAGTTATCACCTAAGGAAATAGAGATAATGCTATACAAGTTGATAGATGAGTACAAGGAAAATGATAGGGGCATACAAATAATCAGAATAGAGGACAAGTTTCAAATGTGCTCAAATGAAGAATATGCCTCTTACATAAAAAAAATAGTTGAGCCAGGAAAAAAGAGGTCTTTAAGTCAGGCAACCCTAGAAACCCTAATAATAATAGCCTATAAACAACCTGTTACCAAGAATGATATAGAGGCAATTAGGGGGGTAAAATGCGACAAGGTCTTGAAGACCCTAGTTGATAATGGCTTAATATATGAAGCTGGCAGACTAAACAAAATCGGTAAGCCTATAATATACAAGACAAGCCAAGAGTTTTTAAAGGTACTAGAAATACAGTCTCTTGATGATCTACCTAAATTAAGTCAGACCCAAGAAGCTCAATAATGTACATTATAAGGGGATTTGATTAAGCATATACTGTAGAAAATAATATAAATTAATTTCCTAATTTATCAAGAATAAAATTGTAGGGAGGTAGTTAAATGGAAACTTTAGAAGAAAAGATCATATCCTTGAGAGGAATGGTTAAGGATTCAAATAATATAGTTTTTTTCGGTGGGGCAGGTGTTTCTACTGAATCTAATATACCTGATTTTAGGAGTTCAGACGGATTATTTAGCAAAAAGTTAAATAAACACTTTAGTCCTGAGCAGCTAGTATCTCATACTTTTTTTGTACATTATCCAGAAGACTTCTACAAATTCTATAGGGAGAACCTAATATATAGGGATGCAAAACCCAATAAGGCTCATATAGCTCTAGCAGACCTGGAAAAGAAGGGTAAATTAAAGGCGATAGTTACTCAAAATATAGACGGACTCCACCAGATGGCAGGTAGTAAAAATGTATTTGAATTGCATGGAAGCGTAAATTCAAATACTTGTTTGTCATGTGGCTACAATATGGATCTAGAAGAATTTTTAGGTCTTGATGGTATAGTAGCAAAATGTCCCAAGTGCGGAGGTGCAGTAAAACCTGATGTAGTCTTATATGAAGAATCGCTAAATGATGACACAATCATAGGGGCTATAAGGGCTATTTCTCAGGCAGACATGCTAATAGTAGGAGGAACTTCCTTGGTAGTATATCCTGCTGCAGGATTTTTAGATTATTTTAAGGGTAAGTATATAGTCTTAATTAATAAGGCAGAGACTGGTTTTGATAAGAGGGCAGACTTAGTGATAAATGATTCAATAGGTAAGGTACTATCTAGTCTAGTAGATAGCCTATAACCAGCAAAAAAGACACCGTATCTCCACAGGGAAATAGGTGTCTTTTTTGAATACTAGCCAAGTTCGTATCGACTAATATAGGCTTAATATTAGTATAGCTTTTCTGCAGTTTTAACTAAAACAGACAAGCTTTTTTCCAAGTTTTTCTTGAACTTTTCGTCGAATCCACTCATATTTTCAACTAATGTTGATGTAATTCTGAATTCTTCTTCCTTTAAAACCTTTCTACCATCATCAGTGATACCATAGAAAGTATTTCTTCTGTCTCTAGGATCTTCTTCTCTAAAGACATAACCAGCTGTAACCATCTTGTTTAGCAAGATGCATAGACTTGATGTAGATACATAAAGGTCTTTGCTTAGGTTTTTCAGCTCGATTTTTTCGTACTTACTAATCTGCTGCAGTGTAAAGAACTGCTTTGAAGTAAGTTTCTGGATTTTCTTCATACCTGTATTTGTGACATTCTTAATCAAGTTGTCAAACCTATTAAAATTTTCAAGTAAAAGAAGTGCTAAATCCCTATCTTCCATTTTTTGCCTCCTTTTGTTAAAATAATTAAAACATCGACAATCAACATGCCAAATTTTCTACTGAAATGCAAAATCAAAAAGCACAAGTTTTTTTATAATACATTTCACTTATTAACTATATCATATTTTAAACATAAAATAAAGTTTTTTTTAATAAAATAGACCAAAATAAAATTTATTGGAAAAAGACTGAAAAATACATAATGTATGTGTTAAAATTTGATAAAAATCCTAAATATGTTACTTTTTTGTAACTTGCAATATTTACAAACTTGTAATTATTTGCTATAATGATTACAGTACTCAGAAAGGGAGTGTTTTTTTGAATATAAAAATAGGTTTATCGGCTTTGGCTGCCATACCGCTATTCGGTGCTACGGTCTTTGCAGCCGGACAAGTTGGAGTAATTAATTACGAATACGTAAATATAAGAGTAAATCCAGGATCAAATGAGGGTGTAAAATTTGTCCTAAAAAAAGGGGATGAAGTTGAAATACTGTCCAAAAAAGATGCTTGGATTAATATTAAATTTGGAAACAAGGAAGGTTGGGTTCAGGAGTCAGCCGTAGTTGAAAAAGCTGATGTTGAGCATAATATCAAAACTAGCCCAGCCAATATCAGTAAAGTGGTTAACAACGATATATTGAACTTTAGGAAGGCACCTAATACTAAATCTGGCATAATTCAGGTCTTGAAGAAAGGAGATCAGGTTACCGTTCTTGAGGAAGGTGCAGGTTGGACTAAGGCTAAATATAAGGGTAATATTGGTTACTTGTCAAGTAGATTTTTATCAAGTACATCTTCTTATTCCAGCACAGGAGCTAGTGCAGGTAGCAAGATGGAGGTACTTGCGAATAATTTAAGTATCAGAAAGTCTGCTAATTCCATGAGTGAAAAGATAGCAGTTTTAAATAAGGGAGATTTAGTAGAATTTATGTCTAGTTCAAATGGATGGAATAAGGTTCGTTTTAATGGACATGTAGGATATGTGTCTTCATACTATCTAAAGCACACCAAAGAGGTAGAAAATGTAGATGAAGAGGTAGAAAATGTAGATGAAGAGCTAGAAAATGTAGATAAGGAAAATAAAAATTTGAAAAATGTTTCTCAAGGTAATACCAACTACATAGATATGGGTATGAGTCTTGATGAGCATGTTGATATGCAGATGGCCAAGACTGTAAACACTTTGACTGTTGGCGGTTGGAGAAAAGTTACTAGAGATGAATTGAGAACCTATATGGATCCATCAAATTACATGGACCCTTCAACTGTAATGCAGTTTGCCTTGATAGACAGATACACAAATGATATTACTGCAAGTCAGCTAAATGCATATTTTGCTAGATATTGCAGACCAGGTAGCATTTTTTATAATCAGGGACAGGCCTTTATAGATGCAGCACGAAAAAATAATATAAATGTTCTCTACCTAGTAGCTCATTCTATGATAGAAACAGGCTATGGTACTTCAAAATTGGCTCAGGGAACTGTATACAAGGGAAAGACTGTTTACAACTTCTTTGGAATTGGTGCAGTTGATGGTAATGCCTTGGCAGGAGGTAGCGCTACAGCCTACAATAATGGTTGGACTAGTGTTGCGGCTGGTATAGATGGTGCAGCATCATGGATATCTAGTAGGTATATACATAGTAGCAAGTATCATCAAAATACGCTTTATAGCATGAAATGGAATCAGAATTGTATGTATCACCAGTATGCTACAGAGGTAAGATGGCCTAGTGCTATAGCTAATAAAATGGCTGACATAGCATCTTATTCCAGCAATATTGGATCTATAAGTTACAATATACCTAGATACAGGTAATTATAAATTTTTCTAAAGAAAAATAAAAAAATATTAAAAATAAAATTAAAAAAGTCTTGCAAGTTTTTAATTTTTAGTGTATACTTACGTTAGTAATTAAATAGAAGATAGAGGAGCATTTGTTATTAGTACTTGAGAAAAAGGGGTAAAGCACTCACAAGGAAAGGAGCAATTGCCGAAGCATACAAACAGCTTTAGGTTTGTATCGCTGGGGGTACGTAGAATATACGTATCACTGTCACAAGTATTTTGTGTTGGGCTATCATTTGAGTATGCTTTTAAGCGCCTCGGGTGTCCATCCGAGGCGCTTTTATATGCTTTGATGTCAAAAATCTTCTATAAGGAAATATTACGCAAAACAATTATAATTTATAGGAGGTTATTATGAACAGAAGGAATTTAAGAATCTTATTCATCACCCTGATGATGACAATCATGATGGCAGTGCCATCACATGCTGAGGAAATTGACAAGATAGCACAGGCGAATTCACTTAAGTTAGGTATTATAACAATCATACCGCCGTTGCTAGCAATTGTCCTAGCCTTTATAACAAGAAACGTTGTTATATCTTTATTTTTAGGAGTAATGTCCGGATCATTGATACTACAGCTATCAGGTGGTAGCGGAGTCCTATCAGGAATAGTATTGGCTTTCCTAGATTTCATATCTAGGGCCCTAAACTCTCTGGCAGACCCATGGAATGCAGGTATTATATTGCAGGTATTATGTATAGGTGGAGTAATCAACCTAATTGGTAAGATGGGTGGCGCCAAGGCCGTAGCTGAAGCCCTTGCAAACAAAGCTAAGTCTGCAAAGGGTGCCCAGACAATTTCTTGGTTATTGGGAATACTAGTATTCTTCGATGATTATGCAAACTCACTAATAGTTGGTCCAATAATGAGACCTGTATTTGATAAGATGAATATTTCAAGAGAAAAGCTAGCCTTTGTAATAGATGCTACAGCAGCTCCAATAGCTGGTCTAGCAATTATATCTACTTGGATAGGTTTGGAAGTAGGTTTGATACATGATGCATTTAACAGTATCCACGTAAATACAGATGCATTTGGTGTATTCTTATCTACTATACCATATAGATTCTATAACATATTAATTTTGGCCTTTGTACTGATTACTGCTTATATGGCTAGGGAATTCGGACCAATGAGAAAGGCTGAATACGTGGCCAGAAGAAGAAAGAATGTTACAACAGACCTAGACCAGGGTGTTGAGGAATTAGATGATATGGCACCAAAGGAGGGTGTTAAGCTAAGTGTTTGGAATGCTATTATACCTATAGGAGTTCTGATAGTCAGTTCTCTAATAGCCTTCTATTATAGTGGTTATTCAACTATTATGGGCGGTGAGGATGCAAGCCTTATAGCATCAATTAATGCTAGTCCGTTTTCTTTCTCATCAATCAGGCAGTGTTTCTCATCTTCTGATGCGTCAGTTGCCCTATTCCAGTCTGCTATATTTTCATCTATAGTAGCTATAATAATTGCTAAGGTTAAGAAGATATACACAATGTCAGAAGCTATAGAAGTTTGGGTAGATGGTATGAAGACATTGATGATTACAGGTGTTATACTTATTCTTGCTTGGTCTCTAAGTTCAGTTATCAAGGAAGTTGGAACAGCTAAGTTCCTTATAAGATACTTATCTGGATCATTGCCACCATTCCTACTACCAAGTATTATATTTGTATTAGGTGCAATAATATCATTCTCAACAGGTACAGCTTATGGTACAATGGGTATCCTAATGCCACTGGCTATACCACTAGCTCACTCACTATCTCCAGATATGAGCTATGTAGTAGTAGCAACATCAGCTGTATTGACAGGTGCCATATTCGGTGACCACTGTTCACCAATATCAGATACAACCATCCTATCATCTATGGGAGCCGGTTGTAACCACATTGACCACGTTAATACACAGATGCCATATGCAATATTTATAGCAGTGATTACAATATTATTTGGATATATACCAGCGGGACTAGGCCTTCCATTCTATATCGTACTACCTTTAGCTATAGCAGTTTCTGCAGTTGGTTTAAGATTTATAGGTAAGAGAGTTGATATTGAGGACAAGGATTTAGAATCAAAGTTGGCTAAGGAAGGTATACACTTCTAATTCGAAGGCTTGATTGACTAAGATATTTTAAATAAAATATATAAATAATTTGAATTTATAGGACTGATAGTAAAAAATGGTTCTATAATATATAGCGTTGATGGTAACAAAAATGCTTTCAAAGTCGTAA
>OHAD01002879.1_pt1 | contig 12030 bp, 9 predicted proteins | sample 1577011 | NCBI WGS metagenome assembly OHAD01 (sample SAMEA3541510, study PRJEB24748) | human gut metagenome | biome: human gut; feature: human-associated habitat; material: faeces | place: China | collected 2012
AGCTGACGACAGCCGGGGTCAGGACGATTTATAAATACGGCGTGGCCTTCAGCGGTAAAAAGGTTGAAGTGGCGGTCGGATGAGAATTGAAGACAGGGGCACACCTTTGTTTGTGTGTCCCTGTCCCTTTTTATAACGAATTCATTATATTCAGCAAACTCTGATAGCTGTCTACATCGTGGTACACCACATTGCTTGTGGACATCTCGTTGAACAGCTTCTTGGCGCAAGAGATTTTCGCCTGCTCAATAGGACGCAGCTCAAGACTTTCCATTGTGCCTTTCGTTTCGGCTATGAAGAAAATATGCTTGACCTTGCCCTCATAGAAAGCGATTGCCCAGTCCGGCGAATAGTTGCCCACCGGTGTAGGGATTTGGAAGGTTCTTGGCAGCTTTGCATAGACACACACCTCGTCTGCTGCGTCCAAATCTTCAGCAAACTTTCTCTCAATGCTCTTGTCGGCAGAGCCGTCCGTGAACACATAGTCCTGAATGGCTTTCTTTGCAAGGAACGCCTTATCAAAGCTCTGTGTTGCCTTTTCAGCCGTGAAGATGGAGCTGTCATATTCGCCCTCAATGGTATCGTAGGAAATATGCTCTACGATCATTGTGGCTTTCTGCTCGTTGATAAGCCGGATGACCTTTGTGATGAACTCCTCCGGGTTGTTCTTGAACATATAGAGCTTATCCACACGGATTCCTTGCAGGATAGCAGAAACCGTGCGCCGTGTCAGAACGGTGCCCTCTGCGATTTTCCCAATAAGGTCGTACTTGATTTGACTGGTTTCGGCGTGTTTGAGTGTCTGCGTCCGGGTCTTTTCGCCGGTGAAGGATGCTCCACGCTCGATCTCGTACTCATTCATCTCCGTTTTCTGCCGCCCGATGGTGGTTGTGTATTGCAGCTCGGAAACAAAGAGCTTTTCGTCAATATGGGCAATGGCGTTGCGGATCAGCTCGGCGCTGTCAAAATCGACGGTGTAGGCGTACTTGTGGTTGATCTCACGCCACAACGCCTGAAACTCTCGCTTGGCGAAGTTTTCGTTAAGCGGGTTATCCTTAACCTTGGTTTCGTGACCGTCGGAGAACATATCCTTGAGGACACTATCATCATAGACCGCCTGAATGAGCGTGTGGATACCGTCTGTCATCGGTTTGAGTTCCTCCGGCAGCTCCGCAACAGTTCCGTTCTTAACATCCTGACGGTACTTGTCCGTCACCTTGCGCTTCATATCCACATAGCCGTTCTGAATGAGGTAGAACTCGATAGCATTGGCTTTCTCGTCGTCGATAAGCGTCGGCACATCGTCCACCTTGACATATTTGCCCTTGAAGTATTCGCTTGTAGCAACCGTGGGTCTGTCATAAAGCACGGTTTTAATATCCGACTGCAAGTCTGTCACAAAGGTCTTATAGCTTTCACTGGCGACTACCGTCAGCGTGTTGATCTCGTGAACGCTGTCGCCGCAGCTCTGCACATCCATACGGTTGCCGTCCTGATTGATGCAAAGGCGCAGACCACGACCGACTTCCTGCCGCTTCGTCGTGTTGCTGTCGGAGTGCTTCAGAGTACAGATTTGGAACACATTCGGGTTATCCCATCCTTCACGCAGTGCGGAGTGGGAGAAGATAAACCGTGTCGGTTCGTCAAAAGACAGCAGCCGTTCCTTGTTTTTCAAGATCAGGTCATAGGCTGAAACATCTTTTTCATCAAAACCCTCTTTATTAGCCTTGCTGTCCACGCTGCGCCCGGTTTTCTTATCGATGCTGAAGTAGCCCTTATGTACCCGGCTCACATCGCTGCAAGTGGATTTGAGATAGTTCTGATACGGTGTGTCAAACATCGTAATGTACTCGTTCAGAATGGCAAGATACTCCTGCTCAAACATCACGCCATATTCGCCAAGCAACTCGTCGCCGTTTTCGTCGTACTGGCGGTACTTTGCCACTTCGTCGATGAAGAACAGGGACAGACACTTGATGCCCATATTAAAGAGCTTTTCCTCTTTCTCAAAGTGGGAGAGGATGGTTTCACGAATCTGAATGCGGCGCATATCCTTTTCGGACACATCGCCCACCACATCACCCGCTTTGATGACTTCGCCGTTGGTGAAGGTCACGGTGCCACGAAGCGGGTCAATTTCGGAGATGGTGTAGCCCTTGTACTGCTCCATTTCCTGCGAAACGAAGTAAAGGTCATCACCAACGCCGAGAATACGGGTTTCCCGGTTGATGGACTTGTTGTAGCCGATCTCCAGCTCAATTTTTGCCATCGGCGGCTTCTTGCTGGAAAGAATGATCTGCTCAAGGTAGAGGTAGCTGTCCGTGCCACGGAAGTTCTTGACCTCAAAGCCCTTGACCTCGATTTTCTTGACCAACCGCTTGTTGAAGGCGTCCAGCGCATCCAGCACATAGACGAGGTTGTGATGCTTGGCGTGGGTAGCTGAGTAGTTGAGGGAGAACAGAGGATTGAAATTTTTCAGCGCCTTCTGCGTCACATCACCGCCCATTTTCTGTGGCTCGTCCAAAATGATGATTGGGCGGTTTGCCTTAATCACATCGATCGGTCGGCGGGAGCCGAATTCATCACGTCTGGAATAAATAATACGAGCTGCGGCATCGCCTCTTCTACCTTCAACATTCTTTTCTTCGTTTAAGGAAGCAGCAAACGCCTGCGTGTTGATGATCATCACATTGATGCCGGAGCTGCTTGAGAAGTTATCCAACTGGTTCAGATTGGAGCTGTTGTAAATGAAGAACCGGGCTTTTTTGCCGTAGTGCTCCATAAAGTGATCTGCGGTGATCTCAAAGGACTTCTTCACGCCCTCGCGGATCGCAATAGAAGGAACGACCACGATGAACTTGCTCCAGCCGTACTTCTTGTTCAGTTCGAACATCGTCTTGATATAGACATAGGTCTTGCCCGTGCCGGTTTCCATTTCAATATCAAGGCTGCAACGCCCCAAATCTTTGACAAGTGCGTTTGAGAGTTTTATGTTGTTCTGACTTTGCAAGGTCTGAATGTTTTTGAGAAGCTGTTCATCGGAAAGTTCGACGGCTTCATTTTTGTAGCCGGTATCGTTCAGCGGGTCGACGACTTCCAGCTCCTCATCGGACATACCGATGGTCATCTGATACGGCTCCGCTTTGACTTTGCCCCGGTCACGGATATAGCTGATTTTATCGTGAAAGCCCTGCCCCTGAAAGACACGCACAACCGCATCAACAGCATCCGTTTGGTATTGTTGTATTTTGAAATTAAACTTCATCAGGTTTCACCTCGCTTAATACGCTTGTCGCCAGCTTCAGAACCGAAAGGCATCTGTGAAACAGGTAGTCGTAATGTTCATTGCAACCGATGTCTTTCTTATCCGTTTCGTGATGGCGAATTCTAAACCTGTTTCCAAGTTTGGTAAGCGCAGAAAACTCCTCTTGCAGCATTGCTTTGTAATCAGCGTCTCCTTTACTTATTACATCAAGCAGCCTGTTAGCGGAGGTCTTTTTGTCGTACTGCTGATAATATGTCTTGATTCGTTCAAATGCATCCCAAACTTTTTCTGTTGCCATACCGATTTTTGCTTCTTTATAAAGCTGAAAAGACTGTTCAACAAGTTTGCAAAACTCGGTATCATTGATTCTGAACGCTGCTAAATCAAATGAAAGCGTAGCCTGCTCTGCCAATTCCATTTCAAGCAAATCAGTGATTGTTTGAGCATTTCTGCGAATCGTGCCACTGTAATATTTTGCTTCCTCCATACAATCAATGATTGCAGGAAGTTCTTTGCCAAACAGCTTCTCGGCACGGCTCATATCATCAGCAAGTTCAAAGCCTTTATAGTCATTCTCCAAGTCATCTTTTAACGCCGAAATGATCTTTTCTGCGTATTGCCTGTTCATTACAGCACCTTCCTTACGGTGTCGGGGCTGTAGGTAGCGAAAATCTGATCGAAGTTGGTTGCCACGCTGTCGTTCGCCATAGAGCTGTCCCGCATCACAAAGTAGTAGGGCTTCTGCTTGGCGATGGCTTTGATGGTTTCCTCGGTCACATCGCTGTCGAAGCAGGCGATCAGATAGTTGTCCTCCACATTGAATACCTTCTTGCCGGCAATGGTGGTTTCCTCAATTTTGCTGCTAAGCAAAATTCCGAGGTCCAGCATCACTTGGAACAGCAGATCCTCCGGCGTTCTGTCCTCTTTGATGTTATCCTCAAGGCTGGAGAACAGGCTGGCTTCATACTCGGCGGGGTTATGGTAGACCTCTTTCATATTGGAGGTGTCGCACTTGAGGACACGGAAGCCAATGTCAAGGTCTTGAGTAGTCAAAGGACTATCCTCTTTGATTTTCTTACCGGCACGGCGGATGCGTTCCTTGCCGATTTCACAGATGTTCTTGTATCCTGCTTTATAGGCTTCACTCTCTTCGTCGGTTTTTTCGGGAAGCTGTACCATAATAAACTTGCGGTGCCCGCCATCCTCGGCATTTTTGCTCATTACAGCATGAGCAGTTGAAGCTGAACCTGAAAAGAAGTCAAGAACCACAGAATCAGATTTTAAGTTCGCAAGAGTCAAAAGTCGCTGCATTAAGCGCTGTGGTTTGGGCCCGCTGAAAAAACTGCCGTCAAGAAGCTTGGAAACTTCCTGTGCACCCTCTTGGCTGTGACCGACATCCCTAAAGAACATAATAGAGGTTGGCGCCATTCCTTCGTGTTTCAAATCAGTGAGGAAACGCTTAATTCTGGGAACACCGTTTCCGTCAGGACCAAACCAAATCCTATTGTCTTGGAGTCTCTCCAAAAATGCATTTTTGGAGAGACTCCAGCAGCGACCTGCTGGAGGCTCTATTACACGCCCGGAGGGCGTTGTAATAGGATAATCGCATTCTGCGTTATAGGTTTTAACGGAAATATCGCTTGACATCCATACGCCGCGTGGATCATTATCGGGATTAGAATATCGTGCATTAGCTTCCGCTGTTCTCGGCAATCTACCGATAACAAACTGTGTTATATCCTTGGCGTACATAAGTACATAATCGTGGCTATTCGAGACAAATCGTGCATCATTTTTGGGTGAGAACGCTCTCTCCCATACCAGCTGCGCTACAAAGTTTTGACCGCCAAACACTTCATCGCAGCATTTTTTCAAGTTTTCCTGTTCATTGTCATCAATGCTAATGAATATTACACCATCATCAGTCAACAAATCTTTTGCTAACTTCAATCTCGGATAAATCATATTCAGCCAGTCAGTATGAAAGCGACCGTTGCTCTCGGTGTTCTGCACCATACGGTTGCCTTCTTCATCAAACTGCCCACTATTGGCAAGATACTCATCTGTGCTCTGGGCAAAGTCATCCTCATAAACAAAGTCATTCCCAGTATTGTACGGAGGATCGATGTAGATCATCTTGATTTTGCCAAGATAGGTCTCCTGCAACAGCTTCAGCACTTCGAGGTTGTCTCCCTCGATATAGAGGTTTTCGGTGGTATCAAAGTCCACGCTGCCAGTGCTGCAATAAGGTTTTCCCTCACTATCTGCCCCAGTGGGAACTGTTTCATCTTCGCGAACAGGGCGCAGCGTCTTATTGATCGGTGCATTGGCAAGAAGAACGGACTTCTTCTTGTCAGGCCAAGTGAACTGATGCGCTCCTCGTTGCCGTCCACCACGGTGCAGGCAATCTCCTGCATCAGCACATCCTTGTCGATTGCCCGGACGACCTCGCCGTTTTCGTTGATCGTTTCCGTCACGGCGTTGGGAAACATCGCCGCCAGCTTTCTGAAATTTTCATCCGCCTTGTTGGGCGTGTGCATTTTCAGTTTATCCATTTGTCTTATCCTCTCCATTTGACTGCATAATCCTTTTCATCTGTTCCATAATAACTGATTGGTCATTCTGATACTTTTGCTGTTGAACTCTCTGCTCAGTCATGCCTTTTGGAATATAAGGACTTTGTATGGTAGCCAATGTAATGTTCTTATATCCAAGCGATTTTGCCATCGTTTCCAAAAGCTTCTCATCTTCCTTTTTTATCTTTTGAAGTTCTGTCTCGGTCGGATTTTCTACACACAATTTGTCGTAGTAAACTTTCCATTGTTTGCAAACGGTATCGTCATCTGCGAAAACTATCTCAATCAAGTTCATAGCCTGAACGCTCTCAGTTGTCCACCCGTATATTCGGCTCGTCATTAAAATTTTGAATATCTGAATTTTATCGTTTCTTTTTTGTGCTCGATCCTGTAGCTTCTGCCCAATAATAACTGCAAGAATAGGTACAACAATCAGTGCAATTAAATTTATGATGTTCATTTCAGCTCCTCCCTGCCAGCGCGTAGCTGCTTTTTTAATTTCATAATCTGCTGCACAAGCTCAAACTTTTTCTTCGGCTGTTTTTCTTTTCTTGCCAGTTTTTCTAACTTTTCGATTTCCTTTTTGATCTTGGCTTGTTTTTCGTGAAGTGCAAGGTTTTCGTCGAGCGATAACTCCTCATTCCAAACGCCTAACTCCAAACTCCTAATGATGTTTTCCCATACTTTATCGAGGTTCAAGCCCTGCAGCTCAATGGTGCAGCTATCGGTGGGCTTCCAATCCGTCTGCATCAGCTTGGTATGATAGATCGCCAGCTTGCTTTGCCCCTCAAATTCAAGCACAAACAGGATGTTCTGCGGAATGAGCTTTGACAGCGTGGCAACGGTTCTTTCATCAAAGCCTTTCTTCTTCAGCGCCACAAGCAGGACAAAGAAGCTCCCGACTTCCTCTCCGGCAGGAATGTTGATTTTCGCCGGTGTGATCTCATTGACGATGGTGATCCTCGATATATCGGCATCGATTTTCTCCTTTGCCGTGGTGTTCATTTGGAACTTCGCATAGACAGCCTTCTTCGGAAGCTGCTTGCTCATTTCAGTTGACTTCGGAAGTCCGAGCATACTCTCACCTCATCGCACGACTAAGAAGCATATCAGTTCAAAGTCGTCCAGTCCTTTGATTTCGTTTGACAGAAAGCTGACCTGACCGCCGCCTAAGAAGCTGTCAATATCGCTCTCGTCCTTCACCTCAATGATAGAAGCAATGGCGTCACCAAGCAGCTTGGAAAGCTGCGACATATTTCTGCCGTCACGGGTTTCTTTGTTAAATGGCTTATAGGCTTCGGGAATCGGCTCTGTCTTTCCTTTGCAGAGGAAACGCATTTTATCAAGCATCTGCTTCGGAGAAAGGTGGTCGCAGATGACCTCTCCGTCATTGTCGATATACACCATATAGAAGGGGTGCAGCCGGTTCTGATTATCGATGTTCACGCTGTTGGAACGATTTTTTAGGACATAGATCACACCGGCAGGCGTATCCTCACTTGCAGGAACAACCGAGTGCAAGCCGAAGGGAGTTTTGTCTATGTCAGGGTGGTGCTTGATGTAGTCAAGCAGATCAAGCCGGAACTCGTTTAACCCCAAATCCATAATGGAGATTCCCGTCGTCATATCCTCGATGTCTACAACTTCATCCTGCAAGCGCTTGAGCTGCGCCTTTCGATATTCAAGATCGGTCTTTTCCTCGTCACTGAGCAGATTATCATCGCCCGTAGCGGTCATATCCACGATTTTCATACGGGTTTCAACTTTGGCTTTCAGATTGATGTAATCGTCAAGGGTCACATCAGGCCAGAAGTTCACAAGTTGAATGACCTTGTTGCGGCTTCCGATACGGTCAATACGCCCGAAGCGCTGAATGATGCGGACGGGGTTCCAGTGAATGTCGTAGTTGATGAGGTAGTCGCAGTCCTGCAAGTTCTGACCTTCGGAAATACAGTCGGTGGCGATCAGCACATCAATTTCCGTCTTATCCCTCGGCATCAGCAGTTCCTTGTCCTTCGAGATAGGCGAGAAGCAGGTCAGCACCGTGTTCAGGTCGGCACGGAGCTTGGGGCAAGTCGTCCGTCCCTCAACAGAACCGGATACCATTGCGGTGTTCAGTCCATACCTATCCTTGACATAGCGACTGACATTATCATAGAGATAACCGGCGGTATCCGCAAAAGCGGTGAAGATAATCAGCTTTTTATTGCCCTTATTGATGGGGTGAGCGATTTTGTTATCAATCACCCGGAAAAGCTCTTGCAGCTTTGAGTCGTGTTCCGGTGTAATATCTCCGACCAGCAAGGTCAGCAGTTCAAGCACATCGGCATCTTTCGCCAAGCTGTCCCGCCAGGATACATAGTCCATATCGGCAAGGTCAATCTTGACCTTCCTGCCAAAAGAAAACAGGTCATCCGAGTTCTGATCCTCGGCGTCGAACTCGTCCATATCGGAAATATCCGTCAGGTCGAGGGTCGTACTGGAGTGTTTATCAAAGCGGTCAATCGTTTCTATCGTGCTGTTTATCAAATCCTTGATGCGGGTCAGCGTCAGATTGAACGAATAGACGGAGCTTTCCATACGCTTCATCAGGTTGATGGCGGTCAGACGGCGGATGCCCTGCTCACGGTTCGCCTGCGTAAAGCCGACATTGACCCTGTTGTCACCGTATAGCTCGGCATACTTCTCCATCTTACTTGGCAGAATGTAGTGCGTCGGCGTATAGATTGTCAGTGTCAGGAGCATAAGCTGCTCAAAAATCTCGTTGTAGCTGATGGCTTCCTTCAGGTCAGTAAGATGTGGACGAAGTGAGATCGGCTTTAGCCTTGTCGGGAAGGTGCCGATGTCTGCCATATCGTAATACTTCTGAATATGCTTTCTTGAGCGGGCAATGGTCACACTATCCAGCACTTCAAAGAAATCAAAGTCCAGCATTTTGAGAAGGTTTTCAGTCGTGCGGTCGCACGGTTCCCACTTGCTCCAAGTGTTAAACGCCCGCTGTGCGTTCCTGAAAATTTCGTCGATGGAACGGGTAGTGTTGAGCTTTTCGTCTATGTAATCCGTATGCCCTTCATACGCAAGAGCAAGCTGATTTTTCAGATCATTGAAGCGGTTATTAACCGGCGTTGCAGAAAGCATCAGCACCTTTGTCTTCACTCCGGCTCTAATGACCTTCTTCATCAAGGTAACATAGCGGTTATCCTTGGTGTCCTCGTCCGGGTTCTCAACTAATTTGCCGCCATTACGGAAGTTGTGGGACTCATCAATTACCACAAGGTCATAATTGCCCCAATTCAGTCTGTCAAGGTCAAGTCCGTTGGATGTGCCGTGGGTGCGGTTTAAGTCGGTATGATAAAGCACATCGTACCGAAGCCGGTCGGCAGCAATGGGGTTGTTGACATAGTTATCCTTATAGGTATTCCAGTTGTTCGTCAGTTTCTTGGGGCAAAGCACAAGAACGGACTTGTTGCGGTTTTCGTAGTATTTAATAACGGCAAGGGCGGTAAAGGTTTTACCAAGACCGACGCTATCCGCAAGGATACAGCCGTTGAACTTCTCAAGTTTGTTTATGATAGCAAGGGCAGCATCCTTTTGGAAGTTATAAAGCATCCCCCAAATCTTACTTTCCTTGAAGCCGGTTGCTTCGTTGGGCAAAACATCTTCGGATACATCTTCCAAGAACTCGTTGAAGATGTTATAGAGCGTCACGAAATAGATGAAATCAGGAGAGTTCTCGTTATATGCGGCGGTGATACTGTCGATCACCTCATCGGTAACGACCTGAAGCACTTTGCTGTCGTTCCATATCTCATTGAAGTCGGCAAGCAGAGTGCGGGCAAGGGACTCGTCTTTTACGATTGTCGTGCTGATTACATTGCCTTTTTCGCAGCCCAATTCAACTGTAGTGAAGTTGTTGATAGGCGTATAGCCTACGCCGTCCACTACGATTTGTCCCTGAATGGATTTGTCGCTGACATTTGACTTGAAAGTGACCTTTTGTCTGATCCATTCTGCACACTCTCGTGCAATAGCTTTTTGAGTCAGCTCATTCCTGAGCTTAATTTCAAACTCTGTTCCGTATAAACTGCGTTCACGGGTAAGGCGTGGAATATAGAACTCACGCTTTTCCTTCTTAGCTTTCTCTGTTACAAAGGTAGGCGAAGTGAAAATAAAGCGCAACTCATCAATTTGAGAGAGCTGCGCCTTCAATTCCTGAAAGGCATAAATAGAGAAGCAAGCCGCCGCAATGGACACTTTGCTGCCTTGCTTGATCTCTACAGACAAATCGTCTTTAAGAGTCTTTGTTGTGTTGTTTATAAGCTCCATAACTAAATTCTCCCACATTTCAAATCAGTTCTTGCTGCTTGGCAATCGGGAAGTATGCAATCAGATCCCATAGGCTCATTCCGTCAACAAGCATTCCAAAGTGCCAATTTGGCACTTTGGAACCGCCGTGTTGGCACTTTGGGATTTCGCAAAAGTATCAATTTGATACTTTGGAAGCCAAAAACTGATACTTTAGGATTTACAAATCTCCCGCCCGGAAAGCCGAAAGGCTCTCGTAATAGTAGCTTTGGTCGATGCCGTTCATATATACCTCACGGCTGTCTACCTTGTCGGACAGCGCCGCCTTCAACAGCACCTTGAGTTCCACATCTTTGATGGGGCTGCGCTCCATTGCAAGGAGATAATCCTCTTTATCCACCTTGCTCCAGTCCACGACCTTGCCGATTTCGTTTTTCAGGATATGGTCGAGCCAGATGCGGGTGCTGCGCCCATTGCCCTCCCGGAAGGGGTGGGCAATATTCATTTCCACATATTTTTCGATGATCTCGTCAAAAGTGGACTGTGGCATCTTGTCGATGTTGGCCAGTGCTACTTCCAGATACATCAGCGGCGCAAAGCGGAAATTACCCTTTGCCAGATTCACCGTGCGCAGCTTTCCGGCAAGGTCGTAAATATCTTCAAACAGATATTTGTGAATCGCCTGCAAAGTCGAGAATTTGCCCGCCGGCAGGGTGTCCAGCACACCGTTTTCGAACAGTTCTACCGCCTTTTTCTTGCTGATGCGTTCTTCTTCACGGGCAAGATCGGCGGAGCTTGTCAGCCCCAATTTATTTTCCAGTGCCATAATGCACCTCCAAAATAATTACTTATCGGCCGCCACGCCGGACTTCATCCAGGCGTCTACTTCGCTGACCTTGAATTTCCAAAGGCGGCCTATTTTTGCAGCGGGCATATTTCTTTTCTCTATCCAGGCGAGTACCGTATCACGGCTGACGCCGAGGTATTCGCAAATCTCTTTCATTGAGTACCAGCGTTCGATGGTCGGTTCCATTAAAATGTCCTCACTTTCAGGCGGTTTCCGATAGCTATACTTATACAATTTAAGTATATCACGGCGATGCCGATTTATCAAGGATTATTACGGATTTACGAGGGATTCAGAAGAAAATCTTATAATTAAAAGTGAAAGGTTTCCCCGCTCAGTTTACTGATTTGAGCGGAGAAACCTTTTTTTGCTACATATCTCTTTTTTCGGAAACGCCCCCACAAATGGTCTTGCAATTTTGAGAATAAGTGAGGACGGAAAATTTTTTGAGAATTTTCTCGAAAACACCCCAACAAACGGCGCCCCTTATTCAGAGTAAGTGAAGGGAGAAATATTTTTGTGGGGAATTTTGAAAAGTACCCTGCCAAACGGCACCCCTTATTCAGAGTAAGTAGAAGGGTCCTTTTGAAAAATTGAGGGGACTTTTCAAATTACTTTGCCAAAATCTCGAAAAAGTTCCCAATTGGTTAGTAGGAAGGCCCTGAAAAATTTCCTTCAAAATCCCATTTGTTATTTGCCCGAAAAGTTCCCAGTTAATTAGTGGGAGGGGCGCTTAAAAATTTTCTTCAAAATTCTTTTTATTTTTGCCGGAAAAATTCCCAATTAAGTAGTAGAGGGGTTCGCAGAAAAATTCTCAAAAGTTCTTTCGTTCAAATCCGAAAAAATTTCCCAGTTGGTTAGTAGAGAGGCTTTCAAAGGAAATTTTCAAAATTCCTTCGTACAAATCGAAAAATTTTTCCCAGTTGATTAGTGAGGGGATTAAAAAACAGCCCTTCTCGCTGGCTACCTATTGAGGGGACTGTCTCCCTGTGTACCTTGAAAATTGAATCGCCGCCTCCAAAGGATATGCTTCCGGC
>OHAD01002882.1_pt1 | contig 12024 bp, 8 predicted proteins | sample 1577011 | NCBI WGS metagenome assembly OHAD01 (sample SAMEA3541510, study PRJEB24748) | human gut metagenome | biome: human gut; feature: human-associated habitat; material: faeces | place: China | collected 2012
ATCCGAAGTTTCGAAGAAACTTCTAAGTGACTACGAAGTAGTCATATTATACCATTGCTTTTCTCACAAGTAAAAGCTTTGTTCCTGCTGGAATTATATCCGAATCAACAAGTCTTTGTATAGTACTGTTTTCCTCCCTCATCAAATCCCCTGTTGTGTCATATTTCTTGGCTATATCCCATACTGTGCATTTACCGTCAGATATATAACCCACCATTGAAGGGAGTGCCGAATAATCAACATTTTCTCTCTTATTGCACTCACACTCGTCAATGACATTAATATTAAATGGCTCAAAGCAAATCGTATCCAATGCGATTACTGCTTTAACCTCAATCTGTGCACTGCTGTTCATTGATGCCTGAAGCTGTTCTATTGACGGTCTTATCGTATATTCTATCAGATTCTTATTATATTCCTTTAATTCAACTACCGTTGTGAATGGAATTACTGAATTAATGCTTCCCATTGGAGAATTATCATCAGAAGTTATGTAGAATATATTAACTATCACAGCACCCATTATCTCTATTCCCTCAGGAATACATTCGTAACTGTCAATCTGTACATTAGCCGTTGCATTGACTATCTGCATAAGATTAATGTAATCTTCTACCTTGACATTACCTGAAACCCTGCATTTATTATTGTTTCTTATAATAAGCTTCTTTAACTGCTGTGTTTCCTGCTTAATATCAACATCAAAGCCCGGAATATACATATCCCACATAGCATTGCGACTGCACTCCTCATAAGATTTAATATCCATATCAAGTACCAGCTCAACAGCAACATCCCTGTTATTGCCGTCATAATCCGGTCTTACCTCTACATTTTTACTTATTACATTGTAACCAACATACGATATTCCATCAGGATTTGCGCCGCTCACATCTATTATTCCAGTAAATGGTGTGCTTGTTTCATACCATTGCACCTGTCCTGCCTCATCATCAGCAATATACATAATAAATACATTCAGCTCACCGCTTACACTTAGTCCATCCTCTGTCATTCTTGTGTTGACATTTCTTACATCTACATCGTCCCATACAAGACTTCCTATATCTGCCTTTCCATTAGGAACTGACACAGTTTCCTTAATTCTTAAGTTATCTTTCATATTAACGTCAGCCTGCACATATTCAAAATCCTTTAACAAAAGTTCTGCGTTACAGTCACCGTCCTCAATTCCTGTTGATATGGAAATATTCTTAATTTCCTCACATATTACCGTCAAAGCCACAATTGCCTTTACACTTATCTTTCTTGAATTAATGGATTTAATTGTCAGATCCTCAAGCTGTGCCTTGCAATTTACATCAAGCCCTGTAGCATCACACGACAGATTGACATTTTCAAGAAAATTAAGTGAACCATCCATTCTTACCGGTATAAATCTTTTATCGTTCTCACTGCTTCCTGTATACATAATCGCAAATACAAGTGTTCCGTCAATCTGGGCTTTATCCTGATTAACCCTCACACCGTTAACTACTGCCATTCCCCATTCTTTGACAATTAAATCAATATCCGGTTTGCTATCCATAACATTAAAATCATCATCAAGAGTAATCTGGGTTGTATTAGTACATTTTATAACATATTCGTGAATATTTTCGTGTTTAAGATTCACAACAGACCTCCCAATATACATTTCTTATTCAATATATGCACTCTTTCCTAAGCATATTACTTAATCTGCTGTTATTCTCTTTTATTAATAATCTGACTGCAAAGTGTTTATATATCGTTTAATCTATAATATTTCATCTGCATATTATAATCTACATCTTGAACACTACTGACTCGTCACGTTTTTCATATTTCAACACAATATATGGAGTTGTGCTTACTTCATTTACCTGCTCACCCTCTGCTGGTCCTATAAGCTTAAAATCTGCATATACCGCATTACCACTCACATATACATCATCTACTCTTATGCTGTATCCAGACGTCTCCTTAGTTCCATATCCTGCAACAATATAGGTATAGTCCTTTGTTGTATAAGTCAGTCTTAAGGTGGACTGCTTCTTATTGTCTATTAGCTTCTTTAATTCTATTGGTAAATCTTCGTTCTCAACAACTGTATAGTCAATCTTCTCGTGATTATCTGCCTGACCACCTGAACACGCCATACAAAAGCTTATTGCAAGCATAAGTGCCACTACAACCGTGATATTAAGAAACATATGCTTTCTCATAAAGACATTTTTCCTAATAAAATGCTTCTTATACTTAAACTGCTGATAACTTCCCATAAAAAATCCCTGTTAATAAGACTTGTTATCATCTTATTAACAGGGTCGTTAATTTATTCTACCGCATAACCTTTTTCTTTGATTACTGCTATTACATCATCAACATATTTCTCACATTCTTCGTGAGTGCCAGCCTCAACCATAACTCTTACAACCGGCTCTGTTCCGCTTTCTCTTACAAGAATTCGTCCATCATTGCCAAGACTTTCTGCTACCTTGTCAACTGCCGCCTTAACATCTGTATCGTCCTGTGCTGCTGTCTTGTCATATACACGGATATTCTTAAGCACCTGTGGATATATCTGAAGTGAAGCTGCAAGCTGTGAAAGCGTCATCTTCTTGGCTATCATAACCTCCATCATCTTAAGTGCTGTTATTATGCCATCACCTGTAGTTGCATATTTGCTGAATATGATGTGTCCTGACTGCTCACCGCCAAGACGATATCCGTTATTAACCATACATTCATATACATACTTATCGCCAACTTTAGTCTTCGCATAGTCTATTCCAGCCGCATCAAATGCCTTGTAAAGTCCGAAATTAGACATTACTGTTGTAACAACTGTATTGTCTATAAGCTTTCCTCTTTCTTTCATATAACATCCATAAATATATAATATATGGTCTCCTGTTATAACATTGCCATTCTCATCTACACAAAGACATCTGTCAGCATCACCGTCAAATGCAAAGCCTGCATCAAGATGTTCCCTCTTAACAAGATCCTGTAAGCCTTCTATATGTGTAGAACCACAGTTAGTATTAATATTAGTACCATCTGGACTGGCATTAATCACATAAGTCTTAGCTCCAAGTGCATCAAATACCGCTTTTGCAAGTGTCCAGGCACTTCCGTTAGCCGCATCAAGACCTATTCTCATACCCTTAAATGAATATATTGCAAGGCTCATAAGATAACCCATATACCTGTTACGTCCAGCAGTATGGTCTACTGTACAGCCTATATTTTCTTTAGTGGCATAAGGTATGTTCTCCGGTTCGCCATCAAGATACTTCTCAATCTCACTTATGACGTCTTCTCTCATCTTCTCACCCTTGCTGTTGATGAGTTTTATTCCGTTATCATAAAATGGATTGTGGCTTGCAGATATCATAATTCCGCAGTCAAAATCTTCTGTTCTTGCTATATAAGATACGCTTGGTGTTGTTGTAACGTGCAAAAGATAAACATCAGCTCCTGAGGCTGTAAGACCTGCAACTAATGAATACTCAAACATATAGCTGCTTCTTCTTGTATCCTTGCCTATTACAATCTTAGCCTTGCCATCCTCTTTATCCTTGCCATAATACCAGCCAAGAAATCTTCCTACTTTAAATGCGTGATCAACCGTAAGGTTTACATTAGCTTCACCACGAAATCCATCTGTACCAAAATACTTACCCATTATTACTCCTTCCAGTTACAAAAGCTTATTCTGCCATCATCTTTTCTGTTGACCAGATTTCCACTTCATATTTATTAGCCTTGTTGTATCTCTTTCTAAGATCCTTAAGCTGCTTTAAATATTCCATTGTAACCTTACCTGAAAGCTTAGATTCGCCCTCTGTTCTCTGCTGGAACTTATATGGAATTTCAACTACCTTCTTATATGAACCCATTGCAAGAACTTCGACCATAATCTTCCATCCAATTGGCTGAAGGTCTGCTCCTTCAATCACTTCACGTCTGAACATAAAAAGACCACTTGTTGGGTCAGATATCTTTCTAAGACAAGGAAGCATCCACTGTCCTATCTTTCTTGCTGTGCCAGATACGAACTTTCTGTACCAGTTAAGTCCACCGTCATCTCCACCAGGTATAAGACGGCTTGGTATACAGAAATCTGCACCGCTTTCCATAGCCTTATACATATACTTAAGTACAATTGGTGGGTGCTGTAAATCAGCATCCATACAAGCCATATACTCACCCTTAGCAAGTTCAAATCCCTTAAGAACTGCTGTTGCAAGACCTGTTTCACCTGTTCTATGTTCAAGTCTTATCTGTGGAAAATCCTTAGCTACTTCCCTGATTACATCAGGTGTATTATCTTTACTATCATCTACGAATAATATTTCATAATCAATTCCCTTAAGTGCATCATCTATCTGTGTCACCAGATTTCTAATATTCTTTCCCTCATTAAATGTAGGTACAACTACTGATAACATATATTTTCTCCTTTTAATATTCTCATACCAGATTAACTCCAGTATATATAATTGTAATTTAAAAAGCGTGTTAATTATAATACCAATATATAAAGATAGCAAGTCTTTTCACATAAGCAGACCGTCCCAGAAGTACCACGCCGATATTACAACAACCTCAACTATAGACATCAACGCAATTATTCCATACCGTACATACCTGTTACAACCTGCGATTATCTCTGCCACTCCTATATATATTACAAATGAACCCATTATAAATCTCAATGTACTCATAACGCTTGATGTAAGTGGAATAAGAAGTACTATTATTCCAAATATTCCAAGTGCATAATGCTTCTTTCTTATCATCGCCGCATAAAGCATAAGCGTTATAACGCAGAGCCAGCCAAGAATTATTCCATTGAGTGTCTTAACTCCTGATGCCGCTGTGAGCTGTCCTGTACACGACTTAAACAATACTCCGATTACTGGAAACATTTTCTGTGTTCTCCACGCTCTCTGGACGTGGTAAAATGCCCACGAATCACCGCAAAGGTATCTCAGATAATTCATATATATGAATATGCCAAGAGGGCTTATCATAATAGCCACAAGCTTCTTTGGTTCTTTTATGACATTTTTAATAAAAGTTCTTATAACACTGGCTAAGCTTATATTTCCAGCCAGCATAATACCAGCTTCTTCTGTAAGCATACACTTATCTATTATACCAGCTTCTTTATTATCTTTCATTTCTGAATTATGCTTAGCCCTGCACTCTGCACAGGTCTCCATAAACATATATGTTATAAGCACAAACACAAGCATACAGCCAACAATTCGTGTTGCACTTGCCATCGCCGCCGCTATTCCTGCTGCCATATAATTATGTCTGGCAGAGTTATAGAAGCACAGTATAACACACAATATGAATAGTGCTTCTGTATACATAGCACCATAGTACACGGCAAATGGTCCTGCAAGCATAAGAAATATAATAATATCCTCAACTGTCTTTTTATTATATTTCTTCATATCAAGCTCTATATCTGCATACTTAACCGCATAATACACTGCTATAATTATACATATGTTGGAAACTGTCATTCCAACGGCATATGTATCTATACTTCCCATTGTGACAAGTCTTACTGCCATACACACAAGAGGGTATAGCGGGAAAAAAGCCCAGCTTGCCATACCTGATGACTTAGGAGGCTGGTAACCATTCTCCACAATCCCTTTATACCACTCTGCATCCCACGGATTCATATAATACAGCCATTGGTGCGGCTCATCAGCAATAAGATTCATCACCGGAACCATTAGAAGCATAACTGCCCTTGAAATAAGCCATACTGCTATTATCTTCACCAAAAGCCTTAACCGTTCATTATCTTTATAGTATCCTGCTACTGCTTTAAACATTCACAACCCCAATATCTGTTATTACAATATATACTGTATATTCGCAATCACGCTGGCAACAAGTGGAATTGCAAACATAACAGCTGCAAGCACTGCAATTATTGCAAGATATACACCACTTGCACACATTCCTAACCACTGAGGAACATTTATCCCTCTCTTATGGTCAATAACCATAAGAACTATCATAACAATAAGAATAATCAAAGATATAATTGTTCCTGCGTTTCTTCCTGATGGTTTAAATGTAAATACAATCTCATTACTTCCGTCATTAATATTAACCCCTGTAAATATTCCAGCAATCTCGTCTGTATCACACTTTACTCCATTAACTGTAACTGTCCAGTTATCACTCTTAATGATTGGAATTATTGCATAATTATCATTACCGCTTCCGTCAACCTTTATAGTAACTGAGTTATTAGTATATGTTACATCACTCTGCTTATCAGCGTATTTATCGCACAGTGACTGCATTTTATTAAGGTCAATTCCTGCGATTGTGACAATCGACTTATCCGTGATTACATTACCTGCTGAATCATATGGTCTTGTATATTCTACCTGAACCTCAATATCTTCATCATAAAATGTTCCAAGATATATAAGTCCGTTATTATAATCCGTTGTGTAATACTTATTTTTTACATTACCTATTGTCGGTATTGCAATCTCTTTACCATTAACAGTTATCTTTACACTTCTGAAAAGATTAGATACATTGGCATCTAAGTCGCCTATATTACGATCAGTAACACTCATATATACAGCCTTTGTTCCTGTTACAGAATCCTTATAAGTCTGTATAATATGCTTATTCTGTGTTGTTCTGTAATCTTCAAGATTATCAGAAGCTATATTATCTTCTGCAACTTGATTATTATTTACAGTAATCTCTTTAGTATCTGTAAGAGTACCATATTCCGTAACAATACCACTTGAATCATGGCTTAATGCACTATACATAATATTGTGCATATATATCCAGTCCTTCGAGCAGTTATTATCATTATAATCTTCTGACTCTGCAGACATTGTTGCTTCATTCTTAGTAAAATCTTTATTAAAATCTACATTTTTTACAGATGAGTCTGTAACCATTGCAAATGGCAGCTGGTAATTAACTGTATAAAGCTTATACTGACAGCCATCAGTTCCAACCTTCTTAAGTGTATACAATGAACTGTCTAATCTGTTGACATTAACAGCCTCTGTAACGTGTATAAGAGCATCGCTGAATACCGTATTACCTGAATCAAGCATCCAGAGGAAATACTTTGAATGTCCCCATCTTACTGTCTGCTTCTGGCTTTCCTTCTGAAGAGCTGCCGTAAAGCTTGACATTGCACCTCTCTTCATAACAAGAGGGTAGTTGGCATTAAGGCTTAAATCCGGATTAGTTATTCTGTCTACCGGAGATGAGGCTATTTCAAGATTATTAGCCGCTTCCACTGCAAGCTGTACATAATCTCCATACTGATATGGCGTATAAGTATAGAACTTAGGTGGACCTGTCATAGCGATGGCACCTATAATTATCTCAACAGCCATTAATCTTATAATACTGTTAATTCCATATCCGTCTTTTCTAACTATCACATTAATTATATGCACAACAAGCATAATTGCGAATACTGCTATAAAAAATGCAAATGCCCTCTCGTAGGAATTAACTGGAATATACTTATATCCAAGTGCAAATGCAACGCATACTACCACACACACTGCACTTAATATTATATTCTTCTTTTTATCTTCTTTGCTATCTGCAACTATAGTATCTGCATACATTGCTGCAAGACATATGAATGTAAATGCTATAATAAATCCATTTCTTAATGTATATCCATTATATGAACCAAAATGCCACATAATGTTAGTACCCTCTGCAACTGCCTGAATAACCATTATTGCAAAGAGTGATACTGCATACCAGTTACGCTTTCTTAAATCTATATCCATCTTATACCGCGGTAACTTTCTGCTTCTATGTATGCCTGTAAATATAAGCACAAGGAATATTCCCATACCATAGAACATCATTATTCTTTCAAATTCGCCAAGACTGAAGCTTCTGAATGTCGGATTAGAAATCCATGACATATACTGCTGTACAAGGCTTAATGAGTTACCGGTTCTCTGTGACTGTGAAAGCTGCGAGAATACCGGAAGAAGCACAAAGGCTGAAAGTCCAATTCCCGTAAATGTACCTATCCCTAAGTTCCACGCACATTTTCTTCTCTCTTCTTTGTCACATCTGAATATAATATACATTCCACCGGCAAGGAGTATGTATACAACTGACATTGCACTGATATAATAGTTAATAACAAATAACAATGCCAGCATAAGAATATAGAAAAACTTCTTTCCTGTCTTTTCCATAACATCTAAAGACATCATAAGAAGTGGAAATAAAGCAACTATATCCATCCAAGGTGTAAAACATGAAGCGTATAAAAGCACATAGCCACAAAATGTGTATGCAAGTGCAAATATAACTTTAGTCTTATATGTTAATTTCTTATATCTCCTATTAAGAAATGCATACATTGTAACTGACATAACAAACATCTTAACAAGTGTAAGAATTGATATGAATTCCAATATATAATCTCTTGGACATAGATATAAAAGCAGGTTAAATGGGCTGAACATTGAGAACGCTGATATACTCATACTCACATTAGTTCCAAGTCCTGTATACCAGTCAAACCACACACTTGCATTACCGTGCATAGCGTCCCATAAATGTGCATACAGCGGAGCAACCTGCTGCATATTATCAAATAAATCTATTCTGTTACTTCCAAAGGGCCATATTCCCTTTACAATAAGAACAAATACCATAACAAGTAGTGTTATAATTCCGGGAATAATATATGAAGCTATCTTTCTTCCCTTTTTATCAGAACTGTTATTCATTCAAATCCTCCGTTCCCGTCTGATTATACATGCGTAATTATGCAGGTTGATCTGCCCTTTACAACGACATTTCTCTTGCCTGCATTAATAAAGAAGCTTTCTCCAGCCTTAAACTTAAGTTCCTTGTCATTGTCATCTGTCATAATTGTTCCTTCACCGTCAATTACAATTACTGACAGGAATGAAGCTTCATCAACTGGTATCTTAGCTTCATCTTCTATTTCATACTTGATAACTTCAAAATACTTGCACTGTACAAGTCGCTTTGACATATAATGCTCATTATGTGCAAGCATAACATTACATTTGTTATCCTTCTCATACTTAACCGGATTAACGACATCTAATGACTTGGCAACGTGAAGCTCACGTGGATTGCCGAACTTGTCACGTCTGTCATAATCATACATACGGTATGTGCAGTTAGAATTCTGCTGTATTTCACATATAAATATGCCTGCACCTATCGCGTGGATAGTTCCAGCCTTTACCATAACAACATCACCCTTTTTAACTTCTATCTTGTTAAGGATTTCTGTTATTGTGTTGTTCTTTATACGTTCTTCTATCTCTTCTTTAGAAGAAGCTCTTGAAAGTCCGCAATACAGATATGCACCAGGTTCTGCATCAAGCACATACCACATTTCGTTCTTTCCATATTCATTCTCGTTCTCCAGTGCATACTCATCATCCGGGTGTATCTGTATTGATAATGCCTGCTTGGCATCAATAAACTTTATAAGTACAGGGAATCTGTCCTGTGCCTGACACTTCCAGCCTAATGCTTCCTTGCCAATTATTGAAAGATAATCATTAAAGAGCATACCCTTATAATATCCTTCTGCAATACGGCTCTGCCCGTCTGGGTGTGCAGAAAGCTCCCAGCTTTCTCCTATGACATCATAATCACATTTCTTGCCGTATACATCTCTTATCTTAGTACCGCCCCAGAGGTTATCCTTGAATGCCGGGTCAAGCTTGACAATCGGACAATTATCTTTTCTTACATAATTGCCGCCATTATCTGATGAATCCTGTCCATATATCTTAACCATATCATTATCAAGGATTGAATCACCAATTCCAACCTCTATAATGACAACATTAGAGTCTGTCTTGTTAGCAACTTTATGCTTAACACCGATTGGCACGAATACACTCTCATATTTATGATAATCTTTAGTTTCTGTACCTATTGTAATAGTAGCTGTACCTTCAACAACTGACCAGTATTCTGCCCTTAATTCATGCTGGTGAAGATTCATCATCATTCCTGGAAATACTGTAACCTTCTTAACCTTATAACCATTGGAATAATTAAGAAGCTCGTGTATACCCCATTCCCTGTAGGAGATACGGTTATAATCAAAGTATGTTTCATATTGGTCAAGATTGTCTTTAATAATCTCTTTAATATTATCAGCAGATTTCTTTGATGAAATGTATACAGCATCTTCTGTATTGACAACTACCATATCTCTTAAGTCATTAGCAACTACAAGCTGTCTTTGCGCGTTGTTAATTACTGATATATTACTACAGTCATTCTTAATTATATTGTCAGGCTTATCATCACTATGGTGCATTTCAATATCACATACATTATCGATATCTTTCCATAAAATGTCAGCCTCTACTACTTTGAGATTGTCACAGTGTTCAAGAACAAGTGTTTCTATGCTTCCTGTAACTATGTCCTTCATTACATTTTCTGAGAAACGTATAGCCCTTCTTATAGCTGGAACTTTTCTCTTAGCTGTACGGCAGGCTGTATACAATTCCGGACATTTCTTTCTTGTGATATTAACCATATCACCTGCCCTGAACACAAGTATTCCACTATTCCATAGATACCCCTCCTCATATGAATAGCAGTCTGCAATCTCAGATGTTGCATCATCAAAATCAACATTTGATAATATCTTAATTACATCATTTCCATCTCTCTTGATATATCCAAGATTCTTCGCCTGATATTCAGGCTTAACTCCAACTGCCGCAATTACGCCTGTCTTTGCTATCTCTTTAGCTCCTATGATGGCATCCTTGTATCCATCACCATCAATAAAATTGTCTGAATTAACAACTAATACAAATTCAGTTGGATTGGCAAACATTGTTCCAAGCATAATTGCCGCTGCTGTACCCTTAGCTGTGCCCTCAAGAATAACTCTGTATTTCAGGCTCTGGAACGCCTTCATCTGTCCGTTCACAATATTCTTATATGCCTCATTAGTTACTATAATAAATTCATCACAATAAGGCAGATTTCTGACAACCGTTTCCTGTAAAAGTGAACGGCCTTCCTTAAATTTCATAAACTGTTTAGGATAATTTTTTCTGGACAATGGCCATAAACTATCGCCACTTCCACCTGCAAGAATTACACACTTCATGCAAATGTTCCTCCATAATTGTTATTTTTGCCCATCATTTTAATTAGCTGATACACCAGAAGCTGCTGATTTAACTGTGTCTGATGAACCTGAACTGCCGCTTCCTGTGCTGCTTCCACTTGCTCCGTTATCTGTGCTTCCACCTGTAGTAGTGCTTCCGCTTGCTCCGCTGTCTGTGCTTCCGCCTGTGTTTCATTCTGTGTTGTCTGCTGTGCCGTTGTCGGCGGTACTGCCGCCTGCTGCTTATTGTCGGAAGATGATCTTCCCATAAATCGGATAACTGCCACGCAGATAACCAGTGCCACAAGCACACCTGCCGCTCCGAAGCAGTAATTTCTGTATTTATGCCACATTCTCATTTTCCGGTTCAGTTTCACTGAACTTTTTGTATCTTTTCCATTGTTATCCATTTCCTGTTACCAGCCTTTCTAACTATTGTTTTTCTACCATTTTACACGTTTTAACACGACTGCCGAAGTCTTTCTAAGACCGATATCCAACCAGCCGCCGTTTACTGTATACCAAAGCTGTTCCTCACCGAAACCGCCGTCAAATGTCACAAATATCTGTTCCATCTCATCTTTATCCGTAATGCCAAGTTCCCAGACCGGAACCCTGACCCTTCTTTCATCTTCAGAATTATTGACAATGACTACAACTGCATCCTTCTGATTAAATCTGCCATAAGCAATCAGATTATACTCTCCGACAAGCGGTTTATAAGAACCGGTCTTTAAAACTTCCTGTGACTTATGCATGGCAATTGCCGCCTTATGAAATGCAATCAGTTCCCGGTCTTCACTGCCCCACGGATACGTTCTTCTGTTATCCGGGTCTGTCCAGCCGCACAC
>OHAD01002886.1_pt1 | contig 12011 bp, 11 predicted proteins | sample 1577011 | NCBI WGS metagenome assembly OHAD01 (sample SAMEA3541510, study PRJEB24748) | human gut metagenome | biome: human gut; feature: human-associated habitat; material: faeces | place: China | collected 2012
ACTTTGAATTGTCAATCAAAGAGAGGGAAGAACAAAAAGAGGATAACGGATTGCGTGGAGAGCTGAACGCCCGATACGATGCCTTTGTTGCCAAATGGGGTTGTTTCCACGAGAACGACAACAAGGAGTTTATCATGCTTGACAGCCTCGGTGTGGAAGTCTTTACAATAGAAATGCAGCTTGGAAAGGATTTAGTCAAGTCCGACATCATGCGTGAACCTGTGGCGTTCAAGAAGATAGACCCGAACAAACGGCTGACACCGATTGAAGCGTTGGCAAGCAGCTTGAATTTCTACGGCAGGGTTGATATGGACTACCTGATGCAGTCCACGGATAGTGCCGAGGAAGAAATCATCGGCGACCTCAAAGGTGAGATATTTTACAATCCTGTTATCGGGGAGTGGGAGCACAAAGGCAAGTTCCTTTCAGGCAATGTCATTGCCAAATGCAAGGAGATAGGTTCTTACTTGTCCGAACTCACGGACAGGGAAAAAGATTGGACGGAAACTGCTGTAAAGGCTTTGGCGGATGCGACACCCGAAGCGATACCCTACGAGGAACTCGATATTAACATGGGTGAGCGTTGGATTGATACAAAGTTATATGCCGATTTTGCAACTGAACTTTTCGAGACCGAGACAAGCGTAATGTATTTCGATGTGAACGACACCTACATAGTACGCCTGCAAAGTTACTCTCCGGTGGCTTACAACACCTATTCCGTTCGTAACTATGACGGTGGGGATTTGTTTGTTCATGCCCTGCATGATACTGTACCTGAAATCACGAAAGAGATATACCGCAATGGTGATAAGGTGCGTGTGCCGGACGAGGAAGCCATACAGGAGGCAGCCACCAAGATACAGGAGATTAGAGACCGTTTCAACCGCTGGCTTGACAGGCAGCCGATAGAGGTTCGGGACGAGCTGGTGAGGGTGTATAACGAGCGTTTCAACTGCTATGTCAGGCCGCATTATGACGGTTCGGCACAGACCTTTCCGCAGCTCTCTTTCGAGCAATTTCCATACGACAGCCTCTATCCCTCACAGAAAGATGCTATCTGGATGATTAAGCAGAACGGAGGCGGTATCTGTTGGCACGAGGTAGGCACAGGCAAGACGATGATAATGTGTGTTGCCGCCTACGAAATGAAACGTCTCGGATTGGCACACAAGCCGCTTATTATCGGGCTGAAAGCCAATGTGCACGAAATCGCCGATACGTTCCGCAAGGCATACCCTACGGCCAAAGTTCTCTATCCGGGCAAGGAAGATTTTACCCCTGCCAACAGGCAAGAGGTCTTTTCAAAAATCAAGAATAATAATTGGGACTGCATCATACTTACGCACGACCAGTTCGCCAAGATACCGCAGTCAGAAGAGACCATGATAGATATATTCACGGAAGAGCTTGCCGATGTGGAGCGTAACCTCGAATTTTTGGAGCAATCCACCATGCGCTACCGCAGCGGAAAGATGCAGGACGGACTGGAGAAGCGCAAACAGAACCTTGCAGCCAAACTTAAGGAGTTGGAAATGAAAATCAACGAACGGAAAGACGATGCGGTGGACTTTCACACAATGGGCATAGACCACATATTTGTCGATGAGAGCCATGTAATGAAAAATTTAATGTTTCAGACACGCCACACGAGGGTTGCAGGTATCGGCAATACCAAAGGCTCGCAAAGGGCGATGAACCTGCTGTTTGCCATCCGTGACATTCAGCGCCGGACAGGTCGTGACCTTGGGGCTACGTTTCTGTCGGGTACAGTGGTGGTAAATGCACTGACCGAACTATATGTGATGTTCAAGTATTTGCGTCCGCAGGAGCTTCAACGGCAACGGATTAGCTGTTTCGATGCGTGGGCAGCCATATTCACAAAGAAAACGGCAGATTATGAATTGAATGTGACAGGCTCGGTGAAGCGCAAAGAGCGTTTTCGTACTTACATCAAAGTACCGGAGCTGGCAATGTTCCTGCGTGAGATTACGGATTACCGTACAGCCGACATGATAAATCTTGATGTGCCTGAGAAGAACGTGCGTTTCCTCTCTTATCCCCCGACAATCGAGCAGGAGGAAATGATAGGACGCTTGGTATCTTTCGCCGGTAGCGGCCAGTGGGAGGACTTGGGGCTTGACGTTCCGCAACCCGACAACCTCGACAAGGCGAAAATGTTGGTTGCGACCAATGTAGCCCGAAAAATGGCTCTTGATATGCGCTTGTTGGGTTGCAAGTTCAAGGATGATGCCGATAACAAGGCTTCTATCTGTGCGAGGACAATCTATGACTACTATATACGCTCGAATGACAATCGGGGTACACAGTTCGTGTTCAGCGACCTTGGTACATACAAACCGAACGAATGGAACGTATATACCGACATCAAAGAAAAGTTGGTACGGCTCGGTATTCCTGCTGATGAAATACAGTTTATCCAATGCGCCACTACCGAGAGGGCAAGAAAAAAGCTGTTTGAAGAAATGAACAATGGCAAGGTGCGAGTTCTTTTTGGAAGCACGACCATGTTAGGCACAGGTGTGAACGCCCAGCAAAGGGCTGTAGCGGTGCATCACCTTGAAATACCTTGGCGACCTGCTGACATGGAACAACGAAACGGCAGGGCAATACGCAAAGGCAACACCGTAAAGCTGTGGGGTGGTAATGTGGTAGATGTCGTAATTTATGGTACGGAAAAGACCCTCGACGCCTATAAGTTTAATCTGTTGAAAAACAAGCAAATGTTTATCAACCAAATTAACAACGGCACAATCGCCGTGCGCCGTATCGACGAGGGAGGCATGGATGAGGACAGCGGTATGAACTTTGCCGAGTTCGTGGCTATTCTGTCAGGCAATAACGACTTGCTGAACAAGACGAAGCTCGACAACAAGATTATGCAGCTTGAAAAGGAACAGGCTATTTTCAAGAAAGAACGCATCCGTGCCGAGCGTAAAATAGCTGCCGGTCAGGGAGAAATCGAAAAGGCAAAGCGTACAGAGGCCAATCTCATGAGGGATTTGGAATACATCAACTCGTATAATGGGACAAAGGCAACCTTGCTTTTGAGCTTGCCGCAAGCCACTACCGAGGAAGTAGGCCGGGAGTTGCACCGTATTGCCAAGACCTACCGCAACGAAGCGTATAACACAGTTGGCACGTATGCAGGGCTGAACTTGTTGGTGCGTAGCGAGTACAGCATAGACGGTACGTTTGACCGCAATACATTCTTTGTAGAGGGTATAAGTGGATTGAAATACCGATGCGGCCTGAGCGGTGCACTGCCGCTTGGTTTCGTTGAGTCGGCACAATATCCGCATGGAGCATTAAGCAAATTGCCCTCTCTTATCGAGAAGCAACAAAAGGCGGTAGAGCGGATAGAAAGCGAAATTCCCACATTACAAGACATCATTTGTCGCCAGTGGAGTAAAGCCGATGAACTGTCAAGGCTCAAACAGGAATGTAAGGAACTTCAACACAGGATTGATGAAAGCCTGAAAGAGACCGGACAACCGCAGGCAGCCAAACACGAAGCTATTGCCGAAGCTGCTTGACATAATCATAATTTCAACCGTTCCCTCTGCATGGTCGTGATGACCGGGCAGAGGGATTTTTTGCGCTCCGGTCTGCCGACGGCTCTACTCTTTTATGGCATCCTTCCTCCCTTTATAGCCTCCCGATTCCCCGCCGCCACCCGTTTCCATTTATAGCCCTCATATCCTCTATTTTAACCCAATTAGGAATAATGGTCTTTCATCGCGTCTCCGTTTTTTACGATACGCCATTTTTAGCTTCTACATTGGCATCAATGTATCACTTTAGCCTTCACACCTCCTAATAGCTTCAATCAAGACATCTTTTAACCTTATGAAGGCAAGTTTATCCACTCCTTTTGATATGCTGATTTCATTACCGACCAAATCTTTCAGTTTGAGTAAACAAGGAATATCTGCCTTATATCTGTCTCCCACATCTTGTAGGTCATAGTCAAAATTATAATGATAAGCAAGAAATTGCGTAAAAGCATTTCTGCTTTTATTGCTTAGTTTGCAGATAGCATCAAAAAGGGCATTGGCATCTTCAGATGCAAATATCGCACGAAGTTCGTATGTACAACTTTTATCTGGATAAGGCAATCTGTCTATAATTATAAGTTCCTCTACTGTTCCTTCAGTCAAATTACGCAGTGCTTTTTGCATTTGATCCGGCAACTCATTTATCTTTGATTTCATCTGCTGCAAGAAATAGCCCACAATATCATCTGTTATTGGAGTCTTGACATCTGTGGTTACATAATTACATCCACTAATAAAAAGCCCTCTTAGCTGATAAAGTTCCTCTAAACTGGTTTGACTATTAATCATTTCTGCTATTCTCTCTTTTATTGAAGAGATATGAGGCTTTATATCAGAAAAAATACCAATAGCGTCAAAATACGATAGATACGCAATACTATAACCAAGTTGATAAGCGTCTTTTATCTCTTTATCCAATATGGCTTTTATAGTAGCCTGACAAATACTTTCAAGTTTTTGCTGTTCCATGTCGAAAAAGCCGGATAGCATTTCCCAAGGTTTTAGCTCTTTTTGCTTATCCTTTATTTCCGTAACAATAAATTCTACAAGTGGAGCACCTGTGATAATATATTGTATAATAGCCGTAACATACTCCGGATTTAAGACATTATAAATTAACCCCTTGTTCAAAGAGTGATATTTTTCCCTTAGATGCTGTATCCTTTGCTTATCCTCATTATCATCTTGGAGTAGTGAAATCTGACAATCTCTACTCCAATTACAAATTAACTCTTTGTTCTCACTATTATTATACTCTGCATACACAGCAATAAATGACCCAAGAATATTTTTAAGAAAGATATTATCCTTTTCAATCAGTTCGGAAGGAAGTTTGTTTAAGTGGCTTTTAAAATCATACAAGCATTGTCTCAAAACCCGTAAGTTATCGGATTTTGTACACATAAAACAGGCAATAATGAAATCACGCATTTCTTTCAAATAATCGGATACCGGTACTTCGTTAAGGAAGTATTCGATAGCTTCTTCTATATCGGGTTGTATTTCAAATTCCTTGCCTATGGTCTTTTCCTTAAACTCACCCAATACAGCCTTGGGAAGTTCTTCAAGGTGGTTTTCATCCCCAATTATGACAACATGGCAATTACAGTGCTCTACAAAATAGTTGATGAAGCCTAACAATTCCTTCATTTCTATCAGGCACCTTTCGATGTCATCGAATATCAGAAATTTTACACCTTTTATACTGTCGTCTTCCACTTGTAGTAACGACAATGAATCCAGTGTTGCGGAAAATGAACCATCCTCTTTAGAGTTGTCATTAAAATCCACACTCGTCTTGAAGACTACCTTACCGGCTAATTTCAAAATACCCTTTATGAAACGCCCGGTTTTCGAATAGAAGAAAGGATTTAATTCCCTATCTATAGCTGTCTTGATGTCATTCACGCTATCCATTCCATAGGTCGAAATATAGATGGGCTTTAGCGTAATTTCCTCGTCGGTATCTGCGGGCTCGTCAAACCTCTTCTTCCATTGTTTTATAAGATGGGTTTTGCCGCATCCCCATTTTCCTTTCAGCATCACGGCATACTGAGGATTAGGATTGTCAGCATAGCTGTTTAAAAAATCAAGAATTAAAGTGTTCATACCTTTGTTATTAACATAATTCTATTTTAACTCCATTGGGAAACTGGAATGTAGCAATAGGAACATTAAATATGAAATAGTAAAAGACGCTGCAAATCCATTATCACCACATCCACAATGAACAAAGTTAGTGATATTTCTTGATACATAATATCCATACAACTAAATTTCATGTTTCTTCTTACCATTGATTGCTTAAATATGCGTCTCCTATCATAATAATATCCGCAGAAAATGTGATGGTAGAATACATTTGGCGTTTCCTGTCAACATTGTAAATCTCTTTATAATACACGATATACGCATATTTGAACTCTACGACACGAAAGATTGAATTATCCTTAGTGTTATAATAAATCACCTTGCCGCTTATCGCTTTGAAAGGGCAGTTTACCATTGCTTCAAGAATAGTAGTTTCTCTGGTAGATTCAACGGTTATAGTAATACGTCCGCCAATAACATTTGTCACCGGCCTTCCTTTATTATCTGTCTTGCGGTTAAATTCAATATGTGATGAAATCACTTCTATGTCCTTTCCTTGCAAGCACACGGTTGCCTTTAATTCTGCCATGCTGATCTTATTATTTATTATAAAACCAAGACATTTCGCCTTGGTTAAAGCAGTCAGACCGCTTTCAAGACAAGAAAGAGGATATCATATTTCGCAAAAATAGTGTTTTCCCTTGAACATAACAAACAATCAATTAAATTTATTAACCGACTAAATAGAAGAAACTCTGTTTACAGGCTATCCTCCCTTCTGAAATATTATCCTACATGGTCTCTTTTCTCGTTCTGCTATTCAATTCATCACAGGCAAAGCAAACCGGCTGTTGAACAAAAGAGGTTAAATCGTAATCATTCATTGCATTCTTTTTGTTCTTATGGTGGAATGTTTTATTAGTGAGTGAGGGCTGTTGTGTAATTCTCTTGTTACAGTTCAGGCAGGAGCCTTATGCGATGGCATTATTGATGTTTAACCCCTATAAACTTGCAAGTTATGAGAAAAAACGCTAATTTTGCGAATCACAAATGTGCGCTTAGGTGCGCTTTACTGATTAATATGCTGAAATTGAAACAGTTAGTATCTAATCTTTATCACTTCGCCTTTGGAGAAGAAGTGCGTACCAACGGTATGGATGCCGATGGTACTATTCGTGTGGCGGCTGGAGATCCAACGTTGAGTGTAACTCCGTTGAAAGGTCTTGAGTTGTTACCTGATAGGGTTCCGTGTGAAAATTCAATGTTGGATATCTCTGGGTATAGATATTCTGAAGAACCCAAAATATTTACTGTTGAAGGCTCTTCCATGTCACCCGAAGATATTTCTAATGGCGATAAATTATTATGTAGAGAAGTAGAAGCTGATGCAATAAAGTTAATTGAACAAGGAAAATTTGCGGTAATTGCAGTTGATAGAAAATACTATGAATATAAAAACAAAGAGTTGAAGTTTGATTATAAGTTGCGTCATACCTTATTTAGAGTTCCTGTAGGAATCTCTATTGAGCAGTTGATAGACTCTTTGAAAAAGATAACTAATAGTATCTTTTTGGAAAAAAACCAAAAGAACTTAAGAAGCAAATATGACGAGGCTATTGAGTTTTATGGTAATGAAAGAGAACTTATGCTGTCAGTTACATATCGAAAAGGAGAATTGCGTTATTCTTTCCATCCGATTGATTTAATAAAGTACGTTGCAGAGTATGTATTAAAGCATAATGGAGAAGAATGGAGAGCCAAAAAACTTGAATAGAAATGTCGGAAATAGAATGTGTCAATCTACTTGCATTCATACAATTTACAATCGCTTTTGATTTTGGACTATACTATCTTGATGATAAACACGCACTGACTAAAATATATCGCAAATACCAGATGGATTTAAGGGCATCGGTACAAGCGATATTGCAACGTGCCGATGAAACTATAAAAGAGAGTCTAAAAAGTGAGGACGAGGAATGTATTTTAAAAAGTGCCTATTTGGATAAGGCTTATCGCCGTTTAAAATATCTGACTGATGGAAATCAACTCAACTTGGAAGGGTGTGGCTTTATCGGTTTATATGCGGGATTGTATGGATTTTTATGTTTGTTTTGCATAGGAATATTTGGTTGTCAGCATGATACAATCATTAAAACTTATATTCTCGTTAGTTCTCAGATAATTTTATTCTTAGAACTGTTAATCTCCGTGTATAATTTTACGCAGGGGGATTGTAAGAAATATAGTAGAAATACATGGGCGAATATAAAACTTATTATATTCATCATTTTATTTGCAGGTGGGATTTCTACTTTTGATTTGGCTTATAGGTGCTTTCCGGAATTTGAACTACCGTTTATCGTTATAAGCCTGATAGTGTTGCTCTTTCCTCTTCTTCTATTTGTGGGATATATAATAATTTCGCGTATAGTAGTGAAAGCTCTGAAAAGAAAATGTAAGCGTCGCATACAAAAAGTGAAGAAATGTCTGAACAATAAAGTCACACCGTAAGATTAGGCGTTTGACATAAAATCTGTTTAGGCCGAGCTATCCGCGTAATAGCTCGGCTTGTTTTTTTAAAATGAGGGAAAGGTTATTTAGGTAGATGATATTTGTCCTTTATATGCTCGGCCACGTGTTCGACTTCCGGGAACAACGTTGATTTGTCTATGCCGAGAGCTTCAAGCTGCTTCCTGATATTCTGCTTCTGCGCTTTATTGATGATGTCTTAATTATAAACAGCCATGTATTGTGTAGTACATACCAACCTCATCACCAGTCTCATTATCTGTAAAAATAAACAATTCATCCGTAAGAGCGCAGTTTTTAATGACAACCAATAGTGCCAACCTTATGTTCATCAAATAAACTCGTAGCTTTACTCTAAATATTACAAATTGGCTTCCTGTTGCTTTAGGTTTTCCCCTGCGAGGATTTGCCAACATTGGGCCACTTACAGCGTTAAATTCATGAGATAAATATCCAACCTCTAATTTCACCATTCGTCAGTATCAAAATTCAATTCTCTAACATATTTTTTACTTTTAAGTGTGTTTTGAAGTTTTTGAACATACTCTATTTTATCATTTTCATTCAAAATAATATTGCAAGAAATTAAAAAAAATGGATGTATTTTTTGAGATTTATTCAAATAATACCCTAAAGAATTGCCATAGAAAATACTAAAACAACTAATTTTATTTTTTTGACTTTTATCTAAATAATATACCTCTTGATTTTCTGCAAATTCATCTTTTATTAATTTAATGCCTAACTCAATTTCTATATCTTTTACAAAGGTCTCAATATCTTCCGTAAAGATTCCATAAGTTATATAAAATCCTTTCATCTTAGCCACATTTAATTTTATAACTCTTTCCTTTTGCTCTTACAGAAATTTCGCTATCAAATATCCTAAAGTTAATATCACGCCCAAAACGATTTGATAAATCATCGGCTAAATCTCCAAATCCTAATTTACGCATTGCATCTGCGTCTAAAGGCATAGAATAAGGGTATCCAGCTTTGCCTAAACCTAAATTTTGCGTTTTTGCTAATAAGTCAGGATTAACAATAGCCAGGGGAAGAGGAGAAAGGAGAGCCGCCAGAAAACCAAATTTTGGTTTTCTAGAAGAACGAAATTCATCCTTCAAGAAATATTGCTCAATTTTTTATAAAAAATATAAAATCTGATAAACACGGGAATACTTGCAAATGGCTAAGGCATATGCTATATTATGCTTAAGGCAAAATGAAATAAACGACTTGCAAAAGTCAACAAAGCAAAACCCCCATGAGGTGCGAACTCATGGGGGTTTTTATTCCGTTTTGGCAAGGTGGCTTATACCTTAGGCTAGTTGCCGGTTATTTCTTAGTGTCTAGCCATTTGCAAACGTAATAGGCAATCACGCTTGCCAGGACAGAAAGAAAAAATGAAATAAACTGTTCTTGCAAAGTCAACCCTCCCTCCTGTGCCTGTCTGGGAGTGGCAACGATACGATTATATCATAACAAAAAGATTATTTCATCGCTTTAGAAAAATAATTTCCCCTTTCTTCTTGTTGTTCTAAGAAATTAATCAGTTTTGGTAAATCCTCTTTTTCAATCGGCTGTTTTAGTACAGATTCAACGGCTGCTCCTACTTCAATCAATCGTTTCGTGCGTTTCTTCCGTTCCGCACTTGCTTTCTGTGCTAAAAGTTTCTTCTCTTTCGCTTTTAATTCTTCTTTTTGTTTTTTTAACTTTTCCAAACGCTCGTCTATACTAGCCATAATATTATCTCCTTTCTATTTTTTATATAATACCATATCTTGAGTCGCAAGAAAAGATGTGATACTATATACCTTAGTAAGTCCCTTAGTTTTACTAAGGGCGCACTTACAGACACACTCCGTATGTCTATAAGTGCGCTCTCCGAGGGGAAGATGATGGAGGATTAAAAATGGCGATTTATCATTGCTCAATCAAAAACATAGGACGGTCTGACGGAAGAAGTGCAGTTGCTTGTTCTGCATATCGTGCTGCACAAAAATTGAGAGATAAAGAAACAGGACTCCTCTATGATTTCACAAAGAAATCAGAAGTAATATATTCTAAAATATTTTTATGCAAAAATGCTCCGGCTGCATATGTAGATAGAGAAACCCTTTGGAACGAAGTACAGAAGATTGAAAAAAATAAAAATGCAAGGCTCGCAAGAGAGTGGGAACTGGCGATTCCTCACGAATTAACATTTGAGCAAAGCAAAAAATTAGTATGCGATTTTGCAAAAACACTTGTTGATGAAGGAATGTGTGTTGATGTAAATATTCACTGGAAAAATAATAATCATCATGCTCACATTATGGGGACTACAAGACAGATAAAAGAAAATGGGAAATGGGGGCAGAAAGAAAAGAAAGTTTATAAACTAGACGAGAATGGACAGAAGATAGCTGTGCTTGATGCAGATGGAAAACAGAAGATTGGAGCTAATGGGCGAAAGCTATGGCAGAGAGAAGCTGTAGAAACTAACGATTGGAATAAATCTGACAAAGTAGAAGAATGGAGAAAAAGATGGGCAGAGTGTTGCAATCAATATTTAGATCTAAAAAATCAGGTAGACCATCGAAGCTATGAAAGACAAGGGATAGATTATATAGCAACGATTCATGAGGGGTATACAGCACGTTTGATTGAAAAGCGAGGTGGCATCGCTGAACGCTGCGAAATAAATAGAGAAATCGTTAAAAAGAATAATCTATTGCGGACATTAAGGCAGCAGCTTAGAGAAGTAAATGAAAAGATAACAGAATTGATTGGGGAGAAAGGAAAACAGGCGAATGAGCGAATCAGCAGATTACTCAACCGAGCAGGTAGAACAGCTCATCAACGAGCTAGAAACTCTCATCAGTCAGAACGAGGAACTATCGCAGGAGATAATAAACCTACAGGAACAACTTTCGAGGAAAGACTCTCAAAACTTAGAAGTGCTAGAACAAGCGGAACGCTGGAAAAAGAAAGCTTGCGGACTGGAAGAACAGATACAGAAGTTAAAACAAGAGATGTCAGAGAATTTATCAGCAAACTCGATGCTGATGAGCAAGCTTCAGCAGAAAAGCGAAACGATAAAATCGCTCAACGACGAGATAGGGAGATTTCAAGAGAGCGACAAGGTGCTAAAGGAGAATATAAACTTAAAGCTGCAGAACAAAGAACTACAGGAAGCAAAGAAAAAGGCTCTAACAGAAGTCTCTAAGATTAAGAATGCCTATGCAGAAAAAATACGTGCTTTAGATACAAAACAATGGGAGATTAAGAATGCAAAAAGAAATCAAAATGCTTTGATTCAGCGGAAAGCAGAAGAACTTTACACAGTTAAAAAACATACACAGCAGGCTCTTAATTTATCTTTCCTGCTCTATTCCTGTATCATAACTCTATTTAATGCAATACGCTCAGAAACGCTCAGAATGGATTCTGTGGCATTTTTAACACAGACATGGAACATTCTAAGGGTAATAGCTTTAAACGTCAAAAAAGCGGCTATACAAGCCTCAGAATGGGGCAGCAGGGTAAAAAAACAATCGTTAGCAATCGTTTTACATAATCTGCTGCCAGTCATTGTTGTACTAGCATCACTGGCACTCTTTGGATTTATAATATATATCCTCATAAAGCTTGGAAAAAGTTATAAAAAATATTTCTGGGATAACTTGAGTCTATTTATAACTTTCTTTAGCTTGGCCGGAATAGTATTTTTTGCAGACTTAATACGAAATATAATTTCAACAAATGTAATTTTATTATTTTTATTTACACAACTAATATATATATTTATTCGGTATTTTAAAATATTTA
>OHAD01002892.1_pt1 | contig 11983 bp, 7 predicted proteins | sample 1577011 | NCBI WGS metagenome assembly OHAD01 (sample SAMEA3541510, study PRJEB24748) | human gut metagenome | biome: human gut; feature: human-associated habitat; material: faeces | place: China | collected 2012
CCCCCACAGTTTTTGTCTTAATTAACACCTCCGTATCTGAGATGACCGGCTTGTCTATCTCTTTTATCTCTACCTTTTCAATTCCAGTTACAAATGCTGCTTTCAAAATAATCCCTCCTATAGTTTAATCGTTATTTTTTCCGGCAACGCGCGCTTTGCTCTTTTATGATACTAATTATTACATTCAATCGTGCAAAATAAAAGGATATTTTTGATTTATTTTGTATTATTTTGATACAATACTGTATTTTTATTATTTTTATTCGTTAATATCTTGACAATTCTCCCGTTTCATTTTATACTTGTATCATAATGATACAATTTCATTTTAGAGAGGAGGGATTCCATCATGACAGATTCTAACAATCGTGTAAAAATTCTGGTTATTGCCCCTTATATTGGCCTGGTTAAACTCTTTGAGGAAGCGGCGCAGAAATTTGATAACATCGAACTGACTGCTTATGAAAGTGATACAACAAAGGCTGTCTCTTTTATAAAGACGCTTTCCATGAATGACTATGATATCATAATCTCACGCGGATATACCTGCAAGATGATCCGGGAGGCATGCGGGAGACATGTGTTAGATGTCGGCATATCCATATATGATGTTCTGAGAACAATCCGTCTGGCGCAGAATTATAATGGACGGTTTGCCGTTGTGGGATTTCACAGCATCATTTACTATGCCATCATACTAAAGGATATTCTTCGCTATGAATTTGATATTTTCACCCTCAAATCAACGGATGAAATAGAAAGTGAGCTGAACGGTCTGAAGGATGCCGGTTATAATATGATTGTGGGGGATGTTGTCACCACACAGACAGCCAAAAGCATCGGTCTTCAAACCATGCTAATCACCACCAGCCCTGAAAGTGTGGATGCAGTTCTTAACAACAGCCTGTCTCTTTATGAAGAACAGCTTCTCCTGAAAAGGGACCGTGATTTTTACAAAGATCTGATCTGCGGCATGGATGAGGGTACGGCGGTCTACGATCAGGATGAGAACCTGCTTTACGCAAGCCGGCTTCAAAATACCAAATTTAAAAACGTCCTGAAAAAATCGGTTGCCTCATTGTATGAAAAAAAGGAACTTCACTTAGTTAAAACCATTGAAAACAACCGTTTCCTGATTCATGGAAAGGTAAGGCGGCTTTCCGGGCAGCTGTTTGCTGTATTTTATTTTAAAATCATTGATAACGGAAAAAAAGACAGCGGACTGCTCCGCTACTACAACAATACGGATACTCCTTTTGCAAGCCAAAGAACCTTTTACACCCTTAGTCCTTCCCTCAAGGTATCCTTAGATGAGATTAAATCGTTTCAGTTTTTTCAGAGACCGGTATTTATCACCGGCCCCCGGGGGAGCGGCAAGGATTCTTTCGCGCTCTTCCTGCATCAGAAGGATACAAGGAAAAACAGGCCCATGGTAATCATTGACTGCAGGTTTGCCGAAGGAAGAGAATGGGAATATCTGATCAACCACGAGGATTCCCCTTTATTTTCGGCCGGATATACGATTTTTATCAAGGATATCCATCACCTTAATAAAGAGCAGCTGGAACAGCTGTTCCTCTTAATCTGCAATACAGCGCTGAATAAAAGAAATCAACTGGTATTTTCTTATGTTCCCGGAATTTCCTCATCCTTTGAAAAAAGTGATCTTAAAAATGAGATCATCTATATCCTTCATGCCCTGGTTATTACCATCCCATCTCTCAATAACCGCAGAGAGGATATTCCAAATCTGGCCTCGCTTTACTTAAACGAATTTAATTCTCAGATGGTGAAACAGGCTATTGCCTTTGAACCGGAGGCATTGAAGGTACTGCAGGATTTTAACTGGACCGATAATCTCTATCAGATGAAGACTGTTATACAGGAATTAATTATGTATGCAAAATCCTCTCTTATTACGGCAGAGGAAGCCGCCTATGTCCTTAAAAAATATGAGACCGATGATAATCCCAGCCACACCTCCGGCGGGATCTCACTGGAGGGAACACTGGATGATATCACAAAACGTATTGTCAACCAGGTGCTCCGTGAAGAAAACATGAATCAATCCAAAGCTGCAAAGCGGTTAAATATCGGACGAAGTACACTGAGAAGACATTTGTAAGCGCGTTTTCCTCTTTCTCAGCAATTCCGGCCATGAAGTTAATATTGAGAATCCCGATAAGCTTTCCACAATAATTTATGATTTTTGGTTAAATCCATACTGAATGTTGGGGTGTGCAAAAAAGCACACTTCCAGCATTTTTTTGTTGATGGCGGTGACCTGTACGCGGTGCATCCAGGTTATCGTTCGGAATAAAGAACTTCTATAAACCAGTGTTAACGGATAGTTAAGGTTACATAAGAAATTGCTTAAAATGTAGGAACTTTAATTATTCCCATAAGAAAAAATATAAAACAGTCAGAAAAAACAGTTATATTAAAATTAATATTGTTAATAATGCACAAAAATTGTTAAATATCAAATTTGACAGACTCATAAAGGAGTTTTATAATCATGATTACAAATCAAACACTGTTTAAAAAATGGCTGATTCAGAATGCAATGAGTAACCGTTTTTCCAGGTCAGGATGAACGCAGCAGTTACCCAAAGGAATTTAGCCGGGCAGAAAGGAGAAGGTTTTTATGGATGAGAAAAATGAAAAAGAGAAAATGAATGAAGAAAAGGAAGAGCTATTGAAGGAGCGGGTATTTTTCTATTTTGCCCAGCTCTGCCGGATCCCGCGTCAAAGCGGCAATGAAAAAGCGGTCAGCGACTTTATCTTAAATTGGGCGCTTGATCAGGGGCTTAAGGCAAAGCAGGACGCGGTAAACAATGTCTTTATCCGTAAAGCGGCATCCGCCGGGTACGAAGCCGCGCCTCCAGTCATGCTTCAGGCGCATATGGACATGGTCTGTGAAAAGAATGAGGGGGTAAATCACGATTTTACAAAGGATCCAATCAAATGGATGATTGAAGGAGACCTGATATCGACAGGAGGAGAGACAACACTTGGAGCCGACAATGGGATTGGGGTTGCCTGTGCAATGGCGGTGCTGGAGGATAAAACCCTGGCTCATCCACGGCTTGAGGTTTTGTTTACGGTGGCGGAGGAATCTGATTTTACAGGGGCGGCCAATTTTGATACCTCCTGGATGGAATCAGACCGCATGATCAATCTGGATCACGCTTCCGACAAGGAAATCCTGTGCGGGAGCTGTGGAGGGATGGATGCCGTTATCACTCTTCCAATCAAGCCGGAGAAACTGAAAACAGGATGGAAGACCTGTACTGTCAGGATATACGGGCTGAAAGGAGGCCATTCCGGGGAGGATATCCACAGAGGACGGGGCAATGCCAATCTCCTGCTCGGAAGGTTTCTCGCTGCGGCAGAAAAACGGTTTGCATACGGGATTTCAGCCGCCGGAGGAGGAACCTGCCGTCTGGCTATACCGCGGGAAGCAAAGGCCGATATCAGCCTGGGGGAGGCCGATATTAAGGAACTGCAAAAGCTGGCGGAGGAACAGCAGGAGATGTTTCGGAACGAACTTCAGGCAACCTCATCCTCTCTCTGCATCTCAGTTACAGAAGCCCCGGCAGCAGAATTTCAGGTTGCTCCAGAGAAAATTATTAATTTGATTCTGCTGGCGCCGGATGGGATCTGCCAGATGAATGAAATGCTTACCGGATTGGTTGACACATCGGATAATATGGGCGAATTACATATGGACAGCGAGTCGTTTCAGCTTGTATTTGAAATACGCTCGGCTAAAGACAGCCTGAAATATTTTGTTTATGACAAAATATCGCGTTTGGCAAAACTTCTGGGGGCGGACTGTACCACGACCCTGGAATACGGAAGCTGGCAGTTCAGGCCCCAGTCAAAATTCCGTGACAAAGCCATTGAGGTATTCAAAAAGACTTATGGAACAGAGCCTGCCGTCCTGACGCTTCATGCGGGACTCGAGGTGGGATACTTCTTTGATGCAAGACCATCTCTGGACGCTATCGCGCTGGGGCCGGACTGCTGGAATTTCCATTCCCCGTCGGAGTGCGTGGGGATCTCTTCCGTCAGAAGGTTTTATAAGTATTTATGCACACTTTTAGCCGAGTTGTATTGAGAGCCATATACATGGGAAAGGAAAGCAAAATGGATAAAGATATGAATGATTTAAAAGATAAGGAAGCCGGTGAGAAGGACAGAGACCCGGGAGGCTTAAATAAAAAGCCAAAATTAAAGGCCCTGAACCCAATGATATTCCTTGTAGTGATTATCCTTCTGTGTGCAATTGCTTCCTATGTTGTCCCGGCCGGTTCTTTTGCCCGTGTGACGAACGCGGCCACCGGAGGGGAGGTTGTGGATCCGGGCAGTTTTCAATATATGGCCAGGACTCCTGTCAGCGTATTCGCTGTGCTGATGTCGGTGACACAGGGAATGCAGAATGCCGCCTATATTATTTTCTTCCTGCTGATTATCGGAGGCACTTTTGCAATTATGGACGCAACCGGTGCAATTAATGCCGGGATGGCCAATGTAATCAGGAAAACAAGGGGCAGGGAGCTTCTGATGATTCCAATCTGCATGATTATATTCGGATGCGGCTCCGCCTTCTGCGGCAACTTTGAGGAATTTCTGGCATTTGTGCCTTTAGTGCTGGCATGCTGTTTTACGATGGGCTTTGATTCCCTTACCGCCGTCGGCATCATTTTCTGCGCTGCGTCGGCCGGATACGGGGGAGCCATGACAAATGCATTTACGGTCGGCGTGGCCCAGAGTATAGCTGGTCTTCCGCTTTTTTCAGGGATAGCGCTAAGGAGCGTCCTGTTTGTCTGTCTGTTGACCGTCAGTATTCTCTATGTCATGTGGCATGCCTACAGGGTAAAAAAGAATCCGCAGTCCAGTTCCGTGTATGAGTATGATATGCTCCATGCCCATGAACATTTAATTGATATTGATTATATGCCTAAGGTTACGACACGGTGCAAACTGGTACTCATTGTTTTCGTAGGCGGTATTGCCTATACGGTATACGGGATTATTGTCAAGAAATATTATATTGACGAGCTGTCGGCTATTTTTCTCGCGATAGGAATACTGGGCGGCTTGGTCGGCGGCCTGAAGCCAAGCAAAATCTGTGATGAATTTTTAAAGGGCTGCACCAACATGCTGTTCCCCTGTGTCATGATCGGACTGGCAAACGCCGCCATAGTAATACTGAAAAGTGCAAATATTATGGATACCATTATATATGCCCTCTCAGGTCTGCTTAATAATCTTCCGCCTTCGATTATGGCCTGCGGCATGTTTATCCTGCAGGATGTATTAAATGTTCTCGTCCCTTCCGGCTCAGGACAGGCCGCAGTTACCATGCCCCTGATGGCGCCTCTTTCGGATATGCTGGGTGTCACCCGCCAGACTGCGGTGCTGGCGTTCCAGATGGGCTCCACTTTTACCGATGTGCTGGCGCCCACCAGCGGCGAAATCCTGGCGGCGCTTGCCATGTGCAAAACGCCTTACGGAAAATGGATCCGGTATTTACTGCCGCTGTTCTGCATGTGGTGCCTGATTGCCTTCGCGTTCCTTATCTATGCGGTGAAGACCGCATACGGACCATTTTGACGGTCCGGCTTGTCATCACAGCAAGTGCGCAGATCTGTCCAGCGTGTTTCAGATCTGCGCGCTCGGAACCAGATGTTCCTGTCCGTTGCGCTATATCCCAAGCAACTTCTCCCTGAAAAGAGAACAAAAAAGAAAGACCTCTCTCAAAGTCTTTCTTCTTTTTCCCTCGCTCATTTTATACAAGTTTTCACTCAGTCTTTTTTCGGTCTGTCTTATCTCGGATTTTCGGTCTGTCTTATCGCGCTGAGCCAGGTGCTTCTGCTTTCAAAGTCTTAAGTTCATCAAATACGACATCGTTCAATACTTTGATATACGTTCCCTTCATACCGGAAGAACGTGATTCAATGACTCCCGCGCTCTCGAATTTACGCAGGGCATTGACAATGACAGAACGGGTGATGCCTACTCTGTCTGCAATCTTGCTGGCAACCAGGATACCCTCATTGCCTTCCAGTTCGTCGAAAATATGTGTGATTGCTTCCAGTTCTGAAAATGATAATGTGCTGATAGCGGACTTCACAATCTGAATCTTTCTGGTCTCTTCTGCATTCTCCTCATTTACGGAACGCATCATCTCAAGTCCAACTACCGCGGTGCCGTATTCGCTTAAAATAATGTCATCAATGTCATAATGCGCATCTGCTTTGTAGATGAAAAGCGTTCCAAGACGCTCTCCGGAAATGTCGATTGGAGTAATGATAGCCTGATACTTCCTGACATTCTCCTCTGCAAATCCCAGTGTCGCAAGATTGACATTCTCTTTGGTGGATAAAACACTGAGAAGGCGCTCATTCAGCATACCGTCGATATAGCCGCCCACCTGATCTGCGATCAGCTCTTCTATCTCATCAATTCCAGGACAAATTGCAACCCCCAGTACTTTCCCCTTCTTGCTGATTACAAGGATGTTTGACTCGAGAATTTCGCCAAGCACTTCACAGATGTCATTAAAGACAACTTTGTGAGAATGGTTGTTATGCAATAATTTGTTTATTTTTCTTGTTTTGTCCAACAACTGAACACTCATTACCAGTTACCTCCTTCGCTTAATCTTTGTATCGTTAGAAATTATTGCTATCATGTACAAATTTTAACACGATTTCAGATTAATAACAAGAGTTTTTCTGGTTTTTTCAATTTTTTTAATAATTAGGGTCGCTCATGAAGCGTTTTGACAAATCCACAGGCCTCATTTGTACACAAAAGCTTGCTTCCTTTTTCCACCATCATGCTGCCGCACTCCGGACACTGCTCTGTGGACGGTTTTTGCCAGGACATGAAATCACAATCCGGATTATCCTCGCATCCGTAGTATTTACGGCCTTTTTTCGTCTTACGGATGACAATCTCCTTGCCGCACTTCGGGCATTTAACGCCGATTTTTTCCAGATATGGTTTGGTGTTTTTACAGTCAGGAAAACCGGGACAAGCCAGGAATTTTCCGTGGGGACCATATTTGATAACAAGGTTTCTGCCGCAAAGTTCACAGATTTCTTCCGTAACTTCATCCGCAATTTTGACAGTATCAAGTTTTGCATCCGCTTCCTTCACAGCTTCCGCAAGATCCGGGTAAAAGTTCTCAACAACGGTCTTCCACGGTACATTTCCGTCTCCGATGCTGTCCAGCAGATATTCCATGTTAGCGGTAAACGCAGTGTCTACAATCGTCGGGAAGGCCTTCATCATCATTCCGTTGACGACCTCTCCAAGCTCCGTGACATACAGGTTCTTGTTTTCCTTCGCAACATAGCGCCTCGCAATAATAGTCGTTATGGTCGGGGCGTAAGTACTCGGCCGTCCTATCCCCTGCTCTTCCAGGGCCTTTACAAGAGATGCCTCCGTGTAATGGGCCGGCGGCTGCGTAAAATGCTGGCTGCTGTCGAGTTCGATGAGATTCAGTGCCATCCCCTTCTCCAGCTTTTCCGCCAGAACGTTATTCTCCTCTTTCTCATCCTCCTGAACATAAACTGACATAAAACCGTCGAATTTCACCTTGGAAGCGGCCAGCGTAAAGATATGCTCTCCCGCCGTCACTTTTACGGATGTAGTCTCATATACCGCCGGCTGCATCCGGCTGGCAGTAAAGCGTTTCCAAATCAGTTGATATAGACGGAATAAATCCCTTGAGAGAGATTCCTTGACGAGAACAGGTGTCAGGGCGATGTCGGTCGGCCTGATCGCCTCATGCGCGTCCTGAATCTTGACATCCGACTTCTTGGCCGCCGCCTCTGCCGCCACATACTGGCCGCCGTACTGGGCTTTAATGAATTCTCTGGCCGCCGTATCGGCCTCTGCCGCCACACGGGTGGAATCGGTACGCAGATAAGTGATAAGACCTACTGTGCCGTGTCCCTTTATATCCACGCCCTCATAAAGCTGCTGGGCCAGACGCATCGTTTTCTGTGTGGAAAAATTCAGGGCTTTGGATGCCTCCTGCTGCATGGTACTTGTCGTAAATGGAATCGGCGCCTTCTTGGTGCGCTCTCCCAGCTTCACCTCGCTTACCTCATACGGCTGGTTCTCCAGCCCGCTCAGTATCTGATCCAGTTCCTCTTTGTTATGAATCGCCTTTTTTCCGTCTGCATCGCCGTAGTATTTGGCCGTGAGCTTCTTCTTAGAGCCGGGGACCTTAAGTTCTGCCTCCAGATTCCAGTATTCCTCCGGGATAAAGGAGTTAATCTCATCCTCCCTGTCACAGATCATTCTGAGAGCTACGGACTGGACGCGTCCCGCACTCAGCCCTCTCTTAACCTTAGCCCAGAGAATGGGGCTGATCATATAGCCCACCATACGGTCCAGAACCCTTCGCGTCTGCTGGGCGTCCACCAGATTCATATCAATCTCTCTCGGTTCCTTTAAGGATGCCTTAACCGCGTTCTTTGTTATCTCATTAAAACTGATACGGTATACCTTCTTATCCTTTAATTCATCGAGCTTCAACGCTTTTACCAGGTGCCAGGAAATCGCTTCGCCTTCGCGGTCCGGGTCAGTTGCCAGATAAATTTTATCTGCCTTTTTTACCTCTTTGCGAAGCTTCGCAAGTATATCCCCCTTACCTCTGATGGTGATATACTTCGGCTCATAATCATTCTCCAAATCTATTCCCAGTGTACTCTTAGGCAAATCTCTTACATGTCCGCCAGACGCGTCCACCTCATAATTCGTTCCCAGAAATTTTTTAATTGTTTTCACCTTTGCCGGCGACTCTACAATTACCAAACTTTTTGACATAACAAACTCCTACTCCAATTTCCTTATATAATATTGATTGACAGGCTGCATAATGAATCCGTCCATTTCAAGTCTTAAAAGTGCTGCCATACATTCCCCTGACGGCAGTTTACTTATTTTTATCAGTTCTTCTACATGTTTCGGTTGTGAATCTAAGCAACTATACAACATTTTTTCCGTCTTGGCAAGCGTCTTTACCGATTTTTTCATGACTTTTAGGCAATTTTTACAATCTATTCTGAAAAAATCAAGGATATCTTCCGGTGTTTGTAAGAGTGCGGCTCCCTGCTTAATCAGTCCGTTGCATCCCTCGCTTAACGGGTCGTTAACACGTCCGGGAACGGCAAAGACCTCTTTCCCCTGCTCCAGAGCCATATCCGCCGTTATCAGGGAACCGCTGCGTTTCCTCGCTTCTATTACAATTACCGCATCGGAAAGCCCGCTGATAATCCGGTTTCTCAAAGGAAAATTGCGGGCCGCCGGCTTCTCCCCCGGCCCATATTCCGAAATAACGCCTCCCGTTTCCAGAATCGCGTTATAAAGGCTCAGATTCTCTCTCGGGTAACAATTATCAACTCCGCTTCCCAAAACAGCATATGAGGCCCCCTGTGCCTTTACAGCCCCCCTGTGGCCGGCTCCGTCAATACCGCTGGCAAGTCCGCTCACAGTCTGTATCCCGTTTTCCGCCAGAATCCTCCCGATATATTCCGCCACCTGGCGTCCGTAGGGCGTGCAGCTTCTGGCGCCAATAACCGCCGCAGTCGGCAGGTGTTCTTTCGGCAGATCTCCTTTTACAAAAAGCCACATCGGCATATCATAGATATTCTCAAGACGCCGCGGATATTCCGGCTCTCCGGCCATGATAAAACGGATGCCGTTTTTTCTCAATTCCCTGTACTCACGGCAGCGCTTCTCAAAGAGGGCTTTTGCCTCCTGAATATGCTCTGCGTCCTGTCCTCTCAGGAAGGGAAGTGTTTCCAGAACCTGTTTCTTCATATTATATATTTCCTCAAAGCTTCCGGCATATTCTAAAAGTTTTCCGGACTTCACCGCTCCGATTCCGTCTACCCTGCAAAGCCAGTAGAGGTATTCCTTTTCTCTTTCGTCCGGTACCGATGTCCCCCGTTTTTTTAATACTGCTTCTCTTTTAGCTTCCGCTCTCATTTCTGATGTTCTCTCCATATATTCCCTCCCCGCGCTATTGTTAATTCACGGACACGTCCCTTCAAAACTTGAAGCCCCAGTATTTCTTTTCAAAGCTTCTGAATGAGACGGCCTCCCCCAGGTGTCCCCTGCCGATTTGTTTCTTCTCGTCCAAATCCGCCAGGGTTCTGGCTGTTTTCAGTATCTTTTCACATCCTCTGGCGCTCAGTCCGTATGCCCTGAAAACATCGTTCAGAAAACGTTCATCCGACTTTTTCAGGCCGCAGCAGTTCTCAATCTGGCGTTTCCCCATCTGGCTATTAAACCTGCATTCCTCCCCTTTGAATCTCTCCTGCTGAATCTGCCTTGCCGCCATAACCCGCTCCCTCATGGAAGCGGATGACTCTCCCCTCTTTTTTCCTGTTACAAACGGCTGAGCCTGCCTTGGTACCTCAACGCCAATGTCAATCCTATCTAAAAACGGGCCTGAAATACGGCTCAGATACCGCCTGATTTGTGTCTCCGTACAGGTACAGCGGCCCAGATCCGGATAAAAGCCGCATTTACATGGATTCATAGCGGCCGCCACCATCGCATCCGCCGGGAACTCCACCGCCCCGTTCAGCCTTGTTACGGTAATCATCCGTTCCTCCATCGGCTGCCTCAGAAGGTCCAGAAGGGCGGCCGGAAACTCAGGCAGCTCGTCGAGAAACAGAATGCCGTGTGTAGACAGGGATATCTCCCCCGGCCTGGGGTTCCTCCCTCCCCCGGCAAGCGCCTGGGCAGTGATACCGTGGTGCGGGCTCCTGAACGGCCTGGCCCGGATAAGCGGCTCTTCTTTTTTTAACAGCCCGCAGATACTGTAGATTTTAGATACCTCGATGCTTTCTTCCAGCGTGATAGGGGGCAGCCTCCTGGCCGCCATTGTTTTGCCTGTCCCGGCAGGTCCGATAAACAGGATGTTGTGCCGTCCGGCTGCCGCAGCCTGGCAGGCGCGCCGGACCGTAGGCAGTCCCAGCATCTCATCATAGTCTACCGGATAAGAAAGTCTGTCCTCTTCCCGGAACATCGCCTCATCAAACCAATGGCCTGCGGCTTCTATACGCCCGCTCAGGATGCCGGCCAGCTCGCTGAGGCTGTTAACGCCTATTATTTCAATATCTTTTACGGCCGTTCCCTCCGCCGTGTTTTCTGAAGGAACAAACATACGCCGTATCCCCTGTCCTGCGGCTGCGAATACACGGGGAAGCACGCCTTTGACCGGCTTTACGCAGCCGTCCAGACCCAGTTCCCCGATAAAAGCCGACTTCTCAAGCCCGGCCTCTGACGCCTCCCCAAGACAGCAGAGCACTGCCGCTGCAATTGCCAAATCATAGGCTGTCCCTTCCTTCCTTATATCCCCGGGCGACAGATTTACCATCACCTTTTTCGGCGGCAGATGAATCCCCGCATTTTTAAGAGCCGTCCTGACGCGTTCCTGTGCTTCCCTGACCGCTTCGGAAAGAAACCCCACCATAATAAAGCCGGGCAGTCCGTCGCTGACATCGGCCTCCACCGTAACCGGAAACCCTTCCACGCCGTGAACCCCGAAACTGTTAATTTTACTGAACAAAAATAAGGCCTCCTTTATCATAATTTAAATGCTGTGTGTTGGAATAATGCTGTGATGTTCTTGAAACTTCTGAAAATAGAATATTGATTTGAGATTGATTTGAGATTGACAAGTCTAGCGTTAACTTTGACGTTTAACCTATGATAGCTATTTTATCATATCAAGGCCGGGCTTGCAAGAAAGGAAATCAGAGACCGTAACCGGAGCAGCTTTAACGCTGCTGTTCACTGATAGCGTCATTTAGTCAGCACTGCCATGAAATGGAGCTTTAACTGAGGTTTGGAGGACGCGTCCGGAAGGGGCCATGTCCGGTGTGGCTTGTGAGGGACCTCGCTAAGCACCGGCGGACTCCCATGTCCCCTCCGCAATTGATTC
>OHAD01002899.1_pt1 | contig 11956 bp, 10 predicted proteins | sample 1577011 | NCBI WGS metagenome assembly OHAD01 (sample SAMEA3541510, study PRJEB24748) | human gut metagenome | biome: human gut; feature: human-associated habitat; material: faeces | place: China | collected 2012
AATCGCAAACGTGAAGAAATTGGATATACTGCTATTTATTATAGAAAGGATGGATATTATGAAACCAGAACTTCGTCAGAGAATCAGTGGCTTTATTGATCGAAACAAGGCTCTGTTTCTTTTATCTTATTTTGCAATCTATCTTCCATGGTTTGGTCATCTCGAGAAGACCGTCACCACACATTTTCATGTCATTCACACCGCGCTGGATGATTACATTCCGTTCTGTGAATATTTTATCATCCCCTACCTGTTATGGTTCGGCTACGTCGGCTGGGGCATCGCCGTCACGCCCGACGGGCCGGAGCTCATTGAGGGCAACTGGCACTGGCCGGGCGGCAACATCATTCAATTCGACGGAGTGGGCAAATATCCGCTGCTCCGGGACTGTGCAGGTGAAACCGATGAAGAACATCCTCACTGAAAATAAACTGGTCAAAAATCTCCGCGCCTACCCCGTGCTGCACAAGCGCTGGTGCGACTACGTCAAAGGCGTCCGTGAACTGCCGGAGGGCTTCACGGCCGAACAGCTCTTTCACGACTACCTCAAGGTGCGACGCAGCAACCCGGAAAAGCGCGTGTCCATGTCCGAGTACATGATCTTCGGCTTCTACGGCCTGACGACCGCGCAGCAAAAGCAGTACCTCACCGACGTGGAGGCGACGTTGCTCATGCGCCCGTACAACAGCGCCGCCGAGCCGTATCTCAAGAGTAAGGTAACATTCCTGAAAAATTTCACGCAGTTTGTCAGCCGCGGCTGGCTGTACCTGCCGGAGAGCGATCTTGCGGCCTTTGACGCCTTTGTGCGCCGGTACCACAGCATCGCGCTCAAGCCGCAGTATTCCAGCTGGGGCATCGGTTTCCGCAAGCTGACGGAGGCTGAGTGGAACGCAGCCCCCGACCGGCAGGCGCTGTTTGACGAGCTGTGCGCGGGCAAGTATCTGGCCGAGGAATTCATCCAGTCGGATGCCTCCCTCGCGCGCTTTCACCCGGAGTCGCTCAACACGCTGCGCGTGATCACGTTCCGCCGCGGCGAGCGCTTTGAGGTCTTTGGCGCGGGCCTGCGCGTGGGCAACAACGGCCTGCACGTCGATAACGCCCACGGCGGCGGCATCTTCTGCGAGATCGACCCGGCCACCGGCGTCATCATGACCGACGGTCTCGACGAGCACGGCAACAGCTATCTCTGCCACCCGATGACCGGCGTGCCCTTCCGGGGCGAGGTGATCCCTCAGTGGGAGGAGATCTGCGATTTCTGCCGCAGCGCCGCGCAGACGCTGCCGTGCCTGCGTGTCGTCGGCTGGGACGTGGCCATTCTGCCCGGCGGCAAACTGGAGCTCATCGAGGGCAACCACAACCCCGGCATGAACATCGTGCAGGCACCGGCCAAGCACGGCGTGCACGACAAGTTCGCGCACATGCTGCTCGACTTTTACGGTGACCCGGCGCAGTACGCCTACGAGACGGTGAAGCAGCCATGAGCAATTTCACCTTTTCGCCCACGGATATTCCCGGCGTGCAGATCGTCGACGTAAAGAGCTTCGGCGATGCGCGCGGCTATTTCATGGAAACCTACAGGGCGGCCGACTTTGCCGCTGCCGGCATCACGGATGCGTTCGTGCAGGATAACCAGTCCTGCTCGCACCGCGGCGTGCTGCGCGGGCTGCACTTTCAAAAGCGGCACCAGCAGGCAAAGCTCGTGCGCGCGATCTCGGGCGAGATCTTTGACGTCGCCGTGGATCTGCGCCGCGGCAGCGCGACCTACGGCCGCTGGGTCGGCGTCGTGCTCAGCGCGGAAAACCGCCGCCAGCTCTACATCCCGCGCGGCTTTGCCCACGGATTTCAGGTGCTGAGCGAGCAGGCGGTCTTTGCCTACAAGTGCGGCGACGTGTACCACCCTGAGGACGAGGGCGGTCTGCGCTACGACGATGCGGACATCGGCATCGTCTGGCCGGGACAGGACACGCCCATCCTCAGCGAAAAGGATCAAAACTGGCCGGCGCTGCGTGCGCTCGGCATCGAGCTGTGATGTAACAAGCGCTGCGGAGGTGAGATCATGAACATACTCGTCACCGGTGCAAACGGCCTGCTCGGGAGCTCCGTTATGACGGAACTGCGCCGGCGCGGTCATCACGGCATCGCCGTCGGGCGCGCGCCGCAGTGCCGCAGCACAGACGCGGCGGCGTATGTGCAGGCAGGCCTCTGCGATGCATCGGCTGTGCAGGCGCTCTTTGTCGGCGTGCAGCCGGACGCGGTCATCCACTGCGCCGCATGGACGGACGTGGACGGTGCGGAGCTGCCGGAAAACCGCGAGCAGGTGTTTGCCGTCAACCGGGACAGCACGCAAAACGTGGCCGAGGCCAGCCGTGACCACGGCTGCAAGCTGCTGTATGTGACGACGGACTATGTCTTTGACGGGACGTATCCCGCCCCCTACCCCGCGGACTACGACCACTTTGCCCCGCTGAATGTCTACGGGCAGAGCAAGCTCGACGGTGAGCGTGCCGTGTGCGGCACGCTCGCGCAGCACTTCATCGTGCGCACCTCGTGGCTCTACGGCGCGGGCGGCAAAAACTTCGTGCGCACCATGCTGCAGCTGAGCCGCACGCACGATACGCTGCGCGTCGTATGCGATCAGGTCGGCACGCCGACCTATGTCCCCGATCTCGCGCGGCTGCTCGCCGACATGGTCGAGACCGACCGATACGGCCGCTACAACGCGGTCAACAGCGGCGGCTACGTGAGCTGGTATGACTTCGCCTGCGAGATCTTCCGCGCCGCCGGCATCCCCATGACCGTGCTGCCGGTGACGACCGAGGAATATGGCCGCAGCCTTGCCGTGCGGCCGCACAACAGTCGGCTGGACACGGCCAAGCTGGCAGCCGCCGGTTTCCGGCCGCTGCCTGACTGGCAGGACGCGCTCGCGCGCTATCTCGCCGCAGAACAACCATAAACGACCGGGGCATCCCGCACCAATGTGCGCGGACGCCCCGGTTTTCTGTTATTCAGCGCTTGGGCTTGATGAGCGACACGAACGACCGGATGCCCGTATCCTGCGAGCCGCGCGGATAGACCAGCAGCGTGCGCGCCTTCGCCTTGAAGCCCTGCACCGGGCGAAACACCACACCGTCGATCCCCCAGCAGGCGACGCTCGCCGGCATGATGCTGAAGGCGATGCCGGTGTTGATGATGAGGGCGATGCTGTAAAAATCGTCGGCATACATGCGCTTATTCTCCCGCAGGCCCATGTTGGCATACATGCCCGCGATCAGCCCGGCCGAGGGCTGACTGTCCTGCGCGCGGTTGAGCACGATCGGCATGCCCTTGAGCTCTCTTGGGTGGATCTCTTTTTTCGCCGCCAGCGGGTGCGAAGCGCTGATCATGACCATGCACGGATCCGAGAGCGTGACGCGGCTGTCGAGCTCCTTGCCGAGCTCCACACCGAAGCCGGAGAGCACGGCCATGTCCAGCTGCCCTTCGGCCAGAGCGCCGAGCAGGCTCTGATTGCTGCCGAGCTGGAACTCGATCTCCGCCTCCGGGTGCTGGCGGTGATATTTGCGGATCTGCGAGACGATGGTCCACAGCTCATAGGCCCCGGCATAACCGATGCGCAGATCCGTCGCGTTGCCGAGCGCAACCTTCTTGCCCTGCGCCGCGGCGCCGTTGTAGCGGATCATGAGCTGCCGGCACTGCCGGTAGAACACCTCGCCCGCCGGCGTCAGGCTCACGCCGCGCTTGCCGCGCACAAACAGCGCATAGCCAAGCTCCTGCTCGAGCAGCTTGACCTGCTGGCTGACTGCCGTCTGCGAGATGCACTGCTCCTCGGCAGCACGGGTGAAATTGAGGTGCTCTGCAGCCGATAAGAACACCGGAAGGCGCTGAATGCTCACAGTTTCCACACTCCTTGTCGAATAAGCAACGCTCAGCAGCGAAATATTGCTTTCTTTTATTATATCCATAACTTTTTCTTCTGACAAGGTCATAAAACGATATTGGACTGCGCTCTATAAAAATGATACAATTTTAACAAGACGAGCATCAAGTCACACCCGTTCAAGGGTCATCAAACATTCCGTTTCATAAGGAGGACAAATACCATGGAAAAGATGCGTTTTGAAGGCAAGGTCGTCATCGTGACCGGCGCGAGCTCGGGCATTGGCCGCTCGACCGCGCGGCTGTTCGCCATGGAGGGCGCCAAGGTCGTCGCCGCGGCGCGCCGCCTGAAACGGCTGGAAGACCTGCGCGATAAGGTCGCGGCGGAAAACGCCCCCGGCGTCATCCTGCCGGTCAAGACGGACGTGCGCGACCCGGCACAGATTGAGGCCATGTTCGACACCTGCCTCAAGGAGTTCGGCCATCTGGACATCCTCGTCAACAACGCCGGCGTGCTCGACGGTCAGCTCCCCATCCATGAGACGACACCGGAGGTCTACGACATGATCTACGAGACCAACCAGCGCGCCGTGTTCCTGTGCTGCCAGCGCGCCATCAGGATCTTCCTCGAGCAGGGCACGCCGGCGAACATCGTCAACGTCGCCTCGGCAGCGTCCCTGCGCGGTCTGAAGGGCGGCGCGATGTACGTCACAACCAAGCACGCCGTGCTCGGCCTGACGCGCAACATCTCCGCCTCGTTTTTCGAGCGCGGCATCCGCTGCAACTGCATCGAGCCCGCGAACATCCTCACCGAGATCAACAAGGTGCCGCGCGAAAAGGGCATCGGCATCCTCGAATGGCAGATGCGCGCCGGCAAGGCTGCTCCGCTGCACACCATCACGAAGCCCGGCGAGAAGAAGCCCATCCTCGGCAAGCCGAAAGACTGCGCCAACGCCATCGCTTACCTGGCCGACGACGTTGCCGCTCGCTACATCTCCGGTGCGGAGCTGAAGGTCGACGCCGGCTGGCTCAACATGTAACCGCCCACATCTGCTGAGAAAGGAAACGCTACTATGTCGACGCATTATAAAGATTACTACGGCACCCATATGCCGTTCGGTCAGTTCCCGAAGTTCGGCGTTCTCTCGAGCGTGAAAGTGCTCATGACGGGCACGAACATCGCCGGCCCCTTCGCCGCGAGCATCATGGCCGAGATGGGCGCGCAGGTCGTGCAGGTCGAGTCCCCGAACATGCCCTGCCAGACCCGCGGCAACTACGGCTACTCGCAGGATCACCGCAACACGTACTCCATCACGCTCAACACCCGCACCGCCAAGGGCAAAGAGGTGCTCGAGAAGCTGATCGCGTGGGCGGACATCTGGATCGAGTCCGGCCGTCCCGGCACGTATGCCAAAAACGGCCTGAGCGACGAGCATATGTGGAAGATCAACCGCAAGCTCGCCATCGTCCACGTCTCCGGCTACGGCCAGACCGGCCCGGACAAGAACAAGGCGGCCTACGACGTCTCCGGCCAGGCCATGGGCGGCTACATGTACATGAACGGCACGAGCCCCACGTCTCCCCCGCTGAAGGTCAACCCGTACCTGTCCGACTATGCCACCGCCTACAACGCCTGCATCTGCGCGCTGTCCATCATGACCAACGCGCGCATCACCGGCGAGGGCGACGCATGCGACGTGTCGCAGTATGAGACAATGTTCCGCCTGCTGGGCAGCTACCCGGCCGAGTGGTTCAACAAGGGCTACCCCGGCCCGGGCGAGCCGGTCAAGTACCGCACCGGAAACGTCAGCGACATCGCGGCAGGCTTCTCGTTCTACGACTGCAAGGACGGAGGCACGATCTTCATCGGCATGGTCGGCGCCGGCAACACGAAAAAGGGCTACCCGCTCGTCGGTCTGCCCACGCCGGGCGACGGCACGGACCCCGACTTCCCCGAGGGCATGACGGGCTCGCTGAAGTCCCTGCCGCGCGGCCAGCGCATCGAGGCGGCCATCACGAAGTTCTGCGCCGAGCGCACCGTCGATGAGGTCGAGGCCATCATGAACAAGGCCGGCATCCCGAACCAGAAGGCCTTCGGCCCCGCGGACATCGAAAAGAGCGCGCAGTACGCCGCCCGCCACGACATCGCCACCTGGACCGACAGCGTCTACGGCGAGATGAAGGGCATCGGCATCACGAACAAATTCAAGAAGAACCCCGCGCAGATCGTCGCCTCCGCGCCGACGTTCGGCGAGCACAGCCGCGAGGTGCTGGAGTTCCTCGGCTACACGGAAGCGCAGATCGACGACATGTACGCCAAGGGCGTGACCGCGACCATGGATCCACGCGAGACAGCCATCCAGTGGCACCTCAAGGACTGGCAGTTCTTCTGGAGAGACGACCAGGCCGAAAAGCTGGATCTGTAAAAGCATCCTATAACCATATAACCATAAATCAAAACGGAGGTTCCAAATATGGCTAGTTACAATCCCGGAACCTACGAGGGCACCGGCCGCGGCTACGGCGGTAAGCTCATCGTCAGCGTGACGGTATCGGAAAACCGGATCGAATCCGTAAAAGTGACGCAGCACAAGGAATACCGCGGCATTGCCTGGGGCCTGAACACGACGCCGATAGAGCGCTACCCCAAGCTGATCGTGGAGTACCAGACGCTGAACATCCCCACGGTCGACGGCGCAGATCTGACGTGCGCCGCCATCCTCGACGCGACGGCGGCAGCACTCAAGGCTGCCGGTGCGTCCAAGGAGAACATTGCCGCGCTCAAGGCTGCTCCCGCCCCGAAGGCGCCGGAGTACCAGGATGAAGTGCGCACGGTCGACGTGGTCGTGTGCGGCGCGGGCGCAGGCGGTCTGGCCGCAGCCATTGAGGCGAAGCTGGCCGGCGCGGAAGTCGTCATCGTCGAAAAGCAGGGCATCACCGGCGGCGCCACCGCGAGAAGCGGCGGCAAGCTCCTCGGCGCCGGCACGAAGTGGCAGAAAAAGCAGGGCCTGTACGACAACACGGACATGGTCTACGACTACCTCATGGACGTCGGCAACCGCAACGGCAAGTTCATGGACGAGTCGAAAAACCGCTATCTGGTCGATCACCTCAACCAGACGCTCGACTGGCTCACCTCCATCGAGGCGACCGTGAAGGGCGACCCCGCGGAAGTGCTCGCAGAGCCGTGGCAGCCGCTGTCCAAGCCCGTGGAAAAGGACGGCGTGCTCAAGACGCACTTTGACGTGCTCGATGTCGAACCCATCCACGTCAGCCTGCAGCCGTGGCGCGTGCACAACTCCCCCGGCGGCGGCGGACAGACCAACGGCGAAGGCGGCGAGATCTCCACGCCCCTGACGCTGTACTATGAAAACGACCTCGGCGGCGAGATCATCTACGACACCGCCATGAACGAGATCCTCACGGACGAGGCGGGTGTCGTCACCGGCGTGACGTGCACGCGCAAGGGCGGCGCCAAGCTCACGCTCTACGCAAGAAAGGGCGTCATCCTTGCGACCGGCGGCTATGCCCGCAACAAGGAAATGGTCGCGCGCTACCCCGTCGCACATTACTTCAGCAACGTGCCGCATGGCAACGTCGGCGACGGTCTGACGGCCGCCGAGAAGATCGGCGCGCTCAACTACGAGCATCCCGCCGTGCAGGTCGTGTACACGAGCCTAACCTGCGGCATCGGCATCAACGACGAGTCCGGCCTCATCGTCAACGACCGCGGCGAGCGCGTCGTCAACGAGTGGAGCTATCAGTACACGGTCAGCGACGCCATCGCCCGCTCCGGCAGCAACTGCGGCTGGTACATCACCAGCGGCAAAGAGCCCTACGGCGGCGTGCAGTACGGTTACAAGTCCGCTGTCGCCGGCAAGTCCAAAGATCCCTGCGCCACCTCCATCGAGGGCCTGGCCAAGAAGATGGGCTGCGACCCGGCAACGCTGCAGGCGACCTATGACCGCTACTGCGAGCTGGTCGAAAAGGGTGTCGACGAAGACTTCGGCAAGCCGGCCGAGTTCCTGCACCCGATCAAGGGGCCCAAGTTCGTGGCCCTGCGCATGCACCCGTGCGTAACCGTCACGTTCGGCGGCCTCGAGACGGACGTCTCCGCGCGCGTCATGAAGCCCGACGGCTCCGTGATCCCGCACCTGTACGCCGCGGGCGAAGTTGCCGGCATCGGCATGTACGGCACGCAGTACCCGACCTGCGGCACGTCGATCGGCAGCGCCCTGTTCTATGGACGCATCGCCGGCCGCGCCGTCACCGATCAGGCTTTGCTGTAATCCCCCCCTTACAGCATCTCAGATACGCAAGCGCCTCAGAGTCAAACTCTGAGGCGCTTGTCATTATGCACGATATGAAAAAGGAAGCATCCGGTTCGGATGCTTCCTTTGTGGTACGCCCGAGCGGATTCGAACCGCTGGCCTACAGAGTCGGAGTCTGTCACTCTATCCAGCTGAGCTACGGGCGCATATTCAGCAGGAGATATTATAGCAAAGTCCGGACAAAATGTAAAGCAGGATTTTCTGTTCCCATTTGACGGTGGATATGCTATACTGGTCGCAAGAAACCTGTATCGGAAGGACACACCCTCTATGAACCATAAACGCCTGCATACCCGCCTGCTCGCACTGCTGCTGTGCTGTGCGCTCGTGCTGCCGCTGAGCGCCTGCGGCGAGGACAAAAGCACCACGCAGCAGATCTTTGCCATGGACACCGTCATGGACCTGACCGCCTACGGCAAGAAGGCCGACGACGGCATCAACGCCGCCATCAGCATCATCAACAGCATGGACACGCTGCTCGACCCGGAAAACGAGCGCAGCAAGACCTATGAGATCAACCACGCCATGGGCGGCTCCGTCGTCGTCAACGAGCAGATCGCCAAGATGCTGCGCACGGCGCAGACGGTATACGAGCGCTCGGACGGCGCGCTCGACCTGACGACCTACCCCCTGAGCAAGCTCTGGGGCTTCATCGACCAGAACTACCGCGTGCCGTCGGACGCGGAGATCGAGCGTCTGCTCCCGTGCGTGGACATGAGCAAGGTACAGCTCTCGAGCACGGACGACAGCGCAAACTCGCTCGTGACCATGCCGGCGGACATGTCGCTGAGCTTCGGCGCGGTGGCCAAGGGCTGTGCGTCGGACTATGCCATTCAGGCCATGCGCGCCGCCGGCGTCACGAGCGGCGTGGTGTCCCTCGGCGGCAACGTGCAGACGCTCGGCAAAAAGCCGGACGGCAGCGACTGGAACATCGCCGTGCAGGATCCGAACGACACCGGCAGCTATCTCGGCTACCTCACCGTGGGCGAGACGGCCGTCATCACCTCCGGCAGCTACCAGCGCTTTTTCACCGAGGGCGGGCAGAAATACCACCACATCCTCTCCCCCAAGACCGGGCTGCCGGTGAACAACGGCCTGCTGTCTGTGACGATCGTGTGCGAGGACGGCACCATGGCCGACTGCCTGTCGACCGCGATGTTCGTGCTCGGGCCGCAGGCAGCGCTCAACTACTGGCGCACCTACGGCGGGTTTGAGATGGTGCTCGTCAAGTCCGACGGCCATGTCATCCTCACCAACGGCCTGTACGGAAAATTCACGCCCAACGGCGACAACTATGTCGTCCAGTATGAAAGCTGATGGATAGGAAACTGCAAGATCGGGAATTTTTCCGGCGCGACGTACTCTGCGTCGCGCCGGACCTGGTTGGGCGCATTCTGGTGCGCCGGCTGCCGGACGGCACGCTGCTGCGTGCGCGCATCACGGAGACGGAAGCCTACCGCGGCGCGCAGGACACGGCCTGTCATGCCTGTCACGGGCGCACAAAGCGCACGGAGGTGCTCTATCACGACGGCGGCACGATCTACGTCTACCTCTGCTACGGCATGCACTGGATGCTCAACATCGTGACCGGGCACGTGGACGAGCCGCAGGCCGTGCTCATCCGCGCGTGCGCAGACGGCGCGAACGGCCCCGGCAAGCTGACCAGGCGACTGCAGATCGACAAGGCGTTCAACGACGGCGATATCACAACCTGCCCGGAACTCTGGATCGAGGACGACGGGCGGCACTTCGCGCTCGAGACCGATACGCGCGTCGGCATCGGCTATGCCGCGCCCGAGGATCAGGCGCGGCTCTGGCGCTGGAAATGCGGCGCACAGGAGGATTGCACATGACCTACACACCGGACACCCCACTCGAGGCGCTGGCCGGCATCGGGCCGAAAAAAGCGCAGGCATTTCAAAAGCTCGGCGTGGCGACGCTGCGCGATCTGGCGGGATTATCCCCCCGCCGGTACGAGGACCGGACGCAGTTTCGCACGATCGCGGACGCACAGCCCGGCGAGGCCGTGTGCATCCGCGCCGCGGTCGCGGCCGAGCCGCGCGCGCAGTATGTCCGCAGCGGGCTCACGCTCGTCAAGGTGCGCATCGCGGACGACACCGGCGCGCTGGACGTGACCTACTTCAACCAGCCCTACCGCAAAAACAATCTGCACGCGGGCGAAACGTACATTTTCTACGGCAAGGTGGAAGCCAACGGCTTTCGCAAGACGATGACGAACCCCGTCTGCGAGCAGGCGGCGCGCTGCGGCAGCGTGACCAACTGCTTTTACCCGGTCTACCCGCTGACGACCGGCGTGACGCAAAACGACATCCGCAAGGCCATGACGCCCGCGCTGCACGCCTGCATCGGGCAGCTGCAGGACGTGATCCCGGCGGACATTGCGCGCACCTATCACCTCGCACAGCAGGACTATGCCCTGCAGAACATCCACCAGCCGGCCGATGCGCAGGCGCTCGACACAGCGCGCAAGCGGCTGGTGTTCGAGGAGCTGTTCGTGCTCTCGACCGCCATGGCGCGCATCCGCTCGCAGCGGCGCGCCGAGGGCGGCATCCGTATGAAAGCCGCCGACCTCGAGACATTTTACCGCACGCTCCCCTTCTCGCCCACCGGGGCGCAGCAGCGCGCCGTCGCCGCCGCCGTGCAGGATATGATCTCCGGCGTGCCGATGAGCCGCCTCGTGCAGGGCGACGTCGGCTCGGGCAAGACGCTCGTCGCCGCGGCGTGCATCTGGTTTGCGCACGAAAACGACTGCCAGAGCGCCTTCATGGCGCCGACGGAGATCCTCACCGAGCAGCATGAACACACGCTGCGTACACTGCTCGAGCCGTTCGGCATCCGCGTCGGCCGGCTGACGGGCGCAATGACCGCGCGGCAGAAGCGTGAAGTAAAAGAGGCGCTCGCCGGCGGCCTGCTCGACGTCGTCGTCGGCACACACGCGCTCATCAGCGACTCGGTGACGTTTTTCCGTCTCGGTCTCGTCATCACGGACGAGCAGCACCGCTTCGGCGTCGAGCAGCGCGCCGCGCTTGTGCGCAAGGGCGAGCAGCCGCACACGCTCGTCATGAGCGCGACGCCCATCCCGCGCACACTGGCACTGCTGGTGTACGGCGATCTGGACGTGTCGATCATCGACGAGCTGCCGCCCGGCCGCCAGCCGGTGCAGACCGTGTGCGTGGACGAGCGCTACCGCGCGCGGCTCAACGCCTTCATCGACAAGCTCATCGGCGAGGGGCGGCAGGTGTTCGTCGTCTGCCCGAAGGTGGAGGAGACAGACGACGTTCCGTCCGATCTCAAGTCCGCCGAAGAGCACGCGCAGGTGCTGCAGCGGACGTTTCCGCAGCACCGCGTGGCCTGCATCCACGGCCGCATGAAGGCCAAAGACAAGGACGCCTGCATGGCCGCCTTCGCCGCCGGAGAGACGGACATTCTCGTCTCGACGACGGTCATTGAGGTCGGCGTGGACGTGCCGAACGCGGCGCTCATGATCATCGAAAACGCCGAGCGCTTCGGCCTCTCGCAGCTGCACCAGCTGCGCGGGCGCATCGGGCGTGGGCCGTTTCAGTCATACTGCGTGCTCGTGTCGGACGCGCACACGGACGAAGCGCGCGCGCGCCTGAAGGTGCTGTGCGACACGGCCGACGGCTTTCAGATCGCGGAGGCCGACCTGCGCCAGCGCGGCCCGGGCGACTTCTTCGGCAACCGGCAGCACGGTCTGCCGGAGTTCAAAATCG
>OHAD01002902.1_pt1 | contig 11946 bp, 8 predicted proteins | sample 1577011 | NCBI WGS metagenome assembly OHAD01 (sample SAMEA3541510, study PRJEB24748) | human gut metagenome | biome: human gut; feature: human-associated habitat; material: faeces | place: China | collected 2012
TGCAACAGGAATACGCTTGTCCAGCTTCACTGATACACCGTCAGTTATAGAAAACTCATCCATCAGAAGCTTTGCAGCCTTGTATATGAGATTGTTCTCGTTTACAGGGAGAAAAGACAGATTGGTCTGTATCTGTATGCCCGGCTCCTTTGTCCTTTTGATATCAAGCCTGTCATACAGATGAATGGTCTGCATAATCATACGGACCTCATGATATCCGTCCTCTCTGCGCCTCACAACATCCAGCCCCAGATTAATCTTGGCTAATGCTTTTAATGAAATATCGTTATTACTACCCATATTGTATTACCTCTGTTTTTTGTATACAAGGATTATAACACACCCTGCCAAAAAGAGCAAATTTAAATATTCTCATTTAATTGTTCATTTTCATTGCTTTTCAGATTTTCCACGTATTGCACAAAAACACTATGTTCACGTAGTACATGTTTACTAGATTTAAAAAGTAACCCTCTAACGCACCACAACAAAAAGCCTCACAGCATTCAATAATGCTTGTGGGGCTTTTTTTAAAAGTTTTTCTAAACTCGTATGTACAATTTTTCTATTTCTTTTCCAATATAAATTTGCTAATCAGCTCGTTCATTGTCTCCGCCTGTGCTGAAAGCTCCTCACTTGTTGCTGATGTTTCCTCTGCATTTGCTGAGTTGGACTGTACAACATCTGATATCTGATTAATACCGGCCTCTGCCTGCTCCATAGCCTTTGCCTGCTCCTCTGCAATCTCGCTGAGTTTTTGAGAAGAATCTGCAACTTCCTTCATACCATTGATAACCTTTTCAATAGAAGTACTTACGCGCTCTGCAGCTTCATTACCCTCGTTAGATACCGCAATGGCACTCTCTATAAGCTGACGTGTGTCAACCGCAGCCTTGGCACTCTGCTCTGAAAGACTTCTGATTTGTCCCGCAACAACTGCGAATCCTTTACCTGCCTCACCTGCACGCGCTGCCTCGATAGCTGCATTGAGTGAAAGAAGGTTTGTCTGACTGGCAATATCCTCAATCTCAGAAATGATATTCTCAATCTGCTTAGATGTATCATTGATGCGTCCGATAACATCAACCATGCCCTGCATCTCTGTATGGCTGTGATCTGCTTCCTCAGCATACTCCTGTGCAATCCTGTATGTATCATTGAGCTTCTCAGATGTTTTCTCAACACCGCCTGTGATATCTGCAAATGTAGCCTGAAGCTCCTCAATGGCTGCTGACTGATCCATAGTACCTTCTGCTATTTCCTGTGCTGCCTGAGCAAGGTTGTTAGAACCTGCTGTAACAAGTGATGATATCTCATTGATATGTGACATAACATCATTCATCTGTGTCTTCATCTGACGCATTGCCATGAGAAGTCCAATAAAATCTCCGGTATATTTATCTTCCATGTCTGATGAAACTGTATAATCTCCTTCTGCCATCTTTCCAAGAAGCTTGTCAGAGTCAGATATGATAGTCTTAAGGTCTGCTGCCATGTTTTTCGCAACCCCTACCATATCAGCAATTTCATCTTGTGAATCAACTGCCGGGAATGGAGCCTCAAGATCACCCTGTGCAAATGTACGTAATCTCTGTTTTAACTCATCGAGTGGTTTAGAAATACCAACTGCAACTTCGTCCCCGATTTTCATCGAGATAAAATATGAACTGACAATGATAACAATAACAATACCAAATACGGCATATGATACTAATGATAATCTCTTGCTTAAATTATCTCCATCTGTTACCTTTGTATCCATAAGGGCAACAAGCTGCTGATATATATCATCATATGCAGGTGCAAGATCTGCTACTGCTCTCTCCTCGGCCTCCTTCTGTGTCTCAGGATCTGTAGCATTCCTACCTAACTGTCCGATTTCATCATCGAGACTCCAGTATGAGTCGAGCTTACTGTTTATATCATCATATATAGCCTGCTCCTCATCTGTCTTTATAGAGCTTTGCAGCTCTTTCCAGTATTTTTGAAATGATTCCTTTTTAGAATCATGTGTATCAGACATCTTACTTAATGTGTCAGAAGCTGTATAACCGATAAGAGCTCGTGTAGCGCTTCGTGTCTCTGAGAAGGTTACCATAACCTTTCCTATATCTCCCTGTGAAAATCCGTAAAAGGTTAGTGCGCTGGAATATCTCATTGATACAAGAATCATAAGAATACCCGCGATAACCCCCGATGCCGATGCTACAAATGTAGTCAGTCTGAAGCCTTTCTTTAAACGATTTTTGATGCTAAGTGCTTTCCACTTTGACATGTCTAATTTCATGATATTTCCTCCACATGAATAATGATACTTATATACTATTCTTCTATTATACACCTCTCAAAAAATTATACAAGCACTAAAAAGGTGACTGCACGCTGCGTGCAGCCCCCTTTTCATAATTCATAAATCAGATTTCTTATATAATATTCGTTCCATCACGACACTTTTACATACACATCCGGCTTCTAGCCCTGTACCTGTGTGTCCTCTGTGCCATTCTTCCAGTCATCAAACTTCTTGAGCACTGCATCATATGTATCCTGACATATTGATGGCAGCTTGTCTCCCCAGGCTCCTGTTGCCTGTGAAAAGCCTTTCTTGAATGCATTCAAAAGCTCATCAGCCTTGTCCTTGTCGCCTCCCGACAGTGCCTTTGCAAAGTCAAGAATACGGTCTGAGGTCTTCTCAACGCCCCAGTATCCATCTTCTGCGATGTCCTTTTTGGCCTGCGCTATCGTATCTGCATCTACAGTCAGATTCTCAAACAGACTCTTTAAGCCCTGTGACTTGTCCCAGGTTGTAGCCTGTCCTGTCATAGACTTTCTGACGATCTCGATAAGCTGCTGCTGTCTGGCGTTGGCATCATCCTTAAGCGCCTGTACCAGTGCATCTCTGTCTGCCTTGCTCATCTTCTGGTTTACTGTGCTCTTTGCAGTATCCTTTGAATCATCCTTGCTGTCTGATTTCTCATATACAGCTGCCTCCTCGCTGAAGCCTGCAGTCTTTGCATCCGACTTATCCGTCTTTGCATCCTGCTTCTTTGAAGCGGTATTAGTATTCTTTGTCTGCGCCTCGTCCTTTGCTGTGACACTCTGCGCCGCTACTGCTGAAACTACACTTGAAATAGCATCTAACATCTCTCATTCCTCCCTGGTAATGTGCGTGCGGGAATCCTTTCCCGCTATACTATTATCAACCTGTATAGCGTCTGATATAGCTAAACAGTCTTTCTCTTATATTGTGTATCGGCTGTTTTGCGTCTGTTGCTTATAGCTTTAGCCGTTATTTTTTCAGCTTTCTGCCAAATATAAATGTCGAAAAATATATTACCGATGCAATAATCACTATCATCGGACCTGTTGCCACATTGGTGTAGTATGACACTGCGAGGCCGACTATACCGGAAAATACTGAAAATATCACTGAAAAGAAATGATACTCACGCATATTTTCCGAAATATTCCTTGATGAAGCCGCCGGTAATATAAGCAGAGCATTTATGATAAGTATGCCTATCCACTTGATGGATAGCATAACTATGAGTGCTACAAGCACCGCAAACAGATTATCCAGAAGACGCACATGGATACCCTTGCTTTTTGCCACGCTTCTGTGTATACATATGGCGTTGAGCTTATTGAAGCAAAGCACCCAGAACACTATAGTGACCACAAAAATCACAATTAGATAAACTATCTCAGTCTTTGTGATGCTTAGCACATCGCCCACCAGTATACTTGAGTATTTGCTGAAATTGCCGCCCTTTGACAGTATCGCAAGACCTATCGCCACAGAGCACGATGAAAATACCGATATAATGGTATCTGTCGATGCAGTGTTCAGACTGCCTATCTTATTTAAAAGAAGTGCAAACACTATCGCAAATATCACCATAGCAAGCGAGGTGTCTGCCATGCCGCATACCACTCCGACAGCGATTCCGGTAAGTGCTGAATGTCCGAGTGCATCTGAAAAGTATGCCATCTTTTTGTTTACAATCATGGTTCCCATTATGCCAAAAAGCGGTGTGATGATGAGCACAGCGATAAGGGCATTTCTCATGAAATCATATTGAAGCCAGGAGGTTATATTCATTTGTGCTCCTCCTCTCTCACCCAGGATTCCTCTCCTGTGTAGAAAATTCTCTCAAATTCCTTGCTCTCGAAGACTTCCTTCACAGTTCCCTGCTTTACAACTGTCTTATCAAGCAGTACAACATGGTCTGCGTACTTTGCCACATAATCCAAATCATGTGATATGAGTATGATTGCAAGGTCATAGTGAGTCTTTAAATAATCCATGGTCTTATAGAAAAGCTCCATGCCGTTTTGGTCTATTCCGGACACCGGCTCATCCAACAGCAGCAAGTTCGGCTCGTCCATGATTGCCATGGAAAGAAGCACTCTCTGCAGCTGTCCTCCCGAGAGGTTGCACACCTGCTTGTCGATGAGCTCCTCAGCCTCAAATACCTCGAGTGTCTCCCTTATCTTTGCCTCTATCTTTTTGCTCTTTGGCAGAAAAACAGGATAATTGTACTGATAGCTTGCTATTAGGTCATACACGCTGACCGGTGTATTTTTCTCGATATTGACAGACTGCGGCACATAGCCGATTTTAAGCTTAGCCATATGTCCGTCCTTAGTATCCTTGAACTCAATCGTACCAGTGTGAGGTATCTCGCCGAGTATCGCCTTTATGAGTGTAGATTTTCCGGCACCGTTCTGGCCTATTATGACATTGAAGGAGCCGCAATGTATGTGCATATTTACATCCTCAAGCACTGTCTGCTCTCCAAAGCTCACTCCAAGGTTATTTATTTTTATGCAATGAAAGCCACATGGCTGTATTATTTTCCGCATATTTTCTCCAATTTTATTTAGTAAATGCCTCTTTGATAAGCTCTATATTGTGCTCCATACCATCAAGATAGCTGTCCTTGTCGTACTCTCCCCTGTTGAGAGGGTCGATATAAATCACATGCACATCTGTCTCACGCGATACGGTATCTCCCATGCTCTTTCCGTAGAGCTCCTCAGCTAGTATTACCGACACTCCATCATCCTTTATGGCACCTATTACCTGTTTTATCTCACCTGCGCTGACTGAGCGCTCCTCGTCAAGGTCTAACAGATAGCATGCATTCATTGAAAAATCATCCGCTACATACGCATAGGCCTCATGGAATATGATGATATTCTGTCCATTGGTAAGACTCTTTAGGCTATTTATCTTTTCTTCAAGCACTGCAAGCTTTGCATCATATGCTTTTGCATTTGCATAATATTCATCAGCATACTTTGCATCCTTTTCGGCAAGCCGGGATGCGATTGTCTGAACCATGGTGCGGTAACGCGGCACGCTCATCCATGCATGGGCATTCTCATCACCGTGGTCATGGTCATGCGCGCTATCTGATTCTGCGTCTGCTTCGTGGTCATGGTCGTGGTCACTGTCCGATTCTGTGTCTGCGTCGTGGTCATGGTCGTGGTCACTGTCTGCATCATCCTCAGAAAGAAGTGCCACATCCTCACAGGCCTCAACCACATCAAGCTTCGGATACGCCTTTGCCACATCAGACATAAATGACTCTATACCGCCTCCGTTTATTACAAAAACATCGGCTGTGGATAAAAGCTTCATATCCTCCGGTGTGAGCTGGAAATCGTGCAGACAACCGGTCTGTGGCTCGCTTAAGTTTTCAAGTCTCACGCCTTCCACACCATCCACTATGTTTAAAGTGGCAATGTACATTGGATAGAAGGATGTCACGACAGTAAGCATATCATCAGCTTCGTCAGTATTTTTTGTATTGCCCGAAGAATTTGATACTCCACCGGCAGCTCCTGTTTTACCTGCTGTGTGTTCATATGCCATTACCGCAAGCGTACACACTATCAATATACACAAAAACATAATGCCTACAAATTTGCATTTATTCTTCATATATTAAATATTCGCCTTTCTTTCTATAACTTTATTTCTTTTTATGATTATTAACGCTTTTTTTGCTCTTGGCCTTATCTCTGCGTTCTTTAGTCTTTTTGGCAACCGGCTTCCCGGTCTTCTTCCAGCGCTCCTTTTTGTGCGGCTGGGATGCAGCAGCTCTTTTTGCAGCTGATTTAGCCTCGCGCTTTGCTTCTTCCTCCTGTTTCATGGCAAGAAGCGTATCCTCGTCAAACACGAGTGAATCTATGAGATTCCAGATTTCGTCCCTGCCTTCCTTTGACATGGACGAAAACGGTATAACTACCGTGCCCGGCTTCACATGAAGCACATCCTTGATAGTCTTTATGTGTGCGGCAATCTGGCTTTTTTTCAATTTATCAGATTTGGTTGCAATGATAATCGGTGCAAAGCCCTGGTTTACCATCCAGTCATACATCATGATATCATTGTCCGATGGCTCATGCCTTATATCTATTAAAAGAAACACTGCCTGAAGCTTTTTGGAGGTGTGAAGATAGTTTTCTATCATCTGTCCCCATTTAGCTTTTATCTCGATATTGGCATTGGCATAGCCATAGCCCGGCAGATCGACCAGATACATGGCGTCATTGACGTTATAAAAATTGATGGTCTGTGTCTTGCCGGGCTGTGAAGAGATCCTGGCAAGTGACTTTCTGTTCATGAGTGCGTTGATCAGTGACGACTTGCCTACATTTGACTTGCCGGCGAATGCCACTTCATTATACTCATTGTCAGGGATTGTGCTTGTAATTCCGCAAACTGTCTCTAAATTAACACTTTTAATTACCATAATCTCTTCCTCATTCTTATTTTACAAATGCTATCTTCTCCACCTGTGAAAATCTCTCCACCGGCACGATTTCCATGCCGTCTGTTATTTCTTTTGAAATCTCCTCCAGGTCCTTTTCATTATCCTTTGGAATACATACTGTTTTTATTCCGATTACTTTGGCTGCAAGCAGCTTTTCCTTGAGTCCTCCTATCGGAAGCACCCTGCCGCGCAGTGTTATCTCGCCTGTCATGGCTACATCTGCCCTGACAGCTCTGTCTGTAATGGCTGAGAGCATGGCTGTCGCCATAGTGATACCCGCAGATGGTCCGTCCTTTGGCACTGCGCCCTCCGGGATATGTATATGGATATCATGCTTCGTGTAAAACTCTGCATCAATTCCATATCCTTCGCTTATTGAGCGCACATAGCTAAGTGCCGCCTGTGCCGACTCCTTCATCACGTCGCCAAGCTTACCGGTGAGCACGAGCTCACCCTTGCCCGGCAGCACATTCACCTCAACCTCAAGTGTGACTCCGCCCACGCTGGTCCATGCCAGGCCTCTAACAATTCCAACCTCTGCGTGATCATTTTTCTTCTCCGGACTGTACTTCGGATTGCCCAGATATGTCTTAAGATTGGTCTTTGTAACCTTTACAGCTGCTTCGCTATCCTTAAAGATTTCTCTTGCAGCCTTGCGGCACAGCTTGCCGATGGTTCTCTCAAGACTTCTGACTCCGGCCTCTCTGGTGTACAGCCTGATGATGTCCTTTAAGGCACCGTCTGTTATCGTAAGCTGTTCCTTTTTAATTCCGTTTTTGCTCTTTTGCTTCTCAACCAGATGCTCCTTTGCTATGTGAAACTTCTCATTTTCAGTGTAGCTTGACACCTCAATAAGCTCCATCCTGTCAAGAAGCGGCTTTGGAATGCCTGAAACCTCATTTGCCGTTGCAATAAAAAGCACCTCCGACAAATCCACAGGCATCTCGATGTAATGATCCCTGAATTTGCAGTTCTGCTCACTGTCAAGCACCTCAAGAAGAGCGGCTGATGTGTCACCCTTGTAGTCACTTGACACCTTATCTATCTCATCCAACAGCATGAGAGGATTTGAAACGCCTGCCTGTCTTAAGCCATTTACTATACGGCCCGGCATAGCGCCGATATATGTCTTTCTGTGTCCACGGATTTCTGCCTCATCACGCACACCACCAAGAGAAATACGCACATATTTCTTCTCCAGTGCAGACGCAATTGAACGGGCTATGCTTGTCTTTCCTGTTCCCGGAGGACCTACAAGACAAATTATAGGACTCTCTCCCTTGCTTGTCAGATTTCTGACTGCCAGAAACTCAAGTATTCTCTCCTTAACATCCTTTAATCCGTAGTGATCATCATCGAGCACCTGCGCTGCATGGTCAAGATCCTTGTTGTCAACAGACATTTTGTTCCATGGAAGCTCAAGTACAGTCTCTATATAACCTCTCTCAACTGTGCTCTCTGATGAGCTGCTGCTCATATTTCTAAAGCGCTTTATCTCTTTTTTCGTCTTTTCCTTTACGTAGTCAGGCGCATCTAACTCAGATAGCTTTTTCTCATATTCATCAGCCTCCGAGTCAGCATTCTCGCCCAGCTCCTCACGTATCACACCAAGCTGTTCACGAAGCACATACTCCTTCTGATGCTTGTCCACACGAACCTTTACTTTTTTCTGAAGCTCATTCTTTATGGAAATAACCTCCACCTGGGAGAGAAGTAATGATACTATAACCTGATATCTGTCATTGATATCCTCTGCCTCAAGCACCTGCTGCTTAAACTCATATGACACCGGCAGATTGTTGGTTACATAATCAATGAGCTTTTCAAGATCCTCATACTGATCTATCTGTCTGATAAGCTCCTTGCTGATTTTGCCGACGACTGCCGCATATCTGTGAAAAGCCTCTCTGACTCCGAGAAGCATGGCTTCCCTGAGATCCTCCGGCAGGCTGTCTGCATTACTATCACAATAACAGATTTCTGCCTCAAGATACTTCTCATTACCGGTAAAGCCAAGCAATGCTGCCCGGCTTATTCCATCTACAAGTATTCTCACAACATCATTCTGTAATCTGACAACCTGCTTTATGTCAGCAACAATACCCATCTGATAGAGGTCTTCCTGAGTCGGGTCCTCACTGTCCACATTCCTTTGTGTGACAAGATAAATCTTTTGATCCTGCTCCATAGCCTCCTCGACAGCACGAAGGGAGCGCTCTCTGCTGATGTCGAAATGGGCAATCATCCCCGGCAGAATAGTAAGCCCTCTCAGCGCTACTGCAGGCATATTCATAATCTGTTCTTCCACTTATATCTCCTGTATTATTGCACAGCCATGCATAACAAACCGCTGTGCAATTTATATTATCCGATGCTGTATCTTTTGTAAAATACCGCCATGTACTTACGATGCCGCTTTTTCCTCGATATATGCCTCAGGCACGCAATCACCATCAAGCTTTAAGTTTTCCTCAACGATATCCTTGTCTATTACACATCTGCTGATGCTCTTGTCTGATGGTATACGATACATAAGGTCAAGCATAACAGCCTCCATGATGGCACGAAGTCCTCTGGCTCCTGTCTTTCTCTCAAGTGCCTTGTCAGCGATGGCATTTACTGCATCGTCTGTGAACTCAAGACCTACTCCGTCAAGCTCAAAAAGCTTGGTGTACTGCTTGATAAGCGAGTTCTTAGGCTCCTTAAGTATACGGATAAGTGCATCCCTGTCGAGTGCCTCGAGAGAAACGGTAATAGGTACACGTCCGATAAACTCAGGAATCAATCCAAACTTTACAAAATCCTGTGGAAGTGCATGCTTAAACGCCTCTCCTACATTGAGCTCTGTCTTTGACTTTACATCTGAATTGAAGCCTATAGATGATGTATCCATACGACTGTCGATAATTTTTTCCAGACCATCAAATGCTCCACCGCAGATAAAAAGTATATTAGTAGTATCAATAGGTATAAGCTCCTGCTGTGGATGCTTTCTGCCGCCCTGTGGCGGTACAGATGCCTCTGTGCCCTCAAGAATCTTTAAAAGAGCCTGCTGTACACCCTCGCCTGACACATCTCTGGTGATTGAGACATTCTCTGATTTCTTTGTAATTTTATCTATCTCATCTATATAAATGATACCATGCTCTGCACGCTCGATATCATAATCTGCCGCCTGAATAAGCTTTAATAGGATATTCTCCACGTCCTCACCTACGTATCCTGCCTCTGTAAGTGTTGTAGCATCAGCGATAGCAAATGGAACATTTATCACTCTGGCAAGTGTCTGCGCAAGAAGTGTCTTTCCTGAGCCTGTAGGTCCAAGCATCAGAATATTACTCTTCTGAAGCTCTACATCTGATGTATCACCTGCCAGTACTCTCTTATAGTGATTGTAAACAGCAACCGAAAGCACCTTCTTTGCCTGGTCCTGTCCTATTACATAATCGTCCAGAAACGCCTTAAGCTCCTCCGGAGTAACAAGATTTATATCATCCTTAGCGCTGCTTTTGTCCTCATGGCCATCTACGCCTTCTTCCTCAAGAATCTCGGCACATATATCTATACACTCATCGCAGATAAAAGCTCCATTAGGTCCGGAAATCAAACGATTTACCTGGTCCTGTGTCTTACCGCAAAATGAGCAGCGAATCTTTCCGTCGTTTTTTCCTGCCATTATTAACTCCTTTTATTGCATGAGGGCATCCCATATGGGGTACCCTCTTAAATTCATCTAACTTCTGATTATCTGTTTGTTATTACACTGTCTATGAGACCATACTCTGCGGCTTCCTGTGCTGACATATAGTTGTCTCGCTCTGTATCAGCTGCAATTGTCTCGTATGGCTTGCCTGTATTGGCTGCTAAAATTTCGTTTAATCTCTTCTTTGTCTTTAAAATATTTTCTGCAGCAATCTGAATCTCAGTAGCCTGACCCTTTGCACCGCCAGATGGCTGATGAATCATAATCTCTGCATTTGGAAGAGCATATCTCTTGCCCTTTGCACCGCCTGCAAGAAGGAAAGCTCCCATGCTTGCTGCAAGACCGATACAGATTGTTGAAACATCACACTTGATGTACTGCATAGTATCGTAAATAGCAAGTCCTGCTGTAACCATTCCACCCGGTGAATTGATGTAAAGGTGGATATCCTTATTCGGATCCTCGGACTCAAGGAATAAAAGCTGGGCAACAACAAGGCTGGCCGTTGTCTCATTTACTTCCTCTCCAAGGAAAATGATACGATCTTTTAATAATCTGGAGTAAATGTCGTAGTTGCGCTCTCCTCTGCTGGTCTGTTCAATGACATATGGTACTAAACTCATATAAAATACCTCCTAGTATAATAATGGTGTAGTCAATCAAGACTACTTGGTTAATAAGTTTCTGTAAATCAGATAACAAAAGAAGGGATTCTTCCTTCATCAGATGTTATCCATAATAATTATCATGTCTGACGGTTCCTGATAGACACCAGATAAAACATAAGGTATTATCTCTTAGGATAGGACAAAGAATGTTCACCTCCTTGGGAAGTCACTCTTGTGACTGATACCTACAATGAAGTCAATTAGTCCATTCGACAGGGTTTTATGTTTTAGCTGGTTGGGAGCCGGAAGGCCATACCCGAATAACGCGCTAGGTTGTGTACCTGCCAGATTGGAAATGGATTCCTATCAGAAAGGAGCTATTGCTCATGTCAAACAAAGTTATCTTTAATCTCGATGATTTATTCATCTCTGTTGGTATTGATGTCGGTGCTGACTTCTCCTGGATGTCTATAGCACTTCCAAACCAACAATTCGTAGGAAAACCTTACAAAATCCTACATAGCAGTATTGATTCCCTTACAACCGCTGTTTCTAAAATAAAAGAAGCAGAAGAGTTGTATTCTTTGGAAAGTCGCATTTTCCTCGAATCCACGGGAATTTATCATTACCCACTCTTCTGCTATCTTCGTGATAAGGGTTTTAACTGCTCGGTTATTAATCCTATCATCACTAAGAATAGCACAAACATCAACATACGAAAAGTACATAATGATCGTTTTGATTCTAAAAAAGCTGCTTTGGTTGGTTTGAAACCTGATTTAAAGGTTTCACTTATGCCTTCAGACCTTGCTCTAAACTGCCGTAACCTATGCCGTGAATACTACGATTT
>OHAD01002903.1_pt1 | contig 11933 bp, 6 predicted proteins | sample 1577011 | NCBI WGS metagenome assembly OHAD01 (sample SAMEA3541510, study PRJEB24748) | human gut metagenome | biome: human gut; feature: human-associated habitat; material: faeces | place: China | collected 2012
ACCCGTGGCTGCCCTGGAAACCGAATGACAGTACGAGCATCCATTCGGCTTCCAGGGCAGCCACGGGCAGAACAGGCAAACAGGAATAGGCGGCGACCCGCTACTCCCCCGCCACGCTTGCGCGCAGCTTGGCGGCGATGGGCTCGGATGCCAGCAGGAACACGAGCATGACCACGGAGCACGCCAGGCACACAATCCAGGTGCTCGCAAAGGAGCCCGTGGCATCGAACAGCACGCCCGAGACAATGGCGCCCACGGTGCCGCCGACCATCTCGAGCGAGGTAATGGTGCCCGTGACCTTACCCAGGTCGGCCATGCCAAACTGCTTGGACGCGGCGATGGTAGGCGTGATGGTGCCCATGCACGTTCCAACACCAAAGCTCACAGCGGCGACAATAGGACCGAGGTCCGTCGTCGGGAAACACAGCGCCACGCAGGCGATAATGCACGCAACGGAGCCAAGGATATTGCCAAAGCGCAGGCCAAAGCGGTCATAGATCGCACCGAGCGAAATCTTGGCAATAACGACGGTGACCATGTAGGCCGAAAGTACGGTACCCGCCCACATGGGATCGTGGCCGCCCGTGACGATCTTGGTGCCGTTGACGGTGACGCTCGTCATATTCGTAACCTGGTTGGGCAGGATGGCGCCATTGACAAGGCCCATAAAGAGGAATGCCGCGACGAGCAGCCAGAATGCCGGGCTCTTCTTAATGCGCGACCAACCGACGCTGACCTCTGGGGCCGTATGCTCGTCCTTATCGCCCGCGGTGGAAACAGACGGATCGCCCGGGTTCTCGCCGAGCGGCTTCAGGCCAATCTCGGAAGGTTTGGTGCGGAAGGAATACGCCGTGATGGGCAGCGCCGCCACAATGCAGACGGCGGCAAGCACCAAGAAGGCGGAACGCCAACCCACGCTCACGATCAGCGAGCTTACGATCGGCGAGAGAATGGCACCGCCAAAGCCCGAGCCCGAAAGCGCAATGGAGATAGCAAGACCGCGCTTGGCCGTAAACCAGTTGGCAGTGACGAGGCTAATGAGCAGACGGGTCGAGGCCACGGCGAAGCAGCCCGAGACGGCAAAGAGCACGTAGACCTGCCAAAGCTCGCCCACAAAGCTCATGCCGACAAGCACGGCAGAGGTGGCGATAACGGTGAGGGAGCCCAAAACGCGGCCGCTCACCTTATCGGCGACATGGCCGATCACAAGCGAACCCACAACGCTCACCACGGTGGAGATGGCATTGGAGATGTTGTACTGCGCAAGGGAAATGCCCAGGTCGCTGACGATCAGCGGCTGGAACAGGCTCATGCAGTTGACGAAAATCGTGTAGCACGTGGCCATGATCACGAAGCCAGAGGCCACCACGAGCCAGCCGGGGAAGAACTTACGTTGCTGGGACATGGATTACTCCTTGTGGTCCGCAATGTATCCGAGAGCGACGGCGGCATAAGCCGCGGCGCCGAGGGGAAGCTCGGCATCGTTAAAGCGCGCCTTGGGATGGTGCTGGGCAAAATGCTCATCCGTATCGGTTACAGCGGCGCCCACGGTAAAGTACGCGCTCGGGATCTCGCTCGAGATAAGCGCAAAGTCCTCGCTCGCCATGGCGTGGAATAACGGCAGGAAAGCTGCCTTGGGCAATGTCGCACCCACATAGCCCAGCGATGCCTGGGTCATATCGTCATCGAGTACGAGCGGCGGAACATCCGAGAGTGTCTCGATGGTCGCCGGTGTGCGATACGTTGCCGCGACGCCATTGACGACCTCGGCGATGCGGGTCTTAAGATGCGCCATGAGCTCGACATCGAAGCCGCGCAACGTTCCCTCGAGCACGCAGGTGTCGGGGATGACGTTGGCCGCCAAACCGCCAGCGAACTTACCCACGGTAAGCGCGACCTCCTTGGCCGCCGGCACCTCGCGAGAGATAAGCTCCTGAAGCGCCAGGTGCACATGCACGCCGGCCGTGATGGGGTCGATGCAAATCTCAGGGCTGGAACCGTGGCCACCCTTGCCCTGCAGCGTGATGCGGAAACCGTACACGCCCGAGAGCGCCGGACTCCCATAGAGCACTAGGCCGAGCGGCGACTGGCTGTTGACGTGCATGGCAAAAGCCGCCTGAGGACGCGGGTTCTGCAGCAGACCGTCGGCGATGGCGGCGCGGGCGCCCTCAAAGGTTTCCTCGCCCGGCTGGAACAGCAGCTTAACCGTGGCATTGGCATCGACAAGCTCGGTCTCGCGAGACTTGAGCAGGCGGGCGGCACCAAGCAGGGCCGTCGCATGCATATCGTGGCCGCAAGCATGCATGCAGCCGTTGACAGAGGCAAAAGGCTCGCCCGACTCTTCCGCGACGGGAAGGGCATCCATGTCACCGCGCAGCATGATGACCGTGCCGGCCTGATCGTCCGTGCACGTACCGTTGCCCTGGGCCGCCACGGCCGCACCGGCACCGATGAGGCCCACAACACAGGAGCCGTCGACGAGCGTGGCGAACGGGATGCCCATCTCGGTCAGACGTGCCTGGATATACGCAGAGGTTTGCGGAAGGCAATTACCCAACTCGGGCGTCTGATGCAGATCGTGGCGCCACGCAGCAAGCTTGTCTGCAAAAGCTTGAGCCTCGGCAACAAGACCGTCACCGATAGCGGCTTGCGCTGCCGGGGTGGCCTTGGGCGCTGGTTGCGGTTGAAAATCGGACTGAGCTGGTGCCATAGATGCCCTCCAGTATTATTTGTGCAGCAAACACTTTGATGGTCTAAAGTGCAAGGTATAACTGTAAGGGCGTTACATAAAAAACGCCGCCCCAGGAGGGCGGCGCAACAAGTTGTTTACAATTGCGGGCGCGGCTTTTTGCGCAAAAAATCAAAGTGAGTCTCGCTCAAGATAATCGACAGGAAGATAAGCACGAAGCCGGCGAGCAGGCGCGAGGTGAGCGCCTCCCCCATCAGCAGCACCGAAAACAACACGCCCGAAGGCGACTCCATCGAAAGAAGCAGTGAGCCCGTCGAGGCGGGGACATGCGCCAAACCGACGTTTTGGACGAGCAGCGCCACGCATGTGCAGCCCACCGAGAGGAAAACAGCCACACCGATAAACTCCGGCGTCCATGCAGAGAGGGGCGCCTGAGTCTCGAATAGCAGCGACGTGATTAAACTCAAAACGCCATTGCCCACAAACATCCAAAACGTGATGACGTTGATGTCCATCTTGCGACCGTACTTGGCAGTCACCGCCATCTGGATGGCGAAGAAGATCGCGCCGCCCAAGGTAATAACATCGCCGGCATTGAACTCGACGCTATCGAGCGCTACCAGGCCAATACCCGCCAGGCACAACAACGCTGCACCCAGGTTATACCGGGTAAGCTTTTCACCGCTCAGGACATAGCTTGCAAACGGCACAAGGATGCAATACGTGCCGGTCAAAAAAGCGCTCTTGCCCGCCGTGGTCTGTGCCAGGCCGATCGTCTGCAAACCGTAGGCACCCCACATGAGCGCACCCATGCCAAGCCCGACGATCAGGTTGCGGGCATTGAAATGAGCGATGATGCGCTTATGGAAAATTGCAAACATAACCAGTGATGCCGGGAGAAAGCGAACATAGACCAGCTCGAACACCGGAATGGTGTCGAGTGCGTCCTTCATAGTGGTAAAGGAGTAGCCCCAGATAATCGCCACCGAAAGCAGTAGAACTTTCCAGAACAACGGCGAGCGTGCGCCGGCACCCCGGGGAATACCACCCGCGCCCAAATCCTCACGGGCTACAGGGCTATCGGGCATGTTTTCGATTTCGTTGGCAGCGTATTGGGCCATGGAACATCCTCGCACTCAATCTGGGCGTGGTGTCCGCACGCGTATGGCTGCGTGCCGCCTCATGGTCAAATAAAAACGGGACGCGCCGGACCCCCGGCACGCCCCGCTACTGTAGCAACAACCAAGCAACCCACGCAATTCACTACGCTAAAGCGTCGGTACAGAAAACCTCGATGTTCCGGCAACGTCAGCGAAAACGCCCCTAAGCGAGCAAGGTGACGTGAAATGAAAGGGCGCTGACCTTCTGGTCGCGCCCTTGAAATTGAACGTCAGATTGCCGCTTAGGGACGTTTGCAGCGTCGAGCCGTTACGCGGTTTGGTAAAACCGCGTAACTAAATAAGCTTTGTTGACTCCAGCTTTTCGATAATCCAGTCGTTGGCTTTGATGACCGGGCGGCGGAAGACGACGCCCAGTGCCAGCGACGGAATCAGATAGCTCGCCAGAATGCCAAGTTCAACCCAGTACTCCATATGGTAGGCGCCAGCCATGGCGGCATGCATGGCGTTGATGCCGTGGGTGAACGGCAGGAACGGATAGATCGCCTGGAACACAGGGCCGGTCATCTCGATGGGGAACGTACCGCCCGAACCGCCGACCTGCATAACCAACAGCACGACGGCGAGCGCCTTACCGATATCACCAAACGACACGGTGAGCGTGTAGACGATATTGGAGAACACGAGACTCGCGACCCAGCCGGCAAGTACAAACTGCAGCGGGTTGTCGCATTGGATGCCAAAGAACAGGATGTCGCCCGCGCACACGAGTGTCGCCTGCAGCAGGGCCAGACCTCCAAAGAACAGGTAGCGGCCCAGGTAGATCTCGTGCAGGCGCACGGGGATCAGCTCGTTGATGAGTTCGTCGTCAACCGAGACCTTCATCATGGCTGCCAGCACGATCGAGCCCACCCACAGCGACAGGATCGTATAGAACGGCGCCATGGCCGAACCGTAATTGCGGATTGGATAGACCGGCTTACGATCGAGCGCGACGGGACCGGAAAGCGACACGGCCAAACCCTCGGGGTCGTTGCCGATCATCGTCTTGATCGTCGCCAGGTCACCCGACATCAGGGCGCCGTCGAGCTCGTCCTTGAACGCGCTGATCTTGTCCGATGCCTCACCCAGCTGATCGGAAGCCTTGTTGACCAGCGTCGCAGCCTTGGAGAGGCCCTTTGCGAGCGAGCCAGAGGCGTCGGTCAGACCGCTCACGGCGCTATCCAAGTCACCCGAGATACCGTTCAGGGAATCCAGAACGCCCGAAATGGTCTTCTTGAGCTCCTTGGCCTTAACCGAGAACGTGGAATCGTAGTCGGACTTGGCTCCCGAGATACCCGCCTTGGCATCGGCGATGGCCTGGTCGACCTCGGCACGCGAGTTGTTGACCTCCGCCATGCCGTCCGAAAGGGACTTTGCGGTCGCCGTCAGGTCCTTCGCATTGTTGCGGTACTCCACGGCAATTCTGCCCAGCGACGTCGCAGCGGACTCGAGACCGTCTTTGAGCTTGTCATCACTTACCTGGTCGGCAAGGTTACGGAGCTGATCGGTCATCGCATCGATATCGTCAGCACGCGTATTGAGCGCCGCTGCGGCTTCGTTGAGCTGAGACACCGTAAGGTCAACATGCTGATTCGCGGCATCGAATGCCTTCGCAAGCTCGGCGGACACGTTGTCGAACGAGCCCGCGCTTCCGTCAATCGCCGCGTCAACGGCATCGTTGGCGGCCTTGAGCGCTTCCTTGGAATCATTGATGCCACTCTTGGCGTGCTCCATCAGCTGCTTCGTCGACTCATCAGCGGTGCCCGTCTGCTTGAGCATGCCGCCCGCCGATGTCAGTGAATCGGACGTGGAGCTCAAAATGCCCGCGAGCGACGTCGCACTCGCCTGAACGTCCTGCAGGTCCTCGACCGAATCGCCCAGCGTCGAGGACAGATTGGCGATAAAGCTGCTCACCTGGTCGGTACTCATATAGTCGAGCAGGCTGGACACGGTCTTAAGGCCGATGGTCGTGATGGTCTTGGTAAAGGTCTCGTTGACCTGACTCTGGACGGCGCTCGAACCCTTTTCAGTCACGATCTGTGCGATGGCGTTGGCCTTCTGATTCTCATAGAACTCGATATCGGCGTGCTTCACCTCGGTCGAGAAAAGCGTCATCATGTCGGCGCTAAACGTTTTAGGGATAACGACGGCAGCGTAGTACGCGCCCGACTTAACGCCCTCAATCGCCTTATCACGGTCGTTGAGGACGACCCAGTCGAAGTTCTCGTTGCCGCGCAGGGTGGCGGTTACGTTTTCGCCCACGTTGACCTCGACGGGAATCAGATCGCTCTCGTAACCCTCATCGGTGTTGACCACTGCAATCTTAAGGTTGCCGGTATTGCCGTAGGGATCCCAGCTTCCGGCGATGTTAAACCATGCATAGAGACATGGCACGATGATCAGGCCCATCACGACGACCATGCCGATCACGGAGCGAGACACGTTTTGGACATCGCGCTTAAACAGGTGCAGGATGTTTTTCATTTATGCCTCACCTCCTTTAGAGTGCTTGCCAAGCGAGGTGGTGTCCCCGTCGTTTCCGTTTACGTTGTCAGCGCCGTCGGCATCTTGAGCCTTACGATGCGCACCGATATGCGACAGACGGCTCGTAGGCTGTTCGCCTCCCTTGGCGCCACGCTCGCTGGCGTTGAGACCAAACATGCGACGGGCGGCAGGGATGGCAGCCGTGTGCTCGCGCATCTCGCGGCGAAGGTCCTCGTCCGAAAGCGCCGAGATACGCATCTGGGTATTGAGGCTCGCACGGATGTATTCGATGTTGATGAGCCAGCCGCAGATGGCGATAACCGAAATGATCCAGATAACGAGCAGGATGATCTTGCCGTTATTGTCGATATCGAGCACCGTCGAAAGCACAAAGAGCAGAACCTGCACGCCTACCACGGCGGCAAAACCGCCCTTGATGTAGTACGGGTAGCGATGCTCAAACGCCACGGCATGATCGAGCAGCTCGCGACGGTACGAATCCGAATCGAGCATGACGCGCATGGCCGTGCGCAGCGAATAGCGCTGGCGCGGCAGGTCGTTGGACTCGCAGATCATGAGGCCCGTCGTGGAAAGCTGCTTGTCAAAGAGCAGGTTGAGGTTGAGCAGCAGCGGACGCAGCTGCAAGCCAATAAAGAGTGCGATGGCAAGGAACACGCCCAGGATGCACAGGTTGAACAGGTAGTTGAACGAATACATGCCACCGACGGTCTCGCGCAGCAGGTTGATGCCATAGGTGAAGGGCAGCAGCGGATGCAGCCATTGGAAGAAGCCGGGCATCATCTCGATGGGATACATGCCCGACGAGCCGGGGATCTGCACAATGACGAGGATGACGCCAATGGCTTTACCGATATGCTTAAACGTGGTGGACAGCGCATAGATGATGTTGACGTAGGTGAACGAAATAGCGATGCCGCCCAGTACAAAGAGCAGCGGATTGACGCACTGAACGCCAATGACCAGGTCGCCCACCGTAACGATAATGGCCTGGAACGCGCCCAGGATCACCAGCAGCAGCCAGCGGCCAAAGTAGCCCTGACGCGCCGTAAAGCTACCGATGCCCTCGCGGTCGACCTCGAGTTTATAGATAGCGATGAGCACATAGCCGCCTACCCACAGCGCCAGATTGGTGTAGAAGGGCGCGATGCCCGAGCCAAAGCTCTTGACCGGATAGATTGACTTGGACGTCAGCTCAACCGGAGATGCCATGAAATCTGCCACGTCATTGACGTCGACGTCCATGAGGTCGGCTAACTCGCCCATAGACTCAGAGGTCTGCAGCGCCGCAATGTCATTGGCGGCGGTCGCGAGCTTGTCCTGAACCTTGGCAAGGGAGGCGTCGGTTTGGGACAGCGTGGTCTTTGCCTGCTTGAGCGTGGCGTCGAGCTGCGCCAGCGTGCCGCGCGCGCTCGCTATCGTGGGGGTCATACCCGACACAATGCCGGTCAAATCGCCCGAAACGGCGGCAAAGGAGTCAAGCGCGCTCGAAGCCTTCGGAAGTGCGTTCTGACCCAGATCGGTCTGAGCCTGACCGAGGCTAGCCGTACCGGTCTGAATTGCCGCGTTGAGTGCGTTGCTCGCGTTCGAGATTGCCGTAGCGTCGTTTGCCATGGCGCTCGACTGTGCAGAAAGGCCATCCTTGATGCTCTGCAGCTTCTGGTTTTGCTCGCGAAGCGAATCGATGGTCGATACAATGCGCGCGTCAATTTCCTCGGAACCTGTCGACGTGTCATTAACGAGAATCTCCAAGTGCCCGATAACGGCCTTATTGTGATCGATCGTCGCCTGGAGAGACTCGAGCGAGTTGTCGATGCGGGTGGTCGTAGATGTGACCGTACCCGTTAGCTTGCCAATCGCAGCGTTCGCGGAGGCTGACGTCTTGGTGAGTGCAAGGCTACCTTCCGAGAGTGCCTTGGAGAGCGAGGTGATAGAGTTGCCCGCCGTGGCGCGAGCCTCGCCCAGCAGATTATTACCCTGAGCGATTGCCTGCGTTAGCGAAGGCGCCTGCCCCTGCAGGCCCGCCAGCGCAGCATCGGCCGAAGCAATCGAGCTGCTTGTCTTGTCGATGGCGGTGTTCATGTCGCCGATGGAATCACGTACTTCGCCCAGGGTATCAGACGCCTCGGACACCGAGTCCGCCAGCGAATCCTGGGTCTGGGTTGCCTTGTCTTTAAGGTCGATGCCGGCATCCTTGGCGATGCCCGCTACGGTCTCGCCCACCGTGGAGACAAACTCCGAGTTGATCTGCTCCTCGATGGTGTTGGCACCGGTATCGGTGACCTTGGGCGCAATGGCGCTCTTCTTCTCATTGACGTAATAGGTGAGCTTCGGCTGATGGTAATTGCCATCGAGCATCGAGACAAGATTGTCGGAGAAGTTCTTGGGGATTACGATCGCAGCGTAGTATTCCCCGCTCTCGACACCCTCTTTGGCATCGGCAGCCGAGTCGACGAAGGTCCAGCCCAGCTGATCGTTCTCCTTGAGCTGATCGACCACCTTATCGCCCGCGTTGAGCTCGCCCACTAGGTCGTTCTGAGTGCCCTGATCGTTGTTGGCGATGGCAATCTTGATACCTTGGGTGTTTCCGTACGGATCCCAGTTTGCCACGATGTTGTACCAGGCATACAGCGAGGGGATAACGCACACGCCCAGGGTAACCACCAAGGCGACGGGGTTCACAAGCAGTCGCTTAATGTCGCGCTTAAATATCGCAAAGGAGACCTTTGCATCGGATAGTTTGCTGCCGAGACTCACGCTTGGACCATCCATCCTGTCGTTGAATCAAATCGTACTATCGACAACCATTGTACGTAGGCGCTTTAACGTCTCAGAGCACAATGGTATTGAGTTTTGCGGGTAGCAATATACTACGAAGATGAGTTAGCGTACAGATGTACAGTATCTTAAATTCCCGCAGCTCCCAAAACCACAACCCGCACAAAATAGCAGTTCGAATAGTCATTGGGGACGTTCTTGAATGACCAGTCAAACAAGAACGTCCCCAACGACTAATGGTGCAAGGAATGTCCCAAACTGCCGGCAGAAAAGGAACGTCCCCAAGTGCCACATTCCCCAACGACTAGTCATTTAAGAACGTCCCCAACGACTACCCATAACAACGCCGATGTTTTGGCGCGGACAGCGAAAGCCCGCCAGAGCGAGCAAGGTGCCTTGAAACAAGGCGGCATTGACCTTCTGGTCATGCCGCCGAAGTTGAAAGGCAGATTGCCGCTCTGGCGGGCTTGCAGCGTCGAGCCGTTACGCCGTTCGGTAGAACGGCGTAACTAAGTTACATCAGCTCGCAGACAGCCGCCGCGAAGGCAACGGGGTCCTCGGGGAGAATGCCCTCGACCAGCAGAGCCTGGTCATAGAGCAGACCGGAGTACTGCTTGATCTTGTCGGCGTCGCCTGCCTTCTGGGCAGCGACAAGCTTGTCAAAGACCGGGTGCTTGGCGTTGAGCTCGAGCACGCGCTGGCTCTTGGGCATGCCGTCGGGCGCACCCTCGGGACCCTTCTGGAGCACCTTCTCCATCTCGAGCGAAAGCGGGCCTTCGGTGGTGATGCAGGCGGGGGCATCGGTCAAGCGCGCGGAGACGGCAACTTTCTCGACCTTGCCACCGAGCGCCTCCTTCATAGCACTAAAGAGGTCCTCGTTTTCCTTGGTGGCGTCCTCGGCCTCCTTCTTTTCGTCCTCGGTCGCCAGATCAAGATCGCCAGTCGCGACGTTCTTGAGCTCCAGGTGACGATCCTCGACCTCGGGCTCGGCACCGTCGGCCACGGCCTTTTCGGCAGCCTCGCGAGCTGCATCGTCCTCGTAGATCTTGGGCATATCGGCGGCAACGTACTCACGCATGGCCTGGAAGGTGAACTCATCCACGTCCTGCGTCAGAAGCAGCACGTCGTAACCGCGGTCGAGCACGCCCTTTACCACGGGCATCTTGGCCAAGCGCTCACGCGAGTCGCCGGCGGCGTAGTAGATGGCCTTCTGGTCCTCGGGCATACCCTTGGCATACTCGGCCAGGGTAATCATCTTCTGTTCCTTGGCAGACCAGAACAGCAGCAGGTCGGCAAGCTCATCGGCCTTCATGCCATAGCTCGAGTAGATGCCGTACTTAAGGCCGCGGCCAAAGTTTTCGAAGAACTTCTCGTAGGCCTCGCGGTCGTTGTCACGCATATCCTCAAGGTCGGCGGTAATCTTCTTTTCCACGCGCTTGGCGATGGCCTTGAGCTGACGGTTCTGCTGCAGCGTCTCGCGCGAGATGTTGAGCGACACGTCGGCGGAATCCACGACGCCGCGGACAAAGTTGTAGTAGTCGGGCAGCAGGTCGTCGCACTTCTCCATAATCAGAACGTTGGAGCTGTAGAGCGCCAGACCCTTCTCGTAGTCCTTGCTGTACAGATCGAACGGCGCGCGGCCCGGCACAAACAGCAGGGCGTCATACTCGAGCGTGCCCTCGGCATGGAAGCTGATGGTGCGCGCCGGATCGTCAAAGTCGTGGAACGTAGACTTGTAGAACTCGTCGTAATCCTTCTGCTCAACGTCGGAGCTGCGTTTCTTCCAGATCGGTGTCATGGAATTGACGGTCTCGAGCTCCTGGTAGTCCTCGTACTCGGGCGTGTAGTCATCGCCAGCATCCTCGGGCTTGGGCTTCTGGCGGCTCTTGGACACCATCATCTGTATCGGGTAGCGCACATAGTTGCTGTACTGCTGAATCAGGCTCTTGAGGCCCCACTCGGTCAGGAAGCGATCGTAGGTTTCGGCCTCGCCGTCGGCGTCGAGCTTCTCGTTCTCGCGCAGCGTCAGGATGACATCGGTGCCGTGCTCGGCGCGCTCGCCGTCTTCGATGGTGTAGCCCTCAAGACCATCAGACTCCCACACGTGAGCGGTGTCCTCGCCATAGGCGCGGCTGACAACCTTTACGTGGCTGGCAACCATAAAAGCAGAGTAGAAGCCCACGCCAAACTGGCCGATGATGTCGACATCCGAACCCTGCTGCTCGGCGTTCTCGGTCTTAAACTCCTCGGAGCCGGAATGGGCGATGGTGCCCAGGTTGCGCTCGAGCTCCTCGGCGGTCATGCCGATGCCGTTATCCGAAATCGTGATGGTGCGGGCGTCTTTATCAAAGGAGACGCGGATGGCCAGATCACCCTGGTCGAGCTTAACGCTCGGATCCTGCAGGCTCTTATAGTTGAGCTTGTCGACGGCGTCGCTCGCGTTAGAGATAAGCTCGCGCAGGAAGATTTCCTTATTGGTGTAGATGGAGTTGATCATGAGGTCGAGCAATTTTTTGCTCTCGGTCTTAAATTGACGCATGTGCAGTCCTTTCGCGTTACCCCCGTCCGCAAAAACGGCCCGGTTGCCCGAGCCGCATCGCAGACCTGCTATGTTCAGACTTAGATTTTATAACCCATTAGCGCGCATATATACATATGGAATCGAAAAACTGCATGTCCAAACGCTCCGATGCGCCAATTGCCAAGGAGTGTCCCCAGCTGCCGGCAGAGACGATATGAGCAGGACATAAAAACATTGAGAGCCCCTGCTGCATGAAAGACCGCGGATTAGGCCGACAATGGCG
>OHAD01002914.1_pt1 | contig 11889 bp, 13 predicted proteins | sample 1577011 | NCBI WGS metagenome assembly OHAD01 (sample SAMEA3541510, study PRJEB24748) | human gut metagenome | biome: human gut; feature: human-associated habitat; material: faeces | place: China | collected 2012
TACACCAACAACTGAAAAGAAACAGGAAACAACTACAACTGCAGCTGCAGCGAAGCAGGAGCAGATTGAAGCACAGACTACCGGCGGAGCCAGCGATAAGGTACCGGATCCAAATGTAGCACCTGTAGCGATCATTTCCGTATATCACAAGGGTGATGGTGACAGCCTGGTTCAGGATATGGATTCTTTGGACAATGATGAACTGGATCCACAGGCTCTGGTAAGTAAGATGACCGAGTATGGTATTTTTACAGAAGGCACACAGGTTTTAAATTTTAACATCACCGGAGAAGGCGATGTTAAGAAGGCAGTATTAGACCTGAACAAAGTGGAAAATGATGAAGGCGTTTCTGACAGCGTATTTCTGGTAGAAATTGGAAATACCTTTATTGAAAACTTTGAGTTATCCAGCCTGACTCTCAAGGAAAATGGAGCAGACCTGGCAGGAGCTACAGATCTTACTTATGTAGCTGATTATGAGAATGTAGATTAATAATGATTATAAATGATCGTAATAATGGATCATATAAAGACACCCTGAAAGACAAGATCTGGTTTTTCAGGGTGTTTTTGTGTTTACAGACAGACATACTTTTATACACACACTGCATACAATAAGTACTGACGTAGTAAGTCAGAACTGGCAAAAATGGGCTGTGGGAAGTGAGGAGTGGAAGTATGGCTGGTTATCGCAGGTTGATATCGTATATTTATGCATATGAAGGAGAAGAAAAAGGGAAAAACATTGGTTTCGCGAAGCTGGAAGCCAGGAACGGACAGTGCCGTCTGAGCATAAATGTAAAGAAGATCTATGCAGGGGGCAATGATATGGGAGTATATTTGCTGTCTTCTGGTCAGGAGATCTTTTTAGGAAATATTTTTATCCGCAATGGCAGCGGGGATTTCAGGACCTGCGTTAATGTGGAAAATGTAATGGGAACAGGCTGTTCTATGGACAGCTGTATTGGTCTGGTGATCCATGAAAAGGGAGAGGACTGGAGGATCTACAAAACTGTCTGGGAGGATGCAGTAGCCCAGGCTGCAGAACTGGAATTTGCAGAGGTTACTTCTGAAAAGAAGGGAGATCTCGATGAGCTTTTGAAAAAGCACATTGAAGGCATATCGTATTACCCGTACACGGTGACATTGAGTGGCCTCCGCAGACTTTATCTTCGCCTACAGCCCCAAACCACGACAATCTTCCCCCCGGGACGAAAGACTCATATACACACCCCACTACCCCGTCCGCCGGCCTGCGGCGGCGTCCTCACCTGCTTAATTAAAATATATCTTGCACAACTAAAATCACTTTAGTATACTTGTTAATATCCCATAAACATAAAAAATAAAGAACAGGTGGTAACAGTTCGCGCTGTCTGAACTGTTACAGCAGGTGGCAGATATGATATTTATCGGCGGAATCAGTTCCGGCATGAAACAGATTGAATATATGAAAACGGTTATCTGCAGCAGATGCGGAGCGTACGGAAGATATCAGGTCTTTATGACCTATATGTATTTCAGTTTTTTCTTTATTCCGCTGTTCAAGTGGAACAGGCGTTTCTATGTGAAGATGTCATGCTGCGGCGCTGTCTATGAGCTGGATCCGGAGATTGGCCGGAAACTGCTCAGAGGAATGGATGCGGAAATCCGTGAGACAGATTTGACTTTGTGCCGTGACGGAAGCGGCAATCCATGGGCTCAGGACGGTTCTCTGACGGGGCATTCGGGCAAAAGGTGTCCGGAATGCGGATATGAGGCGGCGGAAGAATTTGCCTATTGTCCGAAATGCGGACGTAAACTTTAGTAATCCAGCCAGAAACCATAGTATCAGCACTGCTGCTATAGTTTCGGAAACATGCTCCAGAGCGTTTTAGAAAAATGAGACTTAAGTGAAAAATGAGAAAAGAGGTAGAGAAGATGTTAAAAGCAGGAATTCAGGGAAGACAGGAAGTTATGGTGACAGAGGACAATTCTGCAAGCGCGCTTGGCAGCGGTCTTCTGGAAGTATTTGCAACACCGGCCATGGTGGCATTAATGGAAAAAACGGCGTGGATGAGCGTCGCTCCTTATATGAATGACGGTGAGGGAACCGTCGGAACAATGCTGAATATAAAGCATCTGGCGGCAACACCGGCAGGCATGATTGTCTGGTGCGAAAGCGAATTAAAAGAAGTAGATGGAAGAAGACTTGTATTCCATGTTGAGGCTTTTGACGAGAGCGGCAAAATCGGTGAAGGCGAGCATGAGAGGTTTATCGTTAAGAATGAAAAGTTTATGGATAAAGCGCTGGCAAAAAAAGAAAAATAAGCAATAGTTCAGATGGGGGATTGAGAATGGAGGACGCGTCCGGACCGGACCGGACCGGGTCCGGTGTGGTGAGGGGGCTGGCTGAGTCTTTCGTCCCGGCGGCCCCCACCTGTTTAACTAAAAACTTTATTGAAATTTAATATTTAAGAATAATCTATTCGGACTGCTGTCCATAGCAGTCCGGCGCGCTTCCTGAAGCGCCGTAATATGGCCGTTCGGCCGGAAAATCCAAACCAGATTATAACAAACCAAATACAGGAAGGGCAGGTGGAGTCTATGGATGCCTATTGAAGACAAAACGTTTTTTGATTATAATAAGAAGGAGACAGTGAATGGAGAAACAAATATTACAGTGGCACCCTGCCTTTCAGGCAATCCTGCAGATTGAATTTGGTGAGGAGGCACAGTATCTTCAGTTTTTGAAGGAATATAATCTGACTGAAAAGCCGCTGCAGATGGACACACTAATTATCAAAGCAGTATCTGGCAGGAAAATAAGAAAGAAGATAGGCGCTTTTTTCAGGCAATACAATATCGTGGAGTATAAAAGCCCCACGGATTATATCAGCATTAACGATTTTTACAAGGTAACAGGCTACGCCTGCGTATACCAGTCCAATACCAGGCAGATACTTGAGATATCTCCTGAAGACATGACTATTACTCTGGTCGGAAATCATTATCCCGGAAAAATGCTGAATTACCTGAAAAAGGTTCACAAAGCCGAGACTACAGAGATGTTTCCCGGAATTTACTATGTTACAGGCCTGCTGTTCCCCATGCAAATCCTGGTTATAGGCAGGCTGGATAAAGGGGAAAATATCTGGCTGAGCCGCTTGCGGGAAGATCTGGAACTTCACGGGGATATAGAGCCTTTAATGGCGGAATACCGGAAAGAAAAGCAAAATCCGTTATATGAGGCGGCTATGGATTTAATCATCCGGGCCAACTGGAAAAACAGTGAGGAGGGAAAAATGATGTGCAATGCTTTAAGGGAATTATTTGCGGATGAACTTGAAGAGAGAGAACACAGAGGGATAGAAAAGGGGATTGAAAAAGGAATAGAAAGAGGAAGAGAGGCGGGAAAGGCAGAGGCAGTCCTTGAATTGCTCGAGGAAACCGGACCTGTTCCGGAACAGCTTTCGGCCAGTATCCTGTCCCAGACCGATATGAAGACACTGACAAAATGGCTAAGGCTTGCGGCGAAAGCCGAATCGGCGGAGGCATTTAGGGAGGCCGCAGGATTATGAAGATAACATATATTCTTCACAGTTCCTTTCTGGTGGAGCTAGAGCATGTATCAATGCTGTTCGATTATTACGCAGGACAGCTGCCTGAGATAAGAAAAGACAGGCCTCTGGTAGTTTTTGCCAGCCATTTTCACGGAGATCATTTTGCACCGGTAATTTTTGATTTGGCAAAGGACAGGGAGGATGTGAATTACGTTCTCTCTAAAGACATCAGCAAAAAGAAGGTGCCGGACAATCTGATTGGCAGAGTAACCTTTGTAAAGGCTGGGGAAAAGCTGACCCTCTATACCGAAGGAAGGAAAGCCGGGCTGGAGATTGAAACGTTCAAATCCACCGATGAAGGGGTGGCTTTCTGGATTACCTGCGAAGGCAGTACCATTTACCATGCCGGCGATCTGAACAACTGGTGGTGGGAAGGTGAGGACAAGGCCTGGAACCATAATATGGCGGCAAATTACGCCCATGAGATGGAAAAGATGGAGGGACGCACCGTGGATGCTGCATTTGTCCCATTGGATCCGAGGCTGGAGCAGTGGTTTTATCTGGGGATGAAGGAGTTTATGGAAAAAGTCGACGCAAAGGCGGTAATACCGATGCATTTCTGGAAAGATTACAGTATAATTGAGAAGATGAGACAGCATCCGTCCAGTGAAGGATGGAGGGAGCGTCTTGTGGAAATTCACAGAGAAGGAGAGGAACTTGCTATATGAAATTTACATTTGCACATAATAACTTTAACGTAGTAGATTTAGAAAAATCCCTGAAATTTTACGAGGAGGCGCTGAACCTGCACGAAGTGCGCAGGAAAGAGGCGGCAGACGGCAGTTTTATCCTGGTTTATCTGGGCGACGGGGCCACAGGCTACCAGCTGGAGCTGACTTGGCTCAGGGACTGGGAGAAGGAGAGCTATAATCTTGGGGACAACGAGTTCCATCTGGCATTTGAGACGGATGATATGGATGCGTCTTTAAAGAAACACAGGGAGATGGACTGCGTCTGCTACGAGAATCCATCTATGGGAATTTATTTTATCTCGGATCCTGATGGATACTGGCTGGAGATAGTACCGGCAAAATAAGATGAAGGAGAATACGGAACATGCTCATTAAGAACGGACGGGTGATCGATCCTGAAAGCGACTTTGACGGCCTGGCGGATTTGCTGATCGAAAACGGAAAGATTAAAAAGATAGTAAAACGGGTAGACGGCGGGGCGGATAATACGGTTCCTGAGAGGGTAAACGGAGCGGATGAAGTGCTGGATGCATCGGGAATGATTATCGCTCCCGGGCTGGTAGATGTGCATGTACACTTTCGTGATCCGGGCCTGACTCATAAGGAGGATATTGAAACCGGCGCCGCTGCGGCAAAAGCGGGCGGATATACGACGGTGGTCTGCATGGCTAATACAAATCCGGCCGCAGATAATCCGGACACAATCGGCTACATCATAGAAAAAGGAAAAAAGACAGGGATCCACGTCCTCGCTGCCGCCGCCGTGTCTAAGGGGCTGAAAGGACGGGAGCTGACGGATATGGATGCGCTTAAAGCCTGCGGAGCGGCCGGTTTCACGGACGACGGTATTCCTTTAATGGATGAAAAGCTTGTAAAGCAGGCGATGGAGAAGGCCAGGGAGCTTAATCTGCCTCTCAGCTTTCATGAGGAAGATCCTGCCTTTATCATAAACAACGGAATCAACAAAGGCGTGGTATCGGAACAACTGGGAATCGGCGGTTCCCCGGCTCTTGCCGAGGATTCACTGGTAGCCAGGGATTGTATGATTGCCCTTCATACCGGCGCAGCGGTGAATATCCAGCATATCAGTTCCCGGAATTCCGTAAAAATGGTTGCCCTGGCAAAACAATTGGGCGCCGACGTTTGGGCAGAGGTAACGCCGCACCACTTTACTCTTGATGAAACGGCTGTCTTAAAGCACGGGACACTGGCAAAGATGAATCCGCCGCTGCGGACGGCAAAAGACAGGGAGGCCCTGATAGAGGGGCTAAAGAGCGGGGCAATTGATATAATAGCCACAGACCATGCTCCCCACAGCAGGGAAGAAAAGGAGAAGCCGCTGACGGCGGCTCCCAGCGGAATTATCGGCCTGGAAACAGCCCTGCCGCTGGCGGTCACCAACCTGGTAAAGGAGGGCCACCTCACTTACGTGCAGCTTTTTGAAAAAATGTGCCTGAACCCGGCCAGACTTTACCGCCTGGATTCGGGCCGTATAAAAGAAGGCAGTGATGCGGATCTTGTGATTTTTGATGACAGGGAGAGCTTCACTGTGGGAGACTTCGTTTCCAGGTCCTCCAATTCTCCGTTTACCGGTGAAACGCTATACGGCAGGGTCAGGTTTACAATCTGCGGCGGAAAGGTGGTATTTGAGGCTTGAACAGACAATATAAAGCGCTTTTGATGGATGTGGACGGGACACTCCTTGATTTTGACCGGGCGGAAGCCGCCGCATTCACGAAAGTATTGCAAAAATACGGCTTTGTCCCGGAGGAGCGGTTCATTCAGGAGTATCACAAAATCAATCAGGAATGCTGGGAAGCATTTGAAATCGGACAGATGGAGCGCGACCGCGTTCTTACTGTCCGGTTTGAACGCTTTTTTGGCGGGCATGGCCTGTCCATGAGCGGTGAGGAGGCCGAAGACGCGTACCGTGTCTGGCTGGGCGAAGGGGCATATCTGATGGAGGGAGCGGTAGAGATACTCGATTACCTGAAAGAGCGCTATCCCCTTTACGTAGTGACCAACGGCGTGGGAGCTACTCAGAGAAAACGGCTGAAGGCATCGGGCCTTGATAAGTATTTCCGTGATATTTTCATATCGGAGGAGGCAGGCAGCCAGAAGCCGCAGAAGGAATTTTTTGAATATTGCTTTGCCCATATCAAGGAGGCGGGGCCGGAGGAGATGATGGTTATTGGAGATTCTCTTACATCCGATATTCAGGGAGGCGTGAATGCCGGTATCGATACCTGCTGGTTTAATCCCCAGGGGAAGGAAAACAGGAAAAGGATTTCAGTTACGAGGGAAATACGAAGGCTCTCGGAGCTGAAGGCATTCCTTTAATAAGAATAAGGAGAATTAACCAATGAAGACAATGTTAAAGCGCGGCGCGGGGATACTGATGCCGATTTTCAGCCTGCCGTCTCCTTATGGGATAGGTACATTCGGGAGCAGCGCATATGAATTTATAGACCTGTTAAGACAGGCCAGACAGAATTACTGGCAGGTTCTGCCGATGGGGCCGACCAGCTATGGCGACAGCCCGTACCAGTCTTTTTCAGCTTTTGCCGGTAATCCTTATTTTATCGATCTTGATATGCTGAAAGAGGAAGAATTGCTGACACAGGAGGAAATCGATGCCTGTTTCTGGCTGGACAAACAGGAAGAAGTAAAATATGATGCGGTTTTTTATTACCGCTTTCCACTGCTGAAAAAGGCGTACACAAGAAGTTTACATAAAACGACGGAAGCATACCGGCAGTTTTGTGAGAAAAATCAGTTTTGGCTGCCGGATTACAGCCTTTATATGGCTTTGAAAAAACATTTCGGTGACAATGAATGGCTGGCGTGGGAGGAGGATGCCAGATTCAGAAAGCCTGAAGCCATGGAGAAATATAAAACAGAACTGAAAGAGGAGATAGATTACTGGAAATTCCTTCAGTATAAATTTTTTGAACAATGGGAAAAACTCAAAAAGTATGCGTCAGATAACGATGTTAAAATCGTCGGGGATATCCCCATTTACGTTGCGCTCGACAGTGCGGACGTCTGGAGCCACTCGGAACTTTTCCAGCTGGATGAGGAAGGCCTTATACCGCTGAAGGTGGCCGGAGTGCCACCGGACGCGTTTTCCGATGAGGGCCAGTTATGGGGCAACCCTCTTTATAACTGGGATAAAATGGAGAAAACGGGATTTGCCTGGTGGAAAGAGAGGATGAAGGCGTCATCCGCTCTCTACGATGTAATCCGCATCGATCACTTTATCGGAGTGGTTCAGTATTATTCCATCCCGTATGGTGCGGAAAATGCCAAATCAGGGCAGTGGGAAAAAGGGCCGGGAAAGAAACTGACGGATGCCATAAGCGAAGCGGTTGGGGCGACAAAAATCATAGCCGAGGATCTTGGAATTTTCAGCCAGGATGTCAAGGATCTGCTGGCTGAAACCGGATATCCGGGAATGAAGATAATTGAATTTGCATTCAGCGGGGACCGCTTCAATGAGCATCTTCCCCATTGCTATGAACCGAATTCCGTCGTATATGGAGGCACCCATGACAATGAAACGCTTGCCGGTTACTTTAAAACAGAGAAGAGGCAGTGGTGGGAGCTGCAGTATATTGCCGACTATCTGGGAGCCGCACATCAGAGCGAGGTTGTGGATAAAGTATTCCGGGCGGCTTACGGTTCGGTGGCCAGTGTGGCTGTATTTCAAATGCAGGATGTGCTGAAGCTGGATAACTGGGCCAGGATGAACACACCGAGTACGGTGGGGAAAAACTGGAGATGGAGGATGAAGCCGGGGCAGTTTGGAGAGGAACAGACGGGCTACCTGGCATGGCTGGTCGATACATTCGGCCGTTTCCAGGAAGGCCGTTAAGTCTGAACCAGAATCAATAAAGACAGGAAGGTTACTATTTTCAGCCGCTATTTGGCGAGGCGGCGAATAGTAACACGGGAGGTGATAATATGTGCAGAAAAATCATGAACAGATTTGCATTGCTGCTGCTTCTGACAGCGGCCGTTGCCCTGATGACAGCAGGCTGCGGTAAAAAAACGGATCCTGCCGGGACAGGACAGTCCACGGGGGAAGAGACGGTACCTTCCGGGGCGGAAAACGAAAGTACGGAAGACCCGAGGATAATGCCGGAGCTTCAATCGGAGGATGATATCGGTATTTTCTGCGGCACTGTCAAGGATGCCGGAATGAATACAATGGTGGTTGCGAATAAAGAATATCCGGACGGCGTCGTGTTTGCAAAAGAGGATGCGGCCGTGAGCCTGGCGGACGGACTGCTTCTGGAACACGAGGTCACGGTCTTCTACCGGGGGAAGATAGATTTGTCCTCGTCAAGCGGTGTAAAGGCAGAGCTTGTAAGAGACCCCAGGGACGGAGATAAAGACTGCCGGGCGGGCGTGGTATCGGGAGAAGTCCTTGGAGTCGGTATGAGTGTTATCACAATCAAGACCGGGACAGGGACAGAGGTTTCATTTGAACAGGAACCCAAGCCGGTTAACCTCACAAGCGGGCCGCTGGAGGGTGATAAAGTGACGATTTTTTATTCCCATAAGCCGGGGGAGACAATCTACGTGCCGGAGCTGATTCAGTGATTTGAAAGCGGCAAAGATGCAAAGAAACTGCCGAACGGCGGCAGGTTAGAGTTTGATAATCACAATTGAATAAGATGGGCGGCGTGGCAAAAGGAGAGAAGTCAGCATTGATTGACTTCTCTCCTTTTGTAGTGCGCCTGGCGGCGCACGTCACTAACAGATGAAAGTTCCGAATCCACCCTGGTAGTGGGAAGATAGCCACACCTCGCGGAATAGTGGCCGTGAATAGTAACGAGATAAGTAACGGATCATGGTGCCTGAACTGGTTCTTTACGGTTCGGCCTTCTCCATTTCAATCGTATATTTCTCATAAGCATTGATCACAACGGTATCCCCGTAAACAGAACTGCGCTTAAATTTCCCGCCGTAATTAGCATGGACATGGCCATGGATAAAGTAGGCCGGTTTATATTTTTCCAGCAGCCGGTTAAAGGCCTGGAAACCGGTGTGCGGAATATCTTCCCCGTCATTGAACCGATAGGCCGGAGCATGGGTTACGAGAATGTCGAAGCCCCTGTTCAGAGCCAGCTTTGGCCACAGCCGGAATACTCGCCGATTCATGGCGTTCTGGGTATACTGGTTGAGGCCGTCACGGTAGCGCAGGGAGCCTCCCAATCCGAGAATCCTGATTCCTTTATAGTTATAAATTGTATCTTCTATACAGATGCAGCCTTCCGGGGGCGTCTGTTCATAGCAGTCATCGTGGTTTCCATGGACATAGAGAACCGGGGCATGGGTAAAGGTCGCCAGGAATGAGAGGTATTGAGGAGCCAGATCGCCGCAGGAGATAATCAGATCCACCCCCTCAAGTTTGGCCTTTTCAAAATAATCCCACAGAGATCGTGATTCCTGGTCGGCCAATGTCAGTATTTTCATCAAATCGTTCCTCCGTCTTTCGGCTTTCTGAGACCCTGAAGGCGGACTACCGGCCTTGCTTCGTCTGCCAGCATTTCAAAATCAGGTATGGAGCCGATGACATTATCGGCCAGCCAGTTCATCGTGATAATCTCTTCGGGAGCCAGCGTATGATCGTCATCTTTTTGTATCATCCCGTCCTGGGAATACAGCGTTCCGGAAAACGGATGGAAGGAGCCGGATTCCACGGCACGGCGCATGAATTCCACCAGTTTTTTCGTTCCGGCTGCCAGATTCTGGGTATAGATGATATCAACGACACCTGCCGACAGGCCCCACCAGTAATTTAGGGCTCTGCTGTCGGATGATTCATTATCATGCCAGGAACCGCTGATAATGCTCGTTATGATCTTCTCGTAAAATTTTCCCCAGTTCCAAAGCGGAGTGGCCGCATTAAACGGCATGGTTCCGTCGGCCGCATTTTCAAACCGGTATAAACCGAACTGGCGTGAAGCGAACCGCGGGATTATCATATCCTGGCTGGATACATATGAGATGTGGTGTTTCCTGAAATATTCAACAATGTCATCCTCTTTGACGGTGGACCATTTCAGAAAAATCTCGGCTCTTGGATTTACCATGCGTGCACCAAGCGCAAAGGCATTGATATTGGCAGTCATGCCGTAAATCGGGTAATCGGCGATGTAGCCGATACGGTTGTTGTCTGCCAGAGTCCCTGCTATCATGCCGCAGAGAAATTTGGCCTCATACATTCGTCCGTAGTAAGTCCTTATGTAGCGGTGGGAAGTGTTCAGGGAGCAGTTGAGGATTCTGACATCGGGATACTCCACTGCGGTTTTCAGGCTGGAGGGAATAAATTCGGGCGTTGTGGTGAAGATAATGCCGCACCCTTCGTCAACCGCCCGTTTAATTGCCTCCTGGGCTTTATCACCGGCCGTGACATTGTCTATACAGATGGTTTCCACCTGGTTTTTAAATACTTCTTCCACATGGCGCCTGCCCAGCTCATGGGCGTAGGTCCAGCTGGAGGAAGCTGCGTTTTTGGAATGGATAAATGCGATCTTCACCTGTTTCGGAGACGGCGGAAGCAGGATATCGATAAACTTTTTCTTTGGGGCGGTGCCTACGGGATCCATGACCAGTTCGACGGACTGCTTCTCTTTCAACAGAGTAAATTCGTCCCAGATCTTTGCGATATTTTCCCTGATTTTAGAGGGCGGGTCATCTCTTAAGGCCGGATAACCGTAAATATCGAGGTAGGACAGAAGGGCGTCACCGTTCTTGATTGGCAGGCGTCCGCCTCCTCTGGCCAGATAGGCGCTGTGGAATTTGACATAGACTGCAGAAAAATCCATCCGGGTCTCTTCGTCCCAGGGAATTTTGCTTCCGCCGGCAACAGCAGCGGACAGGCGGGGAAAGACACCTTCTCTGCCGGCCAGGATATAGTTGATTCCCGTAAGACGGTGAAAATCCATATATTCATAATAAATAATATTGTCGGTTTCCTTTGTCCTGCGCGGTATGAAACGCGTTACGACAGCGGGAATAAAGGGGGCGTCAAAATATTTCAGGACACTGACCCGCTTGTTTCCTTCCACGATATAAAAGTGTCCCATAAATTCGCAGGCGGTCACTGGTTCCCTGATACCTTCTTTCAGATGGGAGCCGCAGAGATTGATCCATTTGGCGGCAAATTCCGAATGCGGATCCAGAAGGGGCATATAATTGGGCGCAAAGGCTGTCCTGCGGCCGATACTTCTTGTTCCCGCTATCAGCTCCGACGGAATCTGCTGTAAACCTAAGCTTACTTCCGATACGATATCAATATGGGAAATACTTTCGTCCAGAGCCTGCAGATAAGGATAGCTTCCCTCGGCCAGGTGCCGCTGATACTCCTTCTTACCCGCTTTATAAGCTTTAGAATAATCGTCGAAAGACATAATATACCTCCAGTCCGGATTTTGTTTTTACGCTATTTTGAGTATAACACAGGAAGAGGACGGCTGCAATGTGTCTGGTGGGACTGTAGATGGAGATTTAATTAAGCAGGTGAGGACGCCGCCGCAGGCAGCGGACGGGGTGGTGGGGTGTGTATATGAGTCTTTCGTCCCGGA
>OHAD01002919.1_pt1 | contig 11882 bp, 13 predicted proteins | sample 1577011 | NCBI WGS metagenome assembly OHAD01 (sample SAMEA3541510, study PRJEB24748) | human gut metagenome | biome: human gut; feature: human-associated habitat; material: faeces | place: China | collected 2012
CTGTTAAAGCAGAAGGTGTTCGTCTTGGCGACCTTGCTTTAGTAGGTGACAGTTACGCGACAGTTATTAAACTTGACAGAGACATTGTATCTCTTCAGGTATTTGCAGGTGCACAGGGTGTTGGAACCAGCGATTCTGTTCGTTTCCTTGACAGACCTATGATGGTTTCCTTCTCAGAGCATCTGCTCGGACGTGTATTTGACGGAGCAGGAGTTCCAAGAGATCACGGTCCGGCACTTACAGAGAACATGATTCCGATCGGTGGACCTTCATTTAACCCTGCAAAACGTATTCTTCCTAAGAATATGATCCGTACAGGTATTCCGATGATCGACGTGTTCAATACACTGGTAGAGAGCCAGAAACTCCCGATTTTCTCTATTTCAGGTGAGCCTTACAATGCGTTACTTTCACGTATCGCTCTTCAGGCAGAAGTAGATGTTATCGTACTTGGAGGTATGGGTCTGAAATATGACGATTACCTTACATTCCGCGATACACTTGAAAAAGGTGGAGCAATGAGCCACACAGTTATGTTTATTCATACAGCAGCTGACCCGATCGTTGAGTGTACACTGGTTCCAGATATGTCTCTTGCTGTTGCAGAGCAGTTCGCTCTTGCCGGAAAGAAAGTACTTGTACTTCTTACTGACATGACAAACTACGCAGATGCACAGAAAGAGATGGCTATCACGATGGAGCAGGTACCATCAAACCGTGGTTATCCGGGAGACCTTTACAGTTGCCTTGCATCTCGTTATGAGAAGGCAGTTGATATCGAGGGTGCAGGTTCTATCACAATCCTTGGTGTTACAACAATGCCAGGTGATGATGTAACTCATCCGGTACCTGATAATACAGGTTATATCACTGAAGGTCAGTATTATTTGAAAAATGGACATATCGAGCCATTCGGTTCTCTTTCACGTCTGAAACAGAACGTAAATGGTAAGACAAGAGATGACCACCGTGCATTGATGGATGGTATGATTCGTCTGTACTCACAGTACAAGGAAGCTCTCGAGAAGAAATCCATGGGATTCCTTATGAGTGAATGGGACGAGAAACTCCTGAAATACGGTGAATTGTTCGAAACAAAATTAATGGACCTTAGTGTTAATATCCCACTTGAAAATGCACTTGATCTTGGTTGGGAAATTCTTGCAGAGTGCTTCGAGCCAAATGAGACTGGTTTGAAGACAAGTCTTCTGCAGGAGAGATGGCCAAACAAAGAAGCATTAAACTAAAAGGAGCAGCTGATGGCTATCAAACTTACAAAAAATGAGCAGAAGGTGCAGAAAGACCACCTGAAACAGTATCAGCGCTATCTTCCTACTCTGCAGCTTAAAAAACAGCAGTTGCAATCGGTAATTATGAAGACGAAAGCTGAACTGGAGCAGAAGGAAGTCGAACGTGCTCAGATGATTGGAGACTTGGATGACTGGGTTGCAGTTTTCGCGGAGAATGAAATCTTCGATGAAGAGAAAAAACTCGATCACCTGGTACAGCCAGAGACAGTTATCTGTAAGAATGAGAACATCGCAGGTGTAACGGTTCCAACATTTCAGGAGCTGACATTTAAAGACATTGTTTACGATGTTGACGACTATCCTTTGTGGGTTGATACTGCAATTGTAAAACTTCGTGAGATTGCTCGTCTGGATGCATTGGTATCTACACTTCGAAAACAGGAAACACTTCTTGAGAATGAGCTTCGTGCTACATCTCAGAGAGTAAATCTGTTCGAGAAAGTTAAGATTCCGGAGGCAAAGGAGAATATCCGTGTGATCGGTGTATTCCTTGGAGATCAGCAGACAGCGGCCGTTGTCCGCGGAAAGATTTCAAAGAAAAAACTTGTGGTAATTCTATAATCTGTGGTAGAAAAACTTTTGAAGGGTTTAAAATAAAACCACTTCCAAAAAGAAAAAATATTGTTTTGACAAAGAGTGATTTTTCTTTTGAAGGAGTAAGAAGATTTAAGAATATAGAAGATTTGATTAATTTTGTAAAAGAAAATCCAAAAGAGAAGTTTTTTGTTTGTGGAGGGATGAGTATCTATGAGCAATTGATTGACTTTTGTTCAAGAATGTATATTACAAAATATGAGGAAAAAGAAGCAGTAGAAGCGGATAGTCATTTTCCAAAGATTGATGAAAAAGTATGGAAAGTTGTTGAAAAAATTGATGGTAAAAGTGAAAATCCAAAATTGACCTTCTATACTTACGAAAGGATTTAAGGTATGAAAAAAGAAGACATAATTATAAAAAAGAGTAGAAAAAAACAGAGCAAAGTGAAAAAATGGTTTTGGAATATATTATTTGTAATATGTTTAGGAGTTTTTGTTTATTCTGCAGGAAATATAATCAAAGATTATTATGGTTCATATAAGGCAGGTAAAGATTTAAGTAATCTAAAAGAATCGGTTTTTAAGTCATCAAATAATGCCAATGAGAAAAAAACGGATAAAGAAAAAGTTGTAAATTTGGAAGAATTAAAAAAATTAAATTCCGACTCAATAGGTTGGCTTGAAATTCCGGGAACAAATATAGATGAGCCTTTAGTTCAAGGAAAAGACAATGATTACTATCTTTGGAGAGATTTTAAGAAAAACAAATATCCTGTAACGGGAACATTATTTTTAGATATGTATAATAAAGCGGATTTTTCAGATAGAATCAGTTATATATTCGGACATAATATTTGGGATAAAACAAAATTTTATGATTTAAGAAAATTTGAGGATAAAACATTTTTAGAAAATCATAAGACGTTCTACGTTTATACAGAAAAAGGAAAATTGGAATATGAAGTATTATCAGTTGACCTTGTAGATCCGGATACTCCACTTTATGAACTTAGTTCAAAGAGAAATGAAGATGTGGACGCGATGAAAAAAGAATTGAGTAAACATATTTCAAAATCTGAAGTTGATAAAATTGATAAAAATACAAAACTCTTGATGCTGGTAACTTGTAAAACACCTGATGACAATACAGCAAGGAGAATTTTGTTTGCAAAATTGAAAGAGAAGTAAATTTTTAAGGAGATTTTACATCTCCTTTATTTTTTGTGAAAAATTGTAAATTTTAATGATTTATAGTATAATTTGTATTAATATTAAATTTTGATTTTAATATAAAGGAGAATTATGGACAAGATAAGTGTTATCGTACCTGTATATAATGTAGAAAAATATGTTAAAAAATGTTTAAATTCAATTTCAAATCAAACATATGAGAATATAGAAATTATTATAGTTAATGATGGAGCAACTGATAATAGCGAAAATATTTGTAAAGAATTCGTTGAAAATGAAAATAGAGCGAAACTTTATATTAAAGAAAATGGCGGATTATCCAGTGCAAGAAATCACGGAATGAGGTTTGTAACAGGAAAATATGTATTATTTATAGATTCTGACGATTATATTGCAGAGGGAATGATTGAAGAACTTTATAAAAATATAAAAGGAGAAGATGCAGATGTATCTGTTTGTGGGGTTTATAATGTTTATTCAGACAATCAATCTCCACAATGTAAGGAAGAAATTTATTTTTGTTGTGGAAAGGAAAGATTTTTAAAAGAATATTTTATCGGAGAAAAAATTCCCGGCACTATCTGTAATAAACTCATATCCTATGAAATTGCAAGTAAGATTTCGTTTCCTGTGGGCAAAATTTATGAAGATGCTTTTTATCAGTTTGAGCTTGTAAAATATGCTAAAAAATATGTTGTAACAACAAAGCCATATTATTATTATTTTCACAGAGAAAATAGCATTACAACAAAACCTTATACTGTAAAAAATATGAATTGCATAGAAATTTATTCCAATTTTTATGATTATATAAATAGAGAAATTCCTTCTCTTTCAGAATATGCTTTTTTCAGGCTTTCCTATGCGTATTTTATGGTCTTCGATAAGATGTTATTGAGTGAAGATTATAAAAACATTCTAGAATATAGAGAAATTTTAGGTTTTTTGAAGAATAATTTTTGGAAAATTTTTAAAAATAAAAATTTTAGAAAAGGTAGAAGAATAGCTGTATTAATGTTAAAATTAAATGTTAAATTATATAGATTTTTGCTTTTAAAAGATTTGAAAAGAAAAGGAGTAAATGCTTAATGGAAATAAAATATCTTTCTATGGATGAAATAAAATCCGTAGAGCTTGAAATTCTAAAATATATTCACAATTTTTGCATTGAAAATGATATAAAATATTTTTTAAATTATGGAACTTTAATTGGAGCTGTAAGACATAAAGGCTTTATTCCTTGGGATGATGATATTGATATTTGTATGTTTAGAAAAGACTATGAAAAGTTTATAGATTTATTTTCAAAAGATGATGGAATTTATAAGATTTTGTCTTTAGAAACTGATGACAAGTACTATAATAATTTCATAAAAGTTATAAATTCAAAGACTAAGATAGAAGATGAAAGAAATTATAAAACTTATGACTTAGGAATTTTTATTGATATTTTTCCGATAGATTCTTTTGATGATTTAAAATTAGTTGAAAAAACATATAAGTTAGAAAGTTTTAAACTTTTATCTTTTTCAAAAAAAGAAAATATACAGTATGGGGACAGTAAGTTGAAAGATTTTGTTAGATTATTTTTCTGGACGATGTTAAAACCTGTATCTCCAAGAATCTTTGCAAAGAAGATAAAGGAAGCGGTTGAAAAATATTCCAAAGAAAACGGAAAATATTTTGGAGTTATAGGTTGTTCAAAATTGAAATATGATGATGTTTTTGATTATAATCCATTTGATGAACTGGCAGAGTTCGAGTTTGAAGGCTGTAATTTTTTTGCGCCGAAAAAATATGATGAGATTTTGAAAAAATATTATGGCGATTATATGAAATTTCCGCCTATTGATAAACAGAAATATCCTCATGAAATCAAGGCTTATTTTGTAGATTAGGAGAATAAAATGAAAGAGAGACTAACGGTTGATGAACTAAAAAATTATGAATTAAATATTTTAAAGTTTATTGATTATGTTTGTAAAAAGTATGATATAAAATATTTTGTAAATTATGGAACACTACTTGGAAGTGTTAGACATAAAGGATTTATTCCTTGGGATGATGATATTGATATTTCAATGTATAGAGAAGACTATGAGAGATTTCAAAAAGCTGTTATTGAGGAAGATAATGAGAGATATGGGATTTTATCCAAAGATAACAGCGAGTGGTATTTTCAAAATTTTTTTGTAGTCATAGATAAACATACTCTTTTGGAAGATAATGTAAAGAGAAATAGACGAGATAGTAATGTTTTTGTTGACGTTTTTCCAATTGATAAATTTAATGACTTAAATTTTGTGAAAAAAGCTCATTTGATGGTAACTTTAAAACATATTTGTTTCATAAAGAAAAAATATATAATTCATAAAGATAGCAGAATAAAAGATTTTTGTAGAGTTGTCTTTTGGTATTTGTTGGCATTTGTAAATCCAAGATATTTCACAAAGAAAATTGAAAAACTAGTAGAAAGATATTCTGATGATAATGGTATTTATGAGGGAGCTGTAGGTGTTGACAAAACGGGAATGAAAGAAGTTTTTAAAGCGGGAACTTATGAGGAATTAATAGAATTACCTTTTGAAGATATGATGGTACCTGCTCCTAAAAATTATGATAAGATTTTAACTCAATTTTATGGATATTATATGCAAAAACCTTCTGATGCAGAAATTGAATATAAATCACATCTTTTAGATGCTTACAGAATAAAATAAGGGAGAATTAATTTTAGATATGGCAAAAAATATAAAAGTTAACGCTTTAGCTAGCGTTTTAGTTAGGGTTTTTAATATTCTGTTTCCGCTTATCACAGGTCCGTATCTTGCTAGAATTTTGAGTAAAGAGGCCTATGGCGAATTTAATGTTGCAAACTCTATATTAAACCTATTTATTCCGTTTGCCGCTTTTGGAATATATAGTTATGGGATACGTTCAATAAGCAGAGTTAAAAATAATATTAAAGAGATAAGTAAAAATTTTACTGTTCTTTTCTCTATAAACTTAATAAGTTCTTTAGGTATTGGGATTTTGTATATTGGATATATGTTTTTAAATGTAAATTCCAATATGTATATGTTATATATTGCACTTAGTATTCAAATTTTTACTCAATTTGTATCAATTGAGTGGATGAATGAGGCTTTTGAAAACTATGGTTTTATTCTTTTTAAGACATTATTTGTCCGTGTACTTATGCTTGTTTCAATTTTTGCATTTGTAAAAAAAGCTGATGATATAGTAAATTATGCTTTTATATTATCAATTACAAATCTTGTAAACTATTTGATAAGTTTTTACTATATAAAAAGAAAAGTAAAGTTTGTAAAGATTGAGTTAAAAGACATTTTAATACATATAAAACCATTGATTGGAATGTTACTTTTAGCCAACTCATATATGTTATACACTGCGTTGGATAGGGCAGTACTCTCATTATTGGATGCTAAGATTTCAGTTTCATATTATACCTTTGCATTGTCAATAGCTCAACTAATTACGAGTGTAGTTTATTCTATAATAGTAGTAAGTATTCCAAGGCTTTCGTATTATCATGGGAATAGTGATGAAAAAAATTATACGGAATTGTTAAATCAAGTTGCAAGAACCTTTTTATTCTTAGTAATTCCGATGGGTATTGGATTAAGCTGTGTTTCTGATGAAGTAATGTTGATATATGCGGGAGAAAAGTATTTGGAAGCCGGTTTTATTTTAAAGTTGTTTTCACTTAGGATTGTTATGTGGGCTTTAGATCAACTTCTTGCAAATCAAGTTTTATTTGTAAGAGGATATGAAAAAAATATAACGGCATTTTATTTTATAGGTGGTTTTTTGAACTTGATTTTAAATATAGTTTTATTGAAATTAAAAGTTGTTCAAGCTGAATATTTTGTATATACAACCTTATTTTCAGAAATTGTAGTATTGATAATTCAAATTTACTTTATAACTAAAAGAAATATTATTTCCATAAACGAAATATTAAAATCTTATGTAAAATATATACTATGCGCCGTTCCGTTCTTTGCAATAACTTATGGAATAAATCATACTTTAAAATATTCATTAAATTTGAATTTACAATTTTTTGTTCAAATTATTTGTCGAATCATGTCGAACTCTTTTTCTTGCATTTTAGCCCGCCATGGGCTATACTATAACAAAGCATTTCATTTCAGTAAGTCTATTTAATATCATCTCTGGTATCTTCGGCGCTCTGCCGCTTCAGAAATCTCATGCTTTTCCCATATAGCAGCAGGAAGGTTTCTGACCAAAATGTAGAGATTTACATTAAGAGGCCTTCCACCATCTTTATAAGGAGGTCTTCTATGAACAATGTATCTTTACCTGTAAACCGTATTTACAAGGATCGACTCTACAAGATGATTTTTAATGACAAATCAGAATTACTGAAACTTTACAATGCAATTAACGGAACTCATTATGATGATCCTGCAATGCTAACAATTACTACATTGGATAACGCAATCTACATGACAATGGAAAATGATCTTTCCTTTATTATTGATATGCGCCTGGCACTTTATGAACAACAGTCCACGGTAAATCCCAACCTACCTTTACGCTTTCTCATGTACATAACAGATATTTATTCAGCCTATACGAAAGACATGAACATATATGGTTCCAAGAAAGTGCAGATTCCGCTGCCTTCCTTCGTAATCTTTTATAATGGTGTGAAGTCGCAGCCAGACAGGACAGAATTTCTTCTTTCAGAGTTATTTCATCCAACAACCGACCAACCAGCGTTGGAATTGAAAGCGGTTATGCTTAACATCAATAAGGGGCATAACCAGGAATTAATGAATGCCTGTCATACCCTTCGTGATTACTCCGAATATGTTGCTCGCATTCGTACCTATTCTGCTGAAATGCCACTGACTGACGCAGTTGAGAAGGCAATTACCGAATGTATCCATGAAAACATCCTGCGGGATTTTTTACTAAAGAACCGAGCGGAGGCGAAAGCTATGAGTATTTATGAATATGATGAAGAGAAAACCTTGCGTATGTTTCGGGAAGAGGGTTATGAAGACGGAGAACGGAATGGAAAAATCCAGGCAACTATTGAAATGTGTTTGGAATTTAACCTCTCTTCAGATGCCATTGTTCAAAAACTAATGACGAAATTTCAGTTTTCTGAAAACCAGGCACAGGAATATCTAGACAACTATATAGCTCAAAATTCTTAAACTAATTTTTTCTATGAATAATTGTAATTTCATAATATCCTTGCGCAAAACTGGCGGAGGATAAATACTTCCTTCATCTGGAAGCATCTCCCCCGCCGCCTTAATTCCTACAGAAATTCCTTCAGCTTCTCCACATTCTCCTCTTCGAATTCCTGCAGCCGTTCCATCAGTTTTTTGACGTCTTTCTCCACGTCATTTTCGTACTGATGAAGCTTTTTCACGGCTTCGGTAATTCCCATGCTGCTGCCCTGGATCAGCATTTTGGCGATGTGGGAGGTGGAGTCATCGGCCATGGTCTGGAGGTTAACCATAAGGTAGGTGCGAATTTTTTCAAAGGTGCCAAGACCTTTTTCGTCATATCCGCTCCGATTCAGAATATCCCTGGCTTCGTTATGAAACTTCCGATAGCCCTCAATCTGCTTTTCCAGACATGTCTGCAATTTTTCGTCTTCCGTGATCTCAAGCAGCTGCTCCAAGGTGTCTATACCCATCTGGGAATTCTGATACACATAGTTTAGAAATTCTACATCGGCATTCATAAGCGTGTCTCCTTTACTGTAAATCCATTTCTTTACATATGAAATAATAAAACTATCCTCTATGTCTATTGTAGAATTCCCATTTTTGCCGTTATTATTCCAATACACGCCCATATTCTGTCCTTCTTTTCGCTAAGTATAATTTCCAAATCAACCCATAGCCTGCTTGCGCCATTTTGTTATTTTGATAAAGATTCCCTCCAAGCCATGCTTACATGGACAAAGAAGCCACAAATATTTGAAAGGCTGGACAGTATGAACAACAGAAGCAGACCATGCAAAGCCTCAACTTGCAGCTATTCACTTTTACTCATACTTCACAATTTCCTTCTTCAATCTCTTCATGATCCTTTTTTCCAACCTGGAAATATAAGACTGTGAAATTCCCAGAAGGTCCGCCACTTCTTTCTGTGTTTTTTCCCTTCCCTCCTGTCTTCCAAGCCCGAACCGCAGTTTGATAATCGTCTGCTCCCTGGGAGAAAGCTTGGAAATTGCTTTTCCAAGAAGCTTGATCTCCACCTCGTTCTCCAGCCTCTGGGAGATCACATCATCATCCGTTCCCAAAATATCAGAAAGCAAAAGCTCGTTTCCGTCCCAGTCCACATTCAGTGGCTCATCTATGGAAACCTCCATTTTCGTCTTACTGTTACGTCTGAGATACATAAGAATTTCGTTTTCAATACATCTGGATGCATACGTAGCCAGCTTAATATTTTTTACCGGGTTAAAAGTATTGATTGCCTTGATCAGCCCAATCGTACCAATGGAGATCAGATCCTCCACACTCACACCTGTATTATCAAACTTTTTGGCTATATAGACCACCAGCCTGAGATTGTGCTCGATCAAGGTAGACTTAGCTTCTTTCTCTTCTGGTGTACCCAGTTTTTCAAGGATCCTCGCTTCTCTTTGTGTTTCCAGTGGCGGCGGCAGAATATCACTTCCACCAATATAATAAACCTCTCCCTGTCTGCCGAGCAGGAATCTGGGCATTACCTGAAATGGATAATACGCTGCACTTGCTGATCTGTTCATGAATAAGTCCCCCTCCTAATGCAAAATTCTGGAATTCAACAGTACCTGGTACTCTTTTCCCAAAGCAGAGGGTTCCACGGCCAGCGCCAGCACCGGATTTGCCACATGAATCACCTCCCTGGGAGTGTGAATACAAAGGTCATCTAACACCACTGCCAACACGCCTTCCTCCCCGATTGTCTTATAGGGCAAAAAGTGCGGATGCAAGTCAGCCGGCTCTGTACCTTCCAGCTCCCCTGGGTTCTCCTTAAGGTGTTTCAGCCTGTCTGCATTTTCCTGCGGAAGCAATGCTTCCAGAACCTCCGGTTTTATAATAAATACCTCCTTCTGGCTGATGGGGTCTACAAGAAAATTTCCTGTATCCCAAAGCCCGAAAAACGGTTGTACATTTCCCCGATAGGACAGGGTAACTGGATAAATATTTTTCCATCTGGCACGGAAAGAATCGCTAAGATAGATCAGTGCACTAAGTCCCATGTAGGCTCCTGCGGCAACAATCAAAAAGCGTATGGGTGTCGTCTTTTTTACAGGTGCCGCTTCCATAAGGCCTCCCATAAAAAAAGCCATCAGGTAAACAGTCACCAGTGCTTTTACCAGAAGTCCGTTTTTCTTAAGATCCAGTCCAAGAACCAGCATGCCCCAGGCACATCCTCCATGGAGCAGTACCTTTGCAGGAAAAATCATATCCGGCAGTACATATAAAATGAGGCAGGAAAACAGAGCGCCAACGGCTGCCGCCAGCAAAATCCTTCCACGATTTCTTTTTCGCAGGAAAAGCTTTCCTACAATGCAAAGAAGAACGTAATCCATTAAAAGATTCGTCAGAAAGACGATGTCTATGTATACGTCATAATACATAAAAAGCCCCCTGTGGCCTGTCGTCCGTTACCTTTTGCGGTAACGTCAATCCTTAACTTTGGTAAGTGAACCCATTATACGGTCACAGAGGGCGCAGATTTTGTCAAAAAGGGGCGGGAAATCCTAAGAATTTCTCGCCCCAAATCGACAGCATGATCTGTCATTTTTCGTTATTTTGTTCTAAATTAATTCTGTCAATATTATTTTCAATTAAAGCAATTCATTTTTTCATGCTTCGTGCAAAATTAATTCTACTGCTTTAATTCGTCTTCTTCATTTTTCTCATGTAAAGCATCCAGAAGACTTCTCAGTTCTCCAATCGGAAACTGTCCCGGTGCAGATGCGGCGCCAACTGTTCCAAAGGTAATGCCAGAGCCGAAGTTCTCTCCGGAAATTCGGGTAATAGAACCAATACTTCCCATTGCCATGGATACCAAAGGCTTTTCGCACTCCTGTCTCATAGCATTTGTTGCCTCCATAATTGCTGCCACGTCTTCGAAACCATGAGGCATTACCGCCATTTTCAAAATATCAGCGCCTGATTTTTCCATTTCGCGGAAGCGGTTTAAAAGAACCTCCTGGCTGTCTGTTTTGTGGAAATCATGGGAAGAAGCGATCACTTTGACTCCTTCTTTTTGAAGCTCTGCCACCAGCTTTTTCTTCTCTTCCGAATTACTCATAACTTCCACATCAACCAGGTCTGCCTTTTTGCCTTTTGCAATATTTATATTGCAGGCAGCGTAATCCTCCAGAGAAATGGTAATATTTCCGCCTTCCTCACTTGTCCGGATTGTAAAAAGCAGTGGTGTTTCACCAAGAATTTCTGCCAACGCTTCAAGCACATTCTGGCAGGCTTCCGGATTCATCAGTTCTTCAAAGAAATCTGCACGCCATTCCACCAGATCTGCAGCCGCTTTTTTCGCATCCTCTGCTTCCTGGCAGATTTTTTCTCTGGTGGTTCCAGTAAGAGGAACGCAGATTTTCGGAATTCCTGCTCCAATGGTCAGGTTCTTTATCTGAATAGGTTTTGTCATTTCTTGACATCTCCTTTCTCATAGAATAATATATACTTAGTAATACTTTAATGATTTCCAGTTTTAAACTAAATGAAAGTTCATGTTCCAATATCTTAAGGCTGTTCATACTAGAGCGTGTTTGAAAAAGGCTTTCTGCAAGATGTGCGTCACAATTTGTGGG
>OHAD01002921.1_pt1 | contig 11874 bp, 7 predicted proteins | sample 1577011 | NCBI WGS metagenome assembly OHAD01 (sample SAMEA3541510, study PRJEB24748) | human gut metagenome | biome: human gut; feature: human-associated habitat; material: faeces | place: China | collected 2012
TTGTTATAGCCTGACGAATCCACCATGTGGCATAGGTGGAGAACTTAAAGCCCTTCTTCCAGTCGAACTTCTCGACGGCGCGAATCAAACCGAGGTTGCCTTCCTGAATCAAATCCAAGAACAGCATGCCACGGCCGGTGTAACGCTTAGCCAACGAAACCACAAGTCGCAGATTGGCTTCCAGCAGGTGGTCCTTGGCACGTCTGCCATCGTTCGCAGCCCACTTGAGCTCACGCTTGCGCTTGAAGTCCATCTGGTCGGATTCGGTGTCCAGCAGGTGCTGGGCATACAGACCGGCTTCGATACGCTCGGACAGATCGACTTCCTGTTCCGCATTCAGCAGGCTCACACGACCGATCTGCTTCAGGTAATCCTTGACCGGATCAGCAGTCGCACCCGCCGCAATCACACGACGCTTCGGATTGCCGGATGGGGTCAGATTCTCATCATCATCGTCATCACGCACCACGAAAGCGCCCTTTTCCTTAGGCTCTTCCGGCTTTTTGCGTTCTTCCTCATCCTCGTCGTCATCATCTTCAGGTTCGGATTCCTCGTCGTCGTCGAGGTCATCCTCGTCATCCGAATCGACGTCATCGAGATCGGCGTCGAAATCGTCAAGATCGGCGTCGTCTACCTGAGCGTCCTCATCGTCAAGTGCATCATCCTCGAGCGACTCCTCCTTCTTGGCAAGGGCGCTCTTCTTCGCGGTAGTCTTGCGAGGGGTCTTCGTTGCGGTGGTTTTCTTCGCCGCACTCTTCTTCGTGGAGGCCTTGCGCGTGGCGGCTTTCTTCGTGGAGGTGGTCTTTTCGGTCAGATCAGCCTGTTCCATGCTTGCCGTCGTTTCCTTGGTGGCCAAACTTATCCTCCTATTGATCCTGCCTCGAAGCGTATACCACATGGACCCACTTCTGGCAAGGGCAAATCGTCAACTATGTGAGTAAACCATCTTGCAAGGACGATTATTCCCGCATAATGAGGCCTTCACGCGCAAGTCACGCCACTTTACGGCGTGTTGCCTTATGTTTCCGACGTCCAGGCAGGACCAATACGTCGTTCAACCGCCGAGCATACGATCGCCGCCAGCGAACATTGATCATCTATCGCGAGCGCGCTGATGGCTGATGCCATGGCTCCTTCCCGGCCCATCCACCACATGATGTAGCTGATCACGGCGAACGGCTGCGCCCGATATGTCTTCGGAATCATATCGATAATGTCGAACAGCATGTTGATCGCCTGATCGCAACGTTTCATATCGGGTCTGGCTAGGGGATCACGGAATGAATCGCTGAGCAGCTGTTCCAGACGCTGCGCATTACGAGACAGCTTGGGTCTTTCGGCGAAACTCATGAGAAAGTCTCGGTCGGCGTATCGTTCGTCAACGATGGCGGAAATGAGAAATACGTCACGAATGGACAGCATCCGATTGATGCCCACCGTAGTCCGCATGATCATATTCCGGTCAAGACCGCATTCGGCATGGAATTCGCCTTCCGAATGGGAAACGCTCTCGTCCGATGCCTGCGCAAGCGCGTCCATCCATATGAAAAGCGGTTCACGAATGAACGAACGCACTGTTTCGCCCACGCCGTCGGATCTGCAATCCCTTTCGAATCGGCTGATGGCTTCTTCCATTTCAGTCCCGGTGATGCGTCCGGTTTTGTTGGTTGTCATTATTCTGCCCTCCTTGGCATGGTCTATCGGCTTCCTCGCTCGCCGCTTATATGGCACTATGCCCGATGAGCCGATGCGATGCCGCTTTTTTCGAGGCCTGTGGTCGGAGGATGGCTTCTTCGGCGTTTCGCAAAATGATTTCGGTACCGCAACTATTGCAATCATTGAGATTTGGTCTTGTCGAATGCCTGTGGATAACTGTTGGTATGACTAGCTCCTCCGATTTGGAACAGATTGAATCACGCATTGTTTCGTTGGTGAAGGATTTCGCATTCCTTCATGCGGACGATTCGGTTGCCTCCTCTTGCAGGCCTATTGCCGACATGGTCGCCAAGCAGGCGGTCACGTCAAGTGAGGGTGGCAAGCGGCTTCGCGCCTTGCTGACGTTGGATTCGTTCCGCGCATTCGCTTCGGAGGATGTGCGAGAACGTGATTTCGACGCGCTGCTTGATTTAGCGTGCGCGGTGGAAGTGTTCCAGACCGGTGCGCTGGTGCATGATGACATCATCGATGATTCCGATCTGCGCCGTGGCAAGCCGTCTGCGCATCGCGCATTCTCCACTGGTACGCATAGCGAGGCCATCGGCCATGGCTTGGGCATCATGCTCGGCGACATGTTGGCCACGGCAAGCGTGGACATCGCGGACAAGGCAGCTTCCAAGCTCACTCATGGTTCCGATGTGGTCGCGGCATTGCTCAACATGCACCGCGAGGTCGAAGTCGGTCAAGTACTCGATTTGGCCGTAGAGCTCAATCCGTTGGACGATCCAGACGAACTGGTGGAAGCTTCATTGAACGTATTCCGCTGGAAAACCGCCAGCTACACCACCATTGCCCCACTGGAATTCGGCATGCTTGCCGCGGGTATAGGCAAAGACGATGCGAGGAAGCAGGCATTGGCAGTCGGCTTGCCTCTTGGATTGGCCTTCCAGCTTGCAGACGATCTTCTGGATGTTGTCGGTTCGAGCAGCAATACGGGCAAGCCCGTTGGAGGAGATATCCGCGAAGGCAAGCGCACGGTGCTTCTAGCCGACGCCATCAACACGGCGAACGACACGCAGCGGCGAGAGCTCATCGACATGTGGGAGGCCGATTCGCGTTCCGAAACTCAAGTAAAACGCGCCATTGAACTATTTGAGCAAACAGGAGCCATCGAACGTTCCCGCGGTAGAATCGCGGATTTGTGGAATGAATCGAAAACAGCTATCGAAACATTGAGCCTTTCCGAATACCACGAGTCACTGCTCATCGAGGCCTGCTCACGTTTCGTGCCAAGTATTCACGTCCAAACACGCGCGTGACACGCGACCTGCGTGTTTTCCAACCAACATCCGGACAGGACGCGCGTTCGTTGCACAATCCGCAAACCTCTGCTTGTAGACTACAAGTGGGAACACGTTCGAACGTGAGTTGTTTTGAAGAAGGAACCGTAGCGATCAACCATGAGTGAAGCTCCACACGCCCCTGAAGGTCAGGTCATCGAGGGCCGGTATCGGGTCGTCAGCAGAATCGCCGATGGCGGCATGGCCACGGTGTACCAAGCGGTAGACGAACGTCTGGAGCGCACGGTCGCCATCAAAATCATGCATACCCAGCTGGCGCAGGGACCGCACCGGGACCAGTTCGTGGAACGATTCCATCGTGAAGCCCGTTCGGCCGCGGCCATTGCCAATCCGCATATCGTGCAGGTGTATGACACCGGCGAATTCGACGGTCTCGATTATCTCGTCATGGAGTATGTTCACGGCGTGAACCTGCGTTACGAAATGAACCAGCAGGGTACGTTCAGCGTTCGAGAGACGTTACGCATTATTGGCGAGACATTGGATGGCCTCGCTTCCGCACATCGTGCGGGCGTGGTGCATCGCGACATCAAGCCGGAAAACATCTTGCTTAACGACCGTGGCCATGTGCAGATCACCGATTTCGGCTTGGCTAAAACGGTATCGCAGGCCACACTCTCCTCCACCGGCATACTGCTGGGAACAGCAGCATATCTAGCACCGGAAATGATTGAGAAGAATCAAGCCACACCTCAGGGGGATTTGTATTCCGTGGGCATCATGGCTTGGGAGATGCTCGCCGGCAACGTGCCATTCACTTCAGATAATCCAGTAACACTGGTATTCAAGCATGTTCACGAGGATGTGCCAAGCATTGCCACCGCTTGCAAAGGCATCAATGAAGGCGTGGCCGCATTCCTTGCCCATCTCACGGCTCGCGCGGTCGAGGCTCGTCCAGCAGACGCATCCGTTGCGTTAACCGAGCTGCAGCGTCTGCAATCGACGCTTGCGGTCAGCGATTGGCAGTATCGTCTTCCCCCGGTAGACGTCAGCGCTTCCGACAGTGCCGCGCCCGCAAATAACGGTGCGCCAACCAATGTCGGCAATCCTGTTCCTCCCGCTCCCCCGGCACCGCCGACGCAGCAATTCGATGATCGCACACGCAAGCTGGACAGGGTCAAGACGAACGCAACAACCGTCATGCCGGTGCAGCAACAGAACATCGATCCAGAAGCGACGACACGTTTCTCGCTGCCGGCAGACGGCATCGTCAATAGCCTTGACAATGCCGTCGACAGCGCTGCATCGCAATCCCCCATCGCGCAAAGCGACGAATCCGGCAATACTCCAAACAGCAAATCCGCGAAAAAGCGTCGCACACCGCTCATCGTCGCAGGCGTGGTGGCGCTGCTGCTTGCATGTGGCGCCGGCGGTTGGGCATGGTGGTACTATCAGGGCCCCGGCAGCTATTGGACCATGCCCCAGCCGGATGGTATGACATGCGACGCGTCCGCAGCATGCCCCATCACCAATGTGAAGTGGAGCGACTACGAGAGTCTGCTCAAGATTTCCGATATCGAATATGAGGTGTCGGAAGAGTATAGCGATTCCGTGGAGGAAGGCAATATCATCTCCACCGACCCGGCGAATGTCGGCGATCGCGGCAGCAAGCGTCGTAGCCAGAAAGTCAAGGTCGTGGTCTCCAAGGGAGTCCGGCAGGCGACGGTTCCCGCCGATATTCTCGACGCGACCAGCGCATCCGGCAAGGATCCAATCAACGCACTGAAGAAGGCTGGATTCGATAATGTCGAGCAGACCGCGGCTTCTGATGACACGTATTCCATTGACGTGCCTCAAGGGGCGTTGCTGTCGTTAAGTGTGGATCCCGGCGCCACATTGCCGCATAATACGACGATCACCGTCACGGTGTCGCAGGGGCCAAAGCCAGTCACTATGCCCGATATCGTCGGCAAGACGAAGGACGAGGCACAGCAGGCGCTGGATGATCTTAGACTCACCACCAATTGGACGGAATCCTTCGACGACAAGATTCCACAGGGGCAGGTGATTTCCGCTTCCGTCAACAACGGTGATACGTTGCATTGGGGAGACAGCGTCGACGTAGTGGTTTCCAAAGGACCGGAAACCATAACCCTGCCGAATTATGTGGGGCAGAAAGCCTCTGACGCCAAAGCCGCATTGGAAAAACTCGGATTCACGGTCAAGGTAAGTTCGCAGCTCACGTTGGATTCCAATCAAGACAAGAAGGTCGCTTCGCAGGATCCGGTAGGTGGCACCGAAGTGCGTCTTCGCGACGAGAACGGCATACCAACCACCATCACATTGAAGATGTATTCCTCACTGTTCTAAAAGTGCATTACCTGCTTTGCCAAACATCATGGTATAGGCATAAGGAAAGCCCCGGCTCGTGTAGTGTCGTGCCGGGGCTTTTCTCTTTGGTTTCTCAGCTGTTCGCCTGTTCGGCGGCTTTCTGAGCCTTAAGCTGTTCCTTGACTTTCTGAGCGTATTCGTTCACGTATTCCTGACCGCTCATCTTCTGAATTTCCATGGTCACGCGATCAGTCAGCGTGCGCAAATCGTCGTGCGTGATCTGGTCGGCGGGCTTCTTCTCCACGGCAATCGGTTTGCCGTAGACCACTGTGGTCTTGCCCTTACCAGGAATAATCTGACCGGGCTTCTGCAACTCGCGAGATCCGATAATGGCGGACGGAACGATTGGGCATCCGGTTTCAAAAGCAAGTCGCGCAGCTCCGGTATGACCTTTATAGAGGCGACCGTCAGGGCTACGCGTGCCCTCAATATGAATGCCGAACAGGTGGCCGTCTTCGAGGATTTCACGCGCGTGGTTCAATGCGCCAAGCGATTTCGACCCACCGGAACGATCCACGGGGAACACGCCAACCGAAGTGAACCACCACTTCTTGAACTTGCCTTTGATGCCCTTGCCTTCGAAATACTCGGCTTTGCCCATGAAATGAATCATGCGCGGACAAGTCAGCGGCAACAGCGCGTCATCGATGACGGCAAGATGATTGGCTGCGATAATGGCACCGCCTTCGCGCGGAATGTTTTCAAGTCCCTTGGCAGTCGGTCCCATGCGGTGGATGGCGATCGGTCCCAGGCCTTTGACGAAAAACCAGTAGAGCATTTTTCACGATCCTCCTAGCGGATGGCCATCCGCTTGATTACAGTTATCAGTATGACTGACCTCAACAATAGCAATGCCGATGAAGAACGCCCAAATGCCGCGCCGAATGGTGGCGAAGGGGCTTCTTCAAATGCGGACGATTTGGATGCCGCATGGGCTGAATTCGCAAGTTCGCATGCCGACGATTTGCAGGCCGTGGAGCATTCTCGTAGCGCGAAACGTTTTGAAAAGCATGCGCAGCGCCGTGAGAAGGAGGCGTTGCTTTCGATTCAGGATTTGGATCAGGGCACGTTCACTGATGACACTCCGCAAGGTCGTGGACCGCGCGATTTCACTGGTTCCAGCTGGTTGGACACCGATAGTGTAATGGATCGTTACGGTGATGATTTCACTCCTCCGAATCCCTCCATCGGTCATGTCAAGATATCGAAGTTGGTGTTTTGGGTGCTTTTGATCGCTGGTGTCGCCGGTATCATCGCATCTGCGTTCATGCCTGCTTTGGCTGGGATTTTGGGATCGATTTTCGGTGTGTGCACGTTGATTGGCGCTGCTGGATTGATCGTACAGCACAAGGGACATACACAAACCCGCCGCGATGTTTTCGATGATGGAGCTCGCGTATAGCAACATATGGAGAAGACTGCATCAGCTACGTCTTTTGTGCTCTTCTCTGTGATATTTGTCGCTGCGATACGTATAAGGCGTGTCTCGTCGTTGAGTGTTTTGACGAGACACGCCTTATACGTTCTTATGATCTGCTATTTCGCCGAATATCAAGCTTTCTTGGACTGGGCGGCGGTGATCCACTGGTCAAGCAGTGCCGAGGCCTTGCCTGAATCAACGGTTTCTTCGGCAATGGCATAGGCCGCTTTGAATCGTTCAGTCAGGCTGGCATCAGCTGGCACCTGATGGCCGTCCGCAACAATCGCGGATGCCGCGTTGAGCAGGGCGGTAGTGCGGAAAGGAACGTCCTTGCCTGCAAGGAAGTCACGGAACAGCTGAGCGTTGAGCTCCGGCTCTCCACCCTTTAAGTCAGCCACCGTCACCTTGTCGAGACCAAGCTCCACAGTCGGATCGAATTCACTCTCAGTGACTTTGCCGTTGCTGAACTCCCAGATGGACACCGGACCAGTCGGAGCCATTTCGTCAAGTCCCTCGCTTGACGTGTACACCATGCCGGTCTGTCCATTAGCCGCATATACCGCAGCCATGATCGGGCTCATTGCGCGATTGGCACAGCCCACCGCCATGTGCTTCGGCGAGGCCGGATTGGTCAGAGGTCCAAGAACGTTGAATACGCATGGCATGCCGAGCGCCGCACGGACAGGTCCCACGAAGCGCATTGCCGGATGGAATGTGCGTGCGAAAGCGAATGCGATGCCGCATTCGTTGCCGACCTCAGCAACCTGTTCCGGTTCCAGATCGAGCGGCAGTCCCAGCGCCTCGAAGCAATCGGCAGTGCCGCACTTGGAAGAGGCTGCACGATTGCCGTGCTTCACGACTTTCGCTCCGGCTGCGGCAGCCACCACCGCGCCCATGGAAGACAGATTCACCGTCGCGGCGCCGTCTCCACCGGTACCGACGATATCGGTGGTCTCACCGTCGATATCAAGTTTGATGGCATGGGAGACCATGGCCTTGGCCGCTCCACGCACCTCATCCGGAGTCAAGCCAAGCTGCTGCTGGGTTGCCAGAACCGCACCGACGGCCGCCGGATTAGCGTTGCCGTTCATGAGGTCATCGACGAACCACTCGGATTCCTCGGCACTCAGATGGTCCCCTCCGACCAGCTTGGTGAGGATCGACTTCCATGTGATTTCAGCCATGATGCCCTCCTTGACGCTTCAGCATGTCACGTTGTTGATACGATATCGCCGCCATTGTAACCGTTCTACATTTCATGGTTTTTCAACGTCCATATCACGAACAGGTAATTGCAGAAAAGCGCTCATCATAAACAACACAGACATTTTCAATATCTATCTTCCGCATATCGGGCAACGAGCATGAAACAAAAAGGCGGTCTGCGAAAAATCCGCAAACCGCCTTCATTATGCGCGAATCATCAGAGCATCACACGATATGTCACTGTTCGTTCTGTCCGTGGCACATCTTGTACTTACGACCGGAACCGCACGGGCACTGGGCGTTCTTGCCAGTTCCCGGGAAGGTGCGGCCATCCGCCCACGGAGAGCGCAATTCCTCGCTCTTCGGGCGCTTATTGGCAGGAACCTTGCCCTCAGCATGGCTGATCGGCTGCATGCCTACGATGCCAGGCTCATTCTTCTGTTCTTCGGCCAGTTCGTCGATGACGGTCTTCTCGGCCTCATCGTCGGTTTCCGGCTCGGCAGGAGCGGTTTCACCGGTCGGCTGCGCTTCGCTATCCAGGCCCATCACCGCTTCGGCTGCGTTCACGGCCTCTTCCTCATCGGATTCGGTTTCGGCGTCTTCGGTGGTGGCGACACGATCGATGTCAACGTGGAACAGCAGCTGGATGGTCTCCTCCTTGATTGCTTCAATCATGGAGTTGTACATCTGATAGCCTTCGCGCTGGTATTCGACCAGCGGATCGCGCTGACCCATACCACGCAGACCGATGCCGTCCTTGAGATAATCCATCTCATACAGGTGTTCGCGCCACTTGCGGTCAAGAACCGCGAGCACGACACGACGTTCCAGCTGACGCAGACCCTCTTCACCAAGCTTGGCTTCGAAGTCGGCATACTGGTCCTTTGCGTCGGAAACGATAAGCTCCTGCAGGGCTACGATGGCCTTGTCTCCCTTGAGCTTGGAGACAGCGTCCTTGGCGGCTTCCGGATCGACGGCAATCGGGTACACGGCGTTCAGAGCCTTGAACAGGCCTTCCCAATCCCAATCCTTCGGCTTGTCAGAACCCTTGTTGGCGCCCTTGATGTAGCTCAATACCGTATCGTCGATGAACTTGAGGATATCCTCGTGGATGTCTTCGCCCTTGAGCACAGCCTGACGCTCGGCGTAGATGACGGTGCGCTGCTTGTTCATCACGTCATCGTACTTGAGCACGTTCTTACGGATTTCGAAGTTGCGGGATTCCACGGCCTTCTGTGCGGTGCGCACGCCCTTGGAAACGCTCTTCGCTTCGATCGGCTCGCCTTCCGGCATGCCCTTGGCCATAACGCGGGCCACGAGCTGGGTGTTGAACAGACGCATCAGATCGTCTTCGAGCGACAGGTAGAAACGGGACTCGCCCGGATCGCCCTGACGTCCGGAACGGCCGCGCAGCTGGTTGTCGATACGACGGGATTCGTGACGCTCGGTACCAAGCACGTACAGGCCGCCGAGTTCAACGACCTCTTCATGCTCGTCCTTGACCTGCTCCTTGATTTCGGCCAAGGTGCCCGGCCAACGCTTCTCGTACTCGTCCGGAGTGTCATCCGGAGAATAGCCTTCAGACTTGAGCTTCGCATCGGCGAGGAACTCGACGTTGCCGCCGAGCATGATATCGGTACCACGGCCTGCCATGTTGGTAGCCACGGTGACGGCGCCCTTACGGCCCGCGACGGCCACGACGGCGGCTTCCTTGTCATGCTGCTTCGCGTTCAGCACCTGGTGGGGAATGTTGGCAACGTCAAGCAGGGACGACACGATTTCGGAGGATTCCACGGAAGCGGTACCCAGCAGCACCGGCTGGCCCTTCTTGTGGCGCTTGGCCACATCACGGACGATGGCGGCGAGCTTTTCCTTCTTGGTACGGAAGATCAGATCGTCCTTATCCTCGCGGATCATCGGCTTGTTGGTCGGAATCGGCAGCACGCCCAGCTTGTAGGTGCCCATGAATTCGGCGGCTTCGGTCTCTGCGGTACCGGTCATGCCTGCCAGCTTGTCGTACATGCGGAAGTAGTTCTGCAGGGTGATGGTGGCGAAGGTCTGGTTTTCGGCCTTGACCTCCACGCCTTCCTTGGCTTCGATGGCTTGGTGCAGACCCTCGTTGTAACGGCGGCCCGGCAGGATACGTCCGGTGTGCTCGTCGACGATGAGCACTTCGCCGCCGGTCACGACGTAGTCGCGGTCGCGCAGGAACAGTTCCTTGGCCTTGATGGCGTTGTTCAGATAGCCGATCAATGCGGTGTTGTTCGGTTCGTACAGGTTGTCGATGCCGAGATAGTCCTCGACCTTGGTGATGCCCGGATCAAGGATGCCGACGACCTTCTTCTTCTCGTCGACCTCGTAATCCTCGTCGCGGTTGAGCTTCAGGACCAGGCGCGCGAACTGGCGGTACCAGCGGGTCACGTCGCCTTCGGCCGGACCGGAGATGATCAACGGGGTACGGGCTTCGTCGATGAGAATGGAATCGACCTCATCGACGATGGCGTAGTGATGGCCACGCTGTACGAGATCGGACTTCTCCCACGCCATGTTGTCGCGCAGGTAATCAAAACCGAATTCGTTGTTGGTGCCGTAGGTGATGTCGGCGTTGTACTGCTTGCGACGCTCCGGCGGCTTCTGGTTGGTGATGATGCAGCCGGTGCTCATGCCGAGGAAGCGGTAGACACGGCCCATCAGCTCGGCCTGGTAGCTGGCCAGATAGTCGTTGACGGTGACGACGTGGACGCCCTGACCGTCGAGTGCGTTCAGGTAGGCCGGCAGCGTGGCCACAAGGGTCTTGCCTTCACCGGTCTTCATTTCGGCGATGTTGCCCCAGTGCAGAGCGGCGCCGCCCATGAGCTGCACGTCGAAGTGGCGCAGGCCCAGGGTTCGCTTGGAAGCTTCACGCACGGTGGCGAAGGCTTCCGGCATGAGCTTGTCAAGGGACTCGCCGTTTTCGATACGCTGCTTGAACTTGGCGGTCTGGCCCTTGAGCTCCTCGTCGTCAAGCGCCGCGATCTCGTCCTCCAAGGCGTTCGTCGCTTTGGCCACGTTCTCAAGCTTCTTGATCTGTCGGCCTTCACCCATGCGTAGGGCTTTGTCAACGATATCTACCACAATCACTCCCTTTGTGTATGGTGACTTTCCTCGATTGAGGATAGTCGCTTTCTCGCGATTTCCGAAAAGCTCCGTCCATTTTACGTAAGTTTTGACGTATCTTGTTTTTCGCATAAGAAAAGAGGCCCGCATGTATGACATGCGAGCCTCTTATCGTTCAGTTTTCAGCCATTAGCCATTACTTCTTGGCCACATTCTCCGGAGTGTCGATTTCGAAGACGCCGTAGCTCCAACCGTGACGGTGGTAGACGACGGACGGACGACCGGTTTCCTTGTTGACGAACAGGAAGAAGTCGTGACCGATCAGCTCCATCTCGTACAGGGCCTCGTCAATGGTCATCGGCTCGGCGATGTGCAGCTTGCGGCGGATGACGATTGGGGTGTCGCCGACCTGGACCTCGACGGATTCGCCAGGGCCGAGATCAGCGGAAACGGCGTCGGCCGGGCTATTGTTCGGCGCTTCCGGCTCCGGCTCCTCGACGACGACCGGCTCGACCGGGCCCAGATCGACCGGGACCGGATCGGTGTAGCCACGACGATGGTCCTTGCGGCGGTCGCGGGTACGGCGCAGACGAAGCGTCAGCTTGTCGAGAGCCAAATCGAGCGCGCTGAACTCGTCGGCGCTGGAGGCTTCGGCACGCACCACGGTACGACCTGCGATGACGGTGATCTCAACGCGCTTGGCGGTGTCGGCCTGACGCGGATTGCCCTCGTGGGACAGCACAATCTGGACACGCTGCGCATCCGGGGCGATAGCGGTCACACGATTCATCTTGCTTTCGACAA
>OHAD01002935.1_pt1 | contig 11823 bp, 9 predicted proteins | sample 1577011 | NCBI WGS metagenome assembly OHAD01 (sample SAMEA3541510, study PRJEB24748) | human gut metagenome | biome: human gut; feature: human-associated habitat; material: faeces | place: China | collected 2012
GGGCCCGGATTCCCAAGGGCGTCCTCCTGGTGGGCCCTCCGGGTACCGGCAAGACCCTCCTGGCCCGGGCTGTGGCCGGGGAAGCCGGGTGCCAGTACCTGTCCATCTCCGGCTCCGACTTTGTGGAGCTGTACGTAGGCGTGGGCGCCAGCCGGGTGCGGGACCTGTTTGACCAGGCCAAGAAGAACGCCCCCGCCATCATCTTCATCGACGAGATCGACGCCGTGGGCCGCCAGCGCGGCACCGGTCTGGGGGGCGGCCACGACGAGCGGGAGCAGACCCTGAACCAGCTGCTGGTGGAGATGGACGGCTTTGCCTCCAACGAGGGGGTCATCGTCCTGGCGGCCACCAACCGGGCGGACATTCTGGACCCCGCCCTCCTGCGCCCCGGCCGGTTTGACCGGCAGATCTATGTGGGCCTGCCGGACATCAAGGGCCGGGAGGAGATCCTCCGGGTCCATGCCCGGAACAAGCCGCTGGCCGAGGATGTGGACCTTCACACCGTGGCCCAGGCCACCGTGGGCTTTACCGGGGCGGACCTGGAGAACCTTCTCAACGAGGCGGCCCTCCTCTCCGCCCGGGAGCACCGGCCCTACATCCGCATGGACGTGCTCCACGAGGCCATGCTGAAGGTCATCGCCGGGCCGGAGAAGAAGAGCCGGGTGGTGCCCATGGATGCCCGGCGGCTCACCGCTTACCACGAGGCGGGCCATGCGGTGGTGATCCATGCCCTGAAGAGCCAGGATCCGGTCCATCAGATCACCATCATTCCCCGGGGACCGGCCGGCGGCATGACCATCTCCCTGCCGGAGGAGGACCGGATGTACCAGTCCCGCACGGAGCTCCAGGAGCGCATCTGCACCTGCCTGGGCGGCCGGGTGGCGGAGGAACTGGTGCTGGGAGACATCTCCACCGGCGCCTCCAACGACTTGCAGACCGCCACCGCCATCGCCCGGAGCATGGTGACGAAGTACGGCATGAGCGACCGTCTGGGCGCCATCTCTTACGACAGCGACCAGGAGGTCTTCATCGGCCGGAGCATGACCCAGGCCCGAGCCTACTCGGAAGAGGTGGCCGGCCTCATCGACGAGGAGATCAAGGCGCTGCTGGACCACGCCTACGCCCGCTGCCGGGAGATCCTCTCCCAGAACCGCCAGGCGCTGGACCGCACCGCCGAGTACCTGCTGGAGTTTGAGACCATGTCCGCCGAGGACTTTGCCCTGGTCTTTGACGACCCCGCCGCCCTGGAGCAGCGGAAGGAGGAGGAGCGGAAACACCGCCTCCGGAAGGCCGAGGAGGAGAAGGCCCATCAGACCCGGCTCCAAGCGGAGCGGGAAGCCGCCCAGAAGGCGGCCCAGGAGGCCGAGGCCAAGGCCAAAGCCGAGGCGGAGGCCAGAAAGCACCCGCCTCAGCCGCCGGACCCCTTCTAAGGGCGTCCAGCCATGCCGCTGGAAGCGGCACCCATCCACCGAGATGTTCGGGGGGACCCTGTGGGGTCCCCCCGTTTTTTGTGGACGGGGGCGGGCCCGGTGGGGGAAGGCGACACCCTTCGTGCCCCTTCGGCATAGACTGCACTGGGGGAGATCCCCCCGGAGAGGAGTATCTTTCATGTGCTGTAACAACACGGTTTCCCATGCCTGGGGCTGCGGCTGCACCGGCAGTACCCCAACCACCACCGCCACCACCATGACCGCCCGGGTGCTGGAGGTGCGGTGCGATTCCCTGCTGGTGTGCGACTGCTCCACTTGCCAGCAGGTACAGGTGAACACCGCCAACGCCTGCTGCTATCAGGTGGGGGACTGCCTGTGCATCCACTACAACGGTGCGATGACCAACAGCATCCCACCCCAGATTTCGGCCACCTGCATCCACAGAAGGTAAGGCGCGGCGCCTTGGGCGCAGAAAAGGGGTGAGGCCCGTGGGCCTCACCCCTTTGTGATGGGATGGATGGGTTACGGTTTCCGGCCGAATCCGGTGCGGATGGCCTTGAGCAGCTGGATGACCAGCATGCTGCCGATGGCCAGGCCGGGGATGGCCAGCCCCAGGGTCCAGGGCAGGGCCACGGCCTGCATGAGCTCCTCCAGCACGGGGATGGCCAGGACGGCCACCAACAGGAGGGTGCCCACGGCGAAGGCCGCCAGCAGGGGCTTGTTGTTCCAGAACTTCCGGGTGAAAATCACCGGTTCTGCCGCCTTGCAGTTAAAGCCGTGGAACAGCCGGGACAGGCACAGGGTGGAGAAGGCCATGGTGGCCCCTGCCGCCTGGCCGCCGTAGTTGAGGCCCAAGTGGAAGGCGATGATGGTAGCCGCTGCGATGACCAACCCCTCCAGCCCCACGCTGAGGAGGAAGGGCTTGGTGAGGATGCCCTCGCTCCGGGGACGGGGCTTGTCGTGCATGACCCGGTCGTTGTGGGGCTCCAGCCCCAGGGCGATGGCGGGGAGGGAGTCGGTGAGCAGGTTGATAAACAGCAGGTGGACCGCCTGGAAGGGCACCGGCAGGGCCATAAGGGAGGCGTAGAGCACCGTGAGGATGCCGGCGGTGTTCCCCGACAGGAGGAACTGGATGGACCGGCGGATGTTGGCGTACACGTTCCGGCCGTTCTTCACTGCCTGGACGATGGTGGCGAAGTTGTCGTCGGTGAGGACCATGGCGGCGGCGTCCTTGGCCACCTCGGTGCCGGTGATGCCCATGGCCACGCCGATGTCCGCCTGCTTCAGGGCGGGGGCGTCGTTGACGCCGTCGCCGGTCATGGCCACCAGGGCGCCCTTCTCCTGCCAGGCGCGGACGATGCGGATCTTATGCTCCGGGGACACCCGGGCATAGACGGAGACTTTGGGGACGAACTCCTTGAGTTCCTCCTCGCTCATCTTTTCCACAACAGCGCCTTCCACGGCTTCGGTGCCGGGGGTGAGGATGCCGATCTCCTTGGCGATGGCCGAGGCGGTGACCACGTGGTCGCCGGTGATCATCACCGGCCGGATGCCGGCGGCAATACATTCTGCCACGGCCTGCTTGGACTCCTCCCGAGGGGGGTCCATCATGGCGATGAGGCCCAGGAAGAGGAGGTTGTTCTCGTCCTCCAGGGAGACCTCCATGGTCTCCATCCGGCGGCAGGCGAAGGCCAGCACCCGGAGGCCCTGCTCGGAGAAGGACTGGTTGACCCGCTCAATCTCCTCCCGCTCTCCGGGGCCCAGGAGGGTGCGGTCCAGGAGCACGTCCACGGCGCCCTTGGTCATAAGCATGTACCCCCCAGAGAACTGGTGGAGGGTGGACATGAGCTTCCGGTCGGAGTCAAAGGGGAGCTCCCCCAGCCGGGGCCAGTGCTCCCGGACGTCCAGCTCGTCGAAACCGAAGTCCTCCCCCAGCCGGACCAGGGCGGTCTCGGTGGGGTCGCCGATCTCCCCTTGCTCGTTCACGGTGGCGTCGCTGCACAGCAGGGCCGCCCGGAGGAGGGGTTCCTGGATGGGGTCCTTGAAGTCCGCCTGGGCGGCGGGGATCACCCGGCCGCCCACATAGAGCTGACGGACGGTCATCTTGTTCTGGGTGAGGGTGCCGGTTTTGTCCGAGCAGATGACGGAGACGGAGCCCAGGCCTTCCACCGCCTGGAGTTTGCGGATGATGGCGTGCTCCTTGGCCATTTTCCGGGTGCCGAAGGACAGGACGATGGTGACGATGGAGCTGAGGGCCTCGGGGATGGCGGCCACGGCCAGGGCCACGGCGAAGAGGAAGGCGCTCATCACATTCTCGCCCCGGACCAGGACGCTGACGGCGAAGAGGATGGCGCAGAGCACCAGGATGCCGATGGAGAGCTTCTTGCCGAAATTGTCCAGGCTCACCTGGAGGGGGGTCTTTTTCTCGGAGGTGGTTTTCAGGAGGGAGGCGATTTTGCCCATCTCCGTCTCCATCCCTGTGCCGGTGACCAGGAAGCGGCCCCGGCCGTAGGTGACGAAGGTGCCGGAGAAGACCATGTTCTTCCGGTCGCCCAGGGGGACGTCCTCGGCCTCGATGGGGGTCTCCTCCTTTTCGACGGGGAGGCTCTCCCCGGTGAGGGCGCTCTCGGCGGTTTTCAGGCTGGCGCTCTCCAGCAGGCGGCCGTCGGCGCAGACGGCGTCACCGGCTTCCAGCACCACAATGTCCCCGGGGACCACGTCCCGGCCGGGGATCTGGATGGTCTTCCCGTCCCGGACCACTTTGGCGGTGGGGGCGGACATCTGTTTGAGGCTGTCTAGGGACGCCTCGGCCTTAATGGTCTGGACGGTGCCCAGGATGGCGTTCATGGTGATGACCGCCAGGATGACCACCATACTCTCCACATCCCCCAGCACCGCAGAGATCACTGCGGCAACGATGAGGATGATCACCAGGAAGTCGGCAAACTGTTCCAGGAAAATCCGGAATCCGGATTTTTTGCCGCCCTCCTGCAGCTCGTTGGGGCCGTATTTCTCCAGGCGCTGCTGGGCCTCCTTGGTGGTGAGCCCTTGGGGGCCACTTTGGAGGCTGTCCAGCAGGTCCTTGCCGGCCCGCTGCCAGATCTGGTTGGGTTTGTTCATTCCGTGTTCTCTTCCTTTCCGCGTTCCGGTGCAGGGACACAAAAAAACGAGACCTTTTGTCTCCCACACCCAGCATGGAATCCAAAAGTCTCGCCATTTCAAACCGCAGCGGGGCAAGCCTGCCCGTGCATTGACGCCGCGGCTCCACAATTGCTTGTGGCAGCTACTCCCTTTTTACTGGGCCATCATAGCTTATTTTTGCCCGGTTGTCAAGAGGCATACACAGTTTTTGCGGGGGCATTTCGCCTTGACGAGGGGCGGGCCGCGTTTTATAATAAAAGTATCTTTACCAAAGAGAACGGGAGGAATGATGATGAAGAGAAGAATGCTGGCCGGCGGCATGGCGGTGGTGCTGTCCCTGATGGTGATGGTTTCCCCGGCCCTGGCCGTGGAGAATACGCCGGCGGATAGCACAGATAAGGAAGTCATAGAGGACCCCCTCACCTCGGAGACCACGCCTCCGGAAGGGGAGACCGAGACCGGGGAGGAGACGCCGGTGACCCCGCCGGACCAAGACACCCAGGCGCCGGAGGCCCCCGAGTCCCCCGCCACCCCGGAGGAACCGGAGGACACCACCCCCGACCAGTCCCTGCCGGAGGGAATCGCCCTGCGCCAGGACCATGTGGCATACATGGCGGGGTTCCCTGGGGGGACCTTCCAGCCGGAGACCCAGCTCACCCGGGCCCAGGCGGCGCAGATCCTGTACCGCCTGCTGGCCGATCCGGACAGCGGCACCGGCGACTGTGGGTACACCGATGTGGCCGACAGCGACTGGTTTGCCCAGCCGGCCCGGGCGCTGTGCGCCTTGGGCATCTTTGACAACGGCGCCTTCTTCCGCCCCAACGATGTGATTACCCGGGCGGAATTTGTGGCCCTGCTCCTGCGGGTGAACCCCCAGGAGGGGGGGACGGCCACCTTCCCCGACGTGCCCGCCACCCACTGGGCGGCCCAGGCCATCGGGGCAGCTGCCGCCCAGGGCTGGATCGGCGGCTACCCCGATGGGACCTTCCGTCCGGAGAATGGCCTGACCCGGGCAGAGGCCTGCGCGGTGCTCAACCGGATGCTGGGCCGGACGGGGGACAGCGCCCAGGCCAATAAACTGATGACCCTGGGCCTCTTTGCGGACGTGCCGGCCAGCCATTGGGCGGCCACCACCATCGCAGAGGCGGCGGTGCAGCACACCCCGGTGGACAATGGCAGCGGGGAGACCTGGACCGGCGTGGACCTGACCCAGATGACCTTCCAGGCTGGGGTCCACCAGGTGGACGGCCAGCTGTACTGCGTGGACCGGAACGGCAACCTGGCGGTAAACCAGGTGGTGGGAGCCTACACCGCGGGCAGCGATGGCGCCCTGGTGCAGACGGCGACCTCCTACCATCTGTCCTATGTGCCCTACATCAGCCAGATTGACAACATCTACGCCTGGGTGGGGTGCGAGGCCGTGTCCACCCTGATGGGGCTGCAGGCCAAGGGGTATGCCACGGACGTGTCGGTGAAGTACTTCCTGGACAACCTGCCCCGGCACAGCTCCAACCCGGAGAAGGGGTTTGTGGGCTCCCCCTATGTGCCCGACACCTCGAAGCGCACCCGGACCACCATCTACCCGGCCAAGCTGGCGGAGTACTCCAACAGCTACTGCAACGGGGACGTGGTGTGTGCCGACTTCCGGGGGGCCTCCATCACCGACCTGCAGCGGGAGCTGCTGGCGGGCAACTGCGTGGTGGCCTACATGACCCTGTGGTGGGAAGCACCGTATTACCGGTACTACAACATTGAGGGTACCACCCAGCGCCTGGTGAGCAACAACCACGCGGTGCTGGTCTACGGCTATGACCCGGAACGGGGGTACTTAATCTCCGACCCCTACAACTACTACAACCGGGGCGAGGTTTACCAGTACTGGGAGAATGCCCAGACCTTCGAGCGGATTTGGAACGAGCGGCAGACCGGCATGGTGATCCGCTGACCGCGCTGCAACGCTCAGCACCTTTCCAACGGGAAAAAGCCCGGAGCCGAATCGGCTCCGGGCTTTGTTAGTATGAGAGGAAGGCACCGCTGCCTTACACCTCGGAGAGGGTGAAGGTGAACTCGGTAAACCCGTTTTCGCTGGTGACGAAGATGTCCTCCTTGTAGGTATTCAGGAGGGTTTTCACGATGTACAGCCCCAGGCCCACCCCGTCCTTGTGGGTGGAGCGGGAGGAGTCAGCCTTGTGGAACCGGTCGAAAATGTGGGTGAGCTGTTCGGGGGGGATGGTCTCCCCCTGGTTGCCGATGGCGATGTAGGCCTTGCCGGCTTTGGTGGTGATCTTTAAAGTGAGCAGCCCCTTGGGGGAGGCGAACTTCACGGCGTTGTCCAGCAGGTTATAACACACCTGGGTGACGGCGTCGGGGTCTCCCCACACCATGACGGGGCCGTGGGGGAGGTGGGTCTCCACCTCCAGGTCTTTCTCGGTGATCTTGGTCTCCAGGCTGACCAGCACCCGGAGGAGGATTTCGGCGGCGTCAAACTGCTCCTGGGCGGCCACCCGCTCCGAGGACTGGAGCCGGGACAGCTCCAGCATCCGCCGCACCAGCCGGGACAGGCGCCGGGTCTCCGAGGAGATCACCTGGAGGGACTCCCGCTCCTTTTCCGGGGGGATGGTGCCGTCCAGAATGCCGTCGGCAAAGCCGGCGATGGTGGTCATGGGGGTCTTCAGCTCGTGGGAGACGTTGGCCACGAACTCGCTGCGCTTCTGCTCGGCCTGGGCCAGGGAGTCTGCCATGGCGTTGAAGGCGGCGGCCAGCTCCCCGATCTCGTCGTTGCGGTTTTTGTAGTCGGTGATGCGCACGTCCACCTCCCCCCGGGCGAAGCGGTGGGCGAAGGAACACATGCTCTTCAGGGGGTCCACCATCTTTTGGACGGTGAAGGAGCAGATGATCAAGGTGATCAGGAGCACCGCGATGGCGGTGATGAAGAAGAGCTGGAAGGTGTGCTGGAGAAACTCCATCACGGAGGTGGCGTCGTTGGCCACAAAGAGGAAGCCGGTGGGGACGTTGGAGGAGACCAGCTCCCCGGTGTTCTGATCCCGCACCAGGGGGGAGAGGACCTCGCTGGTGACGTAGCACCGGGTGTTGAAGATGCCATCAAAGGTGGTCATACCGCTGTAGGACCGCCCGCTGAGCAGCTGGTTGGTGGCCCAGGCGGGGATGGAGACCTCCCCAGAGGTGAGCAGTTCCTGGTTCCAGTTTGTGCCGGCGGCGCAGACCACCAGCCCCTCGGTGTTGCACACCAGGACGGTGGTGTCGGTGAGGAGGACCACCGACTGGATGTAGTTGACAAAGTCCTTGTCGGTGAGGGAACTGCCCTCGGTGAGGGCCACGCTGGCGTAGTCAGAGATGAAGCCGGCGTTGCGGTCCAGGGTGGATTGGATCTCCTGGAGCTGGTAGCGGTAGGACAGGGAGAAGAACCCTGCGCCCAACAGGGTCATACAGAGGATGATGAGGCCCAGCATCACCGTGACCTGGCGCAGGTACATGCTTTTCGGTTGTGCCATAGCCGCGTGCCCGGTCAGTCGTTGTGGAGCTCGAACTTATACCCCACGCCCCAGACGGTTTTCAGGGACCACTGGTCGCTGACCCCTTCCAGCTTTTCCCGCAGGCGCTTGATGTGCACGTCCACGGTGCGGGAGTCGCCGAAGTAGTCAAAGCCCCACACCTCGTCCAGCAGCTGGTTCCGGGTGAACACCCGGTTGGGGGAGGAGGCCAGGTGGTAAAGCAGCTCCAATTCTTTCGGGGGGGTGTCCACCCGCTTGCCCCGGACCTCCAGTTCGTAGGAGTCCAGGTTGATCACCAGGCCGTCGAAGGAGAGGCAGCGGGCCTTGGCCTCGTCCCCCCCCAGGCGGCGGAGGACGGCGTGGACCCGGGCCAGCAGCTCCTTCATCTCAAAGGGTTTGACGATGTAGTCGTCGGCCCCCATCTCCAGGCCGGTGACTTTGTCGGTGGTTTCGCCTTTGGCGGTGAGCATGATGATGGGGGTTTTGTCGGTCTCCCGAATTTTGGCGCAGACGGCCCAGCCGTCCATCACCGGGAGCATGATATCCAGCAGCACCAGGTCGGGGCGGAAGAGGCGGTAGAGCTCCAGGGCTTTGCCGCCGTCCTCGGCGATCATGGTCTCGTAACCTTCCTTTTTCAGGTAGAGGTTGATGAGCTCGGCGATGTTGCTCTCGTCCTCTACGATGAGTACTTTCCTTGCCATGGGGACACCTCTTTCTGTGGATTGAAAATCAAGATGGGGATAGAATAGCAAAAAAGTTTGAACAAATCTTGTGTTTTCGGGTGTTTTGGGGCAAAAAATCCCTTTCTGTATTATGGCATAGTGGGAAGGTGGCGTCAAGGGAATAACGTCCTCCAAACCGGGCATAGTAGGGGTGGACTCTTGAGAAAGGAGATGCATCCATGAGCCAGAAAAAGGAAAACAAGCCCTGCAACGGCCAGTTCTCGAAGGAAGCGGGCCAGCAGAAGAAGGGCAGAAAGCAGAACAGCGGCTTTGGCGCCGGCCAGGAAAAGGGCGGCGAGCAGACCGGAAAATAAACCCGTTAGAAACATGGCCCCGGCGCTTTTCTTAAAGTGCCGGGGCCGTGCCAGTATTATGTGGCGTTATGGTGTAGACTCTGCCGTGCTTTGCGTCAGTGTGTAGGCGACGTGAAACGACGTGCCCGCCTGAGCAGGATAGATGCGGAAGTGGTACGCATGGGTCCATGCATCCAGAGATGTAGCGATAGATGCCGTCTGACCAGGGGACAAGGGAATCCCAGCGGCTACGTCGTCGTCGTTGGTGAGCAGAACGGAAGAGGTTCCTCCGTTATAGGCAGTGAAACGAAGCCACGTTCCGTTGGTTGGGTCGGCCGTGCCTGTGATTTGACTGTCTACCGTAGAGGAAGCAGTGCCAGACTGGAGCTCTGTGGCTTGGATGCGTGGGGATACAATAGACAGTTCATTTTGACAAGCGCATGCTAGCAGACCGACGCAAATGATGGAAACAATGCAGAAAAGAATTTTCGTGGCGAATGGTTCGACCGTTTTAAAACAAGACTTTTTCATAGAAATAGATCCTTCCTTCTGTTGAGACTAAAGGGATAGATCAAGGCTGGCCAACCTTTCTATACATATATTCCACCAAATCTTTCATGTGGACAGGATGCAAAACATTTCTTGAATATTATGTTTACAAACTCTAAAAGTTATGATATTTTCGTGCTAATAGTTGAACCCTTCTAGAGGAATAAAGAAGAGGAATGGCAGAATGGATCGGGAAAAAGAAGCCTTTTTTGACCAATTATATCAACAGTGGTTTTTTAAACTGCTGAGATATGCCGGCGTGGCGGTTAAAAATCACCATGTGGCGGAGGAAATCGTACAGGATACATTTTTAGTCGCACTGCAGAAGGTGGATTATCTTTTCGCTTCTGAAGAACCGGGACGTTGGTTAAAGCAAACCGTAAAATATAAGATTCTTCATTATTTTCGAGAGCAAAAAAGGGACCAAATTTTGCTACTTCCGTTAGAGGATGGAAAGCCTGGCGAACCGATGGGGGCAGGGGGAATTGAGCGGATTGAAGAGAAAGAAGCGATAAGCAAATTGTGGGAGACCATACATCGGGAATTAAAACCAGAAGAACGTGTCCTTCTCCAAAAAATATCCGTAGAAGGGAAAAGTTATCAAGAAGCTGCCATAGAGCTGGGGTGCTCTGTGGGGGCCTGTCAAAAACGTATGCAACGGCTTCGTCTCAAACTACGAGAAGCTTTACGCAAAGACGGGACATTGGAGGGCAAGAAAAACCGTGGGAGATAGGCAAAAAGAGGAGATGTCTAGCATGGGGGATCCATTGAAAAACGGAAACGGCAGTCTGAGCGAAAAAACGACGCAAGAATTGATGGAGTTCCTAGAAAAAGATATTTTTGGAAAGGAAGAGGCGGAGTTCGGGCTTGTTGATCAGGTTTTGGAGGAATTGGAAAGACGAGATGAAAACAAGGCAGAGAGAAAAAACATCTTAGAGGCAAGAAAAGAATTTGATAGGTTATATAAGGGATTGGAAGAGCCGCTGTATGAAGAGGAGCGCCCCTTAAAGGAAGAAGAAACACTGCGGGGCTCTAAGAAACGAAGAAGAAACCTGAAGCTTTTCATTGCTGCTTTGATCGTTCTGGGAATGTCAGCGGTAATCCCTGCGATAGGCAGTGAGGAAGGATTCCCAACCCAAGATGTTTGGCAGGCGGAGGACAGCCCCCAAATCCAAGGTTGGGCGGCAGAGGTTCAATTGGAGGGAAACGGGGGGATGACCGTTCAATATGCGGTGGCTGGCCAGGGAGAAGTGTCGGCCATCGGGGCAGAGGAGATTGTTCTCTGGAAACAGGTGGGAGATCATTGGTTAGAGGCTGCCCGATATGGCCCAAGTGCACTAGCCGCGCATCAGAACAATCAGGAGTATAAGAAAGGCGACGTTTTCTATCAAGGTCAGCCAGGGGGTGCGTATCGAGTAGAAGTTAGCGTATTTTCTGAGAACGACCAGGGATATGACAAACGAACCAAAGTGATAGACTTAATTGCAGAGTGATTTGCAAATGGGGGAAAAGTAACCAGAAAGCAACGACACATAGAGAGGACTTTCGCGCTGGTATGGGGCTGGAGTTCTCGTTGTTTTGGATGCTTTCAAAGAGATCTACATTGTTGTGAACCGTGGGGAAGAACCCTCTGCCCGGCCGGGCCCGCCAGACCCTTGCAGGGGCTGGCGGGTTTATGCTATCATCAAGGAAGAACCGATGGGAAAGGGGGACAGGGCATGGAACACAAGCAGCAGCTGGAACTGGCGCAGGTGCTGAAGCTCTCCCCGACGCTGCTCCAGTCCATGGGAATTTTGCAGATGACCACCTTGGAACTGGCGGACTACCTCCAGGACCTGGCCCTGGAGAACCCGGTGATGGAGGAAACGCCAGGGGCCCGGGAGACCGCTTGGGACGCCTTTGCCAGCCGGGTGCCCTGGTTGGCCGGGGAGAGGATTGCCTCCGGCGGGCCGGCGGTGGGGGAACCTGGCCGGCGAGACCGGGAACCGGAGTCCTTGGCGTTTTTCCTGGCGGAGCAGTTGGACCGGCAGGGGCTGGACCAGCCTCTGCTGGCGGTGTGCCGGTACCTGGTGGACTTGCTGGACGACCACGGCCGGCTGGATCCGGAGGATCTGGCGGACCTGACCCAGGCCGGGGTGCCGGAGGCCCTGCTGGAGGAGGGGGTGGACACCATCTT
>OHAD01002939.1_pt1 | contig 11795 bp, 10 predicted proteins | sample 1577011 | NCBI WGS metagenome assembly OHAD01 (sample SAMEA3541510, study PRJEB24748) | human gut metagenome | biome: human gut; feature: human-associated habitat; material: faeces | place: China | collected 2012
GCTGCCGGGGCGGTGGGGGCAGGGGAGGCAGCGGCCGGCGCCGGGGCCGTGGGGGTGATGTGCTGGATGGCCTCCATGTAGGTCTGGCACTGGCTGTCCAGCCCCTGGAGGGCCCGGTAGGCGTGGTAGGCTCCCATCATGGCCCCGCTCTTGGGGTTGATGATGGCCCCGTCCAGCCCCGCCTGGAGGGCCTGGGTGAAGAAGCTCTGGTTGAGCACCTCCCGCTGGGGCAGGCCGAAGGACACGTTGGACACCCCCAGGGCGGTTTTCACCCCCAGCTCCGCCTTGGCCCGGCGGATGGTCTCCAGAGTGACCTTGGCGTTGTCCCCGCCGGCGCTCACCGGCATGGTCAGGCCGTCCAGCAGGAGCTCCCGCCGGGAGATGCCCATGGCCTCCGCCCGGCGGAGGATCTTCTGGGCGATGGCCAGGCGGCCCTCCGCGTCGGCGGGGATGCCGTTGTCGTCCAGGGTGAGGCACACCAGCCCCCCGCCGTACTTCTTCACCAGGGGGAGGATGGCGGCCAGGCTCTCCTCCTTGCCGTTCACGGAGTTGATGAGGGGCTTGCCGTTGTACCGCCGCAGGGCGGCCTCCATGGCTTCGGGGTTGGAGGTGTCCAGCTGCAGGGGCAGGCCGGTGACGGCCTGGATGGCCTCCACCGTCTGGGTGAGCACCGCCGGCTCGTCCAGGCCGGGCAGGCCCACGTTCACGTCCAGGATGTGGGCCCCGGCCTCCTCCTGCTGGAAGGCTTCGTTCAGCACATAGTCCATGTCCCCGGCCCGGAGGGCGGCCTGGAGCTTCTTCTTCCCGGTGGGGTTGATGCGCTCCCCGATGACCACCGGGTCCCTCCCGTCCAGGGCCACCGCCTGGCAGTAGGAGGAGATGAGCAGGGTGTCCTTCCAGGTGACCTCCGGTAAGGGGAGGTCCTTTGTGGCCTGGATCAGGGCGGACAGGTGGGCGGGGGTGGTGCCGCAGCAGCCCCCCAGGAGGGTGGCCATGGGGGCCAGCTCCGCCATCTGGGCGGCGTAGTCTGCCGGGGTCACGTCGTAGACGGTCTTTCCCCCCTCACTCCGGGGCAGGCCCGCGTTGGGCTGGAGGAGGAGGGGGACCGAGGCGGCCTCCCACAGCTGGCGGAACACCGGGGCCATCTCCTGGGGCCCCAGGCCGCAGTTGAGGCCGATGACGTCCACCCCCAGCCCCTCCAGCAGGGCCACTGCGGCCTGGGGGGAGCCGCCGGTGAGGAGCTTCCCGCTGCCGTCAAAGATGAGGCTGGCCAGGATGGGCAGGCTGCAGTTCTCCTTGGCGGCCACCACCGCCGCCTTCATCTCGTAGAGGTCGCTCATGGTCTCGATGAGAATACAGTCTGCCCCGGCCTCCTCCGCGGCCCGGATGGGGGCGGCAAAGCGGGCCACGGCCTCCTCAAAGTCCAAGTCCCCGTAGGGCCGCAGGAGCTTGCCGGTGGGGCCGATGTCGGCGCAGACGTAGGCATCGGTCACCCCTGCCTGGTCCATGGCGGCCCGGACGTTGGCCACGGCGGCGGACATCACCTGGGCCACGGTGTAGCCGTAAGGCTCCACCTTGGGGGCGGTGGTGCCGAAGGTGTTGGTGGTGATAAGGCGGCAGCCCGCCTCCAGATAGGCCCGGTGGATGGCCTGGACGGCCTGGGGGTTCTCCCCCCCCCACACGTCGGGCAGGCGGCCCTCCGGCAGGCCGGCGGCCTGGAGCATGCTGCCCATGCCTCCGTCCAAATACAGGCGGCCTTCTCGGATGGCAGTCAGCAGTGGTTTCATTGGGACAATCTCCCCTTTCTAGTCAAATATAAGCAGTGGGAGCGGGCCACGCTGAGGGCCCGCTCCCGGGGTTGGAACAGAAACATTAGGGTTCGCGGAGAACCTCCGCTGGCCCTGCCCGGAAGGGGCAGTCGGTTTTGGTGCAGCGCATGCACTTTTGCCCGCAGGCCTCCTCTTTCCGGTCGCTGATGCCCACCAGGGCGGTCACCGCCGTGTCCGCCTGGGGCAGCTGGGCTGCGGCCAGAACCCCCTCCTCCCCCGCCAGGACCTGAATGTCCGTGTCTGCCAGCCGGGACGCCAAAGCAGCGGCGGCGGTTGGATCCGCTGCCGCTGCCAGGATAGGATGAAAAGTCCGGGCCTGCCGCTCCAGCAGGTCGATGTTATGGTGGGCCGTCAGGGCCAGCACCCGGTGGCCGCAGGATGCCGCCACTTCCAAGGTCTGGGTGCCGATGGACCCTGTGGAGCCCAGGATGGCAAGGGATCTCATGCGCCGGCCCCCTTGCTGAAGGCGGGCAGCCACTGGATCAGCAGTTCAATGAGGGGGGCGCAGAAGATCACACTGTCAAACCGGTCCAGCACCCCTCCATGGCCCGGGAGGATGTGGCCGAAGTCCTTGATCTTCCGGTTGCGCTTCACGTAGGAGAAGGCCAGGTCCCCCACCTCGGTGATGACGCCGCCCAGAATGCCGTACACCGCCAGGAAGTAGTAGTTGACCTCCACGTCGGTGATAAAGTGAAACCCCAAGCCGTAAAGCAGGGTAATGCCCACCCCGACGATGAGGCCGCCCACAGAGCCCTCCACCGTTTTCTTGGGGGAGAGGACAGGGGCGAAGGGGTGCTTACCCAGGAACATCCCCACAAACATGGCCCCCGCATCCACCACAAAGGGCAGGAGGATGGGGAGGAACACATAGCTGTCCCGCAGCTCCAGGTTCCCCACCCGCACCACAGAGGACAGGCAGTAGGAGATGATGAAGGCGAAGAAGAAGCCCGCCCCCACCCGGTCAATCTTCACCCGCAGGCGGCTGGCAAAGGCCTCCGCAAAGACCAGCACCAGGTAGACCAGCAGCACCAGCAGGCCCCATTGCCTGGGTTCCCCAAAGTAAACCCAGAAGGGAATGGCTAGGGCCACCAGGGCGGTGTACAGGGCGATGCGGGGGTGGTTCATGCCGATGGCATGGAGGGCCTCATAGGTCCCAATCACCGACAGCACGGCGATGAGGGCAGGGGTAAAGGCCTCCGGCAGGACGAACAGGACCACTAGGATCACAGGCACACCCACACAGGCCACCAAAATACGATTTCTCACGGTTATACGCCTCCAAACCGGCGCTGGCGCCGCTGAAACGCCGCCAAGGCCTCGTCCAGGACCTGGGGGGTAAAATCGGGCCAGAGCACATCGGTAAAATAAAACTCCGCGTAAGCTGACTGCCACGTTAAGAAGTTGGACAGCCGCAGTTCCCCGCTGGGGCGAATGATGAGATCAGGATCCGGCATCCCCCGGCTGTCCAGGTAGCGGGAGAAGGCCTCGTCGGTGAGGTCCTCCACCGTCTGCCGGCCGGCCAGCAGGTCCCGCCCCCAGGCTTGGGCTGCCCGGAGAATCTCGTCCCGGCCGCCGTAGTTGAGGCAAATGTTCACCTGGTGCCGCTTGCCGGAGAGGGAGGCGGCCGTCTCCTCCGCCCGGAGACACAGGTCCCGCAGGGCAGGGGGCAAAGGCTCCAGATTTCCAAAAAAGTGCACTCGGAACCCGTCCCGCTCCATCTTTTCCAGCACCTCCAACAGGTACTTGTGCAGCAGGTCCATGATGGTGGCCACTTCCTCCACCGGGCGCTTCCAGTTCTCGGTGGAGAAGGCATACACCGTCAGGTAGGGAATGCCAATGTCCCGGCAGTAATAGGCGATGGTGCGGAAGGTCTCCGCGCCGGCAGCGTGGCCGGCGGTACGGGGCAGGCCCCGCTTTTTGGCCCACCGGCCGTTGCCGTCCATGATGATGCCCACGTGCTGCGGCAGCTGGGTACGGTCCAACCCCTCCCCCGCTGCCGGCACGTCCGGCTTCTTCCGATTCCAAAAAGCCATGGGGACGTTACACCGCCATGAGCTCGGCTTCCTTCTTGGCGGTGAGGTCGTCGATCTCCTTGCAGCGCTTGTCGGTGAGCTTCTGGAGGTCCTCCTCCAATTCCTTCAGGTCATCCTCGGTGATCTCGGACTTTTTCTTCATGGCCTTGAACTTTTCCATGGCATCCCGGCGGATGTTGCGGATGGCCACCTTGCCCCCTTCGCCGTACTTCTTCACCTGCTTGGTGAGCTCCTTACGGCGCTCCTCGGTGAGCTGAGGGAAGATCAGGCGGATCACCTTGCCGTCGTTCTGGGGGTTGATGCCCAGGTCAGAGGCCAGCAGGGCCTTCTCCACGGCCTTGAGCAGGGTGCCGTCCCAGGGCTGGATCACCAGGGTACGGGGGTCAGGGGTGGAGATGGAGGCCACCTGGTGGATGGGGGTTTCGGTGCCGTAGTACTCCACGGTGATCTTGTCCAGCACCCCGGCGTTGGCCCGGCCGGCCCGGACGCCGGCAAAGTCGCTCATCACCACTTCGATGGTCTTCTGCATCTTCGCGTCATAGGGTTGGTTCATTTCCTTCATGACTTTGTTTCCTCCTCTACAATGGTTCCAATTCTCTCTCCCATCACCGCCCGGAGGATGTTTTGAGGATCCGCCAGGGCGAAGATCATCACGGGAATGTGGTTCTCCATAGCCAGGGACGTGGCGGTCAGATCCATCACCTGCAGGTGGTCGGCCAGAACCTGGTCATAGGAGATGGCGTCGTACTTCACGGCGCCGGGGTCCTTCTTGGGGTCGGCGCTGTAAACGCCGTCGATGTTTTTGGCCAGGAGGATCATATCCGCCTGGATTTCCGCCGCCCGGAGGACGGCGGCCGTGTCGGTGGAAAAGTAGGGGTTGCCGGTACCCCCGGCAAAGATCACCACTTCCCCCGCCCGGAGGTACCGGTCCGCAGCGGGGCGGGAGAGGATCTCCCCCACCGGGCCCATGGGGATGGAGGTGAGCACCCGGGCAGGCTGCCCCACCTGCTCCAGCACATCCTGGAGGGCCAGGCTGTTCATCACAGTGGCCAGCATGCCCATCTGGTCAGCGCGAGAGCGCTCCATCTGGCCGCCCCCGTCCTTCACGCCACGCCAGTAGTTGCCGCCGCCCACCACCAGGCCCACCTGGACCCCACGGTCGGCGCAGTCCTTCACCACCTGGCACACTTGGCGGACAAAGGGAAAATCAATCCCCCGCCCGGCCGGGCCAGCCAGGGCCTCCCCGCTGAGTTTCAGCAGGACCCGCTGATACTTTGGTTGTTCCATAACTACCTCCCCGGCCCACGGGATCCGCAGGCCTGCCTGCCCCCCAGCGGGGGACCATTTCTTGGGTTTATTCTACTATAGTTCAAACCAAAAGTAAACAACAGCTTTTCATAATTTCTGTCCCCTGCCTCCCTCCCCAGAAAGGCCCGGCCAAAGGGGCTTCGGCCAGGTGTGGGTATGGGAGAGGTCTCTCCCCTGGTTTAATTCTCACAATCTCAATAGGCAATTGTCCTTCTTTTTCGTCGCCTTTTTTCGACCCGTCCATTGACTTTCCCTCCTCTATTCCCTACAATGGAGGTGTTCTTTGGAACAAGCGGACATTCCGTGGCACGGCAGGTGCGGCAGTCTCTTTACGCTCTCTCTTTCTGTCTTCCTGAACCACAGGCGCACCTGCCCTCTGCCACGTCCTCCTCCGCTGCCTTGGGCAGCGGTCCGCTTCCCCCTGCGGCGCTTTCCTCTCCTTTGGAAAGGGCCGCTTTTTCTATCCGCTCCGCAGCCCGACATGCACCTCCTCGCAGGGGAAACCTGCCCTGCCGCAGAGCAGAGCATCGGGTGGTTGTGGGCCCTCAAGGCGTGTTTTTCGTTGGAGCAGAACCTTTGCAGCCGAGAGTTACCATCGCCGCACAGGCATCGCAGGAGGGAAGACATTCCCTCCATTTTTGTATGATTTGAAGTTTTTTGACAGGAATAGACTGCAAATTCTTGTGATTTTTTGATCAACTTTTTCCATTTCCCCGTTTCCCTCTTGACAACACCCTTTTTCCGGAGTAGCCTGTTAGCAGACAACAAAACAGCGATCTTCAGGGCAGGGTGAAATTCCCGATCGGCGGTACAGTCCGCGAGCCGGCAACGGCAGGATTTGGTGCAATTCCAAAACCGACAGTATAGTCTGGATGGAAGAAGATGGGTAAACAGTACGCGGGATCCCCGCGTCTATTTTCCGTGGAAGTATGCTCTGGGATGGTATCATTCCAGAGTTTTTTCATGGGAAAAGACACGGGATACCTGTGCTTGTTTTGACGCGCTCTGAAGGTTTGCTTCAGAGCGCTTTTTGCATTGTGAGGTGTCACTATGACCGACCAAGAATATATGGCCCAGGCTCTCTCTCTGGCCCAGAAAGGCGCCGGGTGGACCAGCCCTAACCCCATGGTGGGGGCCGTGATCGTCAAGGACGGCCAGGTCATCGGCCAGGGGTACCACGCCAAGTGTGGGGACCTCCACGCCGAGCGGGCTGCCCTGGCCGCCTGCACCCAGGACCCAGCCGGGGCCACCATGTATGTCATCCTGGAGCCCTGCTGCCACCAGGGCCGCCAGCCCCCTTGTACCGAGGCCATTCTGGAAGCCGGCATCGCCCGGGTGGTGGTGGGGTCTGGGGACCCCAACCCCAAGGTGGCGGGGAAAGGGCTGGCCATCCTCCGGGCCCACGGGGTCCAGGTGACCGAGCATGTACTGGAGGCCCAGTGCCGGGCCCTCAACGAGGTGTTCTTTCACTACATCCAGACGGGAAAGCCCTATGTGGTCCTGAAGTACGCCATGACCTTGGACGGAAAGATGGCCGCCTACACCGGGGCCTCCCAATGGATCACCGGGGAGGAAGCCCGCCGCCACGTCCACACCCAGCGCAACCGGTTCCGGTCCATCCTGGTGGGGGTGGACACGGTGCTCGCCGACGACCCCCAACTCACCTGCCGCATCCCCGGCGGCCGCAATCCCCTGCGGATCGTCTGCGACACCCACCTGCGCACCCCCCTCACCGCCCAAGTGGTGGCCACCGCCCACCAGGTGCCCACCTGCCTGGCCACCTGCGTCACCCAGCACCAGCTCCTGGCTCCCTATGAAGAGAAAGGCTGCCAGATCCTCTCCCTCCCCTCTGCCCAAGGGCACGTCAGTTTGCCCGCCCTGTTGGAGCGGCTGGGGGAGATGGAGGTGGATAGTGTCCTGCTGGAAGGGGGCGCCGCCCTTCACTGGTCAGCGGTCCAGGCAGGCATCGTGAACAAGGTACAGGCCTATCTGGCCCCCAAGATTCTAGGGGGCCAGGGGGCAAAGTCCCCCGTGGGCGGCCAGGGGTTCCCCCACCCGGACCAGGCGCTCCGCCTGGCCCCGCCCACCCTCACCCGGCTAGGGGAGGACATTCTGCTGGAAAGTGAGGTGATTGGCTGATGTTTACCGGCATCGTGGAAGAAATGGGCACCTTGAAGGCCATCCGCAAAGGCCCCCACAGTGCCGTGCTGGAGATCCAAGCCAAAGTTGTTCTGGAGGACATCCATTTAGGGGACAGCATCGCCGTCAACGGCGTCTGCCTCACCGCCACATCCTACTCCCCCACCGGCTTCACCGCCGACGTCATGCATGAGACCTTGAACCGCTCCGCCCTGGCCACCCTCCGCCCGGGCAGCCGGGTCAACCTGGAGCGGGCCATGGCGGCAAACGGCCGCTTCGGAGGCCACATCGTAGCCGGCCATGTGGACGGGGTGGGCACCGTGCAGCGGATCACCCGGGATGACAATGCCATCTGGTACACCATCGCCGCCGGGCCGGAGATTCTCCGGTACGTGGTGGAGAAGGGCTCCATCACCATCGACGGCATCAGCCTCACCGTGGCCAAGGTGGACCGCCAGTCCTTCGCCATCTCCGCCATCCCCCACACCGTGGCCGTCACCGTGCTGGCCGACCGGAAGGTGGGAGACCTTGTCAACCTAGAAACAGACATCATCGGAAAGTACGTGGAAAAACTCCTCTCCCCCCCTCAGGAGTCCCCCGCGCCCGCCTCCGGTATCACCAAAGAATTCTTAACTCGCTATGGCTTTTGAGCCAGGAAAGGAGCCTTCCATGTTTCAGTACAACACCATCGAAGAGGCCCTGGAGGACCTGCGCCAGGGCAAAATGATCCTCTGCACCGACGACCCCGACCGGGAGAACGAGGGGGACCTCATCTGCGCTGCGGAGTTTGCCACCACGGAAAACGTGAACTTCATGGCCACCCATGGCAAGGGGCTCATCTGCATGCCCATGTCCTATGAGTATGTCCGCAAGCTCCAGTTTCCCCAGATGGTCACCCGGAACACCGACAACCACGAGACCGCCTTCACCGTCTCCATCGACCATGTGGACACCACCACGGGCATCTCCGCGGCGGAGCGCTCCCTCACCGCCATGAAGTGCGTGGACCCGGAGGCCAAGCCCGAGGATTTCCGCCGCCCCGGCCACATGTTCCCCCTGCTGGCCAAGGACAACGGCGTGCTGGAGCGCAACGGCCACACCGAGGCCACTGTGGACCTGATGCGCCTGGCCGGCCTGAAGGAGGTGGGCCTCTGCTGCGAGATCATGCGGGAGGACGGCACCATGATGCGGGCCCCGGAACTCCAGGAGAAGTCCAAGGAATGGGGCCTCAAATTCATCACCATTCGGGACCTGCAGAACTACCGCAAGCGCCACGAGGTGCTGGTGGACCGGGTCACCGTCACCAAAATGCCCACCAAGTACGGGGACTTCATGGCCTACGGCTACGTCAACAAACTCAACGGCCAGCACCACGTGGCCCTGGTGAAAGGGGAGATTGGGGACGGGCAGGATCTGCTCTGCCGGGTCCACTCTGAGTGCCTCACCGGGGACACCTTCGGCTCCCTCCGGTGCGACTGCGGCCAGCAGCTGGCCGCCGCCATGACCCAGATTGAGAAGGAGGGCCGGGGCATCCTGCTGTACATGCGCCAGGAGGGCCGGGGCATCGGCCTCATCAACAAGCTGCGGGCCTACGCCCTCCAGGACCAGGGGATGGACACCCTGGAGGCCAACCTGGCCCTGGGCTTTGCCGGGGACCTGCGGGAGTACTACATCGGTGCCCAGATTCTCCGGGACCTGGGGGCCAAGACCCTCCGCCTGCTCACCAACAACCCCGACAAGGTCTACCAGCTGGCCGACTTCGGCATGGCCATCAAGGAGCGGGTGCCCATCCAGATGGCCGCCACCCCCCACGACCTCTTCTACCTCCAGACCAAGCAGAAGAAGATGGGGCACATCCTCAACTACTAAGTTCCAACCCCCACAGAGTATTAGAATAAAGGAGACATACTGCCATGAAAACCTTTGAAGGAAAACTGGTCGCACAAAACATGAAGGTCGCCCTTGTGGCTGCCCGGTTCAACGAGTTCATCACCTCCAAGCTCATCGGCGGCGCCATGGACGGCCTCACCCGCCATGGGGTCCAGGAGGAGGACATCTCCTTGGCCTGGGTCCCCGGCGCCTTTGAGATCCCCCTCATCGCCTCCAAGATGGCCGCCAGTGGCAAGTACGACGCGGTGATCTGCCTGGGGGCGGTGATCCGGGGCAGCACCAGCCACTACGACTACGTCTGCGCGGAGGTGTCCAAGGGGATCGCCCAGGTCTCCCTCCAGAGCCAGGTCCCAGTGCTCTTTGGGGTGCTCACCACCGACACCATTGAGCAGGCCATTGAGCGGGCCGGCACCAAGGCGGGCAACAAGGGCTATGACTGCGCCCTCAGCGCCGTGGAGATGGTCAATCTCATTCGAGAGGTGGAGGCTTAACCTGCCCTCTGCATGGCAAAAGCGCACCCCGATGGGGTGCGCTTTTCCTCTTTCTGTCTCATAGTCCGTCAAACGAGCGCCTTTCCATCCCCCGTCGGACCGCCAAAGTATCACTGCCCCTCTTTGTGGGAGCGCTCCTTCCACTGGAGGAGGAAGGCGGCGTTGATGATCACCACCACAGACCCGGCGTTGTGAACCAGGGCCCCCACCACAGGGTTTAGGATCCCCAAAATGGCCAGGACGATGGCCGCAAAGTTCAAGGCCATGGAGAAGGTAAGGTTACACTTGATGGTGAACATCATTCGCCGGGCCAGGCGGAGCAGGTGGGGCAGCTCCTGGATGTCGTCGTTGACCAGGGCGATGTCCGCCGCGTCCACGGCGATGTCGCTGCCCACGCCCCCCATGGCGATGCCCACGAAGGCCTTCTTCAGGGCGGGGGCATCGTTGATGCCGTCGCCGATCATGCACACCGGCTGGCCGTTCTGCTGGCTGGCATCGATGTAAGCCAGCTTGTCCTCCGGCAGGCAGCCCCACTGCACTTCTGGGATGCCCAGCTGGCCGGCGATGTGCTGGGCGGCGTTGGCGTTGTCCCCGGTGAGGAGGACGGGCTCCACCCCCGCCGCCTGGGTCCGCTGGATGGTCTGGGCCGCCTGGGGCCGGAGGGTGTCCGACAGGGCCAGGAACCCGGCCAGCCTCCCGTCCACCCCGCAGTAGATGACGGTGCACCCCTCCTGGAGCCACCGTTCGGCCGCCGTCTGGGCCTGGGCGGGCAGGTGGATGCCCAGCTCCGCCAGCAGTTTGGGGTTTCCCGCCGCCACCTGGCGGCCCTGGCAGGTCACTTGAACCCCACGACCGGGAAGCATCTGGAAGTCCTCTCCGGGGGGAATCTGGCCTCCCCCCTCCTCCCGGAAGCACCGGACCACCGCCTTGCCCAGGGGGTGCTCTGACAGAGCCTCCGCACAGGCGACCTGGGCATAGAGGGTTTCCTTGCTGGTGGCGCCGTCCAAGGGGACCACGGCCACCACCTGGGGGGTACCGAAGGTGAGGGTCCCCGTCTTGTCAAAGGTCACCTTGGTCACCTGGGACAGGCGCTCCAAGGCATCCCCCTCCCGCACCAGGAAGCCATGGCGGGTGGCGTTGCCGATGGCCGCCATGATGGCCGTGGGGGTTGCCAGCACTAGAGCGCAGGGGCAGAAGACCACCAGGATGGTCACCGCCCGGATGATCTCCCCGGTGACTGCCCAGGTGATCCCCGCAGAGGCCAGGGCGATGACCACGATCCAGGTGGCCCAGCGGTCGGCCAGGTTCACGATCTTGGCCTTGCCGGCGTCGGCGGACTGGACCAGGCGGATCATCCGTTGGATGGAACTGTCCTCCCCCACCTTGGTGGCCTCCATGGTAAAGGCCCCAAACTGGTTTACGGTGCCGCTGGCCACCTCGTCCCCCTCCCCCTTGTCCACGGGGAGGGACTCGCCGGTCATCACCGCCTGGTTGATGGAGGTCTGGCCTTGGAGGATCACCCCGTCCACCGGGATGGTCTCTCCGGGGAGGACCCGCAGCTGGTCCCCCACCTGGACGTCCTCCGCGGGGATAACCTTCTCTCCCTCGGCCGTCATCACCCGAGCGGTGCGGGGGGTAAGGTGGACCAGCTTCTCAATCCCCGCCCGGGCCTTGGCCACGGTGAGGTCCTCCAAAAGGCCGCCCAGCTGCATGATGAAGGCCACCTCGCCGGCGGCAAAGTCCTCTCCAATGAGCACCGAGGCCACGAGAGCCATGGACACCAGCACATCCGCCTTGATGTCAAAGGCAGTGACCAGGCCGATGATGGCCTCCAGCAGGATCGGTACTCCGCAGAGGAGGATGGCAACCCAAGCCGGATCCACCGGCAGATTCTCCCCCCAAAAAATGCTGCACAGGAGAGACACGCCGCCGAGGACCAGGAAGGTGATGTCCTTCTTGGTCCCGCCCCACGCCAAAAACGCTTCTAAACGCTCCATAGTTTCCTCCTTTTCTCTGTAGAAGAGGGGGATCCAGCGGATGGATACCCCCTAGGGTATTTCCATTATACCCATAGGGGTATACCTTGTCAAGATGAAACAAGAAAA
>OHAD01002944.1_pt1 | contig 11780 bp, 10 predicted proteins | sample 1577011 | NCBI WGS metagenome assembly OHAD01 (sample SAMEA3541510, study PRJEB24748) | human gut metagenome | biome: human gut; feature: human-associated habitat; material: faeces | place: China | collected 2012
AAAAAAAGTTATGTGCCGGGCATCCTGGGGAGCGTGCTCACACTGACTGTCATCATGGCTGCACCCGTAAAAGCAGAGACAAAGGAAGAAACCATTTTAAATAAAACAGACTGGAGCACAATGGCTGCAGCAAACGTAGAAGGATATGTCAACATCCGCAGCGAGGCAAACGCAGATTCCGAGATCGTCGGAGTTCTGATGCCGGGCTATGCGGTTACTGTAACAGAAAAAGGAGACGAGTGGAGCAAGATCTCTTCCAATGGTGTAGAAGGCTACATAAAGAATGAATATCTGGTATTTGGGGAAGAGGCAAAAGCACATTACCGCAATATGTGCGGTATCACCGGAGTTGTTCAGGCGGACAGCCTTCGTGTCCGTGAGGCAGCATCCACAGATTCCGCGCAGATCGGAACACTGACACAGAATGGTGAGGTCAGCGTATTCGGCGAAGAGACAGACTGGTATCAGATCCAGTACAGCGGAAGCAGCGCATACGTTCATGGAGACTATGTGACACTTTCAGAGGAGTTAAAAGGTGCTGTTTCCATGGAGGAATACCAGGCATCACAGGCCTGTGCGGCAAGCAGCGCAGCAGCAGCCTCCACAGCAGGCAGTGTATCGGTAATTTCCGCAGACAGCAATGATGTGGCAATGCTTGCAGCACTGATCGAGTGCGAGGCAGGCGGCGAGAGCTACACAGGAATGGTGGCGGTCGGAGCGGTTGTAGTAAACCGTGTCAACAGCGGTTCTTTTCCGAACAGTGTTTCCGGCGTTATTTATCAGGGTGGACAGTTTACACCGGTTGCGACCGGAACCTTCCAGAGCGTGCTTTCCCGCGGAGCAAGAAGTGACTGTTATGCAGCTGCACAGGCAGCACTTTCCGGCGAGAGCCCGGTTGGCGGATGCCTGTATTTTAACAGCGGCTACGGCAGCGGAATCCAGATCGGATATCAGCATTTTTATTAAAAACAGGCGTGGAACCTTCGCAAGGGGATAGGCGGAGGGAGCATGCATTTCCATAGATTGTGATTGGTTCAAAGTCATGAAAAATGAGATGGAATCGACGGTATAGAAAAAAGAGTAAGTGAACAAGGGGAGACGTTCACTTACTCTTTTTTTACTCTGAAACAAATACTACCGGATAGTCAAAAAGTGCAGACTATCCTTATGGAGTTTTACAGGAAATGTTGTTGGATTTCCAGTTACGGGACATCGTTATTTTCAAAAATTTTCAACAGCTTGGTTTTCTGGTTATCGGCGCGGAAGTCTGCTAATGTCTGACGTAGTGTTGTATGGCGGACGCGGTAGGTATTGGAGAGAAAACAGAAAAAAGTGATTCCCCAAAATACCGGCCAGAGCAACACACATTTATGGCGACCTGATGCTGTTTCACCTGGTGATTGGTGCAATGTATCTGGCGAAGGAAGAGATGACATATGAAGGAAAAAATGTTTCTGTGGTCAGAAAGCTGCTGAAACAGTATGGGTCAGATCCGTTTGTTCGAAAAACCCTGACGATACGGAATTGCCTGCATTACGCAGTTCAAATCAAATCGGTATTCTGGAAACTATTGAGCTTCACCCTCGTATTATTTTTACGTATTCACGCATATGGTTTTTTGTCAGCTATCCTCGTTTTCATGTCCCGGCTTGGAATTGACAGTCTGTAGATGATTCCTGACAAATCTTTCTTTTTTCTGAATGTTTTTAACTTTGCTTGTTATTTTTTCATCATTATAGTATGATGAATACAACAGCCAATTTTTTCAGAAAGGGGGAAAAACGCATGGGTATTACAGCTTACCTGCCGGTTTATTGGCTGATCGCACTCGTCGTTTTTTTAGTGATTGAAGCAGCAACACTTGGTCTTGCGACGATCTGGTTTGCAGGTGGGGCGCTTGTTGCTTTGATCGCTGCCATGTGCGGAGCAGGGATTGTGATTCAGATCGTACTGTTTCTTGTTGTATCGCTGGTACTTCTGTTTTTTACACGTCCGTTCGCCGTTCGCTTTCTGAATAAGGATACACTGAAGACGAACGTGGACCGTGTGGTTGGCATGGAAGGAGTCGTGACGGAAGAAATCTCCAATCTTGCGGGAACCGGAAAGGTTTCGCTTGGCGGAAATATCTGGACCGCGCGGACAGAAAACGAAGGAGGCACGATTCCCGTGGACACTGTTGTTGCAGTGCTCCGTGTGGAAGGCGTCAAGCTGATTGTAAAGGTCAAAGAAAAAGAAGGAGGAAATGAAACATGAGTGGTGGAGGAGTTGCAGGAATTTTATTGATTGTGCTTCTTGTGATTGTACTGTTTATTGCAGCATCGTGTGTGAAGATCGTGCCGCAGGCCAGTGCTTACGTTGTTGAGAGCCTTGGAAAATACAAAGGCACCTGGGCAACCGGTCTTCATTTTAAAGTTCCGTTTATCGAGCGCGTGGCCATCCGCGTGAATTTAAAAGAGCAGGTGGTGGATTTCCCGCCGCAGCCGGTTATCACAAAAGATAATGTTACGATGCAGATTGATACCGTTGTATTCTTCCAGATTACCGATCCGAAGCTGTTTGCATACGGTGTTGTCAATCCGCTGATGGCAATTGAAAACCTGACGGCAACAACGCTTCGAAATATCATTGGAGATCTGGAGCTCGATGAAACGCTGACATCCCGTGAGATCATCAACACGAAGATGCAGGCTGCGCTTGATATCGCGACCGATCCGTGGGGAATTAAAGTAAACCGTGTCGAGCTGAAAAACATTATGCCTCCGGCAGCCATCCAGGAAGCAATGGAGAAACAGATGAAGGCAGAGCGTGAACGCCGTGAAGCAATCCTGATTGCAGAAGGAGAGAAAAAATCGACCATCCTTGTTGCCGAAGGTAAAAAACAGTCGGCCATCCTCGATGCAGAGGCTGAAAAACAGGCGGCGATTCTTCGTGCAGAGGCAGAAAAAGAGAAACGGATCCGTGAGGCAGAAGGCCAGGCAGAGGCAATCCTCAAAGTACAGCAGGCAAATGCCGATGGTATCCGCGCGATCAAAGAAGCCGGTGCGGACGATGCCGTTCTTACCTTAAAGAGCCTCGAGGCACTTGGTGTTCTGGCAAACGGAAAGGCAACAAAGATTGTTGTTCCGTCCGATCTGCAGGGACTGGCAAGTCTGGCCACTACATTCAAAGGTATTGTGGAGGAACAGAAAGTGCCGGCAGGAAAAGAAGTGCAGAAGTAATCAGAAATAGTTAGAAGAGATCAGAAATAAAACAGAGATAAAGAAATAAGTAAAACAGGATTCTCCCGTGAAAAGCATCAAGCCGGACACGGGAGAATTTTCTGTATGAAAAGTACAATGAAATGCATAAAAATACATATATTATGAATATTATAAAGAAAATACGTAAAAATATACATTTTCCTCTTGACAGATGAACAGGTCTGTTTCATAATAGAGACTATTCAAGGAAACCAAGGGGCAAAAAACCTTTTGACCCAACATCACAGTATAGGAAATAATAAAATACACCATATGCAGATATAAGGAGGAACAAGCCATGGATTTAAAAGGACGCGATTTTCTGACATTGAAGGATTTTACACCGGAAGAGATTGCCTATCTGCTGGACCTGTCCGCAGAGCTGAAGGAGAAGAAAAAGAAAGGCATTCCGGTGGATACCCTGCGTGGTAAAAACGTTGCGCTGATTTTTGAGAAAACCAGCACCAGAACCCGCTGTTCCTTCGAGGTAGCTGCACACGATCTCGGTATGGGGACAACGTATCTGGATCCGACCGGTTCCCAGATCGGCAAAAAAGAGAGCATTAAAGATACTGCCCGCGTTCTTGCCGGTATGTATGAGGGAATTGAGTACCGTGGATTCGGCCAGGAGATTGTAGAAGAGCTGGCAAAATATTCGAAAGTTCCGGTATGGAACGGACTGACGAATGAGTATCATCCGACACAGATGCTCGCCGACATGCTGACGATCCAGGAAGAGTTCGGCCATTTAAAAGGCATCAAATTCGTTTACATGGGCGATGCCCGTTACAATATGGGAAATTCCCTGATGATTGCATCTGCCAAGATGGGAATGGATTTTGTGGCCTGTGCACCGAAGAAATACTTCCCGAACGCAGAGCTTGTGGCTCAGTGTGAGGAGTATGCAAAGGAGAGCGGTGCAACCATCACCCTCACCGAGGACGTAAAAGAGGGAACAAAAGATGCCGATGTTATTTATACCGATGTATGGGTATCTATGGGTGAGCCGGACAGCGTATGGGAGGAGAGAATCCACGATCTGACTCCGTACCGTGTCACAAAAGAAGCAATGGCAAATGCAAAAGATACCGCCGTATTCCTGCACTGCCTGCCGTCCTTCCACGATCTGAAGACAAAGATCGGAAAAGAGATCCATGATCGTTACGGTCTGAATGAGATGGAAGTAACCGATGAAGTATTTGAATCTGCGCAGTCGAGAGTATTCGAAGAAGCAGAGAACCGTATGCATACGATCAAAGCAGTTATGGCAGCGACCCTCGGAGCATAAAGTTTTGGGTGGAAAAACCGGAATAGACTGTGTATAATAGAATAACGAAGAAACACGCACAGCAGCGCTGCGGAAAACTCTTCCGCAGCGCTGCTGTTGATTTTACGAAACGAAGAAAGCGTGCTTCTTATGTGAGAAAGCGACACGGGGAGTGTGAAGATACGATATGCTGGAAAATAAGAGAGCCGAGACGCTGCGTCTTCTGCGGGAATCCGGAAAAAATGTTTCCGGACAGGAGCTGTGTGAACATTTTGGGATTTCCCGCACCGCAGTATGGAAGATGATGAATCAGTTGAAAGAAGAAGGATACGAAATTGAGGCCGTTCAGAATAAGGGATACCGTCTGTTAAATGAGCCGGATCTCGTAACGAAGGATGAGCTGGAAAGCCGCACGCATACGAAATATGTCGGACAGACGGTTTATTACAGCCGCGAGGTGGATTCGACAAACACGTGGGCGAAGCGGTTGGCGGAAGAGGGTGCGCCGAACGGCACCCTGACAACAGCCGAGACGCAGACTGCCGGAAAAGGCCGCCGCGGCAGAGTCTGGAAATCGCCGGAGGGAACCTCTGTTTCGATGTCGATTCTGCTGTACCCGGATCTTGAGCCGGCCAAAGCACCGATGCTGACGATTGTAATGGGACTTGCCGTAGTGCAGGGTGTGCAAAGAGCGCTCGGTGTCGATACGAAAATCAAATGGCCGAACGACGCGGTGCTGAATGGGAAAAAGCTCTGTGGGATCCTGACAGAGATGAGTGCACAGATTGATTATATCAATTATGTTGTCATCGGAACCGGAATCAATGTCAATCAGATGGAATTCCCGGAAGAAATCGCGGAGATTGCGACCTCACTGGCGATAGAAATGGGTCATCCCGTCAACCGGGCGAAAGTGGTCGCAGCAGTGCTGGAGGCATTTGAGGAGGACTATGAAAAATTCCTGGAAGCAGGGGATCTCTCCGGGCTGAAGGAAGCATATGAGGCTGTGCTTGCAAACAAAGACCAGCCGGTGCGTGTACTCGATCCGAAGGAACCGTTCGAGGGCGTTGCACTTGGCATCACGCCGACCGGTGAGCTGCGCGTGCAAAAAGAGGACGGAACGATCGCTGAGGTGCATTCCGGTGAGGTTTCGGTGCGAGGCTTATACAGCTACGTATAGAGAGACCGGAAAAGGAAGAGAAAGGAAAAATTATGTATTCAGATAATGAAAAAGTAGTGCTTTGCGGAGCAAGTGCATACGAACAGAAATATTATTTTAACCAGGATTTTGCATCCCTGCCACAGTCTGTGCAGGATGAGCTTCATGTCATGTGTGTTATGTTTACGGTGGAAATCGGCGGTATTTTTACCATGTGGTTCGACAGCGACGGAAGTCTGCAGTTTGAGACAGAGGCCGTAGACGCAGATGCGATGTACGACGAGATCGGCGGCGCGCTTCGGATTAAGCAGTATCAGGAAGAAAAAAAGGAGCTGCTGGAATCCCTGGAGCTGTATTACCGTGTCTTCTTCCTCGGTGAGGAGGTGCCGGAGGAGGCGCTGATGGAAGAGGACGGAGAGAAGCCGAATGGAAAATAAGAAACGTACACTGCAAAAGATGCCGCCACTGAGAATCGGAAACGTGGAGATGCCAAACCCACTCGTGCTTGCACCGATGGCGGGGGTGACGGATCTGCCGTTTCGTGTTCTGTGCAAGGAGCAGGGCGCGGGCCTGATCTGTATGGAAATGGTGAGCGCGAAGGCAATTTTATATAAGAATAAAAATACCGAGGATCTGATGACGATCGATCCGGTTGAGCATCCGGTGTCCCTGCAGCTTTTCGGCAGTGATCCGGAGATTTTGGGGCAGATTGCCGCGCAGATCGAAGAAAGGCCGTTTGATATTCTGGATTTTAACATGGGCTGCCCGGTGCCAAAGGTTGTCAATAACGGCGAAGGCTCGGCCCTTATGAAGGATCCGCATCTGGTGAGGGAAATCGTGACAAGCATGGTAAAGGCAGTGAAAAAGCCTGTAACCGTAAAGATCCGAAAGGGCTTTAACGAAGAATCGGCGAATGCTGTGGAAATTGCGAAGATCCTCGAGGACTGCGGAGTGGCTGCAATTGCGGTTCATGGAAGAACGAGAGCGCAGTTTTATTCCGGAAAAGCAGACTGGGATATCATCCGCCGGGTAAAAGAGGCAGTCTCGATTCCGGTTATCGGAAACGGAGATGTGACAGATGCGGCGAGTGCCGAGGCACTGGTGGAGCAGACCGGCTGTGACGGTATCATGATCGGACGCGGCGCGGAAGGAAATCCGTGGATTTTTAAACAGATTCTTCATTATATGGAAACAGGCGAAACGCTTGCAAGGCCGACCCAGCATGAGGTAAAAGAAATGATGCTCCGCCATGCACGGATGCAGGTGGAATATAAGGGCGGCGCGATCGGCATCCGCGAGATGCGCAAGCATGTTGCATGGTATACGGCAGGCTTTCCGCACTCGGCAAAGCTGCGCGCGGCGATCAATCAGGTGGAGAGCCTGCAGGCGCTGGAACAGATGCTGAATGAGTGGGAACGAGGATAAAAAATAAGTCAAAAAAGTACCTATGATATGCCAATATTGATATATCATGGGTGCTTTTTCTGTGCTATACTGATAAACAGAGGTATTAGGACAAAAAACACTAAAGAGGGAGTGTAGTGTATGACTATGAAGGAACTTTTCGCACCGTCCGACATGACGGTGGGAAAGCCGTGGGAAAAGATTGTAGCTTTTACAATCCCTATGCTGATCGGCAACATTGCCCAGCAGCTCTACAACACGGTTGACAGTATTGTGATCGGAAAATATGTCGGGGACAATGCGCTTGCGGCAGTTGGAAGCGCCAGCCCGATCTTAAACCTGCTTCTGGTTCTGTTCGTCGGAATTTCCGTCGGCGCCGGCGTCATGGTGTCGCAGTATTTTGGGGCAAAACAAAGAAAAGAGCTTTCGATGACGATCGGAAACTGCGTCACGCTGACAGCAATTTCTTCCATCATTATTATGATTCTGGGAGCCGTCCTCTCAAGGCCGCTGCTGGAAATGCTGAAAACACCGGATTCCATCATCGACTGGTGTACATCGTATCTGGTGATCCTGATGGTGGGCTGTGCCGGCAGTGCGTACTATAACATTCTATGTGGTATCCTTCGCGGACTCGGCGATTCGATTTCGGCGCTGATTTATCTGCTGGTGGCAACGGTCATCAATATTGTATTGGATATTGTATTCGTTTCCCAGTTCCACATGGGCGTTGCCGGAGTTGCATACGCGACCGTGATTGCGCAGGCAATTTCTGCAGTACTCTGCATGTGGCGTCTGATGCGTATGACCGACATTTTTGATTTCAGACCCAAATATCTGAAAATGAAAAAACAGTATTCGATGGAAATTATCCGCCTTGGCCTGCCGTCCGGTATTACCCAGGCGATCTTCTCCATGGCGATGGTTATCGTACAGTCGCTGACCAACAGCTTCGGTGAAATGGTTATCGCCGCGAATGTTATCATCATGCGTGTCGATGGCTTTGCAATGATGCCGAACTTTTCGTTTGGTACCGCGATGACAACGTATGCCGGTCAGAATGTCGGCGCACGCCGTATGGACCGCGTAGAGCAGGGCGCAAAACAGGGAACACTGATTGCTGTCGGAACCTCAACGACCATTACCCTTTTAATTGTTATTTTCGGCCATCATCTGATGGGAATCTTTACGAATACCACAGAGCTCGTAACATTAAGTGCCAATATGATGAAGATCCTTGCGGTCGGCTATATTGCCATGGCAGTAACACAGTCGCTTTCCGGCGTCATGCGTGGAGCAGGCGATACGATGACCCCGATGTGGATTTCGATGGTTGTTACCGTTGTCATCCGTGTGCCGCTGGCATACGGTCTGGCCTTTCTGACCAGAACGCCGGAGCTGCCAAACGGACGATATCAGGTACTCTGGATTTCCATGCTGGTAAGCTGGTGCATGGGTGCGCTTCTGACGCTGATTTTCTATAAAAAAGGAAATTGGAAAAAGAAAGCACTGACAGGAAGCTCATCCGAAAAATAAAGGAAAAATAAGAGAAAGATGCAGGAAGGATTTGTGAAAAAGAAAATCTTTCCTGCGTTTCTTTTTTTCTTGACATTCCGTGGGCAATCCTTTATACTACTTTAATTGTTAGGATAGGCGGAGTCTATCCTTATTTCAACCGGGAATACTGAAAATACAGCGCATTTCCGGAGAGTTTACAGAATAAAATCAGATATGACTGGATACAGAAACGATAGAAAGGGTGTATAAAATGGAACAGAAAAAAACGATTCTTACCTATGCCGGCCTGAAAAAACTGGAGGACGAGCTTCATGACCTCAAAGTAAACAAACGTAGAGAAATTGCCGGTAAAATCAAAGAAGCAAGAGAGCAGGGAGACCTTTCCGAGAACGCCGAGTACGATGCAGCAAAAGATGAGCAGCGTGACATCGAGGCAAGAATTGAAGAGATCGAAAAAATCCTGAAAAACGCAGAGGTTGTTGTTGAGGACGAAGTAGATTCCGATAAGATCAATATCGGATGTAAAGTAGACGTACTGGATCTGGAGTATGACGAGGAAATCGAGTTCCAGATCGTTGGCTCCACCGAAGCAAACAGCCTGGAAGGAAAAATTTCCAACGAGTCTCCGGTAGGAAAAGCTCTGATCGGCGCGCACAAGGATGATATTGTCGATGTAGAAACACCGGCCGGAATTATGCAGTACAAAGTACTTTCTATCCAGAGAAATATCTAATAAAATACAAAGAAAAGGGAGTGAAGAGATTGGCACAGCAGACACAGGAACAGGATATTAACCACTTACTGAAGGTTCGCCGCGAGAAACTTGCAGAGCTGCAGCAGAACGGAAGAGACCCGTTCCAGATTACAAAGTTCGATCAGACACATCATTCGCTTGAGGTGAAAGGTCTTTACGAGGCACATGAGAGTGAGCTGTTAAAAGACCGCCAGGAGCCGAACGTAGAGGGAATGGATGAGGAGCAGGCGAAAGAAGCTCTTAAAAAGGATTACGAAGAGAGAAGAAATATCATGGACGCAAGCCCGATCCATGTGGCAATTGCAGGACGTATGATGTTTAAGAGAGTCATGGGCAAGGCATCTTTCTGCAATATCCAGGATTTACAGGGAAACATCCAGGTATACGTTGCAAGAGATGCGATCGGAACAGAGTCTTACGCTGATTTTAAAAAATCGGATATCGGTGATATCTTCGGAGTGGAAGGATTTGCTTTCAGAACAAGAACAGGTGAGATTTCTATCCATGCAGAGAAAGTGACACTCCTCTCCAAGAGCTTACAGATCCTCCCGGAGAAGTTCCACGGTCTGACAGATGTAGATACCCGTTACCGTCAGAGATATGTAGACCTGATCATGAACACAGAGTCTAAAGATACCTTTATCAAGCGTTCCAAGATTCTCAGTGCGATCCGCAAGTACTTAAGCGGAGAAGGATTCATGGAAGTTGAGACTCCAATGCTTGTACAGAACGCAGGTGGAGCAGCAGCAAGACCGTTCGAGACACATTTCAATGCCTTGAACGAAGATCTGAAGCTTCGTATTTCCCTGGAGCTGTACCTGAAGAGACTGATCGTCGGAGGACTCGAGAAGGTATATGAGATCGGACGTGTATTCCGTAATGAGGGTCTTGATACAAGACATAACCCGGAGTTCACTCTGATGGAGCTTTACCAGGCATTTACAGATTACCACGGCATGATGGATCTGACAGAGAACCTGTATCGTTTTGTCGCACAGGAAGTGCTCGGAACGACACAGATCGTATACAAGGGAATCCCGATGGATCTCGGTAAGCCGTTCGAGCGTATCACAATGGTTGACGCAGTGAAGAAGTACGCAGGCGTTGACTGGAATGAAGTTGAGACTCTGGAGCAGGCAAGAGAACTTGCAAAAGAGCATAATATTGAGTTTGAAGAGAGACATAAAAAAGGTGATATCCTGAATCTCTTCTTTGAGGAGTTTGTAGAGGAGCATCTGCTTCAGCCGACGTTCGTTATGGACCACCCGGTTGAGATCTCGCCGCTGACGAAGAAAAAGCCAGAGAATCCGGAATATGTAGAGCGCTTCGAGTTCTTCATGAATGGATGGGAGATGGCAAATGCTTACTCTGAGCTGAATGACCCGATCGACCAGAGAGAACGTTTTAAAGCCCAGGAAGAACTGCTTGCCCAGGGCGATGATGAAGCCAATACAACAGATGAAGACTTCATGAACGCACTGGAGATCGGTATGCCGCCGACCGGTGGTATTGGATTCGGCATTGACCGTATGTGTATGCTTCTGACAGGCGCGGAGGCAATCAGAGACGTGCTGCTCTTCCCGACAATGAAGTCACTGGACGCTGATAAGAAATCTGCGAAGTCAGAAAATAGCACTTCCACAGCAGCACCGGAGAAAGAAGAAGTTATCGACTTCTCCAAGGTAAAGGTAGAGCCTTTATTTGAGGAAGAGGTAGATTTTGATACATTCAGCAAGTCAGACTTCCGTGCAGTAAAGGTGAAAGAGTGTGTTGCAGTACCGAAGTCAAAGAAACTGTTACAGTTCACTCTTGATGACGGAACAGGTATTGATAGAACAATCCTTTCTGGTATTCATGCATATTACGAACCAGAAGAATTAGTTGGAAAGACACTTATTGCGATCACTAACCTGCCACCGAGAAAAATGATGGGAATTGAATCTTGTGGTATGTTGCTTTCAGCAGTGAATAATCTGAAAGATTCAGAGGATGAAGAACTGCATCTTATTATGGTTGATAATCACATTCCGGCAGGCGCAAAGTTATACTAGAATTAAAAGATATCAAAATTCAGAAAAATAAAATCATTGATTTAAAGAGAACACGTTTAGTTAAAAGTAGCAGACAATTAATGCCTGCTACTTTTTTATAATAGTTAATTTGATTTGTAAAAACATAATATTTCGTCAACTTGACAATCAAGAATATTGCAAAGCATATCAATGGTGTGTGTTGATATATGCGTATTCGAACGCATACGAGACAATTGACCGGCTGAGACATGATATTGGTTTATGAGCTGATATTGTGTTATATGCTTTTTCTTGAGTGTATTAAAAAACGGCTCATTGCAAGTTATGGGATGCAGGAGAAAAGGGACTTACATTATCTGCTTTTGAATGGGAGAAGGATAGAAAAACGCTGATATATGGGCAGGTA
>OHAD01002948.1_pt1 | contig 11773 bp, 12 predicted proteins | sample 1577011 | NCBI WGS metagenome assembly OHAD01 (sample SAMEA3541510, study PRJEB24748) | human gut metagenome | biome: human gut; feature: human-associated habitat; material: faeces | place: China | collected 2012
CTGGCAGCCGCCGCTGTGGCCGCGGCCGGTGCAGAAGCAGCCGGGAAAAAGATATCCCTGAAGATCATGACGCTGAACAACAACCGGCAGAAGATCAACGATTGCTTGGGCAATCCGGTGGAAATCGGCATCGCCGTCATGTGGCGGGTCACCGATACCGCCAAAGCGGTGTTCAATGTGGACAACTACAAGGAATATCTGTCCCTTCAGTGTGACAGCGCTCTGCGGAACATCGTGCGGATCTATCCCTATGATGTGGCGCCGGGAGTGGATACCACCGGCGACGGCGTGGCCGATGAAGGCAGCCTGCGGGGCTCCAGCGAAGTGGTGGCCCAGCGCATCAAGGAGGAGATCCAGAGCAAGGTGTCGGATGCCGGACTGGAGGTCATTGAGGCCCGGATCACCTATCTGGCCTATGCGCCGGAGATCGCCGCAGTAATGCTCCAGCGTCAGCAGGCCAGCGCTATCATCGATGCCCGGAAGATGATCGTGGACGGCGCGGTAGGCATGGTGGAAATGGCCTTGGAGCGGCTGGGGGAAAACCATGTGGTGCAGCTGGATGAAGAACGGAAAGCTGCCATGGTTTCCAACCTTCTGGTGGTGCTCTGCGGCAACCGGGATGCCCAGCCGGTGGTCAATTCCGGCAGCCTGTATTAAACCATGGCCGAAGAGAAAAAGCAGGTTCCCCTGCGCCTGTCCCCCAAGCTCTATGCCGCCATTGCCGCCTGGGCCGAGGAGGATTTCCGCTCGGTGAACGGACAGATCGAGTATCTTCTCACCGAATGCGTCCGCCAGCGGAAAAAGGACGGCAAGTATGTGCCGGAGAAGCTGGATGAACCTCCAAAACTGGATTTGTGACAAAAAGGGCGAGAGACTACGATCTCTCGCCCTTTTTCTTGACATCGTTTTGCAAAACCGATACAATGTACGGTGGTGTAAAAGCTCCCCTTTCCTGGAAGAAGAAACGGAAGGGGTTTGGATAGCGGCCTGGATCGGGTGAAGGACGGTGATAAGATGTATCATATTGCGGTTTGCGACGACAATCAGGAAGAAGCACATCTTATCGGCCGTATGACCCAGGAGATCATGGCCCAGCGGGAGATCGAAGCGCAGGTGGATCTGTTTTTCGACCCGGAAAGCCTGCTGGACAAGCTGCAGCAGACGCAGATCCAATACGACCTTTTTTTGCTGGATATCCTGATGGAAGAACGCAACGGCATTCAGTTGGCCCAGGCTTTGCGGCAAAGAGGGTATCGGGGCAAACTGATCTATATCACCGTCAGCCGGGATTATGCTATTGATGGCTACAAGGTCAAAGCCGATGACTATTTGCTCAAACCGGTGGAGAAGGATATGTTGGACCAGGCCATTGGCCGGGTGCTGCCCCGCCTGGAGACCGTTTTGCTGGAAACCACCGGAGGCATGAAGATTCTCCAGCTGCAGCAGATTCTCTATGCCGAGTCCACAGGGCATTATGTGCTCATCCAGTTGGGGGACAAGGGAGAACCCTTGCGTTTGCGGGCCACATTGCTTCAGGTCCAGCAAAAGCTGGGGGCGGAAAAATTTGTCCGGTGTCACAAAGGGTATCTGGTGAACCTGGCCCAGGTGCGGGAAGTGCGGGTGAGCACCAGCCAGATCCTGCTCCATGGGGGCGATGCCATCCCACTGGGGCGGCAGTATCGTTATAAAGTACAAAAAGCCGTTGTGCAGTATGTGGAACAGGCCATTTCTTCTTATTGAGAAGAAATGGCCTGTTTTTTTGTTATCCTTCTGTCTGAGAGGGACCTTCCTGAAAATAGAGGTAAGACTTCACATGGAACAGATTGTCCTGGGTTTCGATGATGAGCACACTGTTGTATTGCTCGGCCACCCGGCGCATGGCTTTGATGCCCTGGCCATGGCCTTCGTGGCGCTGGGGAGAAAGGGGATCGCCCTGTTCATCCCGCTGGAGATCGCCGGAGAAACTGTTGGTACAGCTGACGAAAAGGCCGGCATTTTCGAAAATCTCCACTTTCAGTCGGATGCTGCGTTCCTGGGGATCGGGCAGGGCCGCCACAGCGTGCAGGGCGTTGTCGATCATGTTGGACAGAAGCACGGCCAGGTCGGCATCAACAATGCCGATGTGCTGGGGCACCTGTACCGAAGCCTGGAAGGAGGCGTTCAATTTTTGGGCTTGCAGCTGACAATAGGACACCAGGGCGTTGATGAGGGGATGGTCGGTATACCGGCCGGGTGCACGGCGGATCTGGCCGGTGAAATGTTCCACATATTGATATGCTCTCTGGAGATCTCCTTCCTGGCAAAGGGCGGACAGAGCATTCATATGGTGAAGAATCTCATGGCGCATGGCATAGGTTTCGTCCAGGGAACGGCGCAGATAGGCGGCATGTTCCAAGGCGTAACGATTCTGCACTGTCAAAAGCTGCAATTCACTGTTGCGGCGCACCACGCTTTGCACAAAGTCATACACCGCCAGCAGGAAGAAAAGAAGCAGCAGAAGATGGTTCACCAAGCGGGCCAGATAGAAGAAGCTGTGGAGCATCCGCGTATTTTGCCACAGAGAGCGGAGATAGGACCACAAAGAGCCATCTCCGGCCAGAGAAAAAAGGATCGCAAGGACAAAGAACAGAAGAAGGACGCCGCCCAGCAGGAAAAAGTGCCGGTAATAGGCGATGCCCCGGCAGGCTTGGTGGGCGCAGAGCAGCAGGGAGACAAGCAGGGCCAGGGGAAGCAGACGGCTCAGAAGCAGATTGGTCCACCCAGCGCCGCCCTGGTTGTCGATGAGCCGCCACACAAGCCCTATTGCCATGCTCAAAGAGCCGAAGGCCGGCAGAAGAATCCCCCATTTCCGGACCCTTCCTGCCAGATGGTACCAAAGGACCCACAAACTGAGCACCAGAGGGAGCATTTGCAGACCCACCAGCACCAGAGGGCTTTGCAGGAACCAGATGGCATAGGCGCTGTAAGAGACGGTGCGCTCCAGACCAAAGGACAAGGCCAGCAGGGAAAGGGGCAGCAAGCTGGCGTCGGCCTTGCCGTGGTAGAGCTGAAAGAAGAAGAGCCCGGCCAGAAACAGGGCGGCCGCCAGAAGCACTCCCGCCGGCAAAGCATCCTGGGCGGTGGAGGCCATGGCCTGGCTTTGATAAGCTGTAAGATCCGGGTACAGGACCAGGGAGGGCAGCTGGCGGATGGAAGCCATTCCGCCGGGATAGGACAGGACCAAAGTCAGTTCCTGAGCAGAGCCCAGAGTGATGATATCGCTGTACATGGCAGGCTGGCCGCCTGTATCAAAACGCCCTTCCTGAGGGTGATACCGCAGGGAGGGGTCGGCCAGAAGCTTTCCGTCGGATAAAATAGCGACATCGCAGCCAAAACGGTTCATTGCGAGGATGGATGTGGGGGTGAGGGAAAACTCCAGCTGAGACAGGTCCCGGCTGCAATATAGAACGGTATCCGGAGGAAGGAGCAGGTTTTCGCCTTGGGGAGAAACCTCTGTGCCATCGGCCAGGGTGAAGTGCCAGGAGGCCGGATCGGAGGCAGGACTGATGTCCAGACTCTTCAAGGGGGTCTGGGTCATACGGATATAGAGAAAACAGCACCACAGCAGCGCGGCCGCTGGGATCAAGGCCAGCAAAAACCATTTTTTAGCACAGAGAAATCTCTTCCATTTCTCTTTGGAAAACACAGCCTGCACCTCCGCCCATAAGTTGAGAGAGGATACCGAAAAGGTGTCCTGTTTTTATTTTATGAGAAGCTCAACGCTTGATGGCGATTTCGCGCTATTTCTATCATACAGGAGTTTGTTTCCGGACACAAGCGACTGAGAAGCCATTGTCATGTTGTTTGTGCCAGATGCGTGTCGTTTGTGCCAAAAGCCACTATTCGACAAGATTTTATGCTATTCTCATCATGAAAATATGGCATCTGAGCAGCGGTCTTGGGGCAGAAAGAGCCCGAGGGCTTTTCTGTGCGTATTCTCTCTGCCGCGGCCGGATGGGGTCGGGAAGACTGTGGCCCGGCCGGAAGGAGGGATGAGGGAAGGTGCTTTCCAAGGAACAGACAGCGCCTGGAAAAAAGCCGCTGCGGCCCAAATGGAGCAAGGCTGCAGGGGATCACATCACCCTCAGCGCCGCCACGGCCAAAAGCTCCAGCACCTATTTGCAGGGGCTGGATCTGGAGACCGCCGAGAGCATCCGCCTGAAACCGGCGGAAGGGAAAGATTCCCGGCTGCAAAGTGTCAAGCCCTCCTGCTGTGCTTCTCGTGAGGAACTGCCCCAGCTTTCCGGTCAGGTGGATCTTACCACCGGGCGGGCCGAGGTGGGCTATGACCCGAAAAAACGGGATGTGGTTCTGGGCTTTGTGCGGCACGACAACGACTCCCAGGGACGGGAAGTGCTGGAAAACAAGGCCAGAGTGCGTACCATCCACGGTCAGGACCGGTTCCGCAGCAACGACGAGACCTTTTCCCAAGGGGCGATGGGTCTGCGGTGTGAGGCGGCCCGGGCGCCCAAGGCGGTGATGGGCCGGATGGGAACCATGTCCCGTCGGGAGGGCGGGGAGACCACCATGGATCGGGTGCTCCCCTTTTACGGCGTGGAGGAGGAACGAGACCGCCTGCACCAGCTGCAAATGCTGGAGCACCGCAGCGATGCCCGGCGCAGCAGCATTCACAGCGCCGCCTCCGGCGTGGGGACGCTGATCTCCCGCAAGAGGCAAAAGCAAAAAGAGTTCCAGAAAACTTTCTCCCAGGCTTTGCAGAAAGCCGGGGAGAACCGCCAATCCGACGATTATCAGCTTTTTATCCGGAAAAAATGGCTGGCCATGCAGGCCCAGGCCCTGGGCCTGGATCTGGAAAGCGGCCTGGGAGAAGATGTTCTCCCCACGGAAGAAGCGGAGAATAGGGAGGAGGCGGCGGAATCCCCCAAGCGCGAAACACCATGAACACCAGATAGAAAGGAGTGGAAAGATCCCGGGCCGGGCTGTTTGCGGCCTGATCGCTCGTGGATCGAAAGCGTATGGCAGAATATTTGTCTCCCGGTGTCTATGTGGAGGAATTTGACAGCGGCCCGGCTCCCATGCAGGGGGTGAGCACCAGCACCGCCGGTTTTGTAGGCCTTGCAGAAAAGGGCCCCGTGTCCGGCGCTCCGGTGTTTGTCACCGGTATTTCCGATTTCCACCGGAAGTTCGGCGGCTATCTGCAGAAAAGCGAATTCGGCGAATATCGCTACCTGGCCCATGCTGTCAGCCACTTTTTCGCCAATGGAGGTGCCCGGGCTTTTGTAATGCGCGTGGCCCCTTCCGATGCGGCAGTGGCCGGCCTGTCCTGCGGCGAAGGCCTGCGTTTTGAAGCCAAGAACCCCGGTGCATGGGGCAACCGGATCGTCATCACCATGGTTCCGGCCAGCAAGGGCAAGAGCCAGATCATGGAGGATCTGGGTGAAGGAAAATACACCCTGAAGAGCGTCGAGGAGTTCTATGCAGGCGATGTGGTGGCCCTGGAGGGCCCCGACGGGGTGGAATACGGCGTGGTGGCCCAGGTGGAGGGCAAGAACATCACCATGGCTTCCCCCTTCCAGAGTGCCCAGGTGGTGGATCAGGCTCTGCTGCCTCAGGTGACCATCAAGACCTGTGAAATGAACATGGAGATCCGCTGCGAAGATATGGCGGAGACCTATGAGAATGTGTCCTTTAACATCACCACCCCTTATTTCATCGAAAAGATGCTCTCCAAGTCCGAGCTGGTCAATGTGACCGCCCAGGCTGTGGAAGAGGCCAAGGCCCCCATCGAGCTGGTGAAAGAGTGGACAGGCTGCCAGAAGGCAGAAGTCCGTCTCCAGCTGTCCGGCGGTCTCAACGGCACAGCGGCCGCTTTGTCCGACGGCGATTTCATTGGCGAGGACAAGGGCCCCGGCGAGCGTACCGGCATCCAGGCTTTCCTGGACAACAGCGATGTGTCCATCATGGCCGTGCCCGGCATCACCTCTCCCAATGTGCAGCTGTCCCTGGTGGCCCATTGCGAAAACCTGGGCAGCCGTTTCGCCGTGCTGGATATGCCCAAAGAAGCCAAGAGCGTGGATGAGATCATGAAGCACCGGAACATCGTGGACAGCGATTACTGTGCCATGTACCATCCCTGGCTGGAGGTCTATGATCCTCTGGACAAGAGAAACACCTATATCCCGCCCTCCGGTTCGGTGATGGGCATCTATGCCCGCAGCGACAACAGCCGGGGCATCCACAAAGCACCGGCCAACGAGACGGTGATGAACTGCACCGGCCTGTCGGTGGCCTACAACACCGCCGAGCAGGATATGCTCAACCCCAACGGCGTCAACCTGATCCGTTCCTTCCCCGGCCAGGGCATCCGGGTGTGGGGCGCCCGTACCGCCAGCTCCAAACCCCAGTGGAAGTATGTGAACGTGCGGCGTCTGTTCATCTTCCTGGAGGAATCCATCAAGGCCAACACCAACTGGGTGGTCTTTGAGCCCAACGACGAGCTGCTGTGGATCCGTGTCCGCCGCACCATCGAAGTGTTCCTGGAGGGTGTGTGGAAGAGCGGCGCTCTGGCCGGCTCCACTGCCGCCGACGCCTTCTTTGTCAACATCGGCACCAACACCATGACCCAGGACGACATCGACAACGGCCGCCTGGTGTGCGTCATCGGCGTGGCCCCTGTCAAGCCTGCGGAATTTGTCATCTTCCGCCTGACCCAGAAGACCGGCGAATAAGAAAAGGCTCTCACGATTTTTATATAAGGAGTTGAACAGCAAGTGCTTCCCTATCGTAATTTCCGATTCCGCCTGGAGATCGACGGCCTGGACGCCGGCAGCTTCAGCGAAGTCAGCGGTTTCGACGCCACCATTGATGTGGTGGAATACCGGGCCGGGGACGATCCTGCCATCACCCCTACAAAGCTGCCCGGCTTGATTAAATATGGCAACATCACCTTGAAATGGGGCTCTTCTGAGACCATGGTGCTTTATGATTGGCTCATCGACATCACCGAAGGCACCATCGAGAAAAAGACAGTGACCCTCACCGCTCTGGACGAAGAGGGTTCCCCTGCCGCTTCCTGGCGGTGCATCAACGCCTGGCCGGTGAAATACACCGCCCCGGACTTCAACGGCACCTCCTCTGAGGTGGCCATCGAAACCATCGAGCTGGCCCACGAAGGCCTGACTCGCACCGAGTGATGCGTCATCGCTGCCGTGTCCTTGTCCTTTTGGACGGGGACACGGCGGCATGTTGTCTTTTTCGGCAAGGTCACCATAGCGAAGAAATGAGGTGCCATACATGGCTTACCAGACAGAATATCCCTTCACACTGCCCCGGGGCTATATGGATGAAAACGGCACGGTGCATCGGGAGGGCACCATGCGTTTTGCCACGGCGGCGGATGAGATTTTGCCTCTCAAGGACCCCAGAGTCCAGCAGAACCCGGCCTATCTCAGTGTGGTGCTCATGACCCGGGTCATCACCAAACTGGGCACGCTGCCGGCCATCGACAACCGGATCGTGGAAAAGCTGCCCTCTTCCGACATGGCCTATCTCCAGAACCTCTACCAGCAGATCAACGCGGTGGAGCCCATTCGGGTGGAAGCAACCTGCCCCCACTGCGGTGAAAAGTTCAAGGTGGAGGTATCCCTGCTGGGGGAATAGCAAAAAGCTATCCCCTGGACCGGATCTATGAGGAGATAGCTTTTTTGGGCTACTATCTGCACTGGAGCTACGGCGAACTGATGGACATGGAACACAGGGAGCGGCTCCGGTTTTGCCGGGAGGTTTCCCGGATCAATGACAAAATGAACCAGGAGACCCGGGGCAAAAACATCTTTGATGTGTTTTAACAAAAAAACGGGGCCTTGGGGAAAGGAGGAAGCGTATGAAGGTACCCTTTTTCATCACCCGCAGCAGCCATTATGATCCCATTGTGGCGGTGCGGTTTATTGTGCTGTTCAATGCAGTGACACTGGGATTTCAGAGTGTTTCGGGCATTGGGCGGAGCCAGTCGGTGGATTTCATCAGCGAAGGGGGCCGTAACGACTATCCCATCCGCATTCCCAAACCCCAGACCGAGCCCCACCGGCTCACCTTCAAGCGGGGCTACCAGATGCGCAAGCTGAGCATCGCCGGTCTGTTGGCCGGGTATGTGGGCAGCCAGGCCATTGAGGCCAAGGACGCCCTGGGCAGCGTGGTCACCGGGGAGTATGCCCTCACCGTCACCCCCGCCCGGCTGCTGCCGGACCGGCTGGTCCTCTCCGCCCAGCAGAAGCGGGTGGAGGCCGGCCAGGGGGTGGACACCGTCCTCACCGCCCCCTCCGCCCTCCTCCACAACGGGGAGGCGGACGTCACCGACGACTACACCCTCACCTACCAGTGGACCGATGCCCAGGGCAGCCCCGTGGGCACCGGCCCCACCCTGCAGGTGACCCCCACCGCCGACACCACCTACACCTGCACCATCACCGCCGCCTGTACCCTGGACAGCACCCAGGTGCTCACCGGCCAGTGCGTCTACACCCTGCGGATGCACCCCGGCACCACCCTCGGGGCGGTGACCGGCCTGGCCCAGGGCACCCGCACCCTGGACCAGCTGGAAAACCAGAGCGGCACCCTCTCCCTCATCGACCAGCTGGTCCAGGGGGACAGTGCCTCGGAAAGCACCCCCGCCGTCCCCGGGCTGCGCTCCGTGGTCTTTGAACTGGACTCTGCCACTGGCACCCAGGTGGGCACCCTCTCTGTCCAGGAGGGGACCTACTACTACCTGGAGGGGGAAGCGGACCAGCCCCTCCTGTCCCAGGTGACCTTCACCCCCCGCCAGGCGGGGACCTATGGCATCAACTTCCGGGCCTACGGGGACGCGCTCTACTGCGGCCGCCTGGAGATCCTGGTCCAGGAGACCGACGTGCCCCCCGCCGAGGGGGACAAGGTCTGTGACGCCACCGGCTTCCCCTTCACCGGGGACGACTTCTACCACAGCGACGCGGAGGACCCGGTGATCGCCGTGGTCTTTGGCCAGCCCTCCGCCGGCCGGCTGCTGCGGGATGTGCGCCACGGCGCCGGCACCCCCGACGACGGGGCCCGGTACTACACCAACGCCGCCAGCGACGGGACCTACCACGTCTCCACCCTCCACTACCTGCCCCCGGCGGGCTTCTCCGGCCAGGTGACTATCCCCATGACCCTGCTCACCCAGCAGGGTCAGGAGTGGGAGGACACCCTCACCGTGGCCGTCACCAGCAAGACCCACTCCCACCAGTTCACCGATGTGAACGAGGCCACCGTGGGCACCTGGGCCGCCAACGCGGTGGACTTTGCCTACCACTTCGGCCTGGTCAACGGCACAGGGGAGGACACCTTCTCCCCCAGCAGCAACATGACCCGGGCCCAGCTGGTCACCGTCCTCTACCGGGCGGTGGGGAGCCCCACCATGACCATCACCACCAACTTTGAGGACCTGGACGTAGGGGCCTACTACTACAGCGCCGTGGTGTGGGCCAACTTCCACGGCATCGTCAACGGCACCTCGGACACCACCTTCTCCCCCAATGATTTCATCACCCGGGAGCAGCTGGCTGCCATCCTCCACCGCTATGCCCGGGCCTACGGCGGGGACCTGTCCCACACCGGAGACCTCAGCGCCTTCACCGACCAGAACCTGGTCAGCGAATACGCCCGGGAGGCCATGACCTGGGCGGTGGACAAGGGGATCCTCACCGGCGTGGGGAGCAGCACCCTGGCCCCCCAGGGCAACGCCACCCGGGCCCAGGTGGTGGTGATGCTCCACCGCTACCTGGCAGAGTAACCCCGCCCTGCCCCAGACCACCACAGAAAGGAGAACCCCCATGAAACGGAAACATCCCCTTTGGTTCCTGCTTCCCCTGGCCCTTCTCCTACCCCTGGCCGCCTGTTCCAGCCAGGAACCTGACACCGCTGCCCAGGAAAACACCATCGCCCCCTATACCCTGACCCAGCGGGAGCGAACCCTGCTGGACGCCTTCGGCCACACAGAGGGCACCGCGCAGGTCCTCTCCTTCCAGGCCCCGGCGGAGGCCAGGTGCCTCACGATCCAAACCGCCCAGTTGGGCGAGGACGGCCAGTGGGAGGTTGTCTCCGCCCCCGCCATCGCCCTGCTGGGGGAGGATCAAGCAGACCTTTCCCTGTCCGGCCTGTTCACCCTGTCCAGGGCGGACAACTATGCCCTCACCTTCCACATCGTCTGTGACGGTGCCGGCGGCATGACCAGCCAGACCGATCCCCTCCCTCCGGACCCGAACACCACCATGCACACCTGGGCCTTCCTCACAGACCCCCAGACCATCCAGCTGGACCAGCCCATCCCCGTGGCCCTGCTGGCCTACGACAGCGGCACCTCCATGTCCAGCCTGAACCTCCAGGATTACTTCACCCCGGAAAATCTCACCGGGCCGGACCTGGTCCAGGCGGTGACGGTGACCTTCTCCGAAACCGCCTGACAGGGCCCTCGATTCCACCACAGAAAGGAGAACCCCCATGAAACGGAAACACCCCCTCTGGTTCCTGCTCCCCCTGGCCTTTCTCCTGTCCCTGGCCGCCTGCTCCAACCAGGCGCCTGCCGCCGATGCGCCCCAGGAGGCAGCCGCATACACCGTGGCCCCCTATACGCCCACGGAGCAGGAGCAAACCCTGCTGCAAGCCTACGAACTGACCCAGGACAACACCGTGGCCTTCACCTTCCAGAACCCAGAGGAGATCCTGGGCCTCTTCGTCCAGATCTATCGTCTGGGAGAGGACGGGACCTGGAAAAACGTGGATGACATTGCCGTGGGCAGCCTCCTGCCGCCCCAGGCGGAGGGGCTCATCACCCTCCAGCTGGAGGACTCCGAGGCCATCATCGCCCGGGTCCTCTGTCAGGGCAGCCTGCAGGTGGGAAGTGCCGGCCCCTTGGAGGGGGACTTCGTCGCCCGGACCCAGAGGTTCCTCACCGAGCCCCAGCCCATCCAGCGGAACGAACCCATCCCCATCGCCCTGCTGGCCTACGCCGAGGCCGGGAACCCCGCCGCCCAGGACGATACTCTGGGCAAGATCTCCCTCCAGGACTTCTTCACCCCGGAAAATCTCACCGGTCTGGACCAAGTCCAGGCGGTGACGGTGACCTTCTCCAGCGAAGTTTGAGAAAACAGGCCCCCGCCGGTTCCCGCCGGCGGGGGCCTGCTGCCTTTCCCCTGGTTTGTGGGAGAGGTCTGTTTTTTTCTGTCGATCCATGGTATAATAGGCCATTGCCTGAACCACCAAGATCCAGATAAGGGAGGGATTCCTATGGCAAATCGAGTGACCATTTATATCCATAACCAGAGTTACAACTTCCTGGCCGAGGAGGATGCCAGCTACCTCCAGCAGTGCGCAGACATCGTCAACAAGGAGATGGACGAGGCCATGTCCGGCACCACCATCTCCCTCACCGACGGGGCGGTGCTGGCGGCCATGAACGTGGCGGACAAATACTGCAAGGAGCGGGCGGTGTCCGACAACCTCCGCGCCCAGCTCAAGCAGGCCCTGGACGAGAACGCCCGCCTGGCCCGGGAACTGTCCGAGGCCAAGCGGGAGATTTTCAAACTGCAGAACAAGAAATAAGCGTCCGGCCGGGGATTGGACTGCTGCGCGCCGCCTGCCCCGGCCAAACTTCTATTGCGCACGCACCCTTTGAACATGGGAGAAACGAAACACAATGCTGGAATTGCTTGCCCCCGCCGGCTCGCCAGAGGCAGTCGTTGCTGCCGTCCAGAGCGGAGCC
>OHAD01002950.1_pt1 | contig 11768 bp, 7 predicted proteins | sample 1577011 | NCBI WGS metagenome assembly OHAD01 (sample SAMEA3541510, study PRJEB24748) | human gut metagenome | biome: human gut; feature: human-associated habitat; material: faeces | place: China | collected 2012
CCTCCTGGCTCAGGCCGGCCAGCGTTTCCAGACGCTCCATCTCCTTGGCGCGCAGAGCGTCGATCTCTGCCAGACGCTCCTCGGCCTCGGCGGCGCGCTTTTTCAGCTCTTCTTCCTTCTTTTCCAGAGCCTCGGTCTTGCGGTCCAGAGCCGTTTCCTTCTGGTCGATGCGGTTCTCCTGACGGCTGATCTCCGCACGGCGCTGCTTGATTTCCTTGTCGGCCTCTGCCTTCTGGGCATCGACCTCGGCTTTCAGACGGAAAGCCTCGTCCTTTGCTTCCAGAACCGCTTCCTTGCGCTTCTGGTCGGCGGTCTTGATCGCCTCGTTCACCAGCCGGGTAGCCTCGGCTTCGGCGCTGCCGATCTGGGCTTCGGCGGTCTTTTTACGGTTGTTGTAACCAATAAAATAGCCCGCAGCCACGCCGACAACGGCAACGATCAAGGCCACGATCACTCCGATCGCGGTCATTGCGTTCACTCTCCTTTGTTTCAATTCAATGCAAAATTAAAAGCAGGAGACGCTGCGCAGCAGGATACGGGCAATGATATAGAAAGAGCTTTCAATGCAAAAAGTGACACCAAAACCATACGCACCGCCCAAAACCGGCGGCACGGGCAAAAGCATACGGCTTTTCTCTCTACGGTTCCATTTTATATCAAACAGGCACGCTTTGCCTGAAACGGGTACAGGGTGACACAGAAACCTGCGTACAGCGTCTTTGATTCCATACTACTAAATATAGTACGAAACATTTGCCCGCTTGTCAAGAGGAAAACCCTGCCCGCAGAACATTTTGTGCAGAAAAACAAAAATAGAAGTGGGTCTTCCCAAACCAAAAGGGCTGCCCCGGAGAATGGAGCAGCCCTTTCGGCTTGTGATGAAAAGAAGAAAATGAAGAAGATGGCTTATTATTTGGCGGCTTTTTCGCCCTCCGGGAAGATGATCTTATTCACAAAGAAGAAGATGACCATGGAGATGCCGCCGTTGAGCACGGTGGTGCCGATGTTGTAGATGAAGTCCGGCACCAGCAGACCAGCCACTGCCACCCAGATGCAGTTGATGGAGTTGACGATGCAGGTAATGACGCAGAACGCCAGCACATACCAGCCGATCTGCTTTGCCAGATTGCCCTTGCTGCGGAACACAAAATTGCGCTGGATGGGGAAGTTGATGCACTCGCCGATGACCATGGCGATCATGTAAGCGCAGAAGTAGGGCAGACCACCGTGGGCGGCATCGTAGCCGAGGATGTTCCATTTGAAGGTCTCGCCGAACAGGGTGATATCAATACCCGGCCAGCCGAAATCCACCACCGGCAGGCTTGCAAAGGCCTTGGGCAGAAATTGCAGCAGCAGGTACTTGAACACAGTGATGAGGTTGGACACGATAACAAACAGTCCGCCCTCGCGCACCCACTTGGCAGCGGCGGGGTGCTTTGCCGCGAAGTTATTCCAGAAATTCATAGCCTGCTTCCTTTCAGCTGTTTTTCAAGCGCTCTTCCATGCGGCTGTTCAGCACGAGGTTCTTCACGGCCTCCAAGATCACCCGCACAAGACCGATGATCCAGAAGCCCTGCAGCTCCATCACGATGCCGTCCACCATGCCCATGCTGATAGCGCCGTTGGTCATTTTAGCCAGCGCCCGCAGGGGCATATTGTACTGGAACAGGATGTTCAGGTCAGGCTTGCCCTTTTTGATGCTACGGCGCAGCAGGGCCCCCAGCACGGCAGCCGCCAGCCAGCCGATGGGGCTGCGTCCGTGTCCCATCTCGCCCAGCGTCATGTTGCGGTCGATGTGCACCTTGTTCTCCGGGATAGCGTGCCCCAGCAGCGCTTCGAATTCATCATCCGGTACGTTCTGCACCTGTGCGGTGCGGTAATGCTCCAGCGCTTTGCCCGCGTAGGGGTCGGGTGCGCCGGTGCCCGCCACCGTGACGGCGGCAGTCAGACGGATGTCGGCGCTGGAAGCGCCCACAAGCAGCTGATAGCTGCCGCCCTCCACCTCCCAGCGGTCGGTGGCAACGTTCCAGTAGCGGAACGCCTTGTCGTCCAGCGGGATGGTGACGGTCTTGCTCTCTCCGGCTTCCAGCTGCACCTTGACAAAGCCCTTCAGCTCCTTGACAGGGCGGAAAATTTTTGCATCCGGCTTTGCCACATACAGCTGCACCACCTCGGCACCTGCACAGCTGCCGGTGTTGGTAACGGTCAGGGTCACGCCCTTTTCGTCTGCCTTCAGATCGCTGTACGCAAAGCTGGTGTAGCTCAGGCCGTAACCGAAGGGGAAGGCGGTGGGCACACCGGCGGTGTCGTAGTAGCGGTAGCCCACATACAGACCCTCGCGGTACTCCACGGTGGGGCCCGCGCCGCCGAAGTGCTCCTTTGCGGGGGTGTCGGCGTAGCGGCACGCCCAAGTCTCTGCCAGCTTGCCGCAGGGGTTCTGTGCGCCGGTGAGCACCTCGACCAGTGCGCCCGCACCGGCCTGACCGCCCAAGCAGCCGTAGACCAGCGCCTTGCAGTCCTTGACCCAACCGCTTTCCAGCGAAGAGCCTGCGCTCAGCAGCACCACCACGTTGGGGTTGACGGCAGCCACAGCGGACAGCAGCGCCAGCTGGTTTTCAGCCAGCTTCATGTCGGCGCGGTCGATGCCCTCGCTCTCCTTGATCTCGTCCAGACCCATGCACAGCAGCACCACATTGGCGTTCTTTGCCAGCAGCACCGCCTCGGCTTTCAGCGCCTCGTCGGGCTTGCCCTGCCGGTCAAAGCCCTTGGCGTAGCCGATGCTGTTCAGGCCGCTCTCGGCAAGGCAGTCCAGAAAGGAATCCACCTTGGTGGAGTTGACGGCGCTGGAGCCTGCCCCCTGATAGCGGGGCGTCTGGGCAAAGTCGCCGATGACCGCCACCTTTTCCCCTTTTGCAAGGGGCAGCAGGCCGGTTTCGTTCTTCAGCAGCACGATGCTCTGGGCAGCAGCCCGGCGTGCCAGTGCGTGGTGGGCGTCGGCGTCGAACTTGCCGGGTGCGGCGTCCACCGCCGCCTTGGTGGTGAACACCAGCTCCAGCAGCTCGTCCAGCCGGGCGTCCACGTCCGCTTCGGTGATCTTGCCGGTCTGCACCGCCTTCATCAGTTCCCGGACGGCATCCCCGCCGGGGGCGGGCATTTCCAGCGTAGAGCCGTTCTTTACGCCAAGGGCGTGGTCGTTGCTGCCGCCCCAGTCGGTGACCACCGCGCCATCAAAGCCCCAGTCTCTGCGCAGGATGTCCATGAGCAGGTGGGCGTTCTCGTTGGCGTAGGTGCCGTTGACAAGGTTATAGGCAGACATGATGGTCTTGGGCTGTGCTTCTTTGACCACCATCTCGAAGCCGGTCAGGTAAATTTCCCGCAGGGTGCGCTCGTCCACAATGGAATCCGAGGCCATGCGGCGCAGCTCCTGACTGTTCACGGCAAAGTGCTTGGGGCAGGCGGCAATGCCGTTTTTCTGGATGCCGCGGACGTAGGCCGCCGCCATCTTACCGGCAAGGTAGGGGTCCTCCGAGAAATACTCGAAGTTGCGGCCGCACAGGGGGCTGCGCTTGATGTTCAGGCCGGGGCCCAGCAGCACCGACACGCCCTGTGCTGCGGCTTCCTCGCCCATGGCTGCGCCCACAGCCTCGCCAAGCTCCGGGTCCCAGCTGTTGGCAACGGTGGCCGAGGTGGGGAAGCAGGTGGCGGGCACACTGGGGTTCAGACCCAGATGGTCGGCTGCGCCCGCCTGCTTGCGCACGCCGTTGGGGCCGTCGGACAGGGTAATGGCCGGGATGCCCTTGCCCGGCAGCGCCCGGGTGGTGAACACCGTGCCGCCGCTCAGCAGGGCGCATTTTTGTTCCAGACTCAGGCTGTTGATGATATCTGTATGTTTCATGGCATTTTCCTCTTTGCCTTTTCAAATCCAGAAAAGGCCCGCTGTTTTTTACGCAGCGGGCCTTTTATCTGGTTTCAGTTCAGGTGCTGCATCCGTTCAGAGCGTCTTACCTAGAATCAGGCGTTGACTTCCTCTTCCTTGCGCTTTGCATAGCCCTTTTTGACCACCAGAACTTCCAGTGCGATCAGAGCGGCTGCCAGCACAACATCCACACCGATCATCACCTTTTCCCAACCGGGCATACCGGGGTTCAGGTTCTCGGGGTAGTAAGCACGGGAGTTTGCCACAGTGTACAGGATGTTCTTGCAGGCCTGACGTGCGGACACCAGAGCGGTAGCGCTGGTGGTATCGGTCAGGTGGTTGGTCTCGGTGTCGTAGTTGACCAGGCAGAAGTCGCCGCCGTTGCGGATCAGGCGGTCAGAATCCTGATAGCCGTACACACCGTAGTAGTCGGTCAGCACCATGCCCACGAAGCCCCACTCGCCGCGCAGGACCTTGTTCAGCAGTACATCGCAGTTACCTGCGTAGGTGTTGCCGATGTAGTTGAAGGAGGACATGACAGCATGGCAGTCAGCTGCCTTGACGCACTGCTCGAAGGGCTTCAGGTAGATCTCGCGGATGGCCTGTTCGTTGGACCAGGTGCAGAGCATGCCGCAGCGGTTGGTCTCCTGATCGTTCAGGGCGAAGTGCTTCATGAAGGCGTAGACGCCCTGCTCCTGAGAGCCCATGATAGCATTGGCAGCCATTGCGCCGGACAGCACGCCGTCCTCAGAGTAATACTCGAAGTTACGGCCTGCGAAAGCGGAGCGGTGGATGTTCATAGCCGGTGCGTACCAGCCGGAAACGTCCATGTCGTCCGCCATCTTGCCGATGGAGGTGCCGAAGTCATGTGCCAGATCGGTGTTCCAGGTAGCTGCGATCATCACAGCGGAGGGGAAGCCGATGGAGCCCTGCTTAGTAAAGTTGTTGTTGATGGAGGCGGGGCCGTCGCAATCAACAGCCTGCACCTTGCCGATGGAATCCACTGCCACGGACTGATAGCCGCCCAGAGCGATCAGGCTGTCCATATCGGAAACGGTCAGCTGGTCGAGGAAGGCATCCCACTGGGCATCGTTGTAATCCACGCCCACCATGTCCTTCAGCTTCAGGCCGTTCTTGGCACCGGTGGTGGGAGCCACGTCGTCGGCGTTGTTGAAGTCCTCGGGGTTCCAGTTGGAGTTGTTGTAGAAGGTTGCCTTAGCCTCTGCCGGCAGTTCGAAGTCTGCGGGAGCAGCGGTAGCCTCGGCGTAGTTGGCAAAGCCGTCGGCGCGGGACAGGTAGGTCACATTGCCCTCGGCAAAGTCGAACTTGTTGTCGGCCACCTCCACATCGCTCTCACGCTTGTTGGAAGCGTCGTATACGATGTCGGAAGCCACATTGTAGACCTTGGAATCCAGAACGGTGTGGGAGTCGGCGTTGATGCTGATGACGTAATCGCCCTTTTCCAGCACATAGCATCCCTTGCCGTAGGTATCGTAGGAGGCCATATCCTCGGCCTTGAAGGTAACGGTGACATTCTCGGAAGCGCCGGGAGCCAGCTCGGAAGTCTTTGCAAAGCCGATCAGGTTTGCAGAAGCCTTCTCGATGCCGCCATTGGTGTACGGAGGATTGTAGTAAACCTCCACGACCTCCTTGCCGGAAGCAGAACCGGTGTTGGTGACGGTGACATCCACGGTGATGGTGCCGTCAGCCTCGGTAACGCTGTTCAGGGTCTGGGTAAAGGTGGTGTAGCTCAGACCGCGGCCGAAGGGATACACCACAGTCTTGTCGTAGTCGATGAGGCCCTCTGCGGCAGCAGTCTCGTAGAACTTGTAGCCGACATAGATGCCCTCAACATAGTTGACAAAGGCGGGAACGACCTCTGTACCAAAGGAATTGGCCTTGAACTCGTCCATGTTGGTGTAGTTGAAGTTGCCAAAGTTGTTCGCGGTGGGGGTCTGGGTCAGGTCGTACACAAAGGTATCAATGGTACGGCCGGAGGGGTTCACATCGCCGCAGAGGATGGAGCCCAGAGCGTTGAAGCCGCTCTGACCGGTGCCTGCGCACCAGACAACGCTCTTGATCTGGCTGTAATCCTTGACCCAGCCCAGCTCCATAGCGTTGGCGCCGTTGTAGACCACAACGACCTTATCAAAGTTCTTGCAGACCAGATCGATCATGTCCTTCTCGGTCTTGGACAGCTGCAGGTAGTGGTCGCCGGGCTCAAAGTCGTTGTAGCTGTGGCCTGCGTCGTAAGTGACCTGAGACACATCGGTGGGCAGGTCAGCGCCCTCGCCGCCCACGCGGGTGATGACTACCATGGCGGTATCAGAGAAAGCCTTGGCGTTGTTCATCATCTCGTCGGTGTACTGTGCGGCCTCCGGCTCCGGCAGGGTCCAGTCCTGAGAGAACATGCCCACCACCGGGCGGTCTGCACGGTAGGAGGTGTAGAAGTCGGAGAGCTCGGTGTTCAGCTCAAAGCCGGCATTCTTCAGGCCCTCCAGCAGGGTGACGGTGGGATAAGCATCGGACAGTGCACCGGAACCGGTGCCGCCGTAGCAGGGGTTGGTGGAAGCCCAGCCAAAGACGTTCAGCTTGCTGTTCTTTGCCATGGGCAGGGTGCCATCGTTATCCAGCAGGACGATGCCCTCATCGGCAATGTCCTCGCACAGCTGGGTAGCGGATGCCACGTTCTCCTCGCTGACCTTGCCGCCGCCGGTGGCAAGGGTGACCATGGAGTACATGGGGCCGGTCAGGATCAGGTTCACGGTGATAGCCAGTGCCAGCACCATGCCCAGACCCGCCTGCCAGCGGATCAGATACTTTTTGGACTTGCTCTGCTTACGGCAGGCGATCATGACTGCGATCAGCAGAACTGCTACGACACCAAAGCCGATCAACTGCGATTTGATCGAGTTGAGAACCTTGATGACGTCATCCATATTGATGGACAACATAGTTTTCTCCTCCTTGTTTTGTCGAATCGGACAACGGCAGGGGACGCCCCTGCCAGCTTGACTTTATGATACCAGAAATTGCCGCAGAATTTTCAATTTGTTCATAAACTGTCGCTTTGAACGCATGATTTGCAAAAGTTACAATAAAGTTTCAAAATTTATTGTGCTAATATACAAATATTGCCCTGTTGTATTTGTGCACCCTGCCAGACAACAAAAAACGGCAGGGGATACCTGCCGTAAAAATATTATTGCTTTTGGGGCAGCGGGAACAGGATGCGCAGGGTGCACCAGTTGTTTTCCCAGTGCAGCGTCATGCTGCCGCCGTGCTGCCCGACGGTGGTGCGGACGCTTTTCAGGTCCGACCCCTGCTGCGGCAGACCGTCCGCATCCAGTGCGGGGGCGGCCTCTGTATAGTGCTCGAAGCGCAGCATGGCAAAGCCGCCCTGACTGTACACCGCCACCTTGACCAGCCGCTTTTCGGGGTCCGACTCGGCGCGCACGGCGGCAATGGCGTTGTCCAGCGCCACACCCACGATGGTGCACAGCTCCCGGATGGTGAGAAAACCCAGCACCCTGCCGTCCGCTACGCTGGTGATGGTGATATTCTCCTGCTGGCATTCCATGGTCTTGGCGGTGAGCAGGGTATCCAGCACCGGGTTGCCGGTCTTGTTCTCGGCCTCGTACTGGCGGATGTTCTGCTCCATGGCGGCAATGGCGGCGTTCTGCTTGGTCTGATCCTGCTCTTCCCGGATGCGGGCAAGCTGGACTTTCAGTTCATGGTACCGCCGGTTGATAAGGTTGATGCCCTCCTTGCTGCGCTTGTACTGCTCGTACTGGCGGTGCAGCACCTCGTCCATGGCGGCAAGCTCGCTGTGCAAAGCGTTCTCCCGCAGCTGCTCGTGCTGCACGGTCAAGATCAGCACGCCGGAAAAATCCACCAGTGTGCGGATGGAAAAGATGCTCATGTTGATATCGCTGCCCGGCAGAAAGCCCAGATTGCTCACCGCAAAGGCGGCCAGCGCCAACATGACCGCCGTCAGGGCGGCGCTGCCGCTGATCTGCAAGTGCCCGGCGGGCTGGGGGCTGATGTGCAGCCAATAGCACATCCCCCCGAACAGCGCCCCGTACACCAGCGCCAGCAGCAGCAAAGACAGCGGCTCCCACGGGCTGCGGGCGGGCCAGAGGGCGCAGTGCAGCTGCCATTCCACGCTGGCGGCAAGCTCTGCCAGAATAAACGCCCGGGCGCAGTGATACCCGGCTTCCAGCAGGGTAATGCTCCACACGCCCCACAAATATAAGTAGGAAAGCCCGATGGCCGCCGCCATGCAGGGGATCCAGAGCCCGCCGGGCACGTTGCCCGTCAGCGCCAGAAACGCCGACAGCACCGCCGCCCACAGCAGGGTGACGCTCACGGTGACCACCTTGGAAAAGCGGGGCGCAAGCGCCGGTGTGACCAGCAGCACCGCCAGACACTCGGCAAAGGCGGTGTACAGCCGGGGGATATCCGGCAGCGCGGTCATGAGCCTTCACCTCCGATGTAATCGGTCAGTGCGGCAAGAAAGGCCTTGCGCTTGGGGCGGCTGACCTGCAGCTCGCAGGGGCCCACCTGTACGGTGCTCTGCCGCAGCTCCCGCACCTGTGCCAGATTGACAAGGTAGCCGCTGTTGCACCGGGCAAAGGGGCAGTCTGCCAGCTTTTCCTCAAAGGCCTTGAGGGCGCCGGGGGCGGAAAAATCGCCCTCGTCGGTGTAAAAGTGCACCCGGTGCCCCTCGCTTTCCAGATAATAGATGCTTGCAGTGTCCAGCCGCCGCAGCCCGCCCTCCACCGGCACGGTCAGGTAGCGTTTTGCCCGCTTTTCCAGCCGGGTAACCGCCTTGAGCAGCTGCTGCGAAAAGGCAAAGTAGGGCACCGGTTTCAGTACATAGTCCAGCGCCCCCACCGAGTAGCCCCGGATGGCATACTGCGCCATGTTGGTGATGAAGATCAGGATCACCTCGGCATCCATCTGCCGGATGCGCTCTGCCGTGGTCATGCCGTCCAGATGCTTCATCTCCACATCCAGAAAAATAATATCGTAGACCGCACGGTAATCTTCCAGAATGTCCAGCCCGTCCGCAAAGACCGTTACTTCAAATTCTGTCCCGTACTGCCGGGTATACCGCCGGACATACTCCTGCAATACCCCCTGCACCTCCGCGTCATCCTCTACGATCGCCACCCGGATCATGACCGCACCTCCCTTACCACACCTTTGTGGAACTGTTACGGCTCTATTATAGCGCAATCCCGCCGGGTTTGCCAAGGGGCACTCCGCAACAAAGGGCAGGGCAGCCCACAGGCCGCCCTGCCCTTTGTATTGAAGTTTCTTTCGGTTACGCCCAGTTCATTCGGCCGTAGCGGGTGGTCAGCTGGCAGATCTCTTTTTGGAGCTTTTTCGTCAGCTGGGTCTTTTTCAGCCGCCAGCGCCAGTTCTGCCCTACGGTGGAGGGCTTATTGATGCGGGCGGCGTTATCCAGCCCCAGCCAGTCCTGCATGGGGATGATGCACCTTGCCGCTGCGCTGCGCAGGATCAGGGCGATCATGCTTTTATAAAGCTGCTCATCCAGGGTGGCGTAGTCGTACAGGTAATCCCGCACCATGGCGCGCTCGGCGTCAGAGATGGTCTGGTACCAGGATACCAGCGTCTCGTTGTCGTGGGTGCCGGTATAGGCTACGCTGTTCACCGGGTAGTTGTGGGGCAGGTAGTCGCTGGCGCTGCCGGTATCGCGGGAGTCAAAGGCAAATTCCAGAACCTTCATGCCGGGGAAGCCGCTGTCCCGCACCAGCTGCCGCACGGTGTCGCTCATGTAGCCGAGATCCTCTGCGATGATCTCCCGCTTGCCCAGCGCCTGCTCCACCGCGCGGAACAGCTCGATGCCGGGGCCTTTTTCCCAGTGGCCATCCACGGCGGTCTCGCTGCCGTAGGGGATGGAGAAATACTCATCGAAGCCGCGGAAGTGGTCGATGCGCACCACATCGTACAGCTCGAAGCAGTACCACAGCCGGGTGATCCACCACTGATAGCCGGTCGCACGGTGGGCTTCCCAGCGGTAGAGCGGGTTGCCCCACAGCTGACCGGTGGGGGAGAAACCATCCGGGGGAACGCCCGCCACCGCCGTGGGAATGTTGTCCTTGTCCAGCTGGAACAGGCCCGGGTTTGCCCATGCGTCCGCAGAATCCAGCGCCACATAAATAGGGATATCGCCGATGATCTGGATGCCCTTGCTGTTGGCGTAGGTTTTCAGCTTGCGCCACTGCTCGTCGAACTTGAACTGAAGATACTTGTGGTACTCCACCTCAAAGTACAGCTCCCGGCGGTAGTAGTCCATGGCAGACTGCCAGCGCAGACGGATATCCTCTGCCCACTCGATCCACGGCTTGCCCTCAAAGCGATCCTTTACCGCCATGAACAGGGCAAAATCGTCCAGCCACCACTTGTTTTTCTCGCAGAATGCCGTAAACGCTTCGTTGTGGCCGATGTCGCTGCGGGAGTATGCCAGCCGCAGCAGACGGCCGCGCTCGGTATACAGGCGGCTGTAATCAATGTCGTCTGCCTTGCGGCCAAAGTTTGCCTTTTTGCACTCGGCGGCGGTCAGCACCCCTTCCTCCACCAGTGCGTCCAGACTGATGAAATAGGGGTTGCCCGCAAAGGCGGAAAAGCTCTGATACGGGCTGTCGCCATAGCTGGTCACACCCAGCGGCAGGATCTGCCAGTAGGTCTGCCCGGCTTCCTTGAGCCAGTCCACAAAATCGTATGCCTCCTGCGAAAAGCAGCCGATGCCGTAAGGGGACGGCAGACTGCTGATGGGCAGCAAAATGCCTGCACTTCTCTGCATCTTCTTTTACCTTCCTTTATAACTCGATCAAAACACCGGCATGGTCAGATACCTGCGGCTCCTGCGAGCCGCCAAACACCACCCGGCTGCTCTTGACAGCCACTGCCTTGGAACACCAGATCTGGTCGATGCGCTTTTTTGCCGCAGCGTCCGGGGCATCCCGCCAGCCGTCAATGGCTTCCACCACCGTGTAGCCCTCGTCCCGCTGCTGCGCAAGGCGGTAGGTATCCTGCCAGCCGCTGCGCAGCACAAGGTCGTAGCCCTCGCCCCGCACATCGGCTTCGCTGTTGAAGTCGCCCAGCAAAAAGGCGGTCTTTTTGGCACCTGCCGCCTTTGAAAGCTTTTCCCACTGGGGGGCGAAAGGCTCCACCTCGTCCTTCCACCAGCCCAGATGCACCGTATAATACCAGACGTCTCCTGCACAGACGCCCAGCGTGCGGCGGGTCTTCCAGTTGTTGTAATCGCTAGACTGGCTCAGCAGCAGGTTTTCGGCGTCGGTGATAGGTGCACGGCTGAACACCGCCATGCCCTCATCGTATTTGTCGTAGCCTATCTTTGCCGGGAGCCAGCTCCAATAATAGTGCACACCCCGTGCTTCCAGCATTTTTGCCACGGCTGCGGCGTGGTTGTCCGCTTTCAGCAGCACCATATTGCCGGGGCAGGGGTAGTACCCCGCCGGAGCCTCTGCCAGCAGCGGCGCAGCGGCGGTCTGGTTCACCTCCTGCAGGGCGAACACCTCCGGCTGCTCCTTTGCAATGAAGTCTACAAAAATCTCCCGCTTTGCCTCATGCTCCGGGATGATAAGGCTGTGGGTATTCAATGTCAGCAGTTTCATAGTTTTTTACAGAATATCGTTGATGTCAGATTTCAGAACGTCCGCCTTGGGGCCGTACACGGCCTGAATGCCGTCGCCCTTCACCAGCAGGCTCAGAGCACCCTCTGCCTTCCATGCGGCAAGGTCGGCTACCTTGGCGGGGTCCTTCACGGTAACGCGCAGACGGGTCATGCAGGCGTCCACCA
>OHAD01002951.1_pt1 | contig 11768 bp, 11 predicted proteins | sample 1577011 | NCBI WGS metagenome assembly OHAD01 (sample SAMEA3541510, study PRJEB24748) | human gut metagenome | biome: human gut; feature: human-associated habitat; material: faeces | place: China | collected 2012
GATGAGCCGCATGGACCATCTCTTTGCCCAGCTCCATTTAATCATATGTATGATGACTTCTGTTTTGAAAGTTCACCTAGCTTTCAGGACGATCTATCAAAGAAGCCAATGCTGCAGCAGCTTTGGGCAGGAAAGAATTTACATGCACCAGAATCAGAGATAAATAAGGCGTCAAAAGGGCTGTCATTGTTCTTAGGCTGTAATTCATTTGCAGATTATGAAATGGGAAGAGTATTGGATGCAATTTACAAGCTTGCACCAGAGGCAATGGTAATTTATACATCAGACCATGGTGATATGCTTGGTGCTCATCGTCTGGCATCAAAGAATGCAGCAGCATACAAGGAAGTAGCTAATATTCCTTTAATTATACCTATTCTTTTGTCTTCAATTTCGTGTTTTTGTATATATAAGATATGTGAAGAGGGATTTTTGAGATTGTTTTTATTGTCTTTTGTATCATTTATTGTAATTGCTTCTTTTTATTTTATACTAGGAATGACTAGAGAAGAAAAGCAATATCTGTATATTTTGTTCATGAATTTGAAGCGTAAATTCTAATTTATAGTATTCATATTTTCAAAAAGAAATTTTGTATCGAGTTTTTTTACACATTTAAGGGGAAAATTTGAATTTTGCATGCCAGTTGACGTTTATTTGCTTGTTTCTGTTATATTTCTAATAAATCCTTTATTGGGCATTTTACTTGGTGCTTCTTGTTGTTGGGATTATAAGCAAAATAAATATGGAATATATTTATTGATTTGGATGTTAGCTATATATATGGCATTTATTAATACAACGAAAATACCAATTTCAGATATGTTGGAATATCAGAAAGTGTTTTTCCAAGCTAAAGAATGTGGTATTGTAGATTATATCCAACAGAATGGTAAAGAACCAATATTTTATGCTCTGACTTATATTTGTTACTATTTATTTGGGGGGAATTGGAATTTATATGTAATGTTTTTAACGCTATTATATTATTTGATAATAAATTACAGTATAGTTTTATTCGGGAAAAAATGTTCTTGTTCTTCTTTATCCATTGTTATAGCTTTAATTGTTGGAGCGTTTTTTTTTCAAATATTCATAATGACAGGACACTTGATAAGACAGTGTTTAGCTGAAGCATTTTTTATTTATTTTTTAATACGAAAATTTGTGATAAAAAGAACATCTTGGTGGGTTGCAATATTGGCATTAGGAATGCATTCTTCCGTCTTGCCTTTGATTGGTATATCATTATTACCTCAGATAAAGCGATCTTTAACAATAAAAGAATTCTTGAAAGGAGTTTTACTACTTGTTGTTTTGGCATTGGTCTTCTTTTTATTAGAATCAGTATTGTCGTCAGTGTTTTTTCTTGCTTATCTTTATAGTAGAGTGGGAAGTGAAAATTTATTAGGGAAAGATGTATGGCAAACAGAAAGTGGAGTTGGTGGACTTGGAATATTATTAGGGTTTGTTGTCGTATTTATGATATTTTCTATAAAAAGAAAAATGCGTTTACATGACAATGGAAATATTGTTAATCCGTTAATAAATAATTGTTTGTGCCTGATTTTTGTATTGTGTATTTTGTCAATATGTGAAGCTGATTATTTGTTGTTAAGATATTTCTTTTATTTATATTCTTATTTTAGTTTGTTGTTAGTGATTTTTCTAGATCAGCATAAAAGTCAGATGTGGAAATTCATGAAAATCTCTCTTGTTCCTTTGTTTATAGTTTATTTTATGTACAGTATTGATTCGGGAGTTTTTTGTTTTGAATTGTCTTGGCGAGAATTATTAGGATTGCCATTAATATTTTATCCGTTATTTCTATAAAAATGGTTTAAAAATGGATGCGTTTTGGGGCTTTCAATAATAAGAATGTAGTTGTAATTTGTTAAATGTTTTTTGTATATAGCGTTGATTTGTGTTTTTTATGGCAAATGTATTTAGTTTACATATAGAATTTGATCGTGATGTATTTACTAATAAGATATTTACATTGATAAAAGAGCGAAGAAAAGGTTATGTTTGTGTCATTGATGGTAATGTGTTAGCGATGACTTATAGAGATCGAACCTATCAAGATATTGTAAATGCTGCTTGTATCAATACATGTGATGGAAGTTCAATTGCAATGATGGTGAATTGGATTTATAAAACTAAATATAGTGTTTTTAATGGGCCGCAATTGTTTAAAGAATATGTCGAAAAGGGATATCGACAAATACTTTTAGGAAATACAGATGAGATTTTTGAAAATGTAAAAATTGAACTTCAGAGGAAAAGTATTAAAAATGATTTTTTTCATTTGTCTTTACCATTTCTTGATGTTGAAAATTTTGATTACCCAACTATAGCTCAAGAGATAAATCACATACAACCTGATATTATTTGGGTGTCACTGGGAGCTCCTAAGCAAGAGAAATTTATGAATAAAATCTTGCCTTATTTGGATAGTGGCGTAATGTTTGGTATTGGTGCAGCAGTGAATTTCTATACGGGAGATTATAAAATGCCTCGTTTGAAAATAAATAATTTTAGCTTTATTTGGTTAAAGCGCATGTTTTCAGAGCCTAAAAAGCAAATTAAACGAGTAAAAAATTATATTTCGATTTTCCCATTTTTATTCATTCGTGAGATTAGGAAAAATAATAAAAAGGCATAATCATGGATAAAAATTACCAGATATCTCAAGTTGTAACAGATGACCATTCTCTTTTAGAAATACTTAAATTGTTGCAGTTAGTTTTTCCAAAGTCATCTAAATTCTCGATGGAGTATCTAAAATGGCAATATGTGGAAAATCCTGTTGGTATAATAGTTGGTTTTAATGCTTATTATGAAAATGTATTGGCAGCACATTATGCGGCGATGCCTATTTATATGAATATAAAAGGTAGAAAAATAAAAGGTTTGTTATCTTTGAATACTGCAACCCATCCAGAACATAGAGGAAGAAAGTTATTTTCTATTTTGGCTAATGAGACTTATCAATATGCAGCTAATAATGGCTTTGAATTTGTGATTGGAGTTGCAAATGCAAATAGTACACATGGTTTTTTGAAAAATCTTGGTTTCCACTTGGTTTCTCCTTTAACTGTAAAAGTTGGTGTGGGGAAAATTCGATTGCGTGGTAATTATGATTTTTCAAGATATTGGGATCAAGATTTGTTGAAGTGGCGAATGAAAAATCCTTCAGCCTGTTATTATCAGGAAGGAAATTTTTTCTTTAGTCGTAGAAGTTGGGGTGCAAAAGATATTTTAGGTTGTTTGCCAGTAGAATTAGTTAATACTCGTTTTCTTACTAATACCTTTATAAGGCCATTATGTTTGTATGTTGGATTGGGTGCAGAATTATCGAATAAGTGTTTTTTTAAACTTCCATCGTTTGTTGATATATCTCCATTTAATTTAATATTTAAGGATTTAAAAGGGGATCTTCCAATGATAACGAAAGAGAGTATTCTTTTTCAGCTAATGGATTTTGACGTGGTATAATGAACGTTCTTACTTTTGATATTGAAGACTGGTATAATTGTGATTTTATATCAGAGGATTTCGCTTGGGATAAACATGAGTGTCGAATATATGAGGGTGTACGTAGACTTTTAGATGAGCTTGATCGAAGAGAATTGAAAGGTACGTTTTTTTGTTTAGGTTGGTTGGCAGAGAAACATCCTTTAATTATTAAAGAGATTGCAGATAGGGGGCATCAAATAGGGTGTCACTCGTATCAACATGAATTATCTTTTCGTTTCACTCCAGAACAATTTAGAGAAGATACATTAAAAGCTAAATTGTTAATAGAAAATGTGATAGGAAAAGAGGTCTCTTTATTTCGAGCTCCTGGTTTTTCAATTACGGAACAGAATATTTGGGCAATAGATAGTTTAGTTGAAATGGGGTTTCGATACGATTGTTCTATATTTCCGGCAGTACATGATTATGGAGGAATGCCGAATTATGGAAAAGCGGAACCAACGATAATTAAAACTTCCCAAGGAAATAGAATCAAGGAATTTCCGATAAATATTCATCATATGGCAGGGAAGAATATAGTTTTTTCTGGAGGAGGTTTTTTTCGTTTTTTCCCTTATTGGCTAATTAAGCATTGGGGAAAACAAACTGATTATATGATGACGTATTTTCATCCGCGTGATTTTGATACGGGGCAACCCGTGATGAAAAATTTGCCGCTTATTCGACAGTTTAAATCTTATGTGGGTATTAAGGGAGCATTTGAAAAATGGCAAAGGTTGCTTTCTGATTTTGAATTTGTTAATGTGGAAGAGGCTGATGAGATGATTGACTGGAATAAACAAAGAGTCATAAATCTATAATAATTATATAATGGCAAAAATAGCTTTAATAACTGGCATAACAGGTCAGGATGGGTCTTTCTTGGCCGAATTTTTACTGGAAAAAGGGTATGAAGTACATGGAATAATTCGGCGCTCCTCGTCCTTCAATACTGGGCGAATTGAACATCTTTATTTGGATGAATGGGTGCGAGACATGAAAAATAAACGGTTGATTAACTTGCATTATGGCGATATGACGGATTCCAGCTCGTTGGTTCGGATATTGCAACAAGTGAGACCAACCGAGATATATAATCTGGCGGCACAAAGTCACGTGAAAGTGTCTTTCGATTGCCCAGAATACACGGCTGATGCGGATGCTTTGGGGACTTTGCGTTTGCTTGAGGCGATACGTATACTGGAAATGGAGAAAACATGTCGGGTTTATCAAGCCTCAACTTCTGAATTGTATGGGTTAGTACAGGAAGTTCCTCAAAAAGAGACAACACCTTTTTACCCTCGTTCCCCGTATGGTGTGGCCAAGCAATATGGTTTTTGGATCACTAAAAATTACCGGGAGGCATATGGAATGTATGCGGTTAACGGGATATTGTTTAACCACGAGAGCGAGAGAAGGGGAGAGACTTTTGTTACGCGTAAGATCACGATAGCTGCAGCACGTATAGCGCAAGGGTATCAAGATAAATTGTATCTGGGTAATATAGATTCGTTAAGGGATTGGGGATATGCTAAAGATTACGTGGAATGTATGTGGTTGATTCTTCAACATGATACCCCGGAGGATTTTGTTATTGCGACCGGGGAATACCACACGGTACGGGAGTTTACGACACTTGCCTTTAAAGAAGTGGGCATTGAGCTTCGCTGGGAAGGGAAAGGAATAGATGAGAAAGGTATTGATGCGAGAACAGGTAAGGTGTTGGTCGAGATAGATCCAAAATATTTTCGTCCCGCAGAAGTCGAACAATTGTTGGGGGACCCGACAAAAGCTAAAACTTTACTTGGTTGGAATCCTCAAAAGACTTCATTCCAGGAATTAGTGAAGATTATGGTCGAGCATGATATGAAGTTCGTGAAGAAAATTCATCTTAAAGCACAAATGTGATGAATAAGGATAGTAAGATATACGTGGCTGGACATCGAGGACTAGTCGGGTCGGCAATATGGAATAACTTAATTTCTAAAGGGTATACTAATTTAATCGGGGCAACTCATCAAGAATTGGATTTGCTGGATGGAGTATCCGTGAAAGCGTTTTTTGATAAAGAAAAACCCGAGTACGTGATTCTTGCTGCAGCGCATGTTGGAGGGATAATGGCAAACAATACTTATCGAGCAGACTTTATTTACGAGAATTTGCAGATTCAACAGAACGTGATAGGAGAGAGTTTTCGGCATCACGTGAAAAAGTTACTTTTTTTAGGTAGTACTTGTATTTATCCTCGGGAAGCTTCTCAACCTATGGTGGAAGATTGCCTGTTGACCTCGACATTAGAATACACGAATGAACCTTATGCGATAGCTAAAATTGCAGGTTTGAAATTGTGCGAGAGTTTTAACTTGCAATACGGAACTAATTATATCGCGGTGATGCCGACAAATCTCTACGGGCCGAATGATAATTTCAATCTGGAGACCTCGCATGTGTTGCCTGCCATGATCCGTAAGATCCATTTGGCGAAATGCCTGCATGCGGGAGATTGGGAGGCCTTGCGTAAGGATATGGACATTCGTCCGGTAGAGGGCGTGTCTGGGAAGGCCTCCGAGCCGGAGATACTCTCCGTATTGGATAAACAGGGTATCCGTCCGGGCGAGGTGGAGCTGTGCGGAACCGGCAAGCCGCTTCGTGAGTTTTTATGGAGCGAGGAGATGGCCGACGCTTCTGTTTATATCATGGAACACGTGGATTTCGAGGATGTCCGCCAGAAGGAGGGCGAGGTCCGGAATACACATATTAATATAGGTACGGGTATCGAGCTTTCGATCCGTGAGGTCGCCGAACTGATCCGGCGAGAGATCGGGTTCGAGGGCGAGTTGAGGTTTAACTCGTCCAAGCCGGACGGTACACTTCGTAAGCTGACGGATGTAAGCAAGTTGCATGCCTTGGGTTGGCGCCATACGATCGAGATCGAGGAGGGCGTGAAGCGACTCTATGAATGGTACTTGGAAATTGAAAAATGAGAATTGAAAATTGAAAATTATAGAAATGGGCAAAGTAGCGTTAATAACGGGTATTACGGGACAGGATGGGGCTTATCTTACTGAGTTCTTGATCAAGAAAGGATATACGGTACATGGTATCAAGCGTCGTTCTTCCATGTTCAATACGGATCGTATCGATCATTTGTATCAAGACCCGCATGTGGAAAACCGTAATTTGATTCTGCATTATGGCGATTTAACGGATAGTTTGAATCTTACACGTATCATTGGCGAGGTTCAACCGGACGAGATCTATAATCTGGCCGCCATGAGCCATGTAAAAGTAAGTTTCGACACTCCCGAATATACGGCGAATGCGGATGGTTTGGGCGTATTGCGTATCCTAGAGGCGGTCCGCTTGCTGAACTTGATCCCGAAGACACGTATTTATCAGGCATCTACATCTGAGTTGTATGGCTTGGTGCAAGAGGTGCCGCAGAGGGAGACTACTCCTTTCTATCCGAGAAGCCCTTATGCCGTAGCGAAACTATACGGTTACTGGATTACGGTGAATTACAGGGAAGCCTATCATATGCACGCTTCCAATGGCATCTTGTTTAATCACGAGTCTCCATTAAGGGGAGAGACATTCGTGACTCGTAAGGTAACCCGGGCGGTTTCACGTATCGTTTTGGGTATGCAAAAAAAGGTTTATATGGGTAATCTTTCCTCCAAACGGGATTGGGGACACGCAAAAGATTACGTGCGTGCCATGTACGCTATTTTGCAACAAGATGAACCCTCGGATTATGTCATAGCTACCGGGATTACTACCACGATTCGGGACTTTATCCGTATGGCTTTTGAGGAAATTGGCGTGGGAATCCGCTTTAAAGGAGAAGGGATAGACGAGGTCGCTATCTTAGAGTCGATAGACGAGGGATTGTTCGTCAAGAAGGTTGGTGATGCCTATCTGGAAAACTTTAAGAAACGTGTGGGTGAGGAAGTTGTAGGAGTAGATCCGCAGTATTTCCGCCCTACGGAAGTAGAGTTGCTGATCGGTGACGCTACGAAGGCACGTACTCGTTTAGGGTGGGAACCGGAGTATTCATTAGCGGCTTTAATTGAGGATATGATGAAGAACGATATAAAACTAATGAAGAAGGAGTCTTATCTGAAAGAGGGGGGCTATAAAATTTTGAACTATTTCGAGTGAGTTCGAAACAATTTGAAGATTTTATTTGTTGTAATTACAAAAAGAGTTAATTTTGTGCCAATTTTAAGATATTAGGTAATTGATTGTTTAATTAAAATGTTGAAAATATGAAGACTAAGGTTTTACTTTTAGCTTTGTTATCAGGTTTTGTATTCTCTGTGGCAGCACAGGAATATCAACCGCAGGTGGGGTTCAGCAATGAGGCTGGTTATAAGACTAATTTCAAGAAGAATAAAGCTCGCGACAATTGGTTTATTTCAATTGCGGGTGGAGCCAGCGTATTGTTAGGAGACCAAAATGGAGAGGCTGATTTCAAGAATCGTTTAAACTTCGCTCCACAAGTATCTTTTGGTAAGTGGTTTAATCCGTATTTAGGATTCCGTACCCAGTTAAATGGTGGTATTATCCACGGTTTTGAAGGTGATGGCGCACAGTTTATGCAACATAATAAATATGTAGCCGCTCACGTAGATTTGTTGTGGGATGTTACTAACTTCTGGGCTCCTTACAGAGAATCTAAAGTGTTCCGCTTGATTCCTTGGGTCGGTTTTGGTTATGCGCAGCGTTTCAAGACTACAGAGTCTTATGATCGTCCAAGAACGGAGTCTCCTACGTTGAACGCTGGTATCTTAACCGCTTTCCGTTTGAGCAAACGTGTTGATTTGAATGTTGAGATCCAAGGTTCTTTGTTGAACGAGCAGTTTAACCGTGTCGAGATGAATCACCTGACAGATGGTATCGTTCAGTTGAGCGCTGGTTTGACATTCAAATTGGGTAAGACAGACTTCGAGGTATTGGAGCCGATGGATTACGCTTTGTTGAACGACTTGAACGGCCAGATCAACTCTTTGCGTGCTGCTAACGATGAGTTGAGCAAACGTCCGGTTTCTTGCCCTGAGTGCCAAGAGACAGTTACTGAAGTTGTAAATAACTACGTTGACAATGTGGTTTACTTCCGCATCAACAGCGCTAAGATCGACAAGAACCAGCAGATCAATATCTATAACACAGCTGAGTTCATGAAGAACAACAACGCTCCGATCAAGGTAGTTGGTTACGCTGACAAGAAGACGGGTACTTCTGATTATAACATGGGTCTTTCTGAGAAACGTGCTAGAGCGGTCGCTAAGGAACTTATCGATAAATACGGTATCTCTTCTAGCCAGATCACTATCGAGTGGAGAGGTTCGGACGAACAACCTTATGGCGAAAATAGCTGGAACCGTGTAGTAATTATGAGCGCTAATAATTAATTTACGAATTAATACTTTAAAAAGGCCGTACTTCTAAGTGCGGCCTTTTTTTTGCGCCGAAAAATACTTACTTTTGTGAGAATTTATCGAATTGCTATGATATTGAACAAAAAACATGGTTATTTAATCCAATGGCTGATTGGTGTAGGAGATTTGATCGTATTGAATCTCTTGTTTATGGCCGTTTTTCATCTGCTTGGCCCGAAATACACGGAAGCGATATCCTATAATTTGAGAGAGGTTATTTTGTTATTGAATTTCTGTTATTTCTTCTCTTTATATTTTATCCCGATTCAATTGCATCAGGCGGTCGTGTTTATCGACAAGATTGTGCAACGGGCGTTCGGATTGGTTACCGTACTTATCTTTTTATTCGCTACTTGCTTGATCTTCTTGAATGTAGGGGATATTCTGGCTACCTTCCTCTTGGTCTATTACGGGGTTTCTATCATCTTGTTTTCGCTTTGGCGGGTTTTTGTGCGCTTATCCTTAAAGTTTTATAGGCGAAAAGGCTATAACTTTAAGAAGGTGGTGATTGTGGGTGCGGGAAAGAATGGTATGGAGCTTTACCAAGTTATGAAAGATGATTTGAGCTATGGGTTTAGCGTAAAGGGATTCTTTGATGACAATGACTCGTTGAAAGACGTTTTACCTAATTACTTGGGCAAGACGAGCGAGGTGGAAGCGTATGTGCTGGAGCATGATATCGATGAGATTTATTGTACCTTGCCGGGTACGAACAACGGAAAGATCGTACGGCTTCTGAATTTCGCCGAGAAGAAGATGGTGCGTTTCTATATCGTGCCCGAGTTTTACCGGGATGTAAAGAAGAGTATGGTGATGGAGGTGATGGAATCGATCCCATTGCTGACGGTCCGCCGGGAGCCTTTGCAATCCGCCTATAACCGGTTCTTGAAACGGACGTTCGATATATTTTTCTCTTTGGTGATTTTGCTCACGATTTATCCGATCCTGTACATCGTGGTCGGTATAATGATCAAGTTAAGCTCACCCGGCCCGATTTTGTTTAAGCAGAAACGTACGGGATTGTATGGGCATGACTTCGAATGTTTCAAATTTCGTACGATGAAGGTGAACGCGCAGGCTGATTCCCTGCAGGCTGTGAAGGACGACCCGCGTAAGACAAAGGTCGGAGATTTTCTTCGCCGAACCAATCTGGATGAATTTCCCCAGTTTATTAATGTGCTGAGGGGAGAAATGTCGGTCGTAGGGCCGCGTCCCCATATGCTGAAACATACTGAGCAATACTCTGCGCTGATCGATAAGTATATGGTTCGCCACTTGGTTAAACCGGGTGTGACAGGTTGGGCGCAGGTGACAGGCTACAGAGGAGAAACGAAAACGTTGGAACAAATGGAAGGACGTGTGAAACGGGATGTCTGGTATATCGAGAATTGGTCTTTCTTCTTGGATCTTAAGATTATAGTCGTAACGGTTCTCAATATGTTCAAGGGGGAAAAGAACGCATATTAAGTATTAAATTGCACACTTTTTGTATATATGTGTAATTGGAAACTGAATTTATGTTATCTTTGTGCCCGATGGGAAGGATTATAGCAATTGATTATGGCCGGAAACGTACCGGTCTGGCGGTCACAGATACCTTGCAGATGATTGCAAACGGACTGACAACTGTGCCGAGCGGTGAACTGACAAAGTTTCTGGCTGATTATGTTTCACGCGAACCCGTTGAACGGTTTGTAGTCGGGCTTCCGAAGCAGATGAACAACGAACTTTCAGAAAATATGAAATACGTGGAGGCTTTTGTGGCACATCTGAAACGGACCATTCCGGATATTCCGGTAGAGTATTACGATGAACGTTTTACTTCCGTTTTGGCACATAAGGCAATGCTGGACGGAGGATTGAAGAAAAAGAAAAGGCAAGATAAAGGATTGGTGGACGAGATTAGTGCGGTTATTATCTTGCAGTCATATTTGGAAAATAAGAAATATCAGTTATAAAAGTTATGATTTTACCAGTATATTTATATGGACAGCCCGTACTGAGAAAAGAGGCTGAAGAGGTTCCGATGGACTATCCGGATCTGAAACAATTGGTAGCCAATATGTTTGAAACGATGTATAATGCCGATGGGGTAGGGCTTGCCGCTCCTCAGGTGGGCTTGTCTATCCGTTTGGTGGTTATAGACGGTGATGTGATGGGAGATGACTTCCCTGAATGCAAGGGTTTCAAGCGTGCGTTGATTAATCCCGAGTTTTTGGAACGTAGCGAGGAGGAAATAGCTATGGAGGAAGGCTGCTTGAGCCTGCCGGGTATACACGAGAAAGTGTCTCGCTCGAAAACGGTTCGTGTGAGATATTGGGATGAGAATTGGGAGGAGCACGAGGAAGTGGTGGAAGGTTTTGCCGCCCGTATCGTGCAGCATGAGTGCGAGCATCTGACGGGGCATGTCTTTATCGACAATGTCTCCGCTATTCGCCGCCAATTGAACAAAGGCAAATTAAATAGTATTATTAAAGGGACGGTTCGTTGCTCTTACCGGGCAAAAGCCGTTGGTAAATAATAAATCTATAAATAATCAATATGACAGATTTAAGTAAAAACATTCAGGCCCTCAGGGAAAAGAAAGCCGTCGTTGAGATGGGTGGAGGCGAAGCTGCTATCGAAAAGCAGATCGCGATGGGTAAATTGACTGCCCGTGATCGTATTCTATCCTTGTTGGACAAGAATTCTTTCCACGAATATGACCTGTTCGTGAAGCACGATGGTCGTGATTTCGGTATGGATAAGAAGGATTTACCAGGTGATGGTGTTGTTACAGGTACAGGTACGATCTTCGGTAGATCGAAA
>OHAD01002956.1_pt1 | contig 11758 bp, 12 predicted proteins | sample 1577011 | NCBI WGS metagenome assembly OHAD01 (sample SAMEA3541510, study PRJEB24748) | human gut metagenome | biome: human gut; feature: human-associated habitat; material: faeces | place: China | collected 2012
TAAGCTGCGCTGGTGGTGTTGCTGGAAATTCTTATCTGCCAGTCCGGCGTGTGGACGCTTCCGGCAGAAAAGTTAACGTAAAAGTCTGTGGACTTGTGGGAGGCCATTCCGGAGCTGAAATACACAAAAACCGCGCAAGTGCCAATATTCTTATGGGACAGTTTCTTTATGAACTTTCCCATGTCTGTGGCTATGCATTAAAAGAATTAGAAGGTGGTCAGCAGGACAACGTTATTACAAAAGAATGCGAAGCGGTTCTTCTTGTGCTTCCGGAAGAAATTTCTCAGATCACTTCCCTTGCAAAGAAAATGCAGAAGGATTTCCGGGCAGAATACACTGGTACAGATGATACTATTACAATTCAGATAACAGAAGAAGGGGATATGGATGCACAGGTTCTTCATCCCACCAGCCAGGAAAAAGTGCTTTTTTATCTGATGAACATGCCATTTGGTGTTAAGAAAATGAGTGGTACCATAGAAAATCTGGTGGAAACCTCCTGCAATCCCGGAATTCTGAAGCTGTATGGGGACGAGTTGTTTGTACAGACCAGTATCCGAAGCTCTGTAGGAACTGCCAAAGAGGCTCTTTCCCATAAAATCCAATATCTGACAGAATTTCTGGGAGGCGAATATGAGACTGAGGGGGCTTATCCTGCATGGGAGTATCGTAAAGCTTCTCCTCTTCGTGACAAGATGGTAGAAATTTATAAAAACATGTACGGTAAAGACCTGGAGGTAGTTGCCATTCATGCCGGTCTGGAATGTGGTATTTTTTATGAGCGAATGGAAAACCTTGACTGCACCTCTCTTGGACCGGATATTCTGGACATCCACACCAGCAAAGAACGCCTTGATATGGCTTCTGTGAAACGGGTTTGGGAATATCTGACAGAAGTATTGAAAAATTTGAAAGACTGATAATTACATGTATATTTAAAAGCCTGTTTTTCATAAAGCTTTTGGCATACCCCCATTAAATAGTAACTGTGGCTGCCATAGCCTTTGATCATTCGAATCAGCTGTATTTGGAAAAAATATTTTCCATACAGCTGATTTTTTGTTCTAATTTTTCTGATTTTCCATATATTATCTGAGGGTGAAAAAATCGTTACTATTTACTGGTAACAAAAAAATCATCCACCTTTTCCCATATATTAAAGAGAGGAAATGCCATGAAAAGAAAGACCGGGAAACACTTACTCCTTCTTCTTTTTCTTTTGCCGCTGCTTATCTTGCTTCAGAATTTTATTCAGCAAAGAAGCCAGGCCTCCCTGTTAAAACCGGACACCTGTTTTACAGAAAGCTTCCGGGAACAGGCTTTGTCGTCTGTGCTATATGCAGAGTTAGAAGAACAAGTGCTTTCAGATGGAGAATTTGCCGATCTTCTTACAACAACTATGCTGAATGGAAAATTTTTTCCAAAATATCTTTCCGGAAACAGGGAAGCGTATCTGCGCTTCAAACCCAAAGCCTATTATGACCTGAGAAACTGTTATCTGGCTGTCTGGAAAGACCTGGAAAATTTTCCCATTCCGATCAGAAACGATAGAGAAATATGGCAAGAGATTTTTTATGAAAACACCTTTGGCGCTGCCCGAAGCTATGGTGGAAGCCGGATGCACGAAGGCTGCGATCTCTTTGGCAGGGTTTCTCAATCCGGATTTTATCCTGTGATTTCCATGACTGATGGCAAAATAGAAAAAATCGGATGGCTTCCTCTTGGCGGATACCGGATCGGAATCCGTTCTCCTCATGGAGGGTATTTTTATTATGCCCATCTTGCATCCTATGAAAAATATTTTCAGACAGGTGAAGCAGTGGAAGCGGGGCAGATCCTTGGATTCATGGGAGATACCGGATACGGAGAAGAAGGAATGTCCGGAAAATTTCCGGTTCATCTTCATCTGGGAATCTACATAAATCCACAGGGAAAAGAGGAACTGAGTGTAAACCCTTACTATGTCTTACAGGCAATGGAGAAAAAAGTAAAAAAATACACTTATTGATAACAAATTTTTTGAAATATATGCTATAATGATTAAACATATGGGCAGACACACTTAAATTTAACTGCGGAATATTTTTCATGATACAATGCCCATATTCTGTAAGGAGCGATTTATATGGAAATACAGTTATGGAGAAGCATTTTATGCCCCTACGAACTGGCAGTCAGGGAACTGATTGTCAAATTTGAACACATTATCAGCGAACATCGAGAAAATGATCTGTATTCCCCTATTGAGCAGGTAAGCGGACGAGTGAAAAGTGTATCCAGTATTCTGGAGAAAATGCAGCGCAAGCATATTCCTATGGAACGCATGGAGGAAGAAGTAGAAGACATTGCTGGAATCCGTATTATCTGTCAGTTTGAGGAAGATATTGAGACAGTAGCATCCCTGATTCAAAACCGGTCAGATATGACCATTAAGAGTGAGAAGAATTATCTGAAGCATGTGAAACAGAGTGGTTACAGAAGTCTCCATCTGATCATTTATTATACAGTAGAAACATTAAATGGTCCCCGGAAGCTGCAGGCGGAAATTCAGATTCGAACCATGGCTATGGACTTCTGGGCAACGATCGAACATTCCCTTCAGTACAAGTATAAAGGGGACATGCCGCCGCATGTGGCAGAGCGTCTGACGAATGCCGCGGATGCTATTATTTTGCTGGATCAGGAAATGTCTTCTGTGCGCGATGAAATCATGGATGCCCAGAATTCTTCCCAGATGCAGTCCAATCTTGTAAAAGATATCCTCAATAATATAGAGAATCTTTACCGCGTATCCAGCGAACGGGAGATTACCAAAATTCAGACAGAATTCCTTCGTGTTTTCCATACCAAGGATTTGAAACAGCTGGAGCGTTTTCACAGACAGCTTGATATTATCGCGGAAGGTTACCGTGCCCAGGCTGTTTACCATAATATCGGACATCAGCCAGGCAAGAGCTGTATTTCATAAATCTGTCCGAAAATACGTTACTGTTCATTTTGTTCACACCATTCTTGGAACACGCCTTACAAAATGAGCAGTGCATAGGAGAAAAATATAGATGTCACAATTTTTACCAGTTACAAAAAAAGACATGGAGGACAGAGGCTGGGATCAGGTGGATTTTGTCTACGTGACAGGAGATGCTTACGTAGATCATTCCTCTTTTGGTACTGCTATTATCAGCCGCCTTCTGGAGAGTCGGGGCTATAAAGTGGGAATTATCCCACAGCCCGACTGGCGCAGGAAGGAGAGTATTGCCGTATTTGGAGAGCCTCGCCTTGGCTTCCTTGTAAGTGCCGGCAATATGGATTCCATGGTTAATCACTATACCGTTGCAAAAAAGCACCGCCAGAAGGATTCTTATTCTCCTGGCGGTAAAATGGGTTTGCGGCCGGATCGTGCTGTTATTGTATACAGTAATCTGATTCGTCAGACTTTTAAGAAAACTCCTGTAATCCTTGGTGGAATCGAGGCAAGCCTCAGACGTATGGCACATTACGATTACTGGGAAAATAAGGTGAAGCACAGTATCCTCATAGATTCCGGCGCAGACCTGATTTCCTACGGAATGGGAGAGCATTCTATTATTGAGATTGCAGAGGCTCTTGACAGCGGAATCCCTGTCAGCGAAATTACCTACGTGGCAGGAACCGTCTATAAATGCAGGGATCTGTCCCGCACTTACGAGCCGATCATACTTCCTTCTTTTGATGAAGTACAGGCGGATAAGCAGGCTTATGCCAGAAGCTTTGCCATCCAGTATCAGAATACTGACCCTTTTACAGCAGGAACCATGGCCGAATCCTACGGAACAAAGGGTTACGTGATCCAGAATCCACCTGCATTACCTCTTACACAGGAGGAGATGGACGATGTATATGATCTTCCTTATGTGGGAAATTATCATCCCATGTATGAGAAAGACGGCGGAATTCCTGCATTAGAGGAAATTAAATTCAGCCTTACCAGCAACAGGGGGTGTTTCGGAAGCTGCAGCTTCTGTGCATTAACTTTTCATCAGGGAAGAATCCTGCAAACCAGAAGTCATGAATCAATTCTGAAAGAAGCGGTCCACATGACCGAGGAGAAAGATTTCAAAGGATATATCCACGATGTAGGCGGACCTACAGCAGACTTCCGCCAGCCTTCCTGCCAGAAACAGCTGACCAGAGGCGTTTGCAAGAACCGTCATTGTCTGTTTCCTGAGCCATGTAAAAATCTGACCGCGGATCACAAAGATTACGTTTCTCTTCTTCGTAAGCTCCGGGATCTTCCAAAAGTAAAAAAAGTATTTGTCCGTTCCGGTGTGCGTTTCGATTATGTGTTGGCAGACCCGGACAAGACTTTTCTTAATGAACTTGCCAAATATCATGTAAGCGGACAGCTTCGTGTAGCTCCTGAGCATGTTTCCAATCAGGTGCTGAAATATATGGGCAAGCCGTCCCACGAAGTGTATGAGAAATTTTTGAAGGAATTTGACAAGGCAAATAAGAAGGCTGGCTTACAGCAGTTTGCCGTGCCATATTTTATGTCCTCCCATCCGGGATGTACCATGAAAGAGGCTGTGAAACTGGCAGAATATGTCCGTGATCTTGGCTTTACTCCGGAGCAGGTGCAGGACTTTTACCCAACACCTTCTACACTGTCTACCTGTATGTATTACACGGGGATCCATCCTCTTACAGGCGAAAAGGTTTATGTGCCGAAGAGCGCCCATGAAAAAGCCATTCAACGTGCGCTTATGCAATATAAGAATCCAGTCAACAGAGAACTGGTTCTCGAAGGATTGAAAATTGCAGGGCGTATGGATCTGGTTGGGTATGGGGAAAAATGTCTGATCCGGCCTGTCAGAAAAGGGCATGGGAACAGCAAATATACAGAGAATGCCGGGCGTAACAGAGAATCAAAGCATGGTCCGGCACCAAAGAAAACCATCCGCAATCATCACACAAGAAAAAAGCAGAAATAGGAGTGTTTTCATGAAATTAATGCAGACAAACAAAGGAGAATTCGGATATCTGAAGCGTGAACGAAAGCGCAAGATTATAATTGCTGCCATTATGCTTGGTGTCCCCATTTTTATTTTCATCAGCATGTGGATGTACCAGAAATTCTATCTGGACTATCATTGCTCTGGTAGGATCTCTTCCAGGCTGTAAGGCTGTGGTAGATGTGATCATGGTTTATCTGGCAAAGCCTGTAGATCCGGTCCTGTACAAGAAGATCCATGCACATCAGGGTGATCTTGTTATGGCGTACGAGATGTATATGACTTTCTATGAAAAAAAATGCACCATAGATGCCATTGCAGTATGCGGAAATACCGTAGTCGGTTATACCAGTGATCCGAAGGCAGATACAAATTATATGGCTGCTGAAGCCCAGAAGCTGGTTCGCAAAAACGGCTATAAAGTAGATGTGAAAATTCTGGGAGAGCTTCGTCCTTTCCTGGAACGGCTTGATTCTATGAACGAACACAAGGAATCCTTAGAAGAAGGGCTTCGCTTTACACCAGATCCAAGATATCCTGATTTTACCAGAGATGAAATGGTGAAGCATGTGATCCTAAATTTGTGTATCTAAGAGGATATCCAACATGAAAGAATTTATTATTAATGAAAATGAAGCGGGACAGCGCTTTGACAAATATTTAGGAAAGCTTCTCCGTGAAGCCCCCAAAAGCTTTTTTTACAAAATGCTCCGCAAGAAAAACATCACCCTGAATGGAAAAAAAGCCACCGGAAACGAAAAACTCCTCAAAGGCGACACCATCAAACTATTCCTGAGTGATGAAACCTTCGACAAATTTGCCGGAAGCACCCAGATAGCAAGAGCCTACTGTGAATTAGACATCATTTATGAAGATGCCGATATCATTATTATCAACAAACCAGCAGGAATGCTCTCTCAGCCAGCAGACGACGGCGAATCATCACTGGTAGAATACCTGATCGGTTATCTCCTGAAAAAAGGCGAACTCACAGAAGAACAGCTAAAAACTTTCAAACCGTCCGTGTGCAATCGTCTCGACCGAAACACCAGCGGCATGGTCTGTGCTGGCAAAAGTCTCGCCGGATTGCAGTTCCTATCCAGAATCTTCCATGACAGAACGCTCCATAAATACTATCTCTGTCTGGTAAAAGGCAAACTGGACAAACCTGCCCATATCAAAGGTTACCTGCACAAAGACAAAAAAACCAACAAAGTAACCATAAGCAAACAAGAATTCCCTGATTCCCTGCCAATCGAAACCGCATACCGCCCGATTGACAGTAATGGAAAAATGACATTCCTGGAAGTAGAACTGATCACGGGCCGAACACATCAGATCCGAGCCCACCTGGCCGGAACTGGTCATCCGCTCCTGGGAGACACCAAATACGGTGACAATGAATTCAACAAACAATACACCCGCCATGGAGTAAAACACCAGCTTCTCCATGCATACAGATTAGTAATTCCGGAGACAGACCAAGCCTTCGTGGCACCGGTGCCGGAGCTTTTTTTCAAAATCATCAACGAAGAACACCTGCAGGAGGCATATCATGAGAATCTGGAAAGATGTATGGGATTATGCAAAAATGATCATCATAGTGGTGCTGATCGTAACACTCATAAATAACGTAGTACTTATCAACGCCAAAATCCCTTCCGAATCAATGGAAAAAACCGTTATGACCGGAGATCGTCTCTTCGGCTTCCGACTGGCATATGGTATCAATATAGATCTCTTCGGGCATGAAATATCAAAAAAAATAAAAGACCCTGAGCGATTTGACATCATCATCTTCAAATATCCGGACGATGAAAAAAAACTCTTCATCAAGCGCCTCATCGGACTCCCTGGAGAAAAAGTCCAGATCACAGACGGAAAAGTTTACATCAACGACTCCGAAATCCCACTGGACGACAGCTTCATCCCTGAGAAAGCAAGAGGAAACTTCGGTCCATACGAAGTTCCTGAAAACAGCTATTTCATGCTCGGAGACAACCGCAACCACTCTAAAGATTCCCGCTGCTGGAAAACCACCAACTTTGTAACCTTTGACGAAATCGTAGGAAAAGCCGTCATCCGGTATTATCCGTCGGTGAAATTACTTAAATAAGAAAAATCTTAAAGGAGAACAATTTGGCAACATGGAATAGCAGAGGCTTACGAGGCTCCACACTGGAAGACCTCGTAAACCGCACCAACGAACAATACAGAGAAAAAGAACTTGCACTCATTCAGAAAATCCCAACACCCATCACCCCCGTCCGAATGGACAAAGAAAACCGTCATATCACCCTGGCCTACTTCGAACAGCGAAGCACCGTAGACTACATTGGAGCAGTACAGGGAATCCCCATATGCTTTGACGCCAAAGAATGCGCCACAGACACCTTCCCCCTCGCAAACATCCATCCCCACCAGGTAGAATTCATGCAGGCATTTGAAAAACAAGGCGGCATAGCATTCTTTCTCATATTCTACAGCCACGAGAACCAATTCTACTACCTCCCCTTGCGCCACCTCCTCATCTTCTGGACTCGAATGCAAGAAGGCGGCCGCAAAAGCTTCCGCAGAGAAGAACTCAGTCCGCAATACTATCTCAACAAAAAAAGTGGATTCTTAGTTCCATATCTTGATGGGATTCAGATGGACCTAAATGAAAGAGAGTAGGGGATGTTACTCATAAAGGGACGCGCAGAAACATATTTGCTTTCAGGTGCGGTTTCGGCATCTGGGATATCATATCTTTCTGAGCGTCCCTTATAAAAATAAAGAAAAACAACTTCCACAGGGATTGACAATTTTCCCAAAACCCTATATAATCTATCTAGTTTTCGTATTAGCTTAGTATCACGTTACTAAACTAAAGCAGTAAGAGGTAAAGTATAATAAGAAACAAAAAACATAACCACAGGAGGACCAACCATGCAACGTATTTTTCACACCCCGGAAGGTGTAAGAGACATCTACAACGGCGAATGCAGCCAAAAAAGAAAGGTACAGGAGAAAATCCATCGCGTCTTCCACCAGTACGGCTATGAAGACATAGAAACCCCCACATTCGAATATTTCGAAGTGTTCAGCCGTGAAGTAGGAACCATCCCCTCCAAAGAACTCTACAAATTCTTCGACCGCGAAGGCAACACTCTGGTACTCAGACCAGATTTCACCCCGTCTGTATCCAGAGCCTGCGCCACCTACTTCTCCCCGGACAAAGAACCAGTAAGCTTATGCTACACCGGCAACACATTCATCAACAACTCCAGCTATCGAGGCCATCTCAAAGAAACCACACAGATGGGCGTAGAACGAATCGGAGATGAATCCGCAGACGCAGATGCAGAACTTCTCGCCATGACAGTCGAATGTCTCCTGGCAGCAGGACTGACAGAATTCCAGGTCAGCGTCGGACAGGTAGATTACTTCAAATCCCTCTTAAAAGAAGCAGAACTCGGCCCCGAAGCAGAAGAACGCCTCCGCACCCTGATCTCACAGAAAAACTCATTTGGAGTAGAAGAATTCGTAGCAGAGCAGAAAATTAAAGACAGCATGGTAAAAGCCTTCATCGAAATCCCACAGATGTTCGGTTCCGAAGAAGTCTTAAAGAAAGCCAGAAGCCTGACAAACAATGCATGCGCACTCGAAGCAGTTTCCAGACTCGAAGAAATCTATGAGATCATGAAGATCTACGGCTACGAGAAATACATCTCTTTTGACTTCGGAATGCTTAGCAAATATCAGTACTACACGGGAATCATTTTCCAGGCATACACCTATGGAACCGGCGAGCCAATGATCAAGGGCGGTCGTTACAATGGCCTGATGAAACACTTCGGTAAACCAGCGGCATCTATCGGATTTGCGATTGAAGTAGACAACCTTCTTCTTGCACTTTCCAGCCAGAAACTGCTCTCTGAGAAAGAAGAGAAGCCGGAAGTGATCAAATATGAGCCACAGGATCGTGCACAGGCAATCAAAGAAGCACAGAAACTTCGCGCAGAAGGCAAATGTGTGGCATTACGTTTGAAAAAGGAGGTCAGATAAGCCATGAGATACCTGACAGTTGCCCTTACCAAAGGCAGACTTGCCAACAAAACAATGGAAATGTTTGAGAAAGCAGGAATCACCTGCGAAGAAATGAAAGATAAAGATTCCCGTAAACTGATCTTTACAAATGAAGAATTAAAAATGAAATTCTTCCTTGCAAAAGGTCCGGATGTTCCTACCTATGTAGAATATGGCGCGGCAGACATCGGAATCGTCGGAAAAGATACGATCCTTGAAGAAGGCCGTAAGTTATATGAGGTTATGGACCTCGGATTTGGAAAATGTAAAATGTGTGTCTGCGGACCGGAGAGTGCCAGAGAGGTTCTGGAGAACAACCAGCTCATCCGTGTAGCGACCAAATATCCGAATATCGCAAAGGACTACTTCTTTAACAGAAAACATCAGACCGTAGATCTGATCAAATTAAATGGTTCTATCGAGCTGGCACCGATCGTTGGTCTGTCAGAGGTTATCGTAGATATCGTAGAGACAGGAAGCACATTGAAAGAAAATGGTCTGAAAGTATTAGAAGAGGTTTGCCCGCTGTCTGCCAGAATGGTTGTCAACCAGGTAAGCATGAAGATGGAGAACGAAAGAATTCGCAAACTCATTGAAGATTTAAGAAGAGTTCTGCAGGAGGAAATGTAAAGATGCGTACAGTAAAATTAACAAAAGAATCCACAAAAGATATTCTTGAGAATCTGCTGAAAAGAAGCCCGAACAACTATGGGAAATTTGAATCCACAGTAGCTCAGATTCTTGATAAAGTAAAAAATGAAGGAGATGCAGCGCTCTTTGCCTACACAAAGGAATTTGACAAAGCAGATGTAACAAAAGAGACAATCCGTGTCACGGATGCAGAGATCGAAGAAGCATATGCGCAGATAGATCCTGCACTTCTTGGCGTTATCCGCAAAGCACTTGTCAACATCCGCAAATATCATGAAAAACAGATTCAGAACAGCTGGTTTACAAGTGAGACAAACGGAACTATGCTCGGCCAGAAAGTGACTCCGTTAAACAGAGTAGGTGTTTATGTACCTGGCGGAAAAGCAGTTTACCCATCATCCGTACTTATGAATATCGTACCTGCAAAAGTAGCAGGAGTACCTCACATTGTTATGACAACACCTCCTGGAAAAGACGGCAAAGTATGTGCATCTACACTGGTAGCTGCCAAAGAAGCAGGGGCAGATGAAATCTACAAAGTAGGAGGCGCTCAGGCAATCGGCGCACTGGCATTTGGAACAGAGAGCATCCCGAAAGTAGATAAGATCGTAGGCCCTGGAAATATTTTCGTAGCCCTTGCAAAGAAAGCAGTATACGGATATGTAAGCATTGACTCTATTGCAGGTCCAAGTGAGATTCTTGTTCTGGCAGATGAGACAGCAAATCCACACTTCGTAGCAGCAGACCTTCTTTCCCAGGCAGAACATGATGAACTTGCCTGTGCGATCCTGATCACTACAAGCGAAGAATTTGCAGCCAAAGTAGATGAAGAAGTAAAGGGCTTCGTAGAAGTCCTTTCCAGAAAAGAGATTATCCAGAAGTCTCTTGATAACTTTGGCTATATCCTTATTGCGGAAGATATGGACGAGGCAATTGAAGCAGCCAATGAAATTGCTCCGGAACATATGGAAATCGTGACAGCCAACCCGTTTGAAGATATGATGAAAGTAAAGAATGCAGGTGCGATCTTTATCGGAGAATACAGTTCAGAACCTCTGGGAGATTACTTCGCAGGTCCGAACCATGTACTCCCAACAAACGGAACAGCCAAATTCTTCTCTGCACTTTCTGTAGATGATTTCATTAAGAAGTCAAGTATTGTATATTATTCTAAAGCAGCGCTGCGTGACATCCACAAGGATATTATCCAGTTTGCAACCTCCGAACAGCTTACTGCACATGCAAACTCTATTGCAGTTCGTTTTGAGGAAGAGGATAAATAATAGCGTCAGATTTTTTTAAGAAATAAATAGAAGAGAAGCTATCCAATCCATTACATATTACAGAGAGAAAAACAGCGAGGACGTAATTATGGCAAGAGAAGCCTCAGTAGAGAGAAATACAAAAGAAACCGAGATTAAATTAAAGATTAATCTGGACGGAACCGGATATTCCGATATCGAAACAGGAGTGGGATTTTTTGACCATATGCTGGATGGATTTACCCGTCATGGACTTTTTGACTTAAGTGTCAGAGTTCATGGTGACCTTCAGGTAGATGATCATCATACGATCGAGGACACAGGAATTGTTCTCGGAACCGCATTAAAAGAAGCAATCGGCGACAAAAAAGGAATCAAGCGTTACGGCAGCTGTATCCTTCCGATGGATGAATCCCTCGTGCTCTGTGCGATTGACCTGTCCGGAAGACCGTATTTTGCATGGGATGCAGAATTCACTACAGATAAGATTGGCGATATGTCTACAGAAATGGTAAAAGAATTTTTCTACGCTATTTCTTATTCCTGTGGCATGAACCTCCATATCAAGGTTCTGACTGGTGGAAACAACCATCATATGGCAGAAGCCATGTTCAAGAGCTTTGCCAAAGCACTGGATGTAGCAACATCTTATGACCCGAGAATCACAGATGTATTGTCTACCAAAGGAAGCCTTGCGTAATGTAGATAATTGGTAACTATTCAGCAGTCTGCTATCCCGCGAGGTGTTTTGGCATGAACATGCCAAAATCCCGAGACATACAAGTC
>OHAD01002957.1_pt1 | contig 11754 bp, 12 predicted proteins | sample 1577011 | NCBI WGS metagenome assembly OHAD01 (sample SAMEA3541510, study PRJEB24748) | human gut metagenome | biome: human gut; feature: human-associated habitat; material: faeces | place: China | collected 2012
GCTTCGTTTTCTTCTATTATAAATTTTTTCATTATTTCTGATATATCTTTCTCAATATTTCATGGCTACAGACAAATAGCCAAGATCGTCTGTCGGATGAGTTCGTTTCTGGAAAGATCCGGGTATTTCTCATCCGGGGTAAATTTAATACCTTCTTCCAGACTTTCTTTGTGGTCATTCATGGAATCAAGGCGTTCCAGAAATGGGCGAAGGTCTGTGAAAATCTTTACTGTGGCTTTGTAGCCGTTTTTGCGGATGATTTTTTGGGAATTGGTTTCCATGAAAGAGGCATCGATCTTCGGGTCGCTGCTGTAGGCTGCTACGGTGTTTCCGCATACTGCTACTGCGTCGATATAGGCACTCTTTTCATAGAAGGTCATGTATAATTCATATGCCATATCAAGGCTGCCCTGATGTTCCTGGATTTTCTGATACAGTCCTGCATCCATTGGTCTGCATTTCAGGATCATGATCAGGCTTACCATGGATTTGCATGCCGGAAGACATCCGACTACTGCCACTACTGTCCAGACAGTCATTCTTGTTTTAAAGTAAATCCAGGATGTAAAGAAGATAAATAACGGTACTGCGAAAAGAATCGCTGTGATGATCAGGCGGCGTTTCTTTTCGCTTTTGAAGTATCCGAAATTTCCTTTGGAAATTTTCTTTGATTTTTTATTGTTTGATGTTTTAGACTTAGCTGAAGATTTTGTGTTGTTTGGCTTCTTCTCTGCTGTCACTTTCGTCCTCCTTTGGAGTTGCTTTTCTTATGTGTGTTTCTTATTGTATTTTTCTTCGCAGATATAGTGGCGTTTCTCTTGTTTCCTCTGAAGTCTGTTAAACCTCTTCTTGTATTTCTGCTGTCACTACGGCCATTATTCTTTTTGCCGCCATCATTTCCCTGATGCTCTCCATGACCTTCGCGTATCGGGCGGATCAGGCATTTCGTACCGTATCCTACCAGGTCCATTCTGCCGGTCATTTTAAGACCTTCGAGTACCAGTTCTCTGTTTGCAGGGTTCTTGTACTGCATCAAGGCTCGCTGGATGGCTTTCTCGTGAGGATTCTTCGGCACGTATACTTTCTCACCTGTGAGAGGATGAATTCCTGTATAGTACATACAGGTAGAAAGAGTAGATGGCGTCGGATAAAAATCCTGTACCTGTTCTGGGGTAAAGCCAAGGTCGCGGACATATTCCGCCAGTTTTACAGCTTCTTTCATGGTGCAGCCCGGATGGGAAGACATGAAATATGGTACTGCATACTGCTGCTTTCCTGTTTTTTTATTGGCTGCATCATATTCTTTAAGGAACTGCTGATAAATGCTGTGACTTGGTTTCCCCATGTATTTGAGTACCTGATCTGATACATGTTCAGGAGCAACTCTCAGCTGTCCGCTTACATGATGTTCTACCAGTTCATTCAAAAACGTCTTATTCCGGTCTGCTACCACATAGTCAAAACGTACACCGGAGCGGATAAATACTTTCTTAACTCCCGGAATCCTGCGCAGTTTGCGAAGAAGGGCAACATAATCCGAATGATCTACCGTCAGGTTCTTACATGGTGTCGGGAACAGGCACTGCTTGTTCTTACATACACCCTTGGTGAGCTGTTTCTGGCAGGATGGCTGTCTGAAGTCTGCGGTAGGGCCACCAACATCATGAATATAGCCCTTAAAACCGGGATCTTTTGTCATTCTGGTGGCCTCTTCAATCAAGGATTCATGACTTCTGGTCTGAAGAATTCTTCCCTGATGGAATGTCAGAGCGCAAAAATTACAGCCGCCAAAACATCCTCTGTTGCTCGTCAGGCTGAACTTAATTTCCTCTAGTGCCGGGATTCCACCCAGCTCGTCATACATGGGATGTACTTTCTCCGTATAGGGAAGCGCATAGACATCATCCATCTCCTGTTGTGTCAGAGGCAGCGCCGGAGGATTCTGTACGATATATCCCTTTGTTCCGTAAGACTCTGCCATTGGTCTGGCGGTAAACGGGTCTGTATTCTGATACTGAATGGCAAAGCTGTCTGCGTATGTTTTTTTATCTTCTTTTACCTCTTCATAGGACGGAAGAATAATTGGCTCATAAATTCTGGAGAGATCTTTACATTTAAATACGGTTCCAGCAATATAAGTAAGCTCTTCTACAGGAATTCCGCTTGAAAGTGCATCCGCAATCTCTACGATTGAATGTTCGCCCATTCCATAAGAGATTATGTCTGCTCCGGAATCAAGAAGTACGCTGTGTTTTACTTTGTTGTCCCAATAGTCATAATGGGCCAGTCGTCTCAGGCTGGCTTCAATTCCACCCAGAATAATGGGTGTCTTTTTATAAGTCTGACGAATCAGATTGCTGTATACGATCACCGCACGGTCAGGGCGAAGTCCCATCTGACCGCCTGGTGAATAGGAATCCTTCTGTCTGTGCTTCTTGGACACTGTATAGTGGTTCACCATGGAATCCATGTTTCCCGCTGATACCAGAAATCCCAGTCGCGGCTCACCAAATACCTGGATACTCTCTTTCTTCTTCCAGTCCGGCTGACTGATGATTCCCACTTTATATCCACGGCTCTCCAACAGCCTGCTGATGATTGCCGTGCCAAAGGAAGGATGGTCCACATAGGCATCGCCTGTGATGTAGGCGAAGTCTACCTGATTCCATCCTCTCTGTTTCATTTCTTTCTTAGTTACCGGTAAAAAATCCTGCATTTATATTTCCTCGTATGTACTTGATGATATTGATATCTGCGGATTGCTCCGTTGCAAAACAACTCCCATAATCCTGATATCATAATACTCCATATTAATGATGATATACCGCCTGCGCACGATATCCTTCTGAAATAATATCAAGCTGTCTGTGGAATCGCTTCAGCTGCTGGAGATCCTTTGTGCGGAATACTCTCAGGAATTCATCCTGAATCTTCATAATCTCACGTTTATTTGCGATCTTGTACAGGTTTTCGATATTAATGAGGATATCTTTCACCAGGTTAGACTGCATCTGGGAAGAGTTCTGTGCATCCATGATCTCATTTCGTACAGAAGACATCTCATGATCCAAAGCATTGATAGCATCTGCTGCCTTGCTCAGACGCTCTGCAACATGCTCCGGCATATCACCTTTATATTTATATTGCAGGGAATGCTCGATCGTTGCCCAGAAATTCATCGCCATTGTACGGATCTGAATCTCTGCCTGTAGCTTCTTAGGTCCATTAATGGTATCCACTGTATAATAAATGATCAGATGATAACTTCTGTATCCACTCTGCTTAATATGTTTCAGATAATTCTTCTCGCTCTTTATAGTCATATCGCTTCTTTTCTGAATCATAGAAGCAACCGTCTCTATATCCTCTTCAAACTGGCAGATAATACGAACACCTGCGATATCCTCCAGTTCCTCTTCCATCTTCTCCATAGGAATATGCTTGCGCTGCATTTTCTCAAGGATACTGCTTACACTCTTAACTCTGCCCTCTACCTGCTCGATCGGACAGTAAATATCGTTCTCTTTACACTCATCGATAATGTGATTAAATTTCACTTCCAGCTCTCTTACAGCCAGTTCATATGGGCACAAAATGCTTCTCCATAACTGTATTTCCATCTTCACTCGCTCCTTGCATTTCATACATTTTGTTATTATAGCATAGATTTAAAAAAATATCTCGCTAATATGAATAGTTTCTGATTTTTTTAGAAATGGCCTTCAACACCCAGTAAGGGTTTACGCTCAATTCCTCATAATGCGGTGTCCTGATATAAATTCCCAGATGAAGATGAACCGGAAACATGCCACGCGTACCTTCTGTACCATATCCGGTATTTCCCATATATCCCAGGATATCTCCTGCCGATACCTCTTCCCCCGTCTGGAAATCTTTCTCATATGTATCCAAATGGGCATAATAAAAATACCCGCCTTTCGGGGCACGTATTCCAATCCTGTAGCCACCCAACGGAAGCCACCCGATATTCTCTACCACGCCATCTGTGACACTTAAGACCGGATAATAGCCAGACTCCTTCTTACGTCCAAACAAATCACAGCCTTCATGTACACGCAAGCCTCCATAATCCCTGAGCGCACCATAGGTATTTTCAAAATCAACTTCTGTAGATGGAATGGGAAAATATTTCAGATCCGACCATACAGACTGATAAGCCTCCATAAGCCGCTCATATTCCTCTGGTTTATACTTCCGATACGGCACACTGTCCGCCCGGACCTGCCTCGGATAAAATCCCGAATTCAGCATCGTCGCCGTCAAAATATTCGCAAACCCATCAGCCCCCGTCCCTTCGACCAGTGCAGCCTTCCAGATACTGCGATAAAGCCCGGGCGTCACATGCTGCTGCCTAAAATCACTCTCCTCACAAGCCTCCGCCTTCAAAGCCGAAGCCCGGCTGCGCATATCCAGCATCATCTGCAACATAACCACCATCACCACAAGCACAAACAACGGCAAAATATATCGAACCAACGAAGTCCGCGCATTATACGGATCAAACATATGAGATACCTCCGCATTCTGTTACAGTATATGCATTAAAATGAAAATATAGAACCTATAAAGCATTTAGCTTCAAATAAGATTTTAAAAATCGTCCAATAACCAGCAGAGAGAGGACATTAGGTCATGACCTAATGTCCTCTCTCTGCGTCCCTTAATCAAAAATACACCCTGCCACAAACAGCAGGGTGTAACACCGTCAGTCTTTAAGAGCTCCCAGAACTTTCACCAGATACTTCCACACTCTCTCTGTAGAAGAAATACTAAGAACCTCCTCAGATGTATGAATATCCTTCATATCCGGTCCGAGGGATACACAGTCCAGACCTTCCATCTTCTTATAGAAAAGTCCACACTCAAGACCTGCATGAATTGCCACTACATTTGGCTTCTGACCATACATTTCTTCATAAACTTCCACCATCTTATCACGAAGCGGTGAATCCTTGCGGTACTCCCATGCAGGATATACACCCTGTCTCTCATATTCTCCACCAAGAAATTCTGTCAGATATTCAATCTTATCAGAAAGTGCGTCTCTGGCTGTCTCCACAGAACTTCTGATGCTGGAGCTTCCCAGCACTTCGTTCTCAGATGTCTTCAGAATACCGATATTTGTAGAAGTCTCTACCAGTCCTTTGATAGTTCCACTCATCTTCTGAACGCCATACGGTACATTTACAAGGAAGAATACAACTTTCTCTTTACTTGTCGGATGAAGAACTTTCGCATCCTGTTCACCTTCCTCTGTGACAGTTACTGTGATTCCTTCATCAGTTCCTGTATACTCTTCTCTCCATGCAGTCTGCATAGAAGCGGCATACTCTTTAACAGCTTCTACGTTCTCTTTAACAGTAAGAAGTTCTGCTATGGATTCTCTTGTGATCGCATTATCTTTCTGACCGCCCTGTACACTGATCAGCTCATAGCCTGCTTTCGCATCAAGGCCATGAAGGAATTTACCCAGAAGAGAGTTTGCATTTGCACGGTTCTTATCAATCTCAGCACCAGAATGGCCACCCATCAGACCACTGATCTTAACTGTCAGTTTCTCACCTTTCGCTTCCAGTCTTGTCACCGGAATATGGCTGATTCCGGAAAGACCTCCTGCGCAACTGATCCAGAGACTTCCCTCTGCTTCAGAATCAAGGTTGATGAATCTTCTTCCTTTTAATACGCTGCAGTCAAATCCGACAGCACCAAGAAGACCGATTTCCTCATCTACAGTAATAAATACTTCAAGAGGAGGATGTGCAATCGTATCACTTTCCAGAAGTGCCAGACCATAAGCTACTGCGATTCCGTCATCGCCACCGAGAGTTGTTCCATTCGCAGATACATAGTCACCTTCAACAGAAAGATTTAATCCATCTTTTGTAAAGTCGTGATCTACGTCCGGACGTTTCTCACATACCATATCCATATGTCCCTGAACAATTACTGTCGGTGCATTCTCATATCCTGCTGTTCCCGGTTTATAAATAACTACATTATTCATCTCATCCTGAATATATTTCAGATCATGATTCTTTGCAAACTGTACCAAATAGTCACTGATCTGCCTGGTGTTTCCTGATCCATGCGGGATCTTGCAAATCTCTTCAAAATAATGAAATACCCTTTTCGGTTCGCAATTCTCTAAAACTGCCATAATTATTACCTCCAAAAATCACACTGATTTATAAAAAGAATCCTATAAAAAAATCTAATTAAACCAGATCTATTTTACCTGAATACTATAGCATTTATTTTCATTAAGTGCCATATAAATTTTATAAAGAATCTATAAAATGGTGTCCATGGAACATATTATTATGAACAAAAACCATTTCCTGCTTTCCAGTGTACGTCGAAATCTTAAAAATATTCTGCTCGTCTGTGGAGTTTTTTTCCTTCTGGGATTTCTTCTGATGCATCCGGCTGAAAGTCTGGTCTGTGCGAAAGCAGGAATGACTTTATGGCTGAATACATTAATTCCGACACTTCTGCCATTTATTATTCTTACCGGTATATTGACACGCATTGATAACATCCAAAAAATTCTATCCCCTCTGGAGTCTTATTTTCGTGTTCTGCTGGGTGTCAGCAGCTGGGGCGGTTACGTGTTTCTACTTGGTATGTTGTGTGGATACCCTCTGGGTGCCAAACTGGCTTCTGATCTGTATGAATCAGATAAAATCAGCAAAAAAGAAGCTGTGTACCTTTCTACTTTCTGTAATAACCCAAGTCCTGCTTTTGTCATTACATACCTGGGTAAATTATGCCTGAAGGATGTCGTCCCTGCTTATTTTATCCTCATAAGTCTCTTTTCTGCTAATCTGATATGTATGTTATTTTTTCGTTACGCAGTCTACAAAAATCAGATTCTGACAAGTGCGCAATACACAGATACACGTAATGAAAAAGAGGTCATGTCTACAGTCCCAGCCGGAAATATCGTCAATACTTCTATTATGAACGGGTTTGAAACCATCACACGGCTCGGAGGATATATCCTTCTTTTTTCTATTCTGTCCGGATGCATCAGATATTATCAGCCATTCCCTGCTTTTTATCAAAATCTGCTTCTGGGATTTACTGAAATTACTACAGGGCTCTCAATTATTTCATCTTCTAATCTGTCTGTCACAGCCCGTATTTTTGTATCCGTCTCGGCTACGGCATCGGGAGGTCTGTGTATTCTTGCTCAGACAAGAAGTATTTTTCATTGCGATCTTAGTCTGATGCCATATATTGTCTCCAAATGTATCAGTGCAGTTCTGACATCTTTTATCCTTTACTGCCTGTTATATTATTTTCTGTAAATACATTCTGATTACTAGTGTCTATAACAAGTTGTTTGCTATACCAAAAGACATTTTAGAAGAACTTCCACATAAAAATTGCCAAAGACAATTTCAAAAAAACAACACTAATATTTATAATGTAAAATATAAAAGGCCAGGAAAATATCCTGGCCCTAATATTATTCAATTAATCTTAGTTCTCTCCCAGATCATCTAACAGATCGTCATCATCATCTTTCGCTCCGTCATTATCATGATAAGAGCCTGTAATTGCTGCAGCCTGTGCTGTCTGAGGTGCAAGTTCCTGACGATTATGATTAACAACGTCAAGACAGCTCTGCAGAGAATCAATAAATGTCTTATATTTGGCACCGGCATCCTCTAATGTTGTGTTAAGGACGCTGCCAATATTTGCCATCATATCATCTGTATAAGTGATAGCACTGAGACGGATGCTGTTTGCATCCTGTGTTGCAGAATCCAGAATCTCCTGTGCCTGCTTGGTTGCAATCTGCACTACCTCATTCGCCTGGGCATATGCCTGCTGCATAATCTGATGCTCGCTGACAAGCTCATTTGTCTGAATCTGAGCCTGCGCGATTATCTGATCCGCCTTCGCCTGTGCATCAGCAAGGATAGCCTCCTTATTGCTGATAATCTTCTGATATCTCTTGACCTCCTCAGGGGTCTTTGTACGAAGCTCTGAAAGAAGCTCCTCTAACTGTTCACGATTGACAAGAATCTTGTTTCTTGAAATAGGTGACGGCTTGCAGCCATCAATATAGTCTTCGATTTCTTCAATAATCTGTTCCATTTTACTGCTCATAAATACTGTCTCCTTACCTGGTAATATTGTATTTAGCATAAATTCTATCAATGAACTGTTCAGGTACGAACTTTGATATATCTCCTCCGTATGATGCAAATTCCTTGACAATTGTAGAGCTTAAATATGAATAATTGAGGCTCGAAGTGAGAAAAACCGTCTCTATTTCCGGATTCTGCACTCCGTTAGCCTGTGCAATCTGCAGCTCATACTCAAAATCTGTCACTGCACGCAATCCTCTTATTATGATTGTTGCATTGATTTTCTTCATGTAGTCAACTAAAAGTCCTTCGAAGCACCCAACTCTCACGTTTGGTATGTGTGCTGTCATTTCCTTTATCATACTAACACGTTCTTCCAAAGAAAACAACGAGTTTTTTGCACTATTATTGAGTACTCCGACAACCAGCTCATCCACTATTTTGGCTGAACGCTCTATTATATCGAGGTGTCCAAATGTCACCGGATCAAAGCTTCCCGGATAAATTCCTACCTTCATATTGTATCTCCTATGCACGCTTTATGAAAACATGCTTGTTTGTCTTATAAATTTTTTCTTTGACTATCTCATAGCCAAGCTCTGTGAGATAATCAAAATCAGTATCGTTTGAAGCCTCAACCACGATAAGTGTATCATCCTTTAATATATCGCTGTCCGAAAGTGTAATAAGCACTTCCTTTTCAAGCTCCTTATTGTATGGCGGATCCATAAACACGATATCGAATTTGTATTTGCCCTCAAGCGTACGTACTGCCGTGACAGCATCCGTCATCATGAGCCTTGAGACCTTATCAAACTTTGTAAAATGGATATTGTCCTCGATGCATGAAGCGGCTTTTCTTGAATTCTCCACAAATACAGCATAGGCTGCACCGCGGCTTAACGCTTCAAGTCCTATCTGTCCGCTTCCGGCAAACAGATCTAAAAAATATGCTCCGGGAACATCAAACTGCATGACATTAAAAAGAGTCTCCTTCGTCTTGTCAGTAGTAGGTCTTGTATCTTTTCCCTCAATAGTCTTTAGAGGGAGGCTTCTCGCCGTTCCTGCTATTATTCTCATACTATTCTCCCTGTTATAGTCTATTTCTGGTCCTTTAAGACGTCCTTATTCTTTGCAATATAGTCAATAAGCGAAACAACTGTGAGCACAAGTGCCACATAAATGAGGATTGTTCCAAGGATATTTAACCAGCCAAGCTGCAGATTGATATTAAAAATAATAACAATAACCATAAGCATCTGGAAGGTTGTCTTGAACTTTCCCCAGTAGCTTGCTGCAATGACAATTCCATTGTCTGATGCAACCAGTCTGAAGCCGCTTATGATAAACTCTCTTGCAATGATAATAAGCACAACCCATACAGGGATAAGCTTTAAATCAACAAGGCATATCATTGCAGAGCATACAAGCAGCTTGTCTGCAAGCGGATCCATAAACTTGCCGAAATTGGTAACAAGATTGTATTTTCTTGCAATTTTTCCGTCAGCCATATCGGTCAGACTTGCAATGATAAATATCGCAAGTGCTATATAATTTCCGTATCCGTCAAAAAACGGTGAAATAAGGAAAAATACAAAAAACGGAATAAGTATCACTCTTAAGATTGTAAGTTTGTTTGGTAAATTCATTTTACAAGTTCTCCTATCAAATCATATTCATACGCACCGGTCACCATAACCTTGCATATATCGCCGGTCATAAGTGTCTCATCAGTGTTGATGAATATATATCCGTCAACATTCGGTGCATCTCTGTATGTACGGCCGATATAAGCATTTTCATCAGCCACCTTGCCCTCTATGAAAACATATAATTCTTTACCCTTTAGTGTCTCATTTTTATCAAAAATGACCTCTTCCTCAAGCTCCATGACATCAGCCTGCCAGTCAGTCTTTATATCCTCATCTATCTGGTCAGGCATTGCAGCTGCCTTTGTGCCCTCCTCCGGGGAATACGTAAAGGCTCCCAGACGGTCAAACTCCATATCATTTACAAACTGCATAAGCTCCTCGTGATTATCCTGTGTCTCACCCGGGAAGCCACATATGAGTGTGGTCCTTAATGTGATATCAGGTATTCTCTCACGCAGCATTCTGATACGCTCCATAAGCTCAGCCTTTGTTGTTTTTCTGCCCATGCGCCTTAAAATATCGTCATTGCAGTGCTGGATTGGCATATCCAGATAATGGCATACCTTCTCATCCTTTATCTTGGACTCTATAAGCTCATCGTATATCTCCTCAGGATAGCAGTACATAATCCTTATCCAGAACAGCCCGCTTATCTTGTTGAGCTCATCCAAAAGCTTATGAAGTGACTTCTCACCATACAAATCCACTCCGTAAAGTGTGGTCTCCTGGGCAACAAGTATAAGCTCCTTTGCCCCCTGCTCCACAAGGCTCTTCGCCTGCTCAATCAAATCCTCCATCGGCACGCTTCTGTAACGGCCTCTGACAGAAGGAATGACACAGTAGGTACAGTTTTTATTGCACCCCTCTGCTATCTTAAGGTAAGCAAAATGCCCTCCTGTGGTGACAATACGCTTTGTCTTTATGCTGGGAAGTCCCTCTAAGGTGTGCAGATTGCTGTATCTGTGTTTTTCAAGTGTCTCATGGACAGCTTCAACTATAGTATCATATGAATTGGTGCCAAGTATGGCATCAACCTCTGGGATTTCCTTAAAAATCTCATCCTTGTATCTTTGTGCCAGACAGCCTGTCACAATAAGTGATTTGCATTTGCCTGTCTCCTTATACTGAGCCATCTCGAGAATTGTATTGATACTCTCCTCCTTTGCATCACCTATGAAGCAGCAGCTGTTTACGATAATGATATCAGCCTGCGTCTCATCATCGGTCATCTCAATGCCGTCATTTGCAAGCATGCCTATCATATACTCTGAATCCACAAGGTTTTTATCGCATCCAAGCGAAATAAATAATAATTTCATAGTACCTCTCAAATGTAAGTATTTACAATTAAAGGGAAAGACAAAACAGCCTTTCCCCTCCTAGATTAAGCCTCTTCGCCTTCGTCTAAATCCTCATCATCTGAGACGATTCTGACAGCTCCCGTGTACAGCTCCTCTACAGCAATAGATAAAGGCTTATTGCACTTAGGACGTGCGATAAGTGGTTCTGCACCATCAATAATCTGGCGTGCACGCTTTGCTGCAGCAATAACGATAGAATAACGGCTGTTTACTACCGGCTCTTCACCTATCTCTACATTGTTGTTTACTACCTTCATTAACTCTACATACGATGGATGTATCATATTATTTATCTCCTTTCGAAAAGCTTAAAAGCTCTTTTCTCATTTTATTTATAAAATCTATATTTGATGATACCAGATAATCCTGATTCTTTTTTGTGTCGTCAGAACTGTGGATGATATCATTCACAAGCTCTACACAATCGTCAAGCTTATCATTTACCACTAAATAATCATATTTCTCTATGCCTAAAGACTCCTCATATGCTCTTGAAAGTCTCTGTGCACAGACCTCTTTTGTCTCTGTGCCTCTTCCTATAAGCCGGTCCTTAAGCTCATCTGCACTCGGCGCTGACACAAACATAAGCACCGTATCAGGAAACTGCTTCTTTATCTTTAA
>OHAD01002969.1_pt1 | contig 11712 bp, 9 predicted proteins | sample 1577011 | NCBI WGS metagenome assembly OHAD01 (sample SAMEA3541510, study PRJEB24748) | human gut metagenome | biome: human gut; feature: human-associated habitat; material: faeces | place: China | collected 2012
ATAATACTCGGATTTCGGCACATTCAGCTTCTCCTTAAGAAAAGAAACAAACCCACATCGCCTCCATCGATACCTTTGTGGAGGGGGCGGAGCCGGTGACCATCAACAGTATGTGCGCCGTGTTTGCCGAGAGCGAGATCATCGGTCTGCTGGCACAGGAGACGCCTCCCGGCAGCATCGCTCTGGGGTGCATCTACTCCATCTGCCGCCGCACCGCTATTTTTGCCCAGAAGCTGGCCCCGGAGCACCCCAAGGTGTTCTTCTCCGGCGGACTGGCCCAGTCGCAGGTGGTGCGGGAGGTGCTGGCCCGGTATCTGGGCGTAGAGAGCGTCACTGCCCATCCCCTGTGCCAGTATAACGGCGCCATCGGCGCTGCGGTGCTGGGCTGGAAGCGGATCAATCGGTAAATGAACAGGACCGGCTCCAGCCGGTCAGGATATATGTGAAAAGAAAGGAACAGTCATATGGTTGAACTGAAAAAGGACCTGCCGGAAATTTTTGAAGAGTTTGCCGATCAGCGGAGAAACTCCTTTCTGGCCATCAAGAAGCTGAAAGAGCAGGGCGTACCTGTGGTGGGTGCCTTCTGCACCTACCTCCCCAAGGAGCTGCCCCGTGCCATGGGCGCCGCGGTGGTGGGCCTGTGCTCCGTGTCGGATGAGACCATCCCCGACGCCGAGAAGGATCTGCCCCGGAACCTGTGTCCCCTCATCAAGTCTAGCTACGGCTTCGCCAAGACGGACAAGTGTCCCTTCTTCTACTTCTCCGATCTGGTGGTGGGCGAGACCACCTGCGACGGCAAGAAGAAGATGTATGAGATGCTGGCGGATTTCAAGCCCGTCTACGTCATCGAGCTGCCCAACCGGCAGTCCGAGGAGGGCATCGCCATGTACCGCCGGGAGATCATTCGGTTCAAGGAGGAGCTGGAGCGGCGCTTCGAGACCACCATCACCGAGGAGGCCATCCGCCACGAGATCCACCTGAACAACGAGATCACCAAGTCCCTGCTGCGGCTGCAGTACCTCATGGCCAACGATCCCGCCCCCGTCAGCGGTCTGAACATCGTCAACACCGCCTACGGCAGCGGCTTCAACATGGATGTGGAATCCCTGCCCGCCCGCATCAACGATCTGGCGGACCAGATCGAGGCGGAGTACGCCGCCGGCAAGAACGAGGGCAAGAAGCCCCGTATCTTGGTGACGGGCTCCCCCTCCGGCGGCGCAGCCCTGAAGGTCATCCGGGCCATCGAGGATGCCGGCGCCGTGGTGGTGGCCTTCGAGAATTGCAGCGGTCTGAAATCCATGCTCCTCACCGACGAGGAGAATCCCGACGTCTACGACGCTCTGGCCCGGCGGTATCTGGGCATCGGCTGCTCCTGCATGTCCCCCAACCCCAACCGGTTGGCCATGCTGGATAAGCTCATTGACGAGTTCCATGTGGACGGCGTGGTGGATATCATCCTGCAGGCCTGCCACACCTACAACGTGGAGACGGCGCTGGTGGGCAAGCTGGTGAAGGAGAAGAAGGGCATCCCCTACACCGTGGTGGAGACCGACTACTCTCAGTCTGACGTAGGCCAGATCCAGACCCGCATGGCCGCCTTCGTAGAAATGCTATGAGGCGGAGCGGCATATGAAATTCGACTTTACCACCATCTATGACCGCCGTGGGAGAGACGCCATGGCGGTGGACGCCGTGGAGAAGATTCCGGTATTCCAGCCCAACGAGGGCTTCGACGCCATCCCCATGTGGGTGGCGGATATGAACTTCGCCACGGCCCCCGCCGTGACGGAGACCATCCGGAAGCGGCTGGAGCACCCTCTGTTCGGCTACTTTATGACCAGCGATGAGTACTTTGACTCCATCATCCGCTGGCAGCAGCGCCGCAATGGCGTCACCGGACTGGAGAAGGAACACATCGGCTACGAAAACGGCGTACTGGGCGGGCTCATGAGTGCCTTGGCCGCCGTATGCGCCAGAGGCGACAATGTGCTGGTCCACTCCCCCACCTACATCGGCTTCACCCGTTCCATTGAAAACGGCGGCTATCACGTCATCACCAGCCCCCTGAAGCCGGACCGCTACGGCGTGCAGCGCATGGACTTCTTCGACATGGAGACTAAGATCAAGCGCAATGACATCCGTGCGGTGGTATTCTGCTCCCCCCACAATCCCACGGGACGTGTGTGGGAGCAGGAAGAGCTGGAGCACTTCATGGACATGGCCCGACGACTGAACGTAACGGTGATCTCCGACGAGATCTGGTCGGACCTGACCCTTCGTGGCCATCAGCATATCCCCCTGCAATCCGTGTCCGACGACGCCCGACAGCGCACCGTGGCCCTGTACGCCCCCTCCAAGACCTTCAATTTGGCGGGGCTCATCGGCAGCTATCACATCGTGTATAGCGAAGCTCTCCACAAACGGATGAAGAAGGAGAGCAGCCTCAGCCACTACAACAGCATGAACGTGTTGTCCATGCACGCCCTCATCGGCGCTTACAGCGACGAGGGTAGCCAGTGGGTGGATGAGCTGCGGGAGGTACTGACGGAGAACGTCAAGTACGCCTGCAGGTTTATCCGCAAGAATCTGCCGGGGGTCAGCGTGCAGCAGCCGGAGGGTACCTATATGCTGTTTCTGGACTGCGAGGAGTACTGCCGCCGCAGCGGCCGCACGCTGGATGAGGTAAAAAAGGCTGGGTACGAGGTGGGTGTTGTGTGGCAGGACGGCCGTCCCTTCCACGGGGCGCACCACATCCGCATGAATCTGGCCCTTCCCATGGAGAAGGTCATCATCGCCATGGATCGTCTGAAGGAATACGTGTTCATCTGATAGATCTCCCGGCAACGGGCTTCTATACATACCAAATAACCATTAAAAGCACAAGAGGAGAAAAGACATGAAGAAGCTTTCCAAAGTCATTTGCCTCGTTCTCTCCGCACTGATGCTGCTGAGCCTTGCGGCCTGCGGCAAGCAGGCCGGCGGGGCGGACGATGCTCAGGGTAAGCCCATCGAGGGCGGCACCTTCGTCTACGCCATCGAGGAGCCCCTCACCTCCCTGAACTGGTACAACAACAGCTCCACAGACCTGGGCAAGCAGGTGTTCCAGAATCTGTACGATCCCATGTGGAAGTCCAACACCGATGGCTCTCTGGACTATCGTCTGGCGAAGAGTGTGGACATCAGCGAGGACGGTACCACCTACACCCTGACCCTGCGGGACGATATCTTCTGGAGCGACGGTGAGAAGATCACCACCGACGACATCGTGTTCACTCTGGATACGCTGACTGTTCCCGAGGTGGCTCCCAGCACCGCTGCCGCCTACAAGGTGGACGGCGAGTTCTGCACCTATGAAAAGCAGAGCGATACCGTCATCGTGTTCAAGGTCGGCCGGGCCTCCAACCTGTTCAAGAAGGCTCTGGGCGCCCTGTACGTCCTGCCCGCCCACTGCTTCGAGGGCGTGCCCGCCACCGAGGTGCTGACCTGTGAGCAGAACGCCAACATTGCCACCAGCGGCGCTTTCGTGGTAGATAGCTTCAACGTGGGCGAGAAGCTGGTGTGCCTGAAGAATCCCAACTACTACCGCACGGCTGCCCATATCGATGGCTTCGAGGTTCGTTGCGTCTCCGACGCCAGCACCCAGGAGATCGCCTTCCGCAACAAGGAACTCTCCATCTTCACCATCAGCAACGCCGAGACGCTGGCCAACTATAAGGATAACGACGAGTATCAGGTGGTGTCCTACCCCGACGGCCGCATCACCTTCATGGAGATCAACCCCAACAGTGAGGCCATGTCCACCATGGAGGCCCGTCAGGCCGTGATCTATGCGCTGGATCTGGACGCTCTGGTGTACGGCACCTACGGCGACGAGGCCCTGTGCCGTACCGCCACCAGCATCCTGTCCACCGTTTCCATGTTCTATAACCCTGAGATCACCAACTACAAGCAGGACCTGGACAAGGCCGCCCAGCTCATCGAGCAGACCGGTCTGAAGGACAAGACCATCAAGATCATCTACAACTCCGCCCGTGTGGGTCAGGAGGAGCTGGCCACCATGATCAAGAGCCAGCTGGACGCTGCGGGTCTTAACGCCCAGATCGATTCCATGGAGACTGCCGCCTACTTCAAGTCCTACTTCTATGCCACCGATTCCTATGACATTGCTCTCATGGGCAATGGTATGCTGGACGACCCCAGCGGCTTCGTGGGTCTGTTCGCCCACACCCGCTCCGGTGCCAATATGTACACCACCGACGAGGTGGATAACATGTGGAAGCAGCTGGACCGTGAGATGGATCCCGCTGTCCGTCAGGACATCATGAATCAGGCTCTGCAGGCCCTGAAAGACTGCTGGTCCTGCGTGCCCGTGCTGGATACCAACTATGTCTGCGCCGCCCAGAAGAACATCGGCGGCTTCGAGGCCAGCGACCGTCTCACTGACCTGACCCAGATCTACTTCATCGGCTAACTCCGCCGCTGAGAGTGCAATTGCGTGGAGCAAGTCTCCACGCAATTGCACTCTCACGGCGGTATGAGGAGAACACATGAAAAAATACTTTCTGACCAGACTGGCGCTGGCCCTGCCGGTGATCCTGCTGGTATCCGTCTTTTCCTTTGCGCTGGTGTTCCTGGCTCCCGGCGACCCCGCCGCCCAGTACCGGACGCTGGAGATGACCGACGAGGAATACGAACAGCTGAAAACGGAGCTGGGCTACAACGATCCGGTCATCGTGCAGTATGGCCGGTGGATGGGGAAGGTCCTCCAAGGGGACTTCGGCGTCTCCACCAGCAGCCACACCGGTGTGTGGCCCCTCATCAAGGCCAAGCTCCCGGCTACCGTGGGGCTCATGGCCGCCTCCATCGTCTTTTCCCTGCTGGTATCTATCCCACTGGGAATGCTGGCGGGCTACTTTGAAAACTCATGGTTCGACCGCATCACCAACGGCCTGCACTATGTGGCCATCTCCATTCCCTCCTTCTGGTTTGCCATCATGCTCATCATCCTGTTCTCCCTGAATCTGGGCTGGCTGCCCAGCTCCGGGATGCGGACCACCGGCGTACACACCTTCTGGGATCTGTCCCGCCACGCCATCATGCCGGTGCTGGTGCTGAGCATCGGAAAGATCTCCATCTATGCCCGGTACGTCCGGGCCGCCACCATCCAGCAGCTGTCGGAGGACTACGTGCTCTTCGCCATCTCCAAGGGTGCCAGCCGGGTCTATATCCTGCTGCGCCACGTGCTGAAGAACTGCCTGCTGCCGGTCATCACACTGGTGGGCATGAATCTGGGCAGTCTGGTGTCCGGTGCCTACATCGTGGAGACCATCTTCGGCTGGCCGGGACTGGGTACCACCGGCATGAGCGCCATCTACTCCCGTGATTACAACATGATCATGGGCACCACCATGCTCTCGTGCCTGCTGCTGGTGGGCGGAAATCTGCTGGCGGATCTGTGCTACTGTCTGGCCGATCCCCGCATCAAGGCCATGCGAGGTGACAAGCGATGAAAAAGAATCATAAGCTGCCCCTCTCCATGGTTCTCAGCGGCGGCGTGCTGCTGATCATTATTCTGGCCACCCTGCTGGCCACCCTGTCCCCCTACGATCCCATTGCCGTGGAGACCGGGCAGAAGTTCCTGCCTCCCTCCGCCCAGCACCTGCTGGGAACAGATAACTTCGGCCGGGACACCTTCACCCGCCTGCTCTACGGCGGACGGGTCTCCCTGCTGGTGGGCTTTCTGTCCATGCTCATCTCCATTGTGTTCGGTACGGTGTACGGCATCGTTAGTGGCTCCTCCGGCAAGCTGGTGGACGGCTTCATGATGCGTATCGTGGACATCCTCATGTCGGTACCCAGCTTCCTCATTATCATTACTCTGAACATCTACATGAACGCCGGCATCCGGACGCTGGTGGTAACCATCGGTCTGTTCTCGTGGATGGGCGTGGCCCGCATCGTCCGGGCGGAGGTGCTGAGTCTGCGGGAGCGGGACTTCATTCTGGCCTCCGAGGGGCTGGGCGCCCGGAAGAGCTGGGTCATCACCCGGCACTTCGCCCGCAACGTCTTTTCCCCGGTGCTGGTGGCCTCCACCAACAGCATCGCCTCCGCCATTTTGACGGAGTCGTCCCTGAGCTATCTGGGCTTCGGCATCTCCATCCCCAACCCTTCCTGGGGCGGTATGCTGGAGGGCGCCCAGACCTACATTCTCACCCACCCCTCACTGGCGGTCTATCCGGGCGTGTGCATCCTGCTGACCGTTCTGTGCTTCAATGTGCTGGGCAACGGCTTCCGCCGCCGCTTCAGCCCCAATTCCGGGAGGTAAGCCATGCATCAATATGATATCCGTGACCTCCGTATCCACTTTCCCACCCGCCGTGGCGTGGTGGAAGCAGTGCGGGGCGTCAGCTTCTACATGGATCAGGGCGAGTGCGTGGCGCTGGTGGGGGAATCCGGCTGCGGCAAATCCGTGACAGCCCGCTCCCTCATGGGCCTGACGGAGGTCACCGGCGGACGCTGTCAGCCCGGCAGTCAGATCCTCTGCCACGGGGAGAACATCCTCGATTACAGCAAAAAGCAGTGGCAAAGCTATCGGGGCCGGGAGGCCGCCATGATCTTTCAGGACGCCATGACCTCCCTGAATCCCACCATGCAAATCGGCCATCAGATCGCTGAGTGCTACCGCTTTCACCAGAAGATCGGCCGCAAGGAGGCGCTGGAGAAGGCGGCAGAGATGCTGGCACTGGTAGGCATCTCCGACCCGGAGACGGCCTTGCGCCGGTATCCCCACGAGTTCTCCGGTGGTATGCGCCAGCGGGTGATGATCGCCTCTGCGCTGGCCTGTCAGCCGGAACTGCTGATTGCCGACGAGCCCACCACGGCGCTGGACGTGACCATTCAGGCCCAGATCCTGGACCTGATCCGCCAAATGAAGGAGCGCAGCGGCACCACGGTGCTGCTCATCACCCACGACATGGGCGTGGTGGCGGGACTGGCCCAGCGCATCGTCATCCTCTACGCCGGGTGCGTCATGGAGGCCGGCACCACCGATGAAATTTTCTATCAGCCCGCCCATCCCTACACCAGGGGCCTGCAAAAGGCTTCCCCCCGTCTGGACGAAATGGGCGGCGGACGGCTCTACACCATCGAGGGAACGCCCCCGGAGCTGATCGCACCGGGTCCCGGCTGTCCCTTCGCCCCCCGCTGCCCCCACGCCACGGAGCAGTGCCGCCGGGAAATACCCGCCCTGCGGGATCTGGGCGGTGGCCATCTGGTGGCCTGCCACCACGCAGAACAGGAGGTGACGGCATGAGTCAGCCCATCCTTCAGGTGGAGCACCTGAAAAAATACTTTCCCGCCGGGGGCCGCAAGGTGCTGCGGGCGGTAGATGACGTGAGCTTCTCCGTGCAGGAGGGAGAAATTCTCGGTATCGTAGGCGAGTCCGGCTGCGGCAAGACCACCTGCGGCCGCACCGCCATCGGCCTGTACAGCAAAACCGACGGCGTCTCCCTGTACCGTGGGGAGGACATCCACCGGATGCGGGGCGCCAAGCGCCGTGCCTTCTGCTGTCAGGTGCAGACGGTCTTTCAGGACCCCTACGCCTCACTGGACCCCAAAAACAAGGTCATCGACCTCATTGCCGAAGGCATGGACATCCACCACCTGTACACCGGCCCGGCAGAGCGCCGGGAGAAGGTGCAGGCCCTGATGGAGCAGGTGGGTCTGAACCCCTCCGGCATCGACCGCTATCCCTACGAGTTCTCCGGCGGTATGCGCCAGCGCATCGGCATCGCCCGTGCGCTGGCGGTGGAGCCCCGGCTGCTGCTGTGCGACGAGCCCATTTCGGCGCTGGATGTGTCCATTCAGGCCCAGATCGTCAATCTGCTGCTGGACCTACGGGAACAGAAGGCCCTGACCTATCTGCTGATCTCCCATGATCTGTCCATGGTGCGGCACCTGTCGGACCGTATTCTGGTAATGTATCTGGGGGAGGTGGTGGAGGAGAGTACGGCGCAGGAGCTGTACACCCACCCCCTGCACCCCTACACCAAGGCCCTCATCGCCGCCATCCCCATTCCCGATCCCAAGGTGGAACGGGTCCGCCCCCGCAGCGTGCTGCAAGGACAGGTCCCCAGTCCCGTGGACCCGCCTCCCGGCTGCCGGTTCGCCGGGCGCTGCCCCTACGCCACAGACCGCTGCCGGGCGGAGAAGCCGGAGCTCTGCGACATGGGCAGTGGCCACCGGGTAGCCTGTCATCTGTGCCGGTAACGGCCGTCGTATCGCATTTTCCTATGAAACGCCGGCCATCATCGTTTTTTGCCGTTTTACCTGCCCCTATCGGGGCGGTATAATGATCCCAGAACAAAGGATCCTGCCCCCAGCGGGCAGCCTGATAGGAGGTAACATCACATGAGCAAAATTTTAGTCAACGCCGTGGGCGACGCCTGCCCCATTCCCGTCACGAAAACCATCCACGCCCTGTCCGGCATGACCGAGGCCGGTACGGTGGAGGTCCATGTGGACAACGAGACCGCCGTACAGAACCTGAACCGTCTGGCCACCGGCAAGGGCCTGAAGTTCAGCGCCGAGAAGCGGGAGGAGAAGCTGTTCGTGGTGACCCTGACGGTGGACGACCCCGCCGCCGTGTCCGGCACCGCCCCGGAGGAGGCAGCCTGCACCCCGGATAACCGGGACAACACCGTGGTGGTCATCGGTACCAGCTGCCTCGGCTCCGGCGACGACACGCTGGGTGCCACGCTGATGAAGGGCTTTCTCTACGCCCTGAGCCAGCAGGAGCGTCTGCCCCGCACCATCCTGTTCTATAACGGCGGCGCCAAGATCACCACCGAGGGTTCCGTCTCCATCGAGGACCTGAAGAACATGGAGGCACAGGGTGTGGAGATCCGCACCTGCGGCACCTGCCTGAACTACTACGGTCTCACCGACAAGCTGGCCGTGGGCTCCGTCACCAATATGTATGACATCGTGGAGACCATGACCTCCGCCGGTAAGGTCATCCGCCCGTAATTTTTCCCCAATAGCATAATAAAACAGGGAAGCGCTGTGCGCTTCCCTGTTTTTTGTCGGCCACGGACGAGACGGTGTCAGCGGTGCAGCAGCTGCTGGCTGGCCTGTGCCATCTCCTGGAAGATACCTGCGTGACGGCGGGACACAATGGCCCGGATCACCAGCAGTGTGCCGATCATCAGCGCCACGGCAATGGCCAGACACAGCCACACCGACTGGACGAGTCCTGCGATGATGAAGCTGACGAAGGCCACACCGGAGGCGGTGAGGGCATAGGGCAACTGGGTGAACACATGGTTCAGGTGGAAGCAGTGAGCGCCCGCCGAGGCCATGATGGTGGTGTCGGAAATGGGCGAGCAGTGGTCGCCCATAACGCCGCCGGAGCAGGCTGCCGCCAGACCGATGGTACACAGCACCGGCTCCACGTCGTAGTTGAACACGGACACCACGATAGGGGCCATGATGCCGATGGTCCCCCAGGAGGTGCCGGTGGCAAAGCCGATGGCGCAGCCGATGAGGAAGATCACCGCCGGCAGGAACACCTTCAGATCCCCGGCCCCTGCCATGGCGTTCTTGACGAACACGGCGGAGTACATCCCGAAGCGGGTGAAAGAGCACAGGGTCCATGCAAAGGTCAGAATGAGGATAGGGGCGATCATCTGGATAAAGCCCTGCGGCACAGACTCCATAGACTTTTCAAAGGAGATGGCCCCCCGCAGCCAGAAGTACACCACCGTGAACAGCATCCCCATAAGGCCACCCAAGGCCAGCGCCATGCCGGAGGAGGAGTTGGAGAAGGCCCCCACGAAGTCGTGGAAGTACTCGCTCTCGCCGTCATAGTAGCCGCCGGACCAGATCAGGGACACGATGCACACCACGATCAGCACCACCACCGGCAGCAGCAGATCCAGCACAGAGGAGCGGCCACGGGCGGGCTTTTCATAGTCGTCGGCCCCCTCAAAGGGGCGCTCCGGCGTGGTAAAGAGATCGTCCTTCACCTGAGCGTTATACTCATGGGTCAGCATGGAGCCGTAGTCGATGTTCATCACTGACAGCACCACGATCATCACCAACGTCAGCAGACAGTAGTAGTTCCACGGGATCTGCTTGATGAACATCTCGATGCCGTTGACGGCGTCGGACTGCACATAGCCGGATACCGCCGCCGCCCACGAGGACACCGGGGCGATCATGCACACCGGGGCCGCCGTGGCGTCGATGAGGTAGGCCAGCTTGGCACGGGAAATTTTGTGGCTCTCGGTGACGGGCCGCATCACAGCGCCCACCGTCAGGCAGTTGAAGTAGTCGTCGATGAAGATCAGCACGCCCAGCAGCATGGTCAGCAGCTGTGCGGCGCACCGGGTCTTTACGGTCTTGGAGGCCCAGCGTCCGAAGGCCTCCGATCCGCCGCCCTTGTTCATCAGATCCACCATGATGCCCAGCGTCACCAGAAAGACGATGATGCCCATGTTGCCGCTGTCGGCCAGCACGGAGACGATGCCGTAGTCTGCGCCCACCAGCGCCACAATGGTGTCCCATGGGGCAAACTGGGCGTACAGCAGAGCGCCCACCAAACACCCCAGAAACAGGGACGAGTAGACCTCCTTGCTGATCAGGGCCAGCACGATGGCCACGATGGGCGGCAGCAGGGACCAGAAGGTACCGGCAAAGGGCGTGTCGGCCAGCACCGGCTCCCCCTCTACCTCCAGCGTGGGCAGGGGCGTCTCCCGGTATGTAAGGCCCAGCACCACCAGCAAAACGAGGAATACACCGACGGCTGTAAAGTATGCGATTTTTGTGCGTTTCTTTTCCATTGCGTGATTCGACCTCCTTATAGGATATTCCGTGGCTCCTAACGGCACCGATTATGGGCCCGGAAGCTTAATAAACCGACAGGGTGTTTCTTAAGTTTTCTGAAGACGGAAAACCCTCTCTCCCGTCAGCACCTCCCGCCGTGTGCCGTTCTTCACCGGATAAAGCGCAGCCGCCGGATGTTGTCCGGCGGCTGCGCTCACCAAATTTGAGGGGTCTATCCCCGTCACCCCTTCCGGGAGGATGATCCCATTCTACCGGTGCCTCCTTAATATTTCATAGCAAAAAGTATGAAGGTTTCTTAAGGCTCTGCTAAAAAAAGCCCTCAGGGGATTGACGGCGGCGGCAGAATCGCTATCATAAGGTCACAGATTATTTTCAGCACTATATTCTTTTGTATATATAGTTTTTATCAGGTTTTGTCGAATTTTCTGCACTATTTGTCAAGGAGGAGATATCATGCAGAAGCGATGTATCCTGTGTGCCGATCCGGATCCGGAGCTGCGCTCCAATCTGGGGTTCCTGCTGGCAGGGGAGAACTGCGTGCTGGAGGAGACCGCCGGTGGAGCCACTCTGCTGACTCAGCTGCGGCGGAATACAGACCTTGTCATCCTGCCCCAGCAGCTGCCGGATATGAGCGGCTTCGACGCCTGCACCGCTCTGCGGCGGCAGTCCGCTGCGCCGGTGCTGTTCTTGCTGGAGAAGGCGGACGAGAGCGCCAAGACCCTGTCCTTCTCCGTGGGAGGGGATGACTGCCTGGAAAAGCCCGTCTCCTGCCATGAGCTGGCGGTGCGGGTGAAGGCGCTCCTGCGGCGCTACTGCGTCTACGGGGCCCGGCCCGCCGGGCTGGAGCGGCGGCTGCGGTGCGGCGGG
>OHAD01002971.1_pt1 | contig 11699 bp, 18 predicted proteins | sample 1577011 | NCBI WGS metagenome assembly OHAD01 (sample SAMEA3541510, study PRJEB24748) | human gut metagenome | biome: human gut; feature: human-associated habitat; material: faeces | place: China | collected 2012
AATATGATGCATGGGGAAATATCGTGTCCAGCTCCGGTAGACTGGCTGAGATCAATCCTCTCAGATATCGCGGATACTATTATGATAATGAGACCGGATTCTATTACTTGCAGTCTCGTTATTATGATCCTGCGAACCGGAGATTCATTAATGCCGACATTTACGCCAGCACAGACTCAAATAATGCACTCGCCTGTAACATGTATTCGTATTGCTGGAATAATGTTGTGATCTTATACGATTCAGAGGGAGAACTTCCCAAAATAGTTACAGTACTCGATGTACAAACACATGCCACAGGTACAGATAATGATAGCGGAGCAATTTTCTTTGCTACAACTATTACTTATACTGAAACATTTACAGTTAATAGTTTCTTTTGGACGGTGTACGAATCTTCAAGCACATATACTAATTCATATGAGTTTAAACTAACTCCGAATGGCGTTTTGCAATTTGACAACACGCAAGTTAATGCGAATGCTTTGCTAAAGAGCCAAATTTCTGAATGCATTGCGAGTGAAATGCTTCGAGTATCGCGAGAGGTATACCCTGATGCACTCTCAAATCGTTCTGTACGGGGGATAGCGAACGAATTGGTTGTGCATTACCTACTATCAGACATTGTAGAACGTGCGAAAGTTGCTGATATGGGTGATACAAAGAAAACAGCGCGGGGATATGACAGGAACGCTTGGATATTTGAGGCACTTAACTGAGAGAGCCGGGGTAGCGAGTATGAATAAGCATCAAACTAATATCTTAGTTGGAGTTTTGCTAGGTAGCTTATTGGCTGTGGCAATTTTGCTATTTCCTGTATTCCTGATGGTGGGCAACGAGATTTACGGAAGATACGAGGCCAAAAAGCAACTGAATAACCCATATATTAATCAGCACTATGTTGATTGGAGCAAGATTTCGCTTAGCCCGCTTGATATTCAGTTCCGCCTGCCGTCGGATTGGACATTTTCTTTTGAAGAAGGTAATCATTCAATTTACGATGCGCTTGGAGAAGAGATCGCAATTTTCAATACGCAGGCAGAGAGAATGGACGTCGGAGCATTTGTACAGTCAGTTACCGGAATAACTGTTTCTTCAATAAAACGCACTTCTTTACAGTATACCTGTTTTGGCACCAGAGTTTCGCTTAACGAGCTGGCGTTGGGAGAAACCGCGGGCGGCATTATACAGTACTATGAATTGTGCCTTTATGATAAAACTGATCCGGCAAATTATATCAGGATTCTTTTTGAACGGGACAATCTTATATCAGATACAGAATTGTTGAAGTATTGCGAAGCGATTGCCTATTCATTTTGTTATTGATCTGCTCTTTAGCCTGTTTAAATCTCTTAAAGCTGAAATTTTCATTTTTAGCACGGCCCCGATAGCCTGCAGAAAGGAAGTGACCTCTTGCACCGAACAAAAATCTATTTCCCAGTGATCATCCTTTCCCTTTCGGACAGCGACTACCCGACGGTGCCGATCAAATTCGGCTACACTGGCAGCTGGCGCAGAGTGATCACGCCGATCCACACGGATACCACGGTGTATGCAGTTTATACGGCAGTCGGCGGTGGCGGCGGAGGAGGCGGGGAGATCATTATCCCGCCGCAGCCGACCGACCCGGGAGAGATCATGTCCGGCGGCGAGGGTGAACCGGTTGAAGCTGACGCTCCTGCTGAAGATGAAACCGTCTCCCCGCAGGGGACTCACGTTACCGGAACACAAACAGTTACCCACGAATACCTGACTCTAAACGGCAAAGTGGCCCGTGAAACGATCCGGACCAATAATACCTTGACAGCGGTCCTTGATTTCATCTATGATGAATCCGGAAAGCCGTTTGCACTCAAGTATTCAACGAACGGAACGAGCTTCCAAACATATTATTACGTTCTGAACCTGCAGGGCGACGTGGTGAAGCTGATCCATTATATCCCCGGCTTTGAGTACGAGTCTGTTGCTACCTACGAGTATGATGCATGGGGCAACGTGTCAAGTTCCGGTAGACTGGCCGAGATCAACCCGCTCAGATATCGTGGATACTATTATGATAATGAGACAGGATTCTACTACTTGCAGTCTCGTTATTATGATCCCGCAAACCGGAGATTTATTAATGCGGACAATTATCAAAGTACAGGGCAGGGATTCGTTGGGACTAATATGTTTGCGTATTGCAATAATAGTCCTGTAGATTTGTATGATCAAAGCGGTAATGCGGCTGGAAAGTCTTTCTTGACCGTAATGGAGGATTGTGCCGGTGGAAGGCCGCGCGAGTTGGATCCCAATGGCATTTATCAGTACGCTCCAAGTGGAACAGAGGCTCTGTTGCTTTATGAATCCCCTTATGATTCCCGCGCCAATCTTACGAGAAAAGTAACATACCTTTCTCCTGCACAAACGCGTGAATATGTTGAGAATTTAGCGTACTCCAGTTTCATTGGCACAAGTTCACCAGAAAAAATATTGGGAGGTATTGCGGGGTCGTATTTACTAAACTATACCGACAAATTGCTTACTCCGGCACAAGGGGCTACACTTACAGCAGCAATTATTTGGATGCAAACTTATCAACACTCAGCCGAATCAATCCGTGCCCGTCAAATGATAGAAATTATGAATAGCGGAACCGGAATGGTCATTGTTAATTTCACAATTTATGGAACGCAATGTGTTGCATATCTCCCGTGGGATTCAAACTCTCGTGGGGGAGATTACGGAATATATCCCTATGCTCGAATTGGTTGATAAGTGAGGTGTCTAGACAATGAAAATCTTTCTGAGAAGGGTACCATTTTTCACACAGCAACTTCTTGGTTGGGCTTATCTTGTATTTTGGGTTTTGAAAATCGTCTCTCCAGAAATACAAGTGCAATTATCGCATTTACCTAGGTTTGTATATGATTTGCTGCTATTCGTTACGCTGAATGCATTCATTCAAGTACTTTCTGCACTTCGACGCCGGAAAAAAGCAACCCAGTTTCTCAGCACGCTGCCCACACAGTTTTATGAGACAGTCCATACTCTTTCCGCTATGCCAATTGCATACCTGAGTTCTGCAAAATCCAGAAGGAGGCCGACAGCTGTCCGGGTTGGTGGAATGTTTGTCCAACCGGCACAGCAAGCCTGCGCAGAAAATATACAAACGGCAGCAGAGCTTGCAGCACAGCTCCGGAACGCGTTGCAAGAGCGTGAAAACAAATTGTATGCAGATTATTCGGAACCTCCTCAAGTTGATTTCAGCTTCTGGAATTTGGGTGTCGATGTTTACCGCATTAAAATTCGCAGCTCTGACCTGAATAGCTATACTGAACTGTACTATTCCCCGCTCGGGAAGACGAAAGCCTTAAAGGAACGGACGTGGTTCCCGCCGGTCGAGCTTGCTCCGTCGTGGTTTGTGTAAGCCATTGCGGGAATGTCATACCGTACATAGGATGAATTAGGAATACCTGCTAAAGATGAATGTTTCATCTTTAGCAGGTACACCAAAAACGAACAGGCAGGTGGTACATTTGCAGCAAACCAGATTTTTCTTTCCTATGATTTTCCTTTTGGGCGAGGAGGCAATCCCGAAACGGATTGGCTACACAGGTTTGTGGCCGAAAACAGGCGCGATCCATGGACTTATTAATGGAGTCGTTCCTAATGAAGCGGTAAGAAGAGTTGCTATGATACCTTCACAAAAAGAAAAAACGCCGTGGAAATTAATTTTTGTAGCGATGTTCAGTTTGTAGAGAAGGGGTGCAGAGCAACATGAAGAAAACAAGAAGCAAAAACTTGCGCTCCTTCCTTTTCCTTCTCCTTGCAGCAGCTGCCTGTCTGGTCTTCTTCCACTACAATAATCGAGTAATTCTTTATAACGTCCCGGGCGACGTTGCGGAAATTGGGGCGCATCCGGCTAACAACCGTCAGTATCGGGCAACTGTATGGATGGGAGTACATGCAAATGAATTATATTTTTATACCCGTACAGAGCTGCTCGTAAATCGGACAAAATACGGAGGGAAGCTGTGCATATTTAAAGATGAAACTGCTTGCAATATATCAAGGCTGTCTTACGATACAAACAATGTGAGGATAATGGGGCAAAGCGGGAAATACCTATATTATTGGGCTAATAAGCAGGAAAATAATTATTCGCTTTACTGTTATGACCTGTCAACGAATACAAAACAGGCAATATATCGAGGTGATCCGCATGGTAAGAAGACCAGCTATTTTGCAGAAGATGGCACCTGCTATTTCCCGCTGGATGTCGAACATCCCGAAGATGTACCACAGTTTGTTCATGTCTCCGGAACTGAAGTTTTGGAAGTATGTCCGCTTACAAAGGGATATCCCCTTGGAGATAGAACATACGAGGTGGTAGCCGGATATGGCGATGTCGAAGCAGAACGAATTTTTTGCAAAGACCGTGACGGAATAACAACAGAGTTAACATTTGAAAAGTGTCGCGCGAGTACGCGCGCAATCATCCCATGTGCCGGGGGACTTTTGATTCACAATGATCGCTTGTCAACAATGCTCTACTACATTTGCGATGATGGAGAGATGACGCTGCTGTTTTCCTTGCCATGTCTTGCATCACAAAGCTCTGTTCAAACCTGCGGCTCGACTGTCTATCTTTCTGTAAAACGCTATGTGTCACTCGGTGAAATTGGCATGCGCCGCCTTGAAAACGACACAGAGGAAGGAACGTGGCGTATTGACCTGAAAGACGGGACGAAGGAAAAGATAAACGATTATATTTTCTGCGGAATGTATAATTTTGATGACACCTGTATTTATTGCTGCGATGAGGATGGGAATATCTACCGGATGGAGCTGGATGGCGAGGTATCTCCTATTCTAGTGAGGAATAACTAAGCGGGTAATTGTTCTGCTTACCGGGCGGGAGGGGCAAAACCTGCTAAAGACGAAACTTTCATCTTTAGCAGGTCTGACCTACAGATAATGAATAGGAAGTGACACCTTGAACCAAACAAAAATCTATTTCCCACTGATCTTTATTTCTCTGGAGGACGAGCCGTGGGAGCCGATCGAGCCGAATCCGAACGCGGCTCCGGCGGAAGAGCCGGATATCGAGGAGCAGGATTTGTCCCAGTCCGACTGGACGCTTGCCTCGACCGAGACCGTGACGCATGAGTACCTGACGCAGAACGGAAAAGTTGCAAGGGAAACGATCCGGCAGGACGTCGGCGGGACGGTTCTGAAAACGGAGACTCTGGACTTCTTCTATGACGAATCCGGCTAAAATGGGAGTTGGAACAGATTATGAATGGACAGCAAACTACACAACATCGCGTGGTTGCCATTGCAGTGGTGGCCGCAGTCCTCGGATTTTTGATTTTTGGCTCATCCTGTAGCCTCATTATGTCTTCCAATTGGAATCCACGTGGTGATTGGGAACTTCCACTGTGCAATGGTTATTATATTTTCCGGACGAGCAGTCGTGATATTTGCGTCGTACATGAACGAGATAATTATAAGGATTCTTTTGAGGATATTATTGACAGCTATATAACATGTTTCCGGTATAATAGTAGATACATTGCGGTCAGACGGCTTGTTGTAGCCGATCGCGCACTTTTAGATGATATCCAATCCGTCGATACAGAAGCTGCTGATTACTATTTGATCGATGCAGAGACCGACACGATTTACGGGCCATTTGCAGAGAAGGAAGATTTTGAACGCGCTTGCAAGGAGCAGAATGTAGGCGATCTGGGCGAATGGATCCCAACTGTCCCGGCCCCCGAAGGCGCGGAGTTTTAGAAACAGACAGATATGGACCTGCTAAAGATGAAACCTTCGCCTTTAGCAGGTTTCGCATAACCTACAGAAAGGAAGTGCCCTTTTGCGCCGAACAAAGCTCATTTTCCCGCTGATCATTCTTTCCCTAGAGGATGGCTTTGACGTGGTCGACTCCGAACCGACGAATGTGTTTAATAACCACCCGGTATATAGGTTTAGTGATCCATATAAGTTTCTCCGTAACAATCACGGTGTTGTTGCTGTCAGTATTTTTATCTATCAAGGAGGTTAACCATGAGCGCATCAGGAAAACGCCTTTTGACCGCGTGCATTTTGGCACTGTGCTCGATTCCCGTCCTGATCGTGTATACCTGGGTGTTCACGCCGGATCTGATCCCACATGAAGGCATCTGGTACTGTGAAGAGCTGGACGCGACATGGGACCTCAATACATCATCCGGAACGATTCAGGTGAATGGGAAACAGGAAGCATTTGTTTCGCTGCACCAGTTCTATTGCAATCTGTTCTTTTTCGAGACCGAGGATGGGAGCAGAGTGTTCGATGGCACGGTCGTTCGCGCTGCACGCAGCAGGATCGTTGTGAAGGACGAGAACAGCGGAAAATCCTATATTTTCCTCCGACAGGATACGAAAGGAGAGCAGCCATGAATCCGAGATACCGCAGCCGGGTCGGGGCACCGCAGCAGCTGGCGGCGGACGCGGCAGCATCGGCCATTTATTGTGCAATGCCGTTTCTGGTAGTACATTATCTGGGAGACTGGCGGCTCACGCCCCCGTGGCTGGTCCTTCCGGCAGGGATGCTGGCCGTTACCCTGTATTGCCTGATCCGGGAGTTGTCCACGGTGATGATTGCGGACGGGAACATTTGCCTGCGTTGTCTTGGCTTCAAGGTCACGGAGTTCCCGCTGGAAGAGCTGCGCTCCGCAAAACTCATATTCAAAAACGGCCAGTGCAGTCGGGTCTATCTCTCTGTGCACGAGGAAACCGATCTCCGGCGGGCGCTCAGAACCGCCAATCGCCGTGGAGGGAAAAGCATTCAGTTCGCAGCAACAACGAAGCGGTTGGAGCAGCTGACGAAACTGGTCTTGCTGCAGCCGTGTGATTATCCGGGAAAAAGGAGAGCGGAATAAACGCCTGCCGATGCAAGTCAATGCAATCGTTCATCTATTGCAGGTTCATCCTGAGAAAGCGATAAGGAGCAACAACATATGGGCGGGCATTTGTGCAATGATTGGCGCATTACAAATCAAATGAATTATTTATTTCGGGCAAGACTGATAAAAACAACATTTTCTGAATCCTCTCACAGCGACCATGAACACTGCGAATTCTGCTTTGCCAAGTTCGGAAATGCCGAGGGATTATTGCAGTCCGGCTATTGTACACTGGATAAATACCATTGGGTCTGCGACGAGTGTTATCGTGACTTCCATGCACAATTTGAATGGACTGTCCTTGATGAAAGCCACGATTCTCCGAGTGAGTTACGCTAAAGATGAAACTTCCGCCTTTAGCAGGTCCGCACCATCCCGCAGAAAGGAAGTGCCCTTTGAACCAGACAAGACTCTTTTTCCCGCTGATCTTTATTTCTCTGGAGGACGATAGCAGCATTGTCATCCCGCCGCAGCCGACCGCCCCGGAGGCAAGTGCGATGGCATTGCTTTTGCAATATTATAGCTTATTATTTTTTTGCAACGAGGCTTTCTGTATGTATAACAAAGAACAAATTGATGCGGAATTTATGAAAACACATGGATTCCGAAAAAAGGGAACGGCTTTCTTTCGTGTATTGGCCAGTGAGATTTTGCAGGTCGTAAAGACTGAAAAGGGGCGAGGCGGAGCTGAGATACAATTTGGCGTGTTCTCTCTGTATTCGGAATTGCTGCCGCAATGGCTGACTTCCTCCGGCTGTATTCCGCGATACCACGTTATCGCTTTTCTTGGCAGACGCTCGGTTCTGTCGCTAGATCCGAGCGGCCGGGTCGAGATAATTGGGATGAAGGAGCAACTTGATATTTTTTATCAGAAAGCCGTTCCGTGGCTGGATTCTATCATAACGCAGGAACAGTTATGCGATGGACAGCTGATTATGGATACATGCGCTGGAGGCAATTATCGTTGGAACGATATGCTTAAATTTGCTCCTTTCTTGAAAATCCGGGACTGGCAATGCGCGGAAATGGTTCTTCCTGCAATTCTGGAACAGCACGGGTTTACGGTCAGCACGCTGCAGGTCGATACAGGTTCCTGTAAATCGGATACTTGGAAGAATGCGTTTGGGCTATACAATGATGATATAGAACTGTTTCGAAGATTTCCGAGATGCAAACAAAAGACCACCGGTGATTTGCACAAAGAATTCATTTTAGAAAAAGTCCGCGCACGAGATGAAGCTTGGGCGGAAAGCTATTTGGAGGAAATCTATCAGAAAAATAGGAAGCTCCTCCAAGAAGCGAAGATTATTTAATGTGTAATACTGCCGTCCGTGGTGGCATTATATAGCACCGTGGAATTGGGGAAAGCCGCGTGTATCTATAACAGAACACAACAAATTCCTCAATTGATTTTGATGTGAGACAGGAGGCAGCAGTTAATGAAGCGTGTAGTTATTAGTGGCCTAATCTGTATGGCAATCCTTTTCGAGCTTTTAACATTTGCTTGTTGTGGAGTTAAGAATGCAAGATTGCAAGTTGTGTTAACTGATTACGCAGCAGTTCTCGAGTCTAACGGGCTGGACGGGCTGCGGCTTAGTGTATATTACATCGATCCGTCTATCCTCACACGTTTTCCGCTGACGGAGGAACGGCTGCTTTCGTTCGAGTCGGTTCAAAGGTTTGACGTGGATAATGCACAGCTTCTGCAGAACATCGAGCTGCTGAAAACGATAAATGCAGAGGAAATGCTCATGTACGATAAAGAAGTAAGATACTAAAAACAAAACATAGACCGCCAGTACCCCGCTATTCCGTTATTACCCTATGCAGAAAGTACAACATTTTGTAACTTTTCCGTGAAGCCTATTGACTTTGATACCCCAAAAGAGATATAATATAGTCGCTACTTAGTAAAACTAAATAGCAAAGCTGAAGAGAGGCGACAGTATGAATAACAGATATGTCCAACAATTCAAAAAAGGCTCTCTGGAAATGATACTCTTATGCCTAATCGGACGCAAAGAAACTTATGGATACGAAATTATATCCGAATTGAATAACAGTGCGTCTGTTTTGGGATATGCAAAAGAGGGAACCATTTATCCTATTCTGTATCGTTTGCAGGAAGCAGAACTAATTAAATGTCGATTGGCTCCGGCTGTGGCAAATGGCGGTTCAAAAAAGTATTACTCTCTAACTGATAAAGGCAGGAATATACTTGATGAACTAATCTTATTTTGGTCAAGCTATGAGAACTGCGTAAACGGCTTCATAGAAAGTTATCAACAAGCGAGGGTATCGAAATGAAAGAACAATATATTAAACAAGTTGAAAAGGAACTATCCTTACCACATAAAGCGAAAAAAGAGGTTGTGCGTGATTTGAATGAAGTTTTCGCGTCTGCTTTGGAGCATGGAGAAACGGAACAGCAGGTTATCCAGCGTTTAGGAACACCAAAAGAATTTGCAGACAGCACCGCAGAGCAGTTTGGTATTGATAACGCCTCATCAAAAAAAAGGAAAGGTATCATTTCTGCGCTTGTTGCGCTTATTGTTGCGGTTGTTGCCTTTTCGATATATGCTGTCACACGATTAGGAAAAGCACCAGAGGGCGCAATCGGACAGGCAGACGCAACAACAAATATCCAGATTGAGAGTGCATTGGGCTTTGATGTTTTACAAATCATTTTGGCAGTTGGGTTTGCCGCAGCGGTAATTGCTGTTTTATTGATTATCCGAACTATACACAAAAATAGGAGATAACTTATGAAGAAGTATATTTCTGTATTGGCAATCATATTCATAATTTCTTTGGCCGCGTGTTCTAATCAAACTATTTCGTCTACACCCACAGGTAATGAGAGCAATATACAATCTAACAGTATTACCACTCTTGACAAGGGTATCTGGCCTGTTAATGAATACACAGAGGGGCTTCCTATTCCGCCCGGTACGGTTGCATGGGCAACACTTGATACAGAACATGAAAATTGCAGTGTCAACCTTACCGGCATTAGCGACGACGACTATAGCGAGTACATGGAGGTTTTGAACCAAGAAGGTTTTTCCGTAATTGAGAATGTATCGGAGGAAATCGAAGAGGGAAACTATGTTTCGATTGGGACACTTTTATCAAACGAAGATAAGTGGTTGAGTATCAGTTACATACCAGATAGTTTAACTATCTATATTTCCTTTGACAATAATTGAAAGAGATAATGAAATAGCAAAGCCAGCCGAGCCAGTCAACGGTCAAGATGAACGGCGCATACGCGCCGCCGTTGACAGTCCCGCCCGTCTTTGCTGGTAGGCAATCAAGGGGCGACAGCAAGGAGTGCTGCCGCCCCGCACTATTATTCAGAGAGGGGGAATTTCCATGACCGAAGATGAAGCCTACAAAGTGCATATCCAGTACACATTCAATGCCTTTTGCAAGGTAGTCATTCGTCACGCAGCCATAGATAAAATCTTGAAGCTGCGCCGGAGGTGGGAACGGGAAGTTTCCCTTGACTATCTGATGAATGAGAAGTTTGTCCAGCTTGCCGAGCCGGAGCAGCTTGAAGAATATCTTTTTACGGCCTGCGGCCAGACCGCCGTTCTGTACCATGCGGAACTTGCCGCCGCCCTTGCCCGTTTGCCGGAGCAGACACAGGAAAAAATTTTCCGTTACTACTTCCTGCGCCAGCCGCAGCGAGTGATCGGCGTACATATCGGACGGACACGCAGCACAGCGGGGCGGCATATCCAGCTTGCTTTGAAACGGTTGCGGCGGCTCATGGAGGGGAAAGACTATGAGTAAACTTCTCCCCTATGAAACAATCGTCAAAGCGCATGAGGGCGACCCGGACGCGGTAAACGCCGTTCTTTCCCACTACGCCGGATATATCCGCTACTTTTCCAAAGTACGCGGGCAGGTCAACGCCGAGGTTGAGGAATATGTGAAACAACAGCTAATTGCCGCGCTATTCAAGTTCAGATTTGACCGATAAGCATAGACCTTGCACTGTAGATATGGTAAAATCAGAGTAACCGCAAATTTGTCAGTTGCTATCTTGAAAGGAGCCGCACTATGGAAGAATTAAAAACTATTATGCAAAAATTTGTTGCATCCGGTTGGGATTTAATAGCTATTCCCGCGCAACAATGGTTAGACGGAAAATCTGATAAAGAATCTTTAATATCAGCAATTAAGCAGGCTGATGAGGAATGTGGAAGTTGCGGGTGTGAATTAGACCCACTGTATAAAAGAGCGTTGGAACTGCTTTAAGACACCGCAAAATCACTTTCAACATCATTTGCCTGATAGCCTTTTACTAAACTGAATACCAGCCGTCACCGGCGGCCAGCGAAAGCAGTAAGTCTGAAAAAGATTTGCTGCTTTTTTTGTTGTCCGTTTGGCAAAATCGCAAAGCCACCCGTAGTAGGTAGGTGAAGCCAGAAAAAGCTGCCTGCCCCGTTTGGCAAATTTCAAAACGCGGTGTTGTAGGGAGTGAAAGGAAAATTTCTCTGCCCCGCCGGTTGCCAAAATCCTGTTTCCCGGATTACTAAGGCAAAAGAAAATTTGAAAAATCCCCGTTCAGCGGGTAGCTGGCGGCCTTTCAAATGTATCTTTGGCGAAAGGGAAAAAGACCGCGCACAGCGGGCTGAAAGCCCCGCCCCGTTCGCTCTATGTACGGAAAAGCCCGGACAGAGGCAGTCTGCGGCTTACTAAGAGCAAGTTTCTACCACGGTGCCAAAATCCGCAATTCTGCGGTTTTGCCCCTCG